>Ga0105243_10005175_pt1 | contig 10213 bp, 7 predicted proteins | sample KBSM34metaG_FD_81525 | JGI IMG/M metagenome (GOLD analysis project Ga0105243, IMG submission 81525) | Miscanthus rhizosphere microbial communities from Kellogg Biological Station, Michigan, USA - KBS M3-4 metaG | ecosystem: Host-associated > Plants > Roots > Rhizosphere > Soil | place: Michigan...
CTTCGTGGTCGAAACCTCGAGTGGCTTCTCGGTGAGCACATGTATCCCGGCCTTCAGTGCGGGAACGATGAATTCGGCATGGCGCCAGTTGGGCGTCGCGAGATAGATCGCGTCAAATGTCCCTGAGACTAGAGCCTCGCCGAATTGGTCGTAACTGAATACGGCGTCAACGCTATACTTCCTGCCAAGTTCAACCGCTTTGACGGCGTCTGAAGTCACGAGCGCAGTGATTTCGGAATTGCCGGTATGGTCGAACCCCGGCATCATATCTTCCTGCGCGATATCGCCCAGCCCTACGATTGCATAGCGAACTTTGCGGTTTGCTTCCACTCCAATTAGTTCCTTGATACCCATCGGTCCTTCTCCTCAATATGCATTGTCTTCGGACAGCGCACATTCATCCCCTACAAGCGAATAAGTGCGATGCCCAGACTCCGGGTCGATCTCTTTCTGAAGATGTTTGGGCTTTCTCCTTTGACGATCTCGCATGTTGGCTTTACAGTGGCAGCTAACAGATGCCCTCCATGCGCGGTTCCATCCTGGCGGCCGATGACGAGATGAGCATGGATTTGCGGTTCATCGTCTCGGAGAGCATCATCTCCAATGAGAGATAAGAGTTCGACCTGCTCTGCAAGCTTGATTGCTGTCTGATATTTCTCTGTTTTCCAGTTGAACTAACCGAACTCAACCTGACTGAGCGCACCGATCGTTTTAAAACTGCTCGATGACAGGTGCTCTCTGTGAGCGGAAACTTTAATCGATAAGAGTACTTCATTTCCAGCTTTTAGGATGATCGCGAAAGTCTTCGGTTGTCAGCAATGAGTTTCGAGCGCATTTCGTCCCTCCTTGGCATTTAGATGCTGACAACATGCAGTACGTGGTGCACCCCCGCGGGACACCGCGCTGTTTAGACTGCCCTATTGTGACCGTTCACGTTGCTATCAAACCCCGGCGGAAAAACGCGCGTCCAACCCTAGGTCCAGCCAGAAAGACTAGTTGTCTCGGAGGCAAGCAATGAGCAATGCATCAGATGTCCTCGTAGAGCGTCTCATCGCGTGGGGCGTTGACACGATATTCGGCCTACCGGGCGATGGGATTAACGGAGTCTTCGAGGCCTTGAGAACGCGCAAGGACCAGATACGCTTCATTCATGTGCGGCATGAAGAAACAGCAGCCTTCATGGCTTGCGCTTATGCGAAGTTCACCGGCAGACTAGGGGTATGCATTGCAACGTCCGGGCCAGGCGGTATTCATCTACTGAATGGCCTTTACGACGCTAAGATGGATCATGCGCCGGTACTTGCCATTACAGGATTACAACATAGCGATCTGATCGGCACCTTCACCCAGCAGGATGTAGCACTCGATAAGCTCTTTGTAGATGTCGCGGTCTATAACGAGCGCATTATGAGCGGTGCTCACATCGAAGGCGTGGCTGATCTAGCCATCCGCTCAGCATTGGCCTCGCGAGGTGTAGCCCACATCACGATTCCCGTGGATGTGCAGGTTCAGGAGATCAAGAAAGGACGCTCGGAGCGTAATCCAATTCACCACACCTCAGCGGTACCGGCATGTTTTGACCAGATCCCTGCGCACATCGAACTGGAGCACGCCGCAAACATTCTCAACCGCGGAAAGAAGATTGCGATCCTCGCCGGGCAGGGGGCATTACATGCCACGCAGGAGTTGGAGGAGCTTGCAGAGACACTCGGAGCACCAATCATCAAGGCGCTCCTCGGCAAAGCGTCTGTGCCGGACGATAGTCCGTACACGACCGGTGGAATAGGTTTGCTTGGTACGGAGCCTTCCCAGGATGCGATCGAGGGATGCGATACGCTGCTGATGGTTGGAACATCCTTCCCGTACATTGAATTCCTGCCGGAGCCGGGGTCGATCAAGTGTGTGCAGGTGGACATCGACCCGCAGCGGATCAGCCTCCGGCATCCCGCTGATGTAGGTCTCGTAGGCGATGCGAAGAACACGCTGCGAGCACTCCTTCCGCTGCTTGAGAAGCATGACAAACGCTTCTTAGAGAAAGCGCAGAAGGCAAAGGCGGAGTGGCAGAAGCTCATCGAGGAAAGAGGGACACGGCCGGATAAGCCGATGAAGCCGCAGGTGATAGGCTGGGAGCTCGGCAAGCGCATTCCGTCGAATGCTATTGTCACCTCGGATTCCGGCACGATTACGACTTGGTGGGCCCGGTATGTCCCTGCACTACGCGGTCAGAAGCATAGCTGCTCTGGCAATCTCGCAACCATGGCATGTGGCCTTCCATACGCGCTTGCTGCTGCGGTCGCGTATCCTGACCGGCCCGTTTACTGCATTATTGGCGATGGCGGCCTGAGCATGCTGTTGGGTGAATTGATCACGGTCGCGGCGTACAAGTTGAATATCAAAATCATCGTGGTCAAGAACAACACCTTGGGACAGATCAAGTGGGAACAGATGGTTTTTCTGGGAAATCCCGAATATGCATGTGACCTCTATCCCGCCGATTTCGTGACGATAGCGCGAGGCGCCGGGATCGACGCGATCCAAATCGAAGATCCGGCGAGTTGTGGCGCTCAGTTGGATAGCGTTGTAAACCGTCCTGGACCGGTTTTGATTGAAGCCGTGGTGGACGAATTCACACCGCCTATGCCAGCAAAAATCAAAGCAGGGCAGGCCATCAAGTTGGCTGAAGCCCTTCTTCGCGGCGAGCCTAACCGAATGAAGATTGCGCTGACGAATGCGCATGATAAGGTTCGCGAAATCGTTTAGTCCCGCTATGGGAGGCCATCGTAAACCTTACAGCGCCGTAAATCTCGAGGGCAAGCGGCGTTAGATATTCCGGCTCTGCACGCAGCGATGTTGCGAGAGGTGCGTAAACGATGGAAGCCTCGGGATCGCATCCATGGTGGTTTCAGCCTTAAACATTGCTCTTTGGGATTTGAAAGTCGACTTTCTAAAATGCTCAATCGTGGATCTGCTGACCGCGTCTCACATGGGGTCGCCGCATATGGAAGCTAGGACTCTTGCATGCACAGAAATTGTTGTCGAGGTCAGGAATAACCACGATGACCCGTTCTCGAAATTGGAGCGTTGAAATCAGAAGGTTTGTTGTCAGTTCAGATTCGGCCTTCTATTGCCGCCGTGTCTTGAATCGGCGTGCTATTTGAGATTAAAGCGTCTGGAAGCATGCCCTCGGCTTATTGTTCGGCATCTAACCGAAGGATCGTTCAGTGACCGTAGGGGAATTCGTCATGCGCATTGGACTGATAGCTTCTCCTTTTATCCCAGTTCCGCCACTTGCTTACGGAGGTACTGAGCTTTTCGTTGCCAACCTCGCTGAAGCGATTGTGCGCCAAGGCGCAAGTGTGAATGTGTACACTAATGGCGAGTCGAGAGTAAAAGCCAATGTACGGTGGCTCTATCCTAAACAGGAATGGCCCTTAGCTTCCGAAGTCGCCGGCGTAACAAAAGAAATAGAACATATCGCCTGGGCCATGGCTGAAGCCGATCGAACTTGCGATCTTGTGCATGTGAACAGTGCATTAGCTGTGCCCTTCTCCCCTCTGATCAGAAAGCCGGTTGTCTGCACATTGCACCATCCTTTCGAGCCCACGCTCTCCGAGCTTTATGAGCGACATGAAGAAGTAACCTATGTAACAATCAGCACAAAACAGGCATCTCTGCTACCAAATGTGCCTTCGCGGGTCATTCATCATGGCATCGATCTCAAACTATATCGATTCACTGAGGTGAAACAACCATACCTTTGCTTTTTGGGTCGTATCTGTCCAATCAAAGGAACGCATAACGCCATCGAAATCGCAAAACGTGCGGGGATGTCGCTCAAAATCGCGGGTGAGGTACAGCCTATATTCCGTCGCTATTTTGAAACCAAAATCCTGCCTCATATCGATGGAAAAAATATTGAATTTCTTGGAGAGGCAAATTTCTCTCTAAAAAATGAGTTGCTCAGCAATGCCGCGGCTCTTCTTTTTCCAATCGAATGGCATGAACCCTTTGGCCTGGTGATGGTGGAAGCGATGGCGTGCGGCACTCCTGTGATCGCCTTTCCAGGCGGAGCCGTCAATGAAATCGTAGCGAACGGAATTTCCGGCATGATCTGTCGTGACGTCGATGAAGCCGTGAGGGCATTGCGTGAGGGCGCGTTCCAGAGTTGCCTGGTCCGACGAGGGGCCGAAGCAAACTTTTCCGCGGATGCCATGGCTCAAGAGTATTGCCAACTATATTCTGAGTTGACAACTACACCGTCATGCGGCTTTGGTCGTGATGCAAATAAAGCAATTGCATGATCCCGAGGCCTGCATGTTGCCAGTTATCGAACCGCCAATGGAGCCTAAACTAGCATATCCTGAACCGTTGCTTGTTTCAGCGGACCTAATGGCACTTATCCGCGGTAGTACATTTTTCGCTGCTACGCATCAAGGCGATCTTGTGCCACCAGGCGCACCTCATATTGGCCTATTCCACAATGACACCCGATTTTTAAGCCATTTTGAGCTTCGCATAAATGAAGCGGAACCACTCGTACTCTCATCGACAACGGTGGGCGCCGATAATTCCCGAGTAGAACTAACTGCTAAAGGCGGCCCGATAACTGGGGGGAATTTAGATATTCCGATAAACAACATATACGTACACCGCGAGCAGATACTTGATAAGAGTCACTTTTACGATGTGCTAGATTTTCAGAATTTTCACGACGGCGATGTGACGATCAAAGTCGAAATCAGTTTTGCTGCTGACTTTATGGATATCTTCCAGGTCCGCGGAATCTTACGAGGCAAGAGTGGCCGTTACTACCAGCCAGTCGTAGAGGACTCGAACGTCATTTTTAGATATGAGGGCTTAGACAGGCGAAGACGAGTTACTAAACTGACTTTTGACCCACGACCGCATAGTCTTAATCCAGATCGCGTTTCATGGCAGTGCTCTCTTGCGCCACGTGGCAGGACGCGGCTGGCCACAAGAATCGCAATGCTGGTATCTGATCTAGAGGACCAGACTAGATTTCCGGAAACTTCTCCTACGTTCGACGAGATACATACGCATTCAACGATGCAATATGAAGAGTGGCGCCGAGCTTGCACACGTTTCCGTTCCGACAATAAAATTTTTGACTCACTTTTACAAACTTCAATAAAAGACTTTTATGCATTGGGAATGCCAGATAGAGCCGGAACGGCAATAGCTGCCGGGGTGCCATGGTTTGCTGCCCTTTTTGGGCGTGATTCTCTGCTAAGTAGCTATGAGACTCTCATCTTGAATCCCGGACTTGCACGTGGCACCTTGTTGGTACTTGCGAGCTATCAAGGGCTGGAGAATTGCAACGAACGTGACGAGACTCCCGGCAAGATCTTGCATGAGCGGCGCTCCGGTGAAATGACGGCGACGAATGAAATACCATTCGGGCGCAGTTATGGTTCCGTGGATGCAACGCCACTTTTTCTGATCCTTGCGCATGAATACCTTCGCTGGACCGGAGATAAAGCCTTGCTGCATGAATTGAAAGAGGCTTTAATCGCAGCCACTCGTTGGATTCTCGAGCACGGCGATCTCGATGGCGATGGACTCATTGAATATTGCCGCCAGAATCCGAAAGGTCTGTTGAATCAGGGTTGGAAAGATTCCGGCGATGCATATCGACACAGTCACGGACAAATTGCGAAGGCGCCAATGGCCTTGGTCGAAGTGCAGGGCTACGCAGTGCGCGCTCTGGCAGCTGCTTCGGAGTTACTGAAGTTGCTGAATGAAGAGGAATTGGGCATGTATGCGATGAAGCGTTCAAACGAGATTCGTACGCTACTCGAAAGCCAATTCTGGCTCCAAGACCGCGACTATTATGCGATGGCCCTTGACCGTGACAAAATGCCGCTTCGTGTGGACGGGTCGAATCCTGGTCACCTGTTGTTTTCCCGGGCAATTAGTACTCAACGGGCGAGTCAAGTTGCGAATCGGCTCCTAAGTGACAGCTTATTCTCAGGGTGGGGTATTCGCACGCTTTCTTCAGCTGAGCGCTATTTCAATCCGATGAGCTACCACTGCGGTTCGGTATGGCCACATGACAATGCGATGATCGGCTATGGCATGGCACGCTATGGCTTTCATCAGCAGAGTTCTACTATATTTCAATCGCTCTATGATGCGGCTTTGCACTTTCGCGACTACCGGCTTCCTGAACTTTTTTGTGGTGTGGAACGCCTGGCCAAAAGCGAACCGGTACACTATCCTGTCTCCTGCTCGCCACAAGCTTGGGCTGCCGGAGCGCCATTTTTGTTGATGACCGGTTTGTTGGGCTTGCGCCCATCAGCCGGGATGGACGAACTGGCTATCGTAGATCCGTATCTCCCGCCATTTTTAGGCAGGTTACGCCTCGATAATTTGCGCGTTGGATCTTCGCGGCTCTCGCTCGAATTTCAACGGGAAAAGGAACGTACTTATTGCAATGTTGCTGATATCGAAGGTGGCACTTTGAAAATCAGCATCGTCTTTGCTTCGGCGTCACGATAATACAGAACAGCGGCACAGAGATGGAACCGGAAGACGATGCTGTGATCTTCGAAGCTGTGTGAACAGAGGGAATTCTTTCGTGTGATCGCTTAACCAACAACTGAGCATAGTCTTAGATTGGCTGCGAAGAGACACGGATTGCGTTAATTGTCCGAGGTCTAGCTTCGATGATATCGACTTGCGCGGCGAAATCGATTCATTGTTGATCGGTCATAGCAGGTCCTGTAACAACCTGGCTTGAGCAAATCTAGGCGTCGAACATAGTTCGATCTAACAAAATGTCGAAATAACATGTTTCATCGAATTTCTCCAATCTAAACTCCATTATAGTAACGGCGTACTCTAAACCACCATCGTCACGCACTTAAGGCCTCTTTCTGGCCGCGCATATGACTAAACTGCCCCGATTCAATGATTGCTTCTTGTTGAAGAAAGTCAGCAAGAGCCTTTTCTTGGTTCGCACGCTTGATCTTAGCCTGATTTACTTCCTCACTGTCCGGCGCGAAATTTTGTCGTGGCTTCAGTTAATTCTTCCAATGCTCGTGCACATTTTGCTTGAGCGCGTCTAACGTTACGTTTGTCCCGATGTCGTCACTACCTCAGTCTGAAAGTTGGATGCCAAAGTGAAGACAGGAAATGGCCTTATGTCCTTGATGATTCTTGCCTATTGCCCAGGCTGAAGGTTGTCAGTCAAATCTCCTAGCCTCACCGACTGATGCCTGGTCGCTTGTGCCGACTTGGTGCGGCGTGAAGCGACGCCCAAATCGTAGCAGCAACTGGCAGTAAAGAATCCACCATCCCAGAATGAGATCGCGTGATACCTCGCGCGGAGCCGTCACGCTCCAGCGCTCCAAACATGCTTTCAAATACATGACTGGCACGTGCCCTAAATCATGGAGGATATATATGACTGACTATCGTGTCACCAAAGGTGAAGCGCAGGAAGATCAAGTCACGGCAGCCATCGAGAAGTGTACTTCTCAGGTTCCTTCCAGTGCCTATCTCGCGCTGGCACTAGGATCGATGGGTGTATCCTTGAGCCTTCAGATGGCGAAGAAACACCATGAAGCTCTCTTCGTCGGTCAGTGGGCCGCCCCGTTTCTGCTTCTTGGAATCTACAACAAACTTGTTAAGTTGCATGGTTCGGATGCTGCTGAGAGTAGCGAGCCGCATCCAGCTCCATAGATTAAGCCATTACTTATCATGAATCAGTCTATGGGACCCGGAAGTTTCGGCATCTTATAAGCAGGTCATTGTACCTGAGGGACGGTACGACCCTGGTAGGCGGTCGTACCGTCGGTTAGTCCGCCTACCTCCGAATTGCTTCAGGTTTTAGCTCACCTCATTGAATCATCAAAAACTTACACCGAAGCTGGAGCAGGCTAGAGGTTGGATGAGGTCGGCTTCTATTAGAGTAGGGGCCCACTTTCAACAGGGTTTTTATCCCTTTGGTTTGTAAGTTCTAGCTCTTACGAGGCGCCCATAGACCATACGACAACGCGCCCCAACTCAATACAGCCAAGAAGATCACTCCATAAGCATTTGTGTTTCGGAAGCGCTCTCCAGACTACAAGCGCGAAGAGTGCGAGTCCAAGGGACCCGAGGGCCGCGCCCGAAGCATCGATACTAGCTGCGACGCGACCCCTCAGTGTTCCATCTGCACCCACGGCCGCCTTTCGGCGCTTTTCGCGATGACAACGATAGTTGGCCGAGCGGCCAAAGGAGTCGGAAAATGTCGGCCTGAATCCCAAGGCCTCGAGCTGCTTCAGCTGACCTTTCCTTATGAAGTCATTCGATCCAGAGGCTAACCTCGACGTACAGAAGGCGGCGCTTCTTCGATGCAATCCGCGCGAAGCCTCTTATACTTAGCCTGGATAACGTCGAGCTCCTCATCGCTGAGTTTTTCGATGTCCATCATCTGATTTCCTGCCTTGTCTACGGCGTGAATTAGTTCATCGAGCTTCAGATTGATGGCACGAGCATCCCGGTTCTGAGTGTTTTGAATGATAAAGACCATCAGGAAGGTGATGATGGTTGTGCCGGTATTGATAACGAGCTGCCATGTGTCCGAATAATGAAAGATTGGTCCGGTAATTCCCCAGATCATTATGATGAGGAGCGCACCAACAAAGGCCCACTTCGATCCAAGCCAGTTCGAGGCCGCGGCCGCAAATTTACCGAAGGCATCACCTCGGCCTTGTTCATGTTCTGGATCAGCTCCAATTTTCGTGACGTAAAGCCGACTCTTTTGGAGATGTTTGTTCATTTGGATCGAGTTCTCTGTTCCGAATAAGTGGCCAGCTATTTTGAGCCTACGTCGATATGGTGGGCCTGGGCAATCTGATTGATCATCCGCAGATGCTCTTCAATGACTATGCTGCCTTTATTCGCGGCTTCTTTTACTGCATCATTTTGCCCATTAGCAGCTTCGGTTTTGAATTCCTCAAGATCTTCCCTGTGGTCTTTGACCATGGCAGTGATGTATGCCTTGTCAAAGGCGTCTCCAGACAGAGCTTTTAATTTTAATTCCGTTGTCTTTTGTGCGACGGAGACCCCAGTTGGAGGAGTGACCCCGATCTGCTGGGCCACCAACTTCATCTCCTTACCGAGTTCGGTATGGTCTTTGACCATCTGCTGACCAAATTGTTTAACATCCTCACTCTCGCCTGTTTCTACCGCCAGCTTTCCCATTTCCACTTCTGCCATTCCGCCCTGAAGTGCAGCATGCACAAACTTTTTGTCTGCGTCGGACGCAGTGGCTTTCTGGCCGTATGCGATCGAGAAGGAACCTACAAGAATACCCGCAATCGCCAATGATCTTGTAATTGAAAGAATGGGAACCATGTGCATCCTCCTCTCCGGTTGGATGCAATGTTTGCAGGGATAAGACGCGCCCCAACATATTGTTTTGCTATCCGACAACTTCAGCTACCCAATCCAAAATTACGCCACGACTCTGACGCCGTGACATTTTGCATCGAAGATTACAGAAGAAGTTGTTGCGCATTAACTCCACAGTTTTCCCCGCTTACTCATTTACTAAATTTGGAATTGGCACCTACCGCCCGCAATCTCTTTCAATAAATGAGGTACCAAACTAAACATAGTACTTTAGCCTTTGATTGAGTTTGATTTCGCCAGCTTTCTTTCACCGTTATGAGTTGTCAGGTCAAGTTTGGCATCCAAACAAGTACTGTGATCCGAGGAGGACAATATGCCTGATCAGGGATTGAGAGAGCTATTCATTGACGAACTAAAAGATCTGTACAACGCCGAAAACCAATTGGTCAAAGCGCTGCCAAAGATGGCCAAGGCTTCTGAATCTGCTGAGCTTAAAGCCGGATTTGAGGAGCACCTTGAGCAGACCAAAGTCCACGTCGAACGCCTCGAAAGCATCTTTTCAAAATTAGGTGGATCTCCTAAGGGAAAGAAATGCAAAGGGATGGAAGGACTTGTCGAAGAAGGCGCGGAAGCGATCGGGGAGTACGAAGGAGCGGTGCGCGATGCTGCGCTTATTGGCGGCGCTCAGCGGGTCGAGCACTATGAGATTGCCGGATATGGAACGGTGATCGCGATGGCAATACAATTAGGCGAGTCCGGACACGCCCGTTTGTTGGAACAAACGCTGGAGGAAGAAAAGCAGACGGATGCCAAGCTGACATCTCTGTCCGAGAAAGTAAATCCGAAGGCGGCC
>Ga0105243_10005176_pt1 | contig 10213 bp, 6 predicted proteins | sample KBSM34metaG_FD_81525 | JGI IMG/M metagenome (GOLD analysis project Ga0105243, IMG submission 81525) | Miscanthus rhizosphere microbial communities from Kellogg Biological Station, Michigan, USA - KBS M3-4 metaG | ecosystem: Host-associated > Plants > Roots > Rhizosphere > Soil | place: Michigan...
CAAAGGATTATCGTGGCGCGCAGGCGCCGCGTCACGACGCGTCCTTCACGCTGGGTGTCTCCCAGATAGACCAGCAATGCCTCAAGCATGATGCGGCCTTATCGACGTGTGAGGAGGGCGAGCACGAAACCGACACCAACGGCGATGCCGAGGGACTGCAGCGGGTTCTTCTGGACCTGATCCGTCAGATTGTCGTTCAGCGAGGAAATTTCGTTGCGAACGCTGTCGGCCATCTCGCCGGAAGCGGTCAGTGCGTCGTCGGCCACGCGGGCGGCCTGCGCCTTCAGTTCATGCGAGGCTCCAACGCCCAGCGCCTTAACGCTCTTGGCAAGATTTGCCAGATCTTCGCGAAGTTGGGCAAGCTGTGCTGCCACATCGGCTGCATCGCCGTTTTCGAGGGATTGCTGGATCTTGTCGTTGACGCTGCTACGCACGCTTGCCATGGGTGAAGTCCTTCCTGGAACATCGTTGATGGAAATGGCGTCAGGTCAAAAAGACTGCCGCCGCGGATCAATGCCGACGCTTACGAACTTTCGTTGCGGCAGCCGTAAACCCGATTGTCCGCCATTCAAACGCGCCGGTGCCCGCTTGGTTCCGCGGCTTGGCGAGTTTTCTCCCGCGGATTTTGCGGCGGGGGCAATTTTCCGGGAATTCGGTGCCGGACATTTGTTTTCCTGTAACAAGCATCATATAAGGCCCATCATCCAGACGGACCTTGACTTCAATCAATATGTGAAACGCCATGCTTCAGACGCCCTATTACCTCATCGACAAGACAAAACTTCTTCGCAACATGGAGAAGATTGCCTATGTGCGGGAAAAATCCGGCGCCAAGGCGCTTCTGGCGCTGAAGTGCTTTGCAACATGGTCCGTTTTCGATTTCATGTCGCAATATATGGACGGCACCACCTCGTCGTCGCTTTATGAAGTGCGTCTGGGCCGCGAGAAATTCAGTGGCGAAACCCACGCCTATTCCGTCGCTTATGCCGACTACGAAATCGACGAGGTGATTTCGAACGCGGACAAGATCATCTTCAATTCCATCAGCCAGCTTGAGCGCTTTGCAGAAAAGGCCTCCGGTATCACCCGGGGTCTGCGCCTCAATCCGCAGGTCAGCTCTTCGAGCTTCGATCTTGCCGATCCCGCACGTCCCTTCAGCCGTCTCGGCGAATGGGATGTCGCCAAGGTCGACAAGGTCATGGACCGGATCTCCGGCTTCATGATCCACAACAATTGCGAAAACGGCGATTTTTCGTTGTTCGACCGCATGTTGACGCAGATTGAAGAGAAATTCGGATCGCTCCTGTCGCGTGCGGAATGGGTCAGCCTCGGCGGCGGCATCCATTTTACCGGCGACAACTATCCGCTCGGCCAGTTCTGTGATCGCCTGGCGGCTTTTTCGGAAAAATACGGCGTTCAGGTCTATCTTGAGCCCGGCGAAGCGTCGATCACCAAGAGCACGACGCTTGAAGTGACGGTTCTCGACACGCTGTTCAATGGCAAGAACCTCGCCATCGTCGACAGCTCCATCGAAGCGCATATGCTCGACCTCCTGATCTATCGCGAAACCGCCAAGGTTTTGCCGAACGAGGGCGAACATCCTTACATGGTCTGTGGCAAATCCTGCCTTGCGGGCGATATTTTCGGCGACTTCCGGTTCGACAAGGAGTTGAAGGTCGGTGATCGTATCTCCTTTGAGGATGCGGCCGGCTACACCATGGTCAAGAAGAACTGGTTTAATGGCGTGAAGATGCCGGCGATTGCCATCAAGGAACTCGACGGCAGCGTGCGTGCCGTTCGCGAATTCGACTTTGCCGATTTCGAGCAAAGCCTGTCTTAAACCCTGTTTTAACATGAAACGAAGCTGATCCCTGCGGGGAAAAGGAGGCATCACCTGAAATGAAGAAGAACGTTCTGATCATCGGCGCCGGTGGCGTAGCACAGGTCGTGGCGCATAAATGCGCCCAGAACAGCGATGTATTGGGAGACATTCATATTGCGTCACGGACTTTGGAAAAGTGCCGCAAGATTGTCGAGTCCGTACGCGAAAAGAAGAGCCTCAAGACAGATGTGAAACTTGAGGCCCATGCGCTTGACGCGATGGATATCGAGGCGACGAAAGCCTTGATTACGAAAACCGGCGTAGAGATCGTCATCAACGTCGGTTCGGCTTTCGTCAACATGTCCGTTCTTCGTGCCTGCATGGACACGGGTGTTGCTTATATGGATACGGCGATCCACGAGGATCCCACCAAGATTTGCGAGGCGCCGCCGTGGTACGGAAACTACGAGTGGAAGCGCGCTGCCGAATGCAAGGAAAAGGGCGTAACGGCACTGCTCGGCGTCGGTTTCGATCCCGGCGTGGTCAATGCCTATGCCCGCCTTGCCAAGGATGAATATTTCGACAAGGTCACCTCGGTCGATATCGTCGATATCAATGCCGGCAGCCATGGCCGCTGGTTCTCCACCAACTTCGATCCGGAAATCAATTTCCGCGAATTCACCGGTGTCGTCTATTCCTGGCAGAATGGCCAGTGGCAGACGAACCAGATGTTCGAGGTCGGCCAGGAATTCGATCTGCCGGTTGTCGGCAAGCAGAAGGCCTATATGACCGGCCATGACGAAGTGCATTCGCTATCCAAAAACATGGATGGCGCCGATGTGCGCTTCTGGATGGGCTTCGGCGATCACTACATCAACGTTTTCACCGTGCTGAAGAACCTCGGTCTTCTCTCCGAAAAGCCGGTCAAGACTGCCGAAGGTCTGGAAGTCGTGCCGTTGAAGGTGGTCAAGGCCGTATTGCCGGATCCGTCTTCGCTTGCACCCGACTATGTCGGCAAGACCTGCATCGGCGATGTCGTCAAGGGCATCAAGGATGGCAAGGAACGCGAAGTCTTCATCTACAACGTGGCCGACCACAAGGAAGCCTACGAAGAAGTTGGATCGCAGGGCATTTCCTACACCGCCGGCGTTCCTCCGGTCGCTGCCGCCATGCTGATTGCCACCGGCGAGTGGGATGTGAAGCAGATGGCCAATGTGGAAGAACTGCCACCGCAGCCTTTCCTGAACCTTCTGAACAAGATCGGTCTTCCAAGCCGTATCAAGGACGAAAACGGCGACCGCGCCCTGACGTTCTGATCCATCAAGACAATAAAAAGCCCCGCAAAAGCGGGGCTTTTTTTGTGATGAAGTTTGCCGGTTACTTGGCATCATCCTCGGCCTTAAGCCGAGGATTTACCGCACGGTAATGACCCGCGCATCAGCCCTTTGCCGGCTTCGGTCCGCGCTTTTCGAAAGGCCGGTCCTTCTTGCCTTCGAATTTGGGCTTGTCGCCGAAAGTCTTTTTCTTTTTCCAGGGCTTGTCGTCGCCCTTGCGGTCGTCGGCTGCGCCGCCAGCATTATTGGGTTTGTTGAACTTCCGCTGGGCCGTGGCCGGGCGGGTGTCCTCGCGAACACTGCCAGTCATTTCCGGCTTGCCTTCCAGCGCCTTCAGACGAATGCCCTTTTCGAGCATCATGTCCTTGCCGATGGCGGAGGTGAAACGATCAACGGCATCGGCCGCCAGTTCCACGAAGGTCTCCGTCTGCTGCATGCGGATGGCGCCGATATCCTGACGGGTGATCTTGCCGAAGCGGCAGAGCATGGGGATGAGCCAGCGGGGTTCGGCGCTCTGCTTGCGGCCCACCGAAAGCGAAAACCAAGCGCTGTCGGAAAAGTCGGAACGTTCGCGGCGCGGTTTGCGAGTATTGTCCAGCGCGACTTCGGTGATGTCTTCCGGGGCGGAACGTCCGGCGTGGTAAAGGCGCACGAAGGCGGCTGCTACTTTTTCCGCGCCATGCTGCTCGAGCAGCTGCTTGACGAAATCACGCTCGTCATCGGCCACGGCCTCGGTGAGAGCCGGATCGGCCAGGAGACGGGCACCGTCGCGTTCAACGATCTCTTCGACCGAAGGCGGGCGAACCCATGCTGCGCTGACCTTGGCACCTTCCAGAAGGCGTTCGGCCTTGCGGCGCTGGTTGACAGGCACCACGATGGCGCTGACGCCCTTTTGCCCGGCGCGGCCGGTACGGCCGGAACGGTGGAGAAGCGTTTCCGAATTGGTCGGCAGGTCGGCGTGGATAACCAGTTCGAGACCAGGCAGGTCGATGCCGCGTGCAGCAACGTCAGTCGCCACGCAAACCCGGGCGCGACCGTCACGCATTGCCTGAAGCGCATGCGTGCGTTCGTTCTGGGTCAGTTCGCCTGAAAGCGCCACGACGGAAAAGCCGCGATTGTTCAGACGGGCCGTCAGATGGTTTACGGCCGCACGTGTGGAGCAGAAAACGATGGCGTTGCGGGCTTCGTAAAAGCGCAGCGCATTGATGATGGCGTTTTCGCGGTCGGAGCCGGTCACCAGCAAGGCGCGGTATTCGATGTCCACATGCTGCTTCTGTTCTGAGGCGGTGGCGATGCGAACGGCGTTCTTCTGGTAGCTTTCGGCAAGCTTGGCGATGCTGCGCGGAACGGTGGCCGAGAACATCAGCGTGCGGCGGTTATCCGGCGATTCTTCCAGAATGAATTCCAGATCTTCGCGGAAGCCGAGATCGAGCATCTCGTCGGCCTCGTCCAGTACCACGGCGCGTAGCGACGACAGATCGAGCGCGCCGCGCTTGATGTGGTCGCAGAGGCGGCCGGGGGTGCCGACGATAATATGCGCGCCGCGCTCCAGTGCGCGTCGTTCGCTGCGGATATCCATCCCGCCAACACAGGACGCAATCGATACGCCGGCGAATTCATAAAGCCATTCCAGCTCGCGCTTGACCTGCATGGCCAGTTCGCGGGTAGGCGCAATGGCGAGTGCCAGCGGCGCGGAAGCCTGGCCGAAACGGGTGTTTTCCGACAGTAGCGTGGTCGCGAGCGCAATGCCGAAGGCAACTGTCTTGCCGGAGCCGGTCTGCGCGGAAACCAGCGCGTCCTTGTCGGCGAGTTCCGGCGAAAGCATGGCCTTCTGCACGGGGGTCAAATCTTTGTAGCCGCGTTTTTCCAACGCCTGCGCGATCGCCGGGGCGATACCCTGGGTGTCTGTCATCTACCGTCTTTCGGATATGAAGCTGCCTGCATCCGCCCGAAACCAATAGGTCCTAAAGTCTCCGGGGCAGCCGATGCAGGCCATTACGGCCATCTGGCCGGTTGCATTGCCGCGCTCCATACTGCGAATAGGCCCGTTTGTACAGTGCACTGCGGTACGCTCTTTCACAACGCCGCATGCGGTCGCCCATTCCATCCCGACATCTTCTTTCGCCGGGGCTATAAAAAAAGGCGTACCGCATGGTTCATAAACGGCATTGCGTGCCCCCCGCCTTTTCGCTAAGAGACCCGCAACTTGAGGCTCTTTATCAAAAAAAGAGCCGACTGGGTTTGTTCTTGTCCGCACCTGAAAAACGGCTGGCGGAAAAAAGGGATGGTACTGGTCAAGGCTATGGCTCGCATTGTCATGAAATTCGGCGGCACGTCCGTCGCGAACCTCGAACGCATTCACAATGTCGCACGGCATGTGAAACGCGAAGTGGATGCCGGCCATGAAGTGGCCGTGGTCGTTTCCGCCATGTCCGGTAAAACCAACGAGTTGGTGGACTGGGTGCAGAATGCTGCGAAGGTGGCTGGCGCCAACGCCGCCTCCTTTTACGATGCACGCGAATATGACGCGGTCGTTGCATCCGGCGAGCAGGTGACATCGGGTCTTCTGGCGATCACGCTGCAATCCATGGGCATCAATGCGCGCTCATGGCAGGGCTGGCAAATTCCGATCCGCACAGACAATGCACATGGTGCCACCCGCATTCTCGAGATTGACGGTTCGGATATCGTTCACCGCATGGGCGAGGGCCAGGTTGCCGTTGTTGCCGGTTTCCAGGGCATCGGCCCGGATAACCGCATTGCGACGCTCGGTCGCGGCGGTTCGGACACATCAGCCGTTGCCATCGCCGCCGCCGTCAAGGCGGACCGTTGCGATATCTATACCGATGTCGATGGCGTCTATACCACCGATCCGCGCATCGAGCCCAAGGCTCGCCGCATGAAGAAGATCGCTTTCGAGGAAATGCTCGAAATGGCGTCTCTCGGTGCGAAGGTTCTGCAGGTTCGCTCCGTCGAGCTTGCCATGGTACACAAGGTGCGCACCTTCGTTCGCTCCAGCTTCGAGGATCCCGATGCGCCGGGCATGGGCGACCTCATCAACCCGCCCGGTACTTTGATTTGTGACGAGGAAGAAATCGTGGAACAGGAAGTCGTAACCGGCATCGCCTATGCCAAGGATGAAGCACAGATCTCGCTGCGCCGCGTGGCCGACCGTCCGGGCGTCTCCGCCGCGATCTTCGGGCCACTGGCCGAAGCGCATATCAATGTCGACATGATCGTGCAGAACATCTCCGAAGATGGGTCGCGCACCGACATGACCTTCACCGTTCCTTCTGGCGACGTTGCCAAGGCTCTGCGCGTTCTGGACGAGAACAAGGCCCAGATCGGCTTCGACGTTGCGCAGAACGAGACCGGCCTTGCCAAGGTTTCGGTCATCGGTATCGGCATGCGCAGCCATGCTGGCGTTGCTGCCAGCGCCTTCAAGGCGCTTGCCGAGAAGAACATCAACATCAAGGCCATCACCACCTCCGAGATCAAGATTTCGATCCTGATCGACGGTGCCTATGCCGAACTGGCCGTTCGCACTTTGCATTCTGCTTACGGTCTCGATAAGAACTAAGCTCGAGACATCGGTTCCCGATGCTCCGATTCTTCGGGGTTGCGTTCTTCCGATGTGGCGTTTCATGAAAGCGTGTCCCTTGCGGGACGCGCTTCTCGCGCTATAAATTTTTTAAATGACGTTTTGATTCTCGAATATTATGACATTCGGATCGGAAGCGTCGGGGAGCAAACGCGATGAGAGACCTTTCTGCAGGTCCGCGCGTCCTGCTAAAGCGGCTGCGCGAAATGATGGCGGAGCACCTTGAGCCGCAGGACCGTCTGGACCAGATCGTCCGTCAGATAGCCAGCAACATGGTGGCGGAGGTTTGCTCGGTCTACGTGCTGCGTTCCGACAGCGTGCTGGAGCTTTACGCTACCGAAGGTCTCAACAAGGATGCGGTGCATCTTGCCCAGCTGAAAATGGGGCAGGGTCTTGTCGGTACCATTGCCGCTTCCGCCCAACCTCTCAATCTTTCCGATGCGCAGGCGCATCCGGCTTTCCGCTATCTTCCTGAAACCGGTGAGGAAATTTATCATTCCTTCCTCGGCGTGCCGATTTTGCGCTCCGGTCGCACTCTTGGCGTTCTTGTGGTCCAGAACAAGGTCAGCCGAACATACCGGGAGGATGAAGTTGAAGCGCTCGAGACAACCGCGATGCTCATCGCTGAAATAGTGGCGAGCGGTGAATTGAAAAAGATCACCCGCCCCGGTGTGGAGCTGGACCTGACGCGTGCCGTTTCCATTGATGGCGATGCTTATGGCGAAGGCATCGGTCTTGGTCATGTCGTGCTGCACGACCCCCGAATCGTTGTCACCAATCTGCTGAATGAGGATGCCGATACCGAAATCCTGCGTCTTGCCGACGCCATCGGTTCGCTGCGCCTGTCGATCGACGACATGTTGCAGCGCCGCGACGTCCCGACCGAAGGCGAGCATCGCGAGGTTCTTGAGACCTACCGCATGTTCGCCCACGATCAGGGCTGGGTGCGGCGCATGGAAGAAGCTATCCGCAACGGCCTGACGGCGGAAGCTGCGGTCGAGAAAGTGCAGAGCGACACAAAGGCGCGCATGATGCGCCTGACTGATCCCTATCTTCGCGAGCGCATGCATGATTTCGACGATCTCGCCAACCGGCTGCTGCGCCAGCTGATCGGTTTCGGCGGTCGAAGCCCCGAGCATGATTTTCCGCTGGACGCCATCGTTCTGGCGCGCGCCATGGGTGCCGCCGAATTGCTGGATTACCCGCGTGAGAAATTGCGCGGCCTGGTGCTCGAAGACGGTGCGGTGACGAGCCACGTCGTCATCGTGGCGCGCGCCATGGGCATTCCGATCATCGGGCAGGCGACGGGCATCGTCGCCCTCGCTGAAAATAACGATCCCATCATCATCGACGGCGATGACGGCCAGGTGCATTTGCGCCCGATGTCGGATTTGCAGCGCGCCTATGAGGAAAAGGTGCGCCTGCGTGCCAAGCGCCAGGAGCAGTTCCGCGCGCTTCGCAATGTCGAGCCGATCACCAAGGATGGCCAGAAGGTCAACCTCAAGATGAATGCGGGCCTTCTCGTAGATCTGCCGCAGCTCGAGGAATCCGGCGCCGATGGCATCGGCCTGTTCCGCACCGAGCTGCAGTTCATGATCGCCTCCAACATGCCCAAGGGCGAGGAGCAGGAAGCGTTCTATAGGTCCGTCTTGCGGCAGGCCAAGGGCAAGAGCGTTACCTTCCGCACGCTGGATATTGGCGGCGACAAGGTCGTTTCCTATATGCGCGGCCAGGAAGAGGAAAACCCGGCGCTCGGCTGGCGGGCGATCCGCCTGTCGCTCGACCGCCCGGGTCTGATGCGCACGCAGATGCGCGCGCTTCTGCGTGCTGCCTCAGGTGCTGAACTACGCATGATGTTGCCGATGGTGACGGAGGTTTCCGAAATCCGCGCGGCGCGCGATCTGCTTCAGAAGGAAGTGCAGCATCTTTCGAAATTCAGCCATGCGCTTCCGAAAAAGCTGCAATTTGGTGCGATGCTGGAAGTACCTTCGCTGATGTGGCAGCTCGATGAGCTGATGCAGGAAGTGGATTTCGTCTCCGTCGGTTCGAACGACCTGTTCCAGTTTTCGATGGCGGTCGATCGCGGCAATGCAAGGGTTTCGGATCGTTTCGACAATCTTGGCAAGCCGTTCCTGCGCATTCTGCGCGATATCGTGCGCGCTGGCGAAAAGCACCACACCTCGGTCACGCTTTGCGGCGAAATGGCAAGCAAGCCACTTTCGGCCATGGCTTTGATCGGCCTTGGTTTCCGTTCGGTTTCCATGTCGCCGACGGCGATTGGCCCCGTCAAGGCCATGCTTCTCGGGCTTGATGCCGCGAGCCTTGCCGATGAGCTGAACGCTGCGCTCGACGATCATAATTCGCTGGAAAGCGCGCGCGAGGTGTTGTTACGCTTTGCCGCGACGCATTCCATTCCCATTTAAAAGACCTGTTTCATAATCGGAGTGACTGGTGGCGAAGCTTCCCGTCGAAAAAATGCGCGAGTTGGAAAGGCGTTTCGGAGAGATCGAAGCGCGGATGTCGGCTGGTCCGGCAGCGGATGTCTATGTGAAGCTGGCTTCGGAATATTCCGAACTTGAGCCGGTGGTGAAAAAAGTCCGCGAATACGAAAAGGCGGTTTCCGAGGCCGGCGATCTGCAGGCGCTGCTTGCCGACAAGACGACCGACAAGGACATGCGCGATCTGGCGGAAATGGAGCTGCCGGAGGTCGAGGCCCGAATTGGCGAGCTTGAGAAGGAAATGCAGGTCCTGCTGCTTCCCAAGGATGCGGCGGACGAAAAAAGCGCCATCCTCGAAATCCGCGCCGGCACGGGCGGATCCGAAGCGGCACTTTTCGCCGGCGATCTGTTTCGCATGTATGAGCGCTTCGCTTCAGCCAAGGGCTGGAAAGTTGAAGTTCTTTCCGCAAGCGAAGGCGAGGCGGGCGGTTACAAGGAAATCATCGCCACGATCAGCGGGCGAGGGGTGTTTTCCAAGCTGAAATTCGAATCCGGCGTGCACCGGGTGCAGCGCGTGCCGGAAACAGAAGCGAGCGGCCGCATCCACACCTCGGCAGCCACTGTTGCCGTGCTGCCGGAGGCGGAGGATATCGATGTCGAAATTCGCCCGGAAGACATTCGTATCGACACGATGCGCGCTTCGGGCGCAGGCGGCCAGCACGTCAATACCACTGACTCCGCCGTTCGCATCACCCATCTTCCGACGGGTTTGATCGTTACCAGTTCTGAAAAGTCGCAGCACCAGAACCGCGCCAAGGCCATGCAGGTTCTGCGCTCGCGTCTTTACGACATCGAGCGACAGAAGGTGGAAAGCGAGCGTTCAGCCGACCGCAAGAGCCAGGTCGGTTCCGGCGACCGTTCCGAGCGCATCCGCACTTACAATTTTCCGCAGGGGCGGGTCACTGATCACCGCATCAACCTGACCCTCTACAAGCTCGACCGGATGATCGAAGGCGAG
>Ga0105243_10005185_pt1 | contig 10204 bp, 11 predicted proteins | sample KBSM34metaG_FD_81525 | JGI IMG/M metagenome (GOLD analysis project Ga0105243, IMG submission 81525) | Miscanthus rhizosphere microbial communities from Kellogg Biological Station, Michigan, USA - KBS M3-4 metaG | ecosystem: Host-associated > Plants > Roots > Rhizosphere > Soil | place...
CAAACCCTGGCGGCCCCGACACAGGATTTGGTCAAAATATTGACGCTTCATACATGGGCTGGATCACCGGTGCACCATGACCGAACCCCTGTATGACTTGCTGGGCTTGCTCCCGAAACGGGATCCCCGTGGCGGCTGGCAGGTGCGCCGGGATGGGGCCCAGAGCCCGCCGGCGCCTCCCAGAGACCCGATCGCCTTCATCAACAGCCTCACCCATACCAAAGGGCCGTTCGCCCGCCAGCGGTTCAACCTGCGGCCCTGGCAGATGCGGATCCTGCAGCGCCTGTTCAAGACCCGGCGCGACGGCCGCCGGCAGTACAGAACCTGTTTGTTGATGTTGCCGAGAAAAAATGGCAAGACCGAGCTCGCCGCCGCCGTCGCCCTGTACGGCCTGCTCGCGGACGGCGAGACCGGGGCCGAGGTCTATTCCGCGGCGGCCGACCGCGACCAGGCCGGCCTGGTGTTTGGGGTCGCCGCCCAGATGATCCGCAACGATCCAGGGCTCTCCGCCGAGTGCGACATCGTCGAATCCCAGAAAAAAATCTTGCACCGCCCGAGCGCGAGCGTGTACCGCGCGATCTCGGCCGAGGCGTATAGCAAACATGGGTTCAACGCGTCGATGGTGATCTACGACGAGCTCCACGCCGCCCCGAGCCGGGAGCTCTATGACGTGCTCTCGACCTCGATGGGCGCGCGGGCGCAGCCGTTGATGCTGGTGATCTCGACGGCCGGCTATGACAAGCATTCGATCCTCTGGGAGCTCTACGCGCACGCCCAGAAGGTCCGCGAACGCCCCAAGTTGGATCCGACGTTTCTGCCGGTGCTCTATGAGGCGCCGATCGATGCCGACTGGACGAGTCGCAAGGTCTGGAAGCAGGCGAACCCGGCGCTGGGCGACTTTCGCAGCCTCGAGGAGATGGAAATTGCCGCGGCCCGGGCGACAGAAATCCCGGCCCAGGAAAACAATTTTCGCCGGCTGTATCTGAACCAGTGGACCGAACAGGCGTCGCGGTGGATCGCGCTGACGGCTTGGGACGCCTGCCAGGGCCCGATCGATCGCGCCGCGCTGCGCGGCCGGCGCTGTTATGTCGGGATGGACTTGAGCTCGACGGAAGATCTCACCGCCCTCGTGGCCGTGTTCCCCGACGGCGCGGGCGGGTTCGCCGTGCTCCCGCATTTTTTCGTCCCCGGCGAGCGCATTGCCGACCGGGTCCGCCGCGACCGCGTCCCGTATGACCAGTGGGCGCGCGACGGCCACGTGACCACCGTGCCCGGGCCGACCATTGGCGACTACGAGGCGGTGCGGCACCATCTCGAGGCCTGGCGCGCCGAGTTCGACGTCGAGATGGTCGCGACCGACCCGTGGAATGCGACGAGCCTGATCTATCGGCTGGAGCAGGACGGGTGCCCGCTCGTCAAGGTGCCGCAGACCTTCGCCGGACTTTCGGCGGCCACGAAGTCGCTCGAAAAGCACGTCCTCTCACAGACCCTGCGGCACGCCGGCCACCCGGTCCTGCGGTGGAACATCGGGAATGTGTCCGTCGAAACGGACCCGGCCGGCAATCTGAAACCCTCGAAGAAGGCCTCGACGGAACGGATCGACGGGGTCGTCGCCCTGATTCAGGCGATCGACGCGATGGAGCGCAACGTCCAGGCCGACTATTCGGTGATGGTCGTTGGCTAACCAGTTTCCTGTAGAAAAGTCAATATATCTTCCGATATAGTGGCGGTCCTCCGTGGACCGCGCCTATAGCCTGCTCGAGATTAAGTCTGTCGCGCCGGTCGGTCGCCGGTTTAGCGGCATTGCGTCCACCCCCGAGCTCGATCGCCAGGGCGAGAGCCTCGACCCGTCCGGCGTCACCTTCCGCAACTCGATCCCGTTGCTCTGGCACCACGATCCGCGACAGCCGATCGGGCGCGTGACGCTGACCGCGACCGCCGACGGCATCCTGTTCGACGCCACGATCCCGGAAGTGGACGAACCGGGGCCGCTCAAGACCCGCGTCGACGAGGCGTGGCAGTCCATCAAGGCCGGCATTATCACCGGCGTGTCGGTCGGTCACCGCGTGCTCGCCGGCGGCATCGAGCAGCTCCGCGGCGGGACGCGTCGGATCACCAAATCGGAAATTTGTGAACTCTCCCTGGTCACCATTCCCGCGAATGCCAGCGCCAGCATTCGGCTGGTGAAATCCCTGGCGCAGGAGTCTGCCATGAGCAACCCGACGATCCCCGAACGCATTCACGGCCTCGAGTCCGAGCGGGCGATCGTCGCCCAGAGCATGCTGCAGGCGATGACGACGGCCGACGCGGAACACCGTGATCTGACCGAGCCCGAGCAGCAGCAGCATGAGGCGTGGAGTCAGAAAGCCCAAACGCTCGAGACCCAGATCGCGCGCTGGAAAGACACCGAGAAACAACTGATTGCGACGGCGACCGCGGTCCCATCGTATGGCCGTCCGGCCTCGCCGTACAGTCAGGTGTCGGTGAAATCCAACCTGCCGGCCGGCACCGCGTTCATCCGGTATCACTGCGCGCGGATCGCCGCGAAGGCCGAAGGGATCGAACCCGCGAACTGGGCCGCGCGCTGGAACGACAGCACGCCGGAAGTCGCGCTCGCCCTCAAGGCGGCCGTGGCGCCGGGCACCGCGACCGACGCCGTGTGGGCCGGGCCGCTCGTCAATCCGCGGATCGCGAATGACTTCATCGAGATGATGCGCGCGGCCACGATCATCGACAAGATCAGCGGCCTCTACAAAGTCCCCTTCAATACGAAAATCCCGGCGCAGACCGGCGGCGGCACGTATGGGTGGGTCGGGGAGATGAAGCCGAAGCCGGTCACCGCGCTGACGTTTGGCAGCGTCACGCTCGACTGGGCGAAGGTCGCCGGCATTATCGTGCTGACGCAGGAGCTCATCAAACTCTCGAATCCCAACGCGGAAGACGTGGTGCGGCGGGAGATGGTCGCCGGGATCGCGGCGTTCCTCGATGGGCAGTTCATCAACCCGGCGGTCGCCGCCGTCGCCGGGATCTCGCCGGCCAGTATCACGAACGGCGCCCCGACCGCGGTCGCGACGGCCAATCCGCTCGCCGACATCCTCACGTTGATCCAGCATTTCGTGAATAACAACATCAGCCTGGCCGGCGTCACGTTCCTGATGTCGCCGACCAACGCGCTGGCGCTGTCGTTCAAGTCCAATCCGGACGGCTCGCCGGTGTTTCCGGGGATCGACATCAACGGCGGCAGCTACAAGGGGCTGAAGTTCATCACGTCCCAGGTGGTCGGCAGCAACGTGATCGCGCTGCAACCGTCGCTGGTGCTCTTTGCCGACGATGGCGGCGTGACGATCGACGCGAGCACGGAAGCGTCGCTGCAGATGGACAGCGCCCCGGACTCGCCGGCCGTGGCGACCACGGTCCTGGTCTCGATGTTCCAGATGAACACCGTCGCGCTGCGCGCGGAGCGGTTCATCACCTGGAAGAAGGCCAACGCGAACGCGGTCAAGTACCTCACCGCCGCCGCATACCCGGCGCCGACCAGCACGCAGACCGAACCCGCGGCGACGGAGTAACCCGCGGTGGGCCTGCTCACCGCGATCCGCACGCGGGTCACGGCGCTCTTGAACGTCGCGACCAGTCCCGGGGGCTGGTCGCCGATCGTCCGGGAGCCGTATCCCGGCGCGTGGCAGTTGAACGATCCGCTCCCGACCGAGAATGCGCTCGCCAATCCGAGCGTCTTCGGCGTGGTCTCGCGGATCGCGCAGGACATTGCCAAGATCGCGCCGCCGCTGCTGCTCGAGCAGGACGGGAACGGGTTCTGGTTTGAGACCACAAATTCCGCGTATACGCCGGTGCTGCGGCGGCCGAATCGCTACCAGACCGCGCAGCAGTTCACCGAACAGTGGATTCTCAGCAAGCTGCTCTACGGCAATACCTACGCGCTCAACGAGCGCGACGACCGCGGCGTCGTGCACGCGCAGTACCTGCTCGATCCGCTGCGCGTGAAACCGCTCGTCGCCCCCGATGGCAGCGTCTACTACGAGCTCCAGCCGAACGACCTCGCCGGGCTCTCGACTGCGGACGAACCCATCGTCGTGAGTGCGCGGGAGATCGCGCACGACCGGTGGAATTGTCTCTACCATCCGCTGGTCGGGATCTCGCCGCTCTACAGCCTGGGCGGCGCCGTCATGCAGGCCCAGGCGATCCAGGCGAGCAGCACGACCTTCTTTGCGAAGGGCGGCCGGCCGGCCGGCATGCTGGTCGCGCCGACCAAGCTCGATCCCGCGTCGGCCGATCGCATCAAGGCGACGCTCGCCAATTTCAAGACCGGCGAGATCATGCTCGCCGACCAGGGCATGACCTATCACGACATCGGCGGCAGTGCGGTCGACTCGGAACTGATCGCGCAACTCGGGTGGACCGAGGAAAAAATCTGCGAAGTCTTCGGGATGCCGATCAGCATCCTCAACAGCAGCAAGCAACCGCCCTATGCGAATGCCGAAGCCTCGCAGCTCCAGTACAAGTCGCAATGCCTCGAGCCGCACCTGGCGAGCCTCGCCGCGGTGCAGGGCGACGCCCTCGCGTTGCCGCTCTATCTCAAACTCGAATTTGACGACACGCTGCTGATCTGGATGGATACCGCGACGCGCACCATGGCCGCCAAGACGGCGATCGCCGCCGGCATGTCGGTCAACGAGGTCCGCGATATCTACTACGGCCTCGGCCCGGTCCCCGGCGGGGATCTGCCGTACCTGCAGCAGCAGTATTACCCGGTGAGCGAGCTCGCCGATCGCACGGCGCGGGCGCCGGTCCCCGCGGCGCCGCCGCCGGCCGCTGACGCCGTCCCCGCGGAGCCGGTGACGCCATGACGCTGGAGTTTTCGCAGATCACACTGCCGCCCCTGGTGACGCTCGCGCAGGCGAAGACCCATCTGCGCCTGACCGGGACCGCGTATGACGCCGATGTCCAGCAGAAACTCGACGCGGCGCAGGATCGCATTATTCGCGACCTGAACCTGGGCGCCGATCCGACGTGGACCCCCGCGACGGTGCCGCCGGGGATCTTCAATTCGATCCTGCTGCTGCTCGCGTATTACTACAACGAGCGCGGCGACGGCACGACGCCGGACCCCTGGAAGGCGATCGATGTCAATCTCGCGCCGTACCGCGACCCGACGGTGAAGTGATGGCGATCGGGACCTATACGCTGCTCGTCGCGCTCGACACGCCCAGCGGCGGGCCGCTCGATCCGCCGACGTGGTACGCGAACCCGCTGGCCGAGGGCGGCGGCCTGCTCACGCTCATCGGCCACTATCACGCCGGGATCACGATCGCGACGCGCGTCCAGTTCAAGGGGCGCGTCTTCCACGTCGACAGCGTCCTCAATCGCGGCGAGGGCGACTGGCAAACCCAGATCACCTGCAAAGAAGTGTTCGAGTAATGGCCAAAGGGTTCTCGGTCAAATTTGATGGGCTCGACACATTCAAACAGGAATTGCAGGTCCTGACGGGTGATCTGGTCAGCGAAGCGGAGGGCATTTTGATCACCGCCGCGCACGAGGCCGCCGCGGCGGTGCGCGCGGCCTATCCCTACCGGCACGGCGGGCTCCGCGGGGGCGTGACGGTGGTCCCCTCCCGCGGCCGGACGCTGGCCGGCGCGGAGGTCAAGAACCTCGCCCCGCACGCGATCATCTACGAGGACGGCACGGTCACGCGCGAAACCCACCGGGGCTACAACCGCGGCCGGACGATCGGCACCCCCACCTTTCGACCGATCACCGCCCGCTATCTCGATCGGGCGCTCACGGCCGTCACCGCGCGGATCTATGCACATGGGGCCGCCCAGGTCACGGGCGACCCGCACACCGACTAAAGGAGAAAGCACATGGCGATTCAACGCGGGATTTATGGGCAGGTGGGGTGGGATCCGGCGGGCGGCACGGCGATCGTGCCGATAGTCTCGATCAACGCCTGGACCGGCGAGTTCACCACGAACTATGAGGACGTCACCTGTTTTGGTGACACCACGAAGGTGTATCTGCCGGGGATGCCGGATGCCGGGGGCGATCTCAGCGGCTTCTTCAACAGCGCGGAACTGGCCCTGTTCTCCGCGGCGCTGTCGCCCACGGCCGGCACGTTGCGCCTGACCCCGAACATCAACGAGTCCGCGATCTTCTTCCAAGGGAAGGCGTGGATGTCGGCCTCGATTGACTGTTCCCTCGACGCGCCCAAAGTGAAAGGGACGTGGAAAGCGGCGGGCTCGTGGGCTGTGCCAGGACAAGTCGTGGCGACCGGCGCGGGGCCCGGCACCGGGAACGGCTCGTTTACGCCCGTCGGCGCGACCCCGCCGAAAAATTTCGCGGCGCTCACCGGCGTCACCGCGAGCCCGGCTACAAACTGGACGGCCGGCCAATTTATTCAATTGGCGGACGGATCGCGCGCGAACTGGAACGGGACGGCCTGGGTGGTCGGAGTACACCCGTAAGGTGTTTTCGGGCGATCTCACGCTGCACGGTCTCGAAGGCTATGTGGCCTGGAGCTATCACACGGCGGCGCAGTGCCGATCGTGGACCGTGCAGCGCGCCGAGGGGTTCTGGACCCTCCGCGCCCAGGTGACCCGCGCCGATGCGTTCAAATTACGCCAACACCCGTTGGAATTTCGCACGCCGCGGCGCGGCGGGTTTTTGTGCTGGCCGGTGAGGACGATCAGTCTGAGCGGACAATCCCTCGCGGCCACGCTCGCGCCCCCGATCAGTTGAGAGGCCTGTCATGAGTCGACCGCGTGGCGTCACGCCCGAACGGGTCCGCCTCCCGCTCTCCGACGGCGATTATGTCGACGTCAAAAAACGGCTCACCGCGGGGGAGTATCGCAAGTTGATCTACGACCAATTTAAAGACACGCCGGTGGGGGAGAAAGCGACCCTGGACTATACCAAGGTCGGGACGTCGAAACTCCTAGCCTACGTGTTGGGCTGGTCGTTCGTCAGTGTCATTGACGGCCAACCCATTCCCTACGATCCGCAGGATCCGGAAGAGCTCCGACGATCGGCGTTGGATGATCTCCTCGATCAGGAGACCTACCGCGAATTACTCGAGGCCGTCACCGCGCATGAAACGCGCGAAGAGGCCGCGCTGGAGGCGCAAAAAAAAACCCGCACTACCGCGCCGCCGTTGTCAGTGACCTCATGATCGCGAGTCGCTTTCACTGGAAGTACGACTGGATCGCGGAGCTCCCGCGCGACGTCTACGAGATCCTCGTCGCGGAACTGAAGAAAGAATCGACCGACTAAATGGCGATTACAGCCAAGTTTGAAGCGGATTTTTCGGCGTTCAACGACGCCGTCCAACAGGCGGTGTCGGGGCTCGGCGCGCTCGGCACGGCGCTGCCCGCCGCGGCCGTCGTGCACGAGTTGACCGCGATCGCGCAAGCCGCCATCGACAGTGGGAGCGCGATCGCCAAGATGTCCGAGCAGATGAGCATTTCGACGGGCGCGGTGCAGTCGCTGGACTATATCGCCGGCCAAACCGGCGTGAGTCTGGCCGCGCTCACGACCGCCACCCAGAACGTCACCGTCGCCGTGGGCACGCACAGTAAAGGCCTCGTCCAGGCCGTCAAGGACCTCGGCCTCGAATGGGAACGCTTCGCGGCGGCCGATCCGTATTCGCGCATGATCATCCTCGCGCAGGGCATCAGCGCGATCGAAGATCCCACCCGGCGGGCGACGGTCGCCGCCGAGGCCTTTGGCAAGAATTGGAAGGAAATTCTCCCCGCCCTGATGGCGGACATGCAGGCGCTCGGCGAGGCCGCGCCGAAAATGTCCGACGCGACGGTCCAGAGCCTCAACGAGATCGACGCGGCCATCAAACGCGCGCAAGCGACGGGCAAAGTCTGGGCGGGCGAAACGATCGCTTTCTTGGAAGAGTTTGCGAAGCGCGTCAAACAACTGCCGTCGATGACCGGGCCGATCTCGGCGTATCAGCAGTATCTGAAGGATCAAGCGGCCGACGCCGCGAAAACCGCGGGGGCCATCCCGCCCACGTCCTATCGGCCCCCCGGCGAACTGGGCGCGCCGGCGTCGGTCCCGGCCCCGCTGGCCACGAGTCCGATGGACCCGACCCACCTCGCGATCGCCACGCGCGAGCTCAACAAAGAGATCGCGGAATCGATCCGGCTCCACAAAGAGGCCGCCGCCGCCGAGAAGAAGCACGAGGCGGCGATCAAAGACGCCGCCCAGGCCATGGAGAAAGAGCAGAACCGCGCGCTGACCATCATGGAAGGCAAGGTGTTCGAGATCACCAAGGCGTGGGGCCAGTACGCCACCGCCGTCGCCGCGGCCTCCCACGACACGACGCAAAAGCAGATCGACGACGTCTATCGGAATGCGGACGCGCAGATGGCCGCCATGGACCGCGCCAAGACGGGATCCGTGTCGGCCTACCAAGCGATCCAGGCCGCGGCCGATCAACTCGCCGCGAACATCAAGCAGAACACCCTCGAAGAAGATTCCACCACGCTCGCGCACTACCAACTCGTCGCCGACAAGGCACAAGCGGCATATGCGTTCGCCCTCGCCAACAGTGGGCAGTACACCGACGAGCGGATCAAGCAACTCCAGACCGAGGCCGAGGCCGCGACAACCGCGCTCCAGAATTGGAGCCGCAACGCCGTGACCGAGGTCGAGAAGATCAAGAAGCCGGCCGAGGAAGCGGCGAAGGCGATCAAGGGGATGCACGATCAGATCCTCGAGCTCAAAAACGTCGGGACCAAACTCCCGGGGTCCTCGGAAGAAACCAACAGCATGGGGCAACGGTTTTTGATCTCGCCGACCGGGCAACGCGTCCCGCTCGGTCCCCATGGCGAGCTCCCCGGCAATTGGTTCGAGCAGTACACCGGGCAAAGTAATTTCAACGAGGCGTACAACCCGCTGTTGCCGAGTGGCCGGTATCTGGCGGGCGGCCAACGGTCCAACATCGTCCAGGTGAACTCGGGCGCGGTGCAGATGACGTTTCCGGTCATGAACGACCCCGCGGCCATGAATCAATTGGCCGGCATCGTCGGCGACGCGATCATGAGCAAGATCACCCGGACGGGCACGGTCGTCTGATGCCCGCGACCAATCATCCGCCGCAGACCTGTCTGCTCAATTGGGGCCGCCTCAACGCGTTCCCGTTGAACTACACCGAGAGCACACTGTACGGATCGATCGGCGGGAGCGGCCTCGATCCGGCGCGGCAGTCGATCCTCATCGAGTCGCTGTCGATCGCGGATCGCCTCAATGAAGAAGCCAACACGTTGATCGCGACGGTACGGGGCGTCAAACCCGTCGAGGGGCAGACGATCGCGATCCGGATCGGCTCGACCCACGGCAATACGTTTTTCGCCGGCCGGATCCTCCGCACGACGCAAGTCTGGGCCGCCAACAACCCGAAATACGTGCTCTGGCATATCGAGGCGACCGATCCCACTTGGGAACTCAACGCGATCCTGATCACCCAGCGGTACCGATCGCAATCGGCCTCGGCGATCGGCGCGGCGTTGCTCGCCCTGGCGCCGGCCGGCTTCACCGGCGCGATCGCGCCCGGGTTGCCGGCCGTCGATGAAATCACGATGACCAACGTCCCGCTGATGGACGCGTTCGTCCAGCTCGCACACCGGATCGGCGGCTATGCCTTCTGCGACTACGACCAGGCGATCCACCTGTTTACCGGGGAAACCATCCTGAGTCCCGCGCCGCTGGTCGCCTCGCATCCGTCGCTCGCCGGCGTGCAGTACACGCGCGACCTCACCCAGGTCGTGACGCGGGCGCGTGTCGAAGGCGGCGGCGCCAACGCGATCGGTGACACGCCGCCGGGTGCGACGCTCCTGCCGATCGAAGATCCCGCGTGGTACAGCCCGACGGGCGGCTGGGTCGTCTCGGGGCCGCAACGGATCTCGTATACGTCGGTCCCGACCTCGTCGCTCGACAGTCCGGGGACGGCCCCGGTCGCGGCGATCGTGCCCGGCGTCGGGCAGCTCGTCGGGGCGTATACGTGGCGGATCACGTTTGGCACGCCGACCGGCGAGACCACGCCTGGCCCGATCAGTAACGCGGTGACGTGTGGCGCCGTCGTCGCCCCGCCGGCCGCGCCGACCGCCGCGGCGACCGGCGTGGGCCCGTTGATCGGGGCCTACAGCTACGTGACCACGTTCGTCACGCCGATCGGCGCAAC
>Ga0105243_10005186_pt1 | contig 10200 bp, 4 predicted proteins | sample KBSM34metaG_FD_81525 | JGI IMG/M metagenome (GOLD analysis project Ga0105243, IMG submission 81525) | Miscanthus rhizosphere microbial communities from Kellogg Biological Station, Michigan, USA - KBS M3-4 metaG | ecosystem: Host-associated > Plants > Roots > Rhizosphere > Soil | place: Michigan...
CGACCGGCACGGGTGCGCCCACAATCGTCGCGTCTCATCCGCTCGCAGACAAGATTGCAAAAAACCCGAACCTCGCCGCGAAGATCCAGGGCAGGTTGCCGGCGGGTACGACGCTCGCGCAGGCATCGACCGGCTTCAAGAACCAGGGACAGTTCATGGCGGCCGTGAACGTCTCGAACAACCTGGGGATCGACTTCATGAAGCTGCAGGCGGCGATGACCGGGCAGACGACGAAGGTCGATCCGATCACGCACGAAATCATCTCGACGCCGACGGGCGTGGCGCCCTTGAGCCTCGGCCAGTCCATCCAGAAATTGCGACCGGGCGTCGACGCTGATGCCGCCACCGTGAAAGCCACGGACCAGACATCGGTGATGTTGCAGACGACCACCGCATCCACGACCTCGAGCAAGACGAAGAGCAAGAAGAGCGGCCATTGATGCGGGAGTTTCGCGTGACCTTTCGCAGCGTCCTCTCGATTGCTCTGCTCTCCACCCTGACCCTGTGCCTGCCGCGCCCGGCGGCGGCACAGGGCAAGTCGCAGACCAAGGGCCGCGGTGTGCGTCCGCCGGCGCCCTCAGTGTCGTCGGCCGGGCAGCCGCTGGGCACCGGCATTCGCAACTTCGGCGCGTGGCTCGACGACACGCGGATTGTCGCTCCGCGCTCCGGCTGGGCCGGGTTTTCGGTCGGCTACACGAAATCGCCGTTCGGCAGTCAACTCGATGTTCCATCGGCCGACGTCGGCTATGGGCTGAGTCCCAGAGTGCAGGTGGGCCTCAGCCTGCCGTACTACCGCGCCAGCTACGGCGGCATTACCGCGTCCGGACTCGGGGACACGTTTGTGAATGCCAAGGTCAACGTCGTCGATGCCACGAAGAATGCGCGCGGATTCGGACTGGCAGTCGTGCCGGTGGTCGAGATCCTCAGCGGACCGCAGGACGGCACCGGCCGTTGGCATTGGGGCCTGCCTGTGAGCGCCGAGATCAAACACCGCGCGGTTCGCGTCTACGGCGCCGGCGGATACTTTTCACGCGGCGCCATCTTCGGCAGCGGTGCCGTCGAGTGGATGTCGTCTCGCGGATACACCCTGACGGGCTCTCTCACCCACGGCTATTCGCTCGGCGCGGACCCGCTCAGCGATGCGCTCGGACTGCATCGGCGGCGCACCGACGCAAGCGCGAGCGTCTCGCGTGCATTGACGAGCACGATCGCCGCATACGGCGGCGTCGGCCGCACGCTCAGCCGCAGCGATGCGAACAGCACACGCTTCTCGGTGAGCGGGGGCGTCGTGATGTTCTTCGCGAACTCCGTGCCCGCCCGCCCCGGCCCCCGGCGATAACGCCCACTTCTAACTTCTAACTTCTAACTTCACACACGACTCATTGCACGTTGGCAGTCACGGATGCCGTCCCCGTGATCGTGAACGTGCACGTCCTCCTCTTGTTCCCGCCGCTCGAGCACGCACCGGACCAGATCGCGTCGCGGCCGCCCGACGCGCTCAGCGTGATCGATGTGCCGGTGCTGAACGACGCCGACGCCGTGCTGCCGACGGACACATTGATCCCCGTCGGACTCGACGTGATGCGCTCGCCGCTGCGGCCGGCGGCCGTCACCGTCAGCGTTGCCAGCCCTCCTGGCGGCGCCGCACCCTGCGGCGTGAAGCTGCGCGTCGATGACCATGCGCCCGCCGTCCCGGCCGAATTGACGCCGCGCACGCGCCACCAGTGCTGGCGTATGGCCAGCGACGCGGCCGTGAACTGCGACACCGCGACCGTCTGCTCGACGACGCGCGGCGCCGAGAAGGTGCTCGAGTCGTCCACTTGAATCTGATACGACGCCGCTGCGCTGACGTCCGACCAGTCGAGCGTCACCGGCAACGTGACGGTCGCCCCATTGGCGGGGCTCACGAGCGAGGGTGCTAACGGCGTCGGCAGAGCCGGAGCGGTCACGGTCAGCGTCGCGGTGCGGGTCACGCCGGCGAACACCGCCGAGACCATCGCCGAGGTCGGCGCCGTCACCGGGTTCGTCGTGATCGTGGCGGTGCCGCTCGTCGCGCCGGCCGGCACGATGACGCTCGCCGGTGTCGTCACGATGGATGAATTGTCCGAGAGCGACACCACGGCGCCGCCGCTCGGAGCGGCCGCGCTCAGCGTCACGCGAGCGGTCGACGAGGTCCCCCCGACGACGGTCGAGGGGCTGACCGTCACCGACGAGAGCGTCGCGGCGGGCGCGACCCCGGTGGTGTTCCTCAACGCCACGACGCCGGCGCTCGCCCCTCCGTAGTTGAGTGCGATGTCCGGCTTGCCATCGTTGTTGAAGTCCGACGAGACGATGTGGATCCCGCCGATGCTCGACAGCGGCGGTGGCTGGAGATACAACACCAGCGGTCCGAAGGTGCCATCGCCGTTGCCGTTCCGGATCTCCATCAACCCGTTGGAGCCGAACCCGAGCGACATCGCGAGATCCTGGAACCCGTCGCCGTTGTAGTCGCCGACGGCTTGAAACTGGGGGATGCGAATCTGCGGCTCGGTGATGATCGACGGCGCTCGAAACGTCCCGTCGCCGTTGCCCAGGAGAATCGCCGTCCGGCTGCCGTTGAGCGCAATCGCGACCACCAGGTCCTGCAGCGTGTCGCCGTTGAAGTCGGCGATATCGATATCGGTGGCGTCGACGAAGCCCGTGTCCGCCAACAACGTGATCGTCGGTTGCTGAACGAACGTCGCGTCGCCAACCCCCAGGAGCAGGAGCACACGTGCGGCACTGCTGGCGAGCCCCAGATCCTTGATGCCGTCACGATTGAAGTCGCCGATGGCGATCTGCGCCGTCGACGACCCGACGTTGATCTCGCGCGCGGGTTGGAAGGTTCCGTCGCCGTTGCCGCGCATCACCGTGATCGACCGCGCGATGACGCACGGTGCCGTGTAGCAGGCGGCGCTGTGCCCGAGGACGATGTCGAGCTTGCCGTCGTTGTCGAGATCGTCCGCGGCGATGGCCGGGGCGTCGAATCCCGCGGTATTGGGGAAGTGCACGGCCGGGTTGAACGTGCCATCGCCTCGCCCGGTGAGCAGCGACAGGCCGACGTTGACGTCGTTGATCGTGACCATCAGATCGACGCGCCCGTCATTATTGAAGTCGCCGGCGGCAAGGGCCTGACTCCAGCTGAAGACCGGGTAGGTCACGATCGGCTGGAAGGTGCCGTCGCCGTTCCCCAGCAGGACGGCGGCGCCGGCCGCCGCCAGTCCCGCCAGGTCGGGCCTGCCGTCTCCGTTGAGATCGGCGGCAATCAGGTCGTTGGTCGCCAGGGGATAGTCGGACCTGACGAAGGTCGGCGTTTGCGCAAAGGCACTGGCGGCCGGCAGCGACATCGCTGCGGCGAGAGTCAGGACCGCGACGCGTTGAACGTTCGAGAGATGCCTCATCAGAATACCCTTACTGCACGTTCGCGGTGACCGACGCCGTTCCCGTGATGGTGAACGTGCACGTCCTTCTTTTGCTCCCGCTGCTCGAGCACGCGCCGGACCAGATCGCATCGCGCCCGTTCGAGACGCTCAGCGTGATCGCGGTCCCGCCGGCGAACGATGCCGACCCGCTGCTGCCGACCGACACGTTGATGCCGGACGGACTCGACGTGATGCGCTCGCCGCTGCGGCCGGTGGCGCTCACCGTCAAGGTCGCGTTCTGCCCCGCCGGCGTCACCGTCAACGTCGCCGTGCGCGTCACCGCGCCGGCGCTCGCCGTGACGGTCACCGGCGTGGACGCCGAGACGGCGCTGGTCGTGATCGCGAAGGTGGCGCTCGTCGCGCCCTGCGCCACGGTGACCCCGGCTGGAACTGTCGCTGCGCCGCTGTTGTCGGAGAGCGTGACCGCGAACCCGCCGGAGGGCGCCGCCGCCGTCAACGTCACCGTTCCCTGTGATGGATTGCCCCCGACCACGGACGCGGGACTGACCGAGACGGCCGAGAGCGCCGCCTGCGCCGGCGCACCCTGCGGGGTGAAGCTGCGCGTTGACGACCATGCGCCTGCCGTGCCGGCCGAGTTGATGCCGCGCGCGCGCCACCAGTGCTGGCGAATCGCCAGCGACGCGGCCGTGAACTGCGACACCGCGACCGTCTGATCGACGACGCGCGGCGCCGAGAACGAGCTCGAGTCGTCGATCTGAATCTGATACGACGCCGCCGCGCTGACGTCCGACCAGTCGAGCGTCACCGGCAACGTGACGGTCGCCCCATTGGCGGGGCTGACGAGCGAGGGCGCTGACGGCGTCGGTGGCGGCGCCGGTGCGGAAACGGTCAGCGTCGCGCTGCGGCTCACGCTGCCGAAGCTGCCCGTGATCGTGACCGGCGTGGAGCTCGTGACGCTCGTCGTGGTGATGGCAAACGTGGCGGTCGTGGCGTTGGCCGCCACCGTCACCGTGCCTGGCACCCCCGCCGCGCTGCCGCTGCTCGACAACGCGACGACGGCGCCTCCGGCCGGCGCGGGCCCGCTCAGCGTGACGGTGCCCTGTGACGACGCGCCGCCGGTGACAGTCGACGGCGCCAGCGCGAGGGCTGACAGCGTGACGGCTCCAGGCGGTCCGGGCGGTCCGGGATCGACCCACAGGATGGGATGATCGCCATTCCCCTCGCTCCACACCGTGATGTACACAGGCGTCGACACCGGGACGCTGTGCGTAGTGACCGTGAAGGTCGCGCTGGCGCCGCCGGCTGGAACCGTGACGCTGGCCGGCACCGACGCAGCCGACGGGTTGCTGCTGGTCAGCGTGTAGAGCTGCCCGCCCGACGGCGCCTTGTTCTGAATGTGCACGACGCCCTGGACGGTGCTGCCGCCGACGACGCCGTTTGGCGTCAGCCCGGCGGCCGCGAAGTTCGTCCACACCGGCGCACCCACGGTGAACTTCCGGACCTCCGACCACGGGCTGAGATTGTTGGCGCCGTCCAGCGTCCGCACGCGCCAGTAGTGCACGCCCTCCTGGCTCGTCGACGCCTCCGCCTGCGACGTTGTGAAGCTGCCAATCGCCAGGTTCCAGAAGTTGAAGCCAGCCAGGAAGTCCGCGTTCGCGCTGATGTCGACTTCATAGAAGCGCACGCCGGACGGGTCGGCGACGTCGCTCCAGTCGAGCGTCAAGGCGCCGTTGAGTGGAATCGTCGCGCCGTTGGCGGGAGCCAGCAGGGCCGGCGCGGCGGCCGTCGTGTCGCTCGACGTGTTCGGATCGAGCGTCACCTTCGCCACGTAGCCGTCGTAGGTGTGAAATCCGTCGCTGGTCCCGTTGCTGCCGAACACGCGATCGAACGCACCCGGCGTCGTCGGAAAGTCGGTGAAGAGCGTCGAGCCGGCGATGACAACGGCATGCGGACCGGTCGACACGATTTTCTTTCTGAACACCAGGATCCCGGACGGCTTGTGCAGGAGGGTCGAGTGCAGCAGCGTCTTCCCGTCGCTGCTGAACCGCGCGAGGAAGTCGCCCTTCGACGGCAGCCGCTTGTAGGAGCGTTCCGTGGTCGGAAAGCTGCCGGCGGTATCGGAGCCGGCGACGATCACATCGCCCGACGCGTCGACGACGACGGCGTCGGCGAACTGCCCGGCGAACCCTGTGCCGCCGACGAGCGTGGACCAGACGAGCGAGCCGCTGCCCGAGGCGGGGAACCTGAATCGCACGAGAAACCCCGAATAGTACGGCGTGCCATCGGTCAGGAATTGCGGCGCGCGCTGCCAGGCGCCGGCCGTGGTCGGAAAATCCCACGACCGGCTGTAGCCGGTCAGCGTCACGAGCTCCGGGTTGTTCGGATCCAGTGCCACGCCGGTGGCTTCGTCGATGTAGAACGCGCCGAGGATCGTCGCGTACTTCAGGTCGCCTGTGCCGTTGCCATCCAGCTTGAGCCGGGCGATGAAACTGTCGGACGCGCCGAGGTGCGTTCGCGCGACGGCATCCGGAGTCGTCGGAAACGGAATGCCGTGGTCGGTGCGGTTGCCCTGAGAGTCGAAGGTTTCGAGCGGGGCTTCGACGCCGACGAGGGTCAGGACTCCCTGCGCATCGATGACCATGTCTTTCACGATGTCGTCCGACTGCGCGCCAAGGTAGGTCGAGTAGGTCAGCTGCGATCCGTTCGGGGTCAGGCGGCTGATGAAAATATCGCCTCGCGATGAAATCGTCCCGCCGCTCACCGCAACGGTGAGCGCCGAGTGCGTCCGATCGTAGGCGCCTGCGGTGGTCGGAAAATTCTCCGAGGTCGTGAAGCCGGCGACGATGACGTTGTCGGACGCGTCGGTGACGACCACGCGTGCGCTGTCGTGGCCTCCTCGTTGCGCACCAGGCAGGCTTTCATCGAAGATCGGCGCGGCACCGAGAAACGTCGAGAACACCATCTGGCTGCCGGAAGCGTTGAACCGCGTGACGAAGCCGTCCCAGCCCCGGTTGATCCCCGTCGAAGGCTCGTTGAACGTCGGCTGGTAGGCGCCGGGGGTGGTCGGGAAGTTCGCGGAGTTGGTCTCGCCGACGACGATCGGCGCGCTCGACGAGTCGAGCGTGAGGCCGAGCCCGAACGACACGTTGCCGTTGGTGCCGCCGAACAGCGTGGCGTAGACCAGATCCGTCCCCGACGAGTTCAGGCGCGCGACGAACGCAATCAGCGGGCTCGAGCCAAGGCTGCCGGCCGGGGCGGTCGGGAAATCGCTCGACCACGTGCTTCCTGCGACCACCACGTCGCCCGATCCGTCACGCGTCAGCGCCAGGCCATTCACTTCTTCCCTGTTCCCGCCACCCAGGAACGTCGCCCATTCGAGCCCCGGATCGATCACCAGGGGACGCCGGCTGTCGCGCCCCGGGACGTCGAAGCCATACCTTGTCGCGTCGATCTTCCGGAAGCGGCTGTCGAGCCGGCGTGTCGTGCCGTCGGGCAACTCTTCCCAGGTCGCCGGCGCCGTCTGTCGGAGAGGTCCGGCCGCCGTCTCCAGCACCAGCGTTCCGTCGGTGTCGACCTTCATCTCCGATGCGCCCTCGGCGCGAATCACGACCTGTTCGAGGTCGGCGCCCGGCGCCAGGAGCACGTCGTATTCGATCCGTCCTTCCCGCTGCAGCACGCGAAGATCGATGCCGTCGTAGAGGCCGCGGTAGCGCACCGCGCCAAAGGCGGGCACGTTCGATTGCCACTTCCGCGGATCGTCGCCGACGAAGAAGTTGTAACGTCCGGTGCGCATCGCCTCGCCGGCGAGGATCGCGTCCTTCGATGAGCCGTCGAAGGTCAGCGAGACTTCCGCCCGCCGATCGGCAGCGAGGTGGATCTTGACCGCACCCGGCTCGAGCGACGCCGCCATCCGTCCCTGCCGCGCGACGAAGGCCGCCGGGCCGGCCCACTGCCCGCGGTTCTCGACGAAGTCGACCGGCAGACCGGACAACGCGATCGATGCGCTCGTTTCAGAGCGGTCGGACGTGTGCGACGACGTGGTCCGCGGGTCAGCAGAGGGCGAGGCGCCAGCGAACAGAAGAATGCAGGCTGAGACCAGAAAAGATGCAAGTCGCGTCGTCGAATTCAAGCAACCTCCTCGCGAAAAGCGCTAGAGCTTACGGAATCTTTGCAAACGAGCGGCCCTAGCCATCGCGTGGGTTTTGTCACGACAGTGGACGGAAACACATCCAGGTGAACTTTCGAAAGGCGTAACGCGTTTCGATGATTCGTTGGAACTCAACTGCTGAATGCGACGCCGGTCAAAATCTTCCAAGACGCTGTGAAAGCGTTCTGAGACACTCTAGGCCGTGATCCGCCACCTGACTGGGCGCAAGGAATGGAAGTTCTTCGTCGTCCTCCCGAAGGCCGATCGCGGGATGGCGATCGCGTGGTGGGTCGCGCTGATCCTGCGCGGCGTGCTCCCGGCGGTCTTTGCGGTGGCGACCGGCGTGCTCGTCGGCGCGGCACAACGCGGCGACAACCTCAGCAGGCCGCTGGCCTTCGCCGGCGCGGTGTTCGTCCTGCTCCAGGTGCTCACGCCCATCCACCAGGCGCTCAGCTCCAACCTCGGGGATCGGACGGCCGCCTGGCTGTACGACCGGCTGACAGAGGCCTGCGTGCGCCCGCAGGGCATGGGCCACCTCGAGGACCCGGCGCTCGCGAGCGACCTCACCGTCGCGCGCGACTTCGATCTCGGGATGACCGGTCCCCCGCTCTCGATCTCGATGGACTTCATCGCCGCCGGCATGGTCGACATGATCGGCGGCCTCGCGGCGGCGGCCGTGCTGTTCGCGTACGCGTGGTGGGCGCCGCTCGTGCTCGGCGGCGCCTGGCTCGCCACGCACTGGTGGCTGCGCGAAAGCGCGGTCTGGTTCGACCGCAATACGGACACGGTCCGCCGCGCGCAACGCGATGCCGAGTACACCTACCGGCTGGCCGTTGATCCGGCGCCAGCCAAGGAGCTGCGCCTCTTCGGCCTGGTCGGCTGGACGATCGATCGCTTCATCGAGCGCCGGACGCGCCTCCACGCGCTGCAGTACGAGGCGACGCGCCTGCGCGAGAAGCCGGTGCTGTGGAGCCTGCTCGTCGTGCTCGGCGCGAACATCCTGGTGTTCTGGTGGCTGGCCGCCGACGCCGCTGCCGGCCGCATCTCCATCGGTGCGCTGGTGGTGTTTGCGCAGGCCGCGGTCGGAACCTCGCTCATCGCCTTCGGCGGTCTCAGCTGGGCGCTCGACGGATCCGCGGCGCCGGTGGCCGCCGTGCTGCGCCTCGAGGCGTCGATGCAACAGGCGGGCGGGCTGCCCACCGGCCGCCGCGTGGCATCGGACCTGCCCGCGCGCGACATCCGCTTCCGCGATGTGAGCTTCGCGTATCCGGGCGGCGCCCCGGTCCTCGAGCATTTCGACCTGACGATTCCGGCCGGCTCATCGCTGGCGATCGTCGGCCAGAACGGCGCCGGCAAGACGACGCTCGCCAAGCTGCTGTGCCGTCTCTACGACCCTCAGGAAGGCCGCATCGAAGCCGACGGGATCGATCTTCGCGATCTGGATCTCGCGTCATGGCGCAAGCGCGTCACGGCCGTGTTCCAGGACTTCATCCGCTTCGAGTGGCCGCTGCGCGACAACGTCGCCCCCTCCGGTGCGCCCGACGAGGAGGTGCGGGCGGCGCTCGCATCGGCCGGCGCCGCGACGCTGGCCGGGCTCGACACCGTGCTCGCCCGCGGCTACGAGGGAGGCACGGATCTCTCGGGCGGCCAATGGCAGCGGGTGGCGCTCGCGCGAGCGCTCAGCGCCGTGCGTCTCGGGGCCGGCCTCGTGCTGCTCGACGAGCCCACGGCGCAGCTCGATGTCCGCGGCGAAGCAGAGATCTTCGAGCGCATCCTCGCGGCCACGCGTCATTGCACGACGATCCTCATCTCGCACCGCTTCTCCACCGTCCGTCAGGCCGACCGCATCTGCGTGCTCGAGCAGGGCCGCGTGATCGAGCTCGGCACGCACGACGAGCTGATGGCCCGCGGCGGCCGCTATCAGACGATGTTCGAGCTGCAGGCGCAGCGCTTCAACGCGGCGGAAGACGAGGAGGGCAAGAGCTATGACGTCCTCGCCTGACCGCGCCGGGGACGCGGCCGCCCGCGAGGTGCGCAACGAGCTGCCGCCCGCACTGTCGTCGATGTGGCGGCTCTGCAAGCTCGGCTACCGTCACGAGCCTGCGCTGATGCTCGTCGCGTTCGTGTTGTCGCTGCTCTCGGCGCTGCCCGACGCGCTGATGGCGCTGTGGTTCAAGCTGCTCGGCGAAGGCGTGCTCCAGCACGACCGGCGCCTGCTGATCGCGGCGGCCATGGGGCTCGGGGTGTCGTCCACCGCGACCTGGTTCCTCCGCACGGTGAGCACGCGCGTGCAGCGCCGCTTCCGCGACAAGGTCACCATCGCCCTCGAATCGCATGTCGCGCGGCTGCTGGCGTCGATTGCGACCATCGCGCATCACGAGCGTCCCGACTATCTCGATCGGCTGTCGGTGCTTCGCCACCAGGTGTTCGTCCTCGACCACATGTACATGTCGGTGTTTTCGACGTGCGGGTGGATCCTGCGCCTCGGCGTGACGGTTGCCCTCCTCATGTCGATCAGCCCGGTGCTCATCCTGCTCGCCGTGTTCGCGTTGCCCACCGTGCTCACGTCGACGTGGCGACCGGGCGTGGAGCGCCGGGCCGAAGAGGCGGGCGCCCAGGCCGACCGGCTGGCCAAGCACCCGTTCCTCACCG
>Ga0105243_10005188_pt1 | contig 10198 bp, 9 predicted proteins | sample KBSM34metaG_FD_81525 | JGI IMG/M metagenome (GOLD analysis project Ga0105243, IMG submission 81525) | Miscanthus rhizosphere microbial communities from Kellogg Biological Station, Michigan, USA - KBS M3-4 metaG | ecosystem: Host-associated > Plants > Roots > Rhizosphere > Soil | place: Michigan...
GCCGATATCGGTCTGGCCGAGTGGGGCCGACGCGAGATGGCGATTGCCGAGACCGAGATGCCGGGTTTGATGGCGTTGCGCGACGAGTTCGGCGCGGCGAAGCCGCTGTCCGGCGCCCGCATCGTCGGCTGCCTGCACATGACGATCCAGACCGCCGTCCTGATCGAGACGCTGACGCATCTCGGCGCCACCGTGCGCTGGAGCTCGTGCAACATCTTCTCGACCCAGGACCAGGCCGCCGCCGCGATCGTCGTCGGCAACGGCACCCCGGATGATCCCCGCGGCGTCCCCGTCTTCGCCTGGAAGGGCGAGACGCTCGAGGAGTACTGGTGGTGCACCGAGAAGGCACTGACCTGGCCCGACGGCGACGGCGCACCGAACATGGTCCTCGACGACGGCGGCGACGCGACGCTGCTGATCCACAAGGGCGCCGAGTTCGAGGCCGAGGGCCACGTCCCCGACCCGTCGACCGCTGAGAGCGATGAGTTCCGGGTCGTCCTCGAGCTGCTGACCCGCTCGCTCGCCGAGGACCCGCAGAAGTTCACGCGGATCGGCGCCGCGGTCCGCGGCGTCACCGAGGAGACGACGACCGGGGTCATGCGGCTCTACGAGATGCAGCAGGAGGGGAAGCTGCTGTTCCCGGCGATCAACGTCAACGACTCGGTCACGAAGTCCAAGTTCGACAACATCTACGGCTGCCGGCACTCGCTGATCGACGGGATCAACCGGGCGACCGACGTGATGATCGGCGGCAAGGTCGCGCTCGTGCTCGGCTTCGGCGACGTCGGCAAGGGCTGTGCCGAGTCGCTGCGCGGCCAGGGCGCGCGCGTCAAGGTCACCGAGATCGACCCGATCTGCGCGCTCCAGGCGGCGATGCAGGGCTACGAGGTCGTCCGCCTCGAGGACGTCCTCGACTCGGCCGACATCTTCATCACCGCGACCGGCAACCGGGACGTGATCTCGGCCGAGCAGATGGGGCAGATGAAGCACCAGGCGATCGTCGGCAACATCGGCCACTTCGACAACGAGATCGACATGGCCGGCCTCGAGGGCGTGGCCGGGATCGAGCGGATCAACATCAAGCCGCAGGTCGACGAATGGCGCTTCCCGGACGGCCACTCGATCATCGTGCTCTCCGAGGGACGGCTGCTGAACCTCGGCAACGCGACCGGCCATCCGAGCTTCGTGATGTCGAACTCGTTCACGAACCAGGTACTCGCTCAGATCGAGCTGTTCACCGAGGGCGAGGGCTACGAGAAGAGCGTGACGGTGCTGCCGAAGAAGCTCGACGAGCTCGTCGCCCGCCTCCATCTCGACGCGCTCGGCATCCGGCTCACCGAGCTGACCGACCGCCAGGCCGACTACCTCGGGATCGCGGTCGACGGTCCGTACAAGTCGGACCACTACCGGTACTGATCAGCCGCGCAGGCCCGTGACGATCCGGTCGACGGTGGCCGCCACCGTCAGCGCCACGGGTCGCATGGCGGAGCCGGTTGCCGCAAACGACGTCGCGGCGATGTCGGGAGCCGTCGCAGCCGGGTAGGGCTCGATCCCGCGACCGAGCCGTCTGTAGGTGGCGCGCGCCTCGCGCCCGAGCCGCTCCCAGACGAATCCATAGCCGCCGCCCTGATCGCCGCCCGCATAGCCGATCCCGGGCATCACGACAGACCGCATGATCTGCCGGCTGCGGGCACTGGCGACCCGGACCTGCAGCCACCTGCCGGCTCGGGCCGGCGGGTCGTCGGGCGCTCCGCTCATCACCCAGGGCGGGAAGATCAGGACGTCGCCCTCGATCTGGCGCCCCGGCGTGCGCCGGCAGTCGCTCGGGCCGCACAGCTCGACCCACCTCAGCCCCTTCCCGTCCGCCGACGCTGCAACGACGAGCGATCCGACCGCGACGATGAGCAGTACGCGCTTCATCCAGGGCTCCGAACGTACTCCGCACCCCACTCCGCGGTCAACCGGGGATTGGCGTGCCCGATAATCCGGTTGATGTCCGAGATCGACCGATCGCTGGCGATCCGCGCGGCGCTGATCCAGCTAGCTGCGGTCGCCGTCCTCTCCGTCGCGCTCGCGATCGCCCTCCCCCGCTCGTTCTTCGAGGATTGGGGATGGCTGAGCGGACCGGCGGGATGGATCGCCTGCGCGGCGGTGACCGCGGCGGTGCTGCGGCTGCCGCTCGCGCCGGTGCTGCTCGGCGCCGTCCTCGCGGGGCTGCCGAGCCTGCTTGCCGTCATCGTCGGGCTGCACTGGCTCGGCGCCCTCGTCGCGATCGGCCTGTTCGCGCTCTGGTGCGGTCGCCTCGAGCCCGAGCGCCGCGCCCCGGCGCCCGCCTGAGCGCCGATCGGCAGCGGCGCCACCGGTATCTTCCGGGCCGCACCCGGAGGGGTGACCGAGTGGCTTAAGGTGCACGATTGGAAATCGTGTGGGCGGCGAAAGCTGCCTCGTGGGTTCGAATCCCACCCTCTCCGTTCCTGGGACTCATGCGAGCCGGACCGATGAGTCTGCTGCGATTCGCCGGTCTCAATCGGCGACAATCGACAGCCAACCAATCAAAGGAGTGGCCTGATGGCGCGCTATGTCGACGGGTTCGTCTTCGCAGTCCCCAAGAACAAGGTCGAGGAGTACCGCAAGGTTGCCCGCACGGCGGGAAAGGTCTGGAAGGAGCACGGCGCGCTCGAGTACGTCGAGTGCATCGCCGACGACGTGCCCAAAGGGAAGGTCACGGATTTTCCGATGAGCGTCAAGGCGAAGCGCGGTGAGGTCGTCGGCTTCTCCTGGATCGTCTACAAGTCGCGCAAGCACCGCGACGCCGTCAACAAGAAGGTGATGTCCGACCCGCGGCTCGCCGCCTACGACCCCAAGGACATGCCGGCCGACATGTCGCGGATGATCTTCGGGGGCTTCAAGGCAATCGTCGAGCTTTGAGGCTGATGAGGTGAGTCGATGAGCGCTTCGCGAGCCGAGGACTGGCAGGCCGTTCGCCCACGCGAACGGGGTCCGGAGGCGCTTCCCGCCGCCGGGCACACCGGGGGCTGACCAAGGCCCGCGTCGTACCGGCCCGCTCAGCCGAGCTGGCGGTCGAGGTTGACGGCGGCGCTGATCAGCGCCAGGTGCGTGAAGGCCTGCGGGAAGTTGCCGAGCTGCTCCCCGGTCGGCCCGATCTCCTCCGAGTAGAGCCCGACGTGGTTCGCGTAGGTGAGCATCTTCTCGAAGGCGAGCCGCGCCTCGTCGAGGCGGCCGGCCCGGGCAAGCGCCTCGACCCACCAGAAGGAGCAGAGCGAGAACGTCGCCTCGTCGCCGGCCAGCCCGTCCGGCGAGGCTTCGACGTTGTAGCGGTAGACGAGGCTGTCGGAGACGAGTTCGTCCGTGATCGCATCGAGGGTCGAGATCCAGCGTGGGTCGGTGGGGGCGATGAACTTGCAGAGGGGCATGAGCAGCAGCGAGGCGTCGAGCACGTCCGTGTCGTAGTGCTGGACGAACGCCCGGCGCTCCGGGTGCCAGCCGCGCTCCATGATCTGGTCGTAGATGCGGTCCCGGACCGTGATCCAGCGCGGGATATCCGCCGGCAGGCCGCGCTGGCGGGCGATACGGATCGCCCGCTCGACCGCGACCCAGCTCATCAGCCGCGAGTACGTGAAGTTGCGGCGGCCGCCCCGCGTCTCCCAGATCCCCTCGTCCGGCTGGTCCCAGTTCTCGATCAGCCACTCGAGGTTGCGGGTCAACTCCATCCAGCCGTCGTGGTAGATCGGCGTCGCGTACTTGTTGCAGAGGTAGACCGAGTCCATCAGCTCGCCGTAGATGTCGAGCTGCAGCTGGGTCGCCGCCCCGTTGCCGATCCGCACCGGCCCCGAGCCCATGTAGCCCTCGAGATGCGGGAGCTCCTCCTCGGGCAGGTCCGCCCGCCCGTCGATGCCGTACATGATCTGAAGCGGACCCGACTCGTTGCCGTTCGCGTCGCGGAAGCGCCCCTCGAGCCACTGCATGAACGCGCCGGCCTCCTCGGTGAACCCGAGCCGCAGTAAGGCGTAGAGCGAGAAGGCGGCGTCGCGCATCCATGTGTAGCGGTAGTCCCAGTTGCGGGAGCCGCCGAGCTGCTCGGGCAGGCTCGTCGTCGGCGCGGCGACGATCGCGCCGGTCGGCGCGTAGGTGAGCAGCTTCAACGTGAGCGCCGAGCGATGCACGGTCTCACGCCAGCGGCCGCTGTAGCTCGACTGGCCGAGCCAGCGCCGCCAGAACTCCACCGTCGAGTCGAACTCGGCAGCGACGGCGGCGTCGGAGTGCGGCCTCGGGACCTCGCCCTCCTCGATCCGATCGAGCACGAACGTCGCAGTCTCTCCCGCCTCGAGGGAGACCCGCGAGCGGACGTCGCCGTCGCCGACGATCTCGAGCGGACAGGCCGTCGAGAGGCTGAGGTGGAGGTCGGGGGAGCGGAAGAGGGCCCCATCCGCGGTCAGCGCCACGTCGTGACGCGCCCGGCCGTAGTCGAACCGGGGCGCGACGTCGACGACGAAGCGCATCCGCCCGCGGACCGGGACCACCCTGCGGATCATCCGGTGGCAGTGCGCCGCGGCGCCGCTGCGCGGGGGCGGCATGAAGTCCTGGACCTCGCCGACGCCGTCCGGCATCAGAAACCGCGTGATCAGGATGTTCGTGTCGGGGAGGTAGAGCTGCTTGGAGCTCCAGCCGATGCAGTCGGGCGTGATCCGGAACAGGCCGCCGTCGTCGGCGTCGAGGATCGCCCCGAACACGCTCGGCGAGTCGAAGCGCGGGCAGCAGTACCAATCGATGGTTCCGTCCGTGCCGACCAGGGCGACCGTGTGGAGGTCGCCGATCAGCCCGTGTTCGGCAATCGGCAGGTAGCGCGGCATCGGCAGCCGCTCGTCAGCTTATGGGACGAGAACGAGCTTGCCCCTCGACGCCGCGCTCTCGAGCAGCTCGTGGGCGTGCGGCGCCTCGGCCAGCGGCAGGCGCTCGGCCACGACCGGGTGGATCCTGCCTTCGCGGAGCATCTCGACCAGGACTCCGAAGTCCTCCCGGAACTGCTCCGGATCCTTCGGCTCGCCGCCGACCGCTCCGCCTCGCCTCGTCGACTTGTCGCGGAACTTCTGGACCTGGTAGGCGAACACGCGCCGGTGCGGCGACAGCTTGTCCCATGCCCACACGACCGCGATCGACGCGTACCACGCGAGCACCGCCGCCCAGTCCTTTCGGCCGTCCTTGATGGTGCTGTAGCGACCGAAGACGACCAGCCTCCCTCCGGGCCGGAGCGCCCGGAACGATCGCAGCGAGATCGGCCCGCCGAGGCTGTCGACGACGATGTCCACGCCGCCGGCGTCCTCGCGCACGCGCGCCAGGAAGTCCTCGTCGCGGTAGTCGATCGCGACCGCGCCGAGCGCCACGACCTTGGCGTTGTCGCGGGCCGAGGCCGTCCCGAACAGGCGAGCCCCGGCGGCGGCTCCCAGCTCCAGGGCTGCGACCCCGACCCGGCCGGCCGCGCCGTGAACCAAGACGGTCTCCCCGCTCTTCACCCCGGCTGTGCGGTGCAGCACCTGGTAGGCGGTCATGTAGGGAAAGAGGAGGCTCAGCACCTCGCCGGGATCAAGGTCTTCGGGGACATCGACCGCGCCGGACTCGGGCACGCAGACGCGGTCGGCGTCCGCCCCCCAGATCGTCAGCGCCCCGATCCGATCGCCGACGCGCAGCCGCGAGCAGCCCGGGCCGAGCTCCTCGACGACGCCGACGAGCTCGTATCCGGGCGTGAAGGGCGGCTTCGGGGAACCCGGGAGGTAGGTGCCGGCGCGGAGCTGGGAATCGGTGAACGAAACGCCCGCCGCCAGGACTCTGACGCGGACCTCACCCGGGCCCGGCTGAGGATCCTTCTCCTCGACGAGCCTCAAGACCTCAGGCCCGCCGTAATGATCAACGAGCACACGCTGCATGGATTCACCGTAGGTGCGCTCGTCGGGGGCGCATCCGGACGGACCCACCGACTTCCTAAGTAGCGACTGCGGAGACCGGAAATCTGGTGCTTGAGCTGGTTGCGCAGGGACGGGCGCCGGCGCGGCGAAATGAGGTTCCGCGTGGTCCGCGACCGCGCCGACCATGGCCGAGCACGCGACAACGATCGACCCGGAGGGCCGAAGCAGGCAATTCGCCGGCGGCCTGCCCTGGGAGGACGAGCACGACTACATCGCCGGCGTCGCTCACGACTTCAACAACCTGCTCTCGGTGATCCTGGTCTGCGCGAGCGAGATCGCGGCAGGCGCGGAGGGGGCGCAGCGCGAGCGGGCCGAGGAGATCCGCGAGGCCGCGCGGCACGGCGCCGAGCTGAGCCGCAGCCTCCTCGCCGGCGGCCGTACGCCGGCCGCGGCCGAGCCATCGGCAGCCCCGGCCCGGCTCGACGTGCGCGAGGCGCTCGCCGGCTCGAGGAGGCTGATCGAGCGGGCGCTCGGGGACGGGATCCGCCTGGCGCTGGACGCCGGGGCGGGCCTGCCGCCGATCCCGATCGCGACGGCCGACCTCGAGCGGGTCCTCCTCAACCTCGCCGGCAACGCGCGCGAGGCGATGCCGAGCGGAGGCGCGGTCGCGATCGGCGCCGAGCTCGTCACGATCCCGCCCGGCGATGCCCGCCTCGGGACCGGATGGCACGTCCGGATCGCGTTCGCCGACAACGGCTGCGGGATGAACGCCGACGTCGCCGAGCGGGCGCTCGAGCCCTACTTCTCGACCAAGGACGGGGCCGGCTCCGGCGGCAGCGGGCTCGGCCTGGCGAGCGCGCGCGCCATCGTCGCCGCCGCCGGCGGCGACCTGCGGATCAACTCACGGCCGGGCGCCGGCACCACGATCGCTGTCTACCTGCCGGCGCTCGACGGCGCCGGCAACCGGCTCGCGCTCTCACCGCCCGCAGCCTGACTCGCGTCGGCCGCCCCTAGCGACGCGACCGCCGCCGCGATGTCCGGTTCGACTTCCGCTCCGATGCGGGGATCTCCGCACGCACGACAGCGCGGGCCAAGACCGGGATCTGTCGCTCGAGGAAGCCGGCCATCCGCTCCTCTTCCCGGCGGATCTGCCGTGCGAGCTTCGCGGTCTCGTCGTCGCCGACCTCGGTCGCGAGGGTCTCGATCGCGAGGTACTGGGCGATCTCCTCGTGCTCCTCGGAGTACTCGGTCTTCGCGTTCTTGAGCTGCACCTCCTCCTCCCCGGTCCCGCGGACCGCGTGCAGCGGTCCCTTCGTGGCCGCGACGCCGCGGCTGGCGAGCTCGCCGGCCTTGCCGACGACCCCGACGCTGCCGCCGAGCTTCTTCAACCGGCGCTCGGTCAGCTTCGCGTGCTGCCGGGTCTCCTTCAGGTGCTGCTCGAGACGCTTCTTGTACGGCGGGCGCTTCGCCATCCCGATGTGGGCCGTCAGCGCCGTCTCGAGCTCCTTCTCCTTGCCGTGCGCCTCGGTGAGGTATTGGACGAGCTTCGCCTGCGCCTCTGTCTGGTCTGCCATCGGTCTCTTCCTCTCGTCGTGGAACGAATTGAGCCGTTACCCGCTCGGAGGCAGGCGAATCATCGGGCTCGTCAGCGCCGCGAGCGGAAGAAGTCGCGCAGCATCTCCCCCGCCTCGTCGGCGAGGACGCCGGCGAGGACCTCGGGGCGGTGGTTGAGGCGCGGCTCGCCGAGCACGTCGAGGACCGATCCGGCGCCGCCGGCCTTCGGGTCGTCGGCGGCGTAGACGACGCGCGGGACGCGGGCGAGGACGATCGCCCCGGCGCACATCGCGCACGGCTCGAGCGTCACGTACAGGGTCGTGTCCGGCAGCCTCCAGCCGCCGAGTCGCTCGGCGCCCTCGCGGAGGGCGAGGATCTCTGCGTGCGCGGTCGGGTCGCGGCGCAGTTCGCGTTCGTTGACCGCGGTCGCGAGGGGCTCGCCGTCGCGGGCGAGTACGGCGCCGATCGGGACGTCGTCGTGGCCGGGGGCCGCCGTCGCGGCGGCCAGCGCCAGCCGCATCAGCTCTTCGTCGCTCACCAGAGCTTCGTCGCGGCGATCACCATCGACGCCGCCAGACAGACGACGAGGATCACCATCGCCACGGTCCACGAGCGGGGCATCGGGCAAGCGTAGGGGACCTGGGCGGACTAGGCTGCTCGTCGATGGCGCTGAACCCGTTCAAGCCGATCACCGAGGAGATCGCGCCGGGAGTCTGGCGCCACGCGGGCGATCTCAAGCACGGGATGAACGTCTATTTCATCGCCGAGGACGACGGCGTGACGATCTTCGACGGCGGCACCGAGGCGATGACCGAGGGGGTCCGCGAGGCGGCGGCCCGGTTCGGGCCGGTCAAGCGGCTTCTGCTCGGCCACGGCCACGCCGACCACCGTGGGATCGCCGCGGGTCTCGGCGCGCCGGTCCTCTGCCACGAGGACGAGCGGGCCGACGTCGAGGGCGACGGCGGCTGGCACTACTTCCAGCTCGATCGCATTCCCTACCGCTTCCCCCGGGCCATCTATCCGACCCTGCTCAGGCACTGGGACGGCGGGCCCGCGAAGGTGACCGAGACCGTCAGCGAGGGCGACGAGATCGCCGGGTTCGTCGTCAAGCACTTCCCCGGCCACGCGCCCGGTCTGATCGGGCTGTGGCGCGAGAGCGATCGGCTCGCGCTCGTCAGCGACACGACCTACTTCGTCGACTCGATGAAGTTCAAGCCGGTCGATTGGGCGAACGTCCCGAACCGGGTCTTCAACCAGGACCACGAGCAGGCGATCGAGAGCCTCCGCAAGCTCGCGGCGCTCGAGCCGCGGATCGTCGCCGCCGGCCACTCCGAGCCGATGTCGGGCGAGCCTGCGGAGATGCGGATGCTGCTCGAACAGGCCGCGAACCGCGGCTAGTCGAGCCTGACCCGCTCGCAGTCGCCGGCCACGCGGTCCTTGCGGTCGGCGATGACCCGGTCGCGGCCGGGGCCGCAGCGGACGCGGTCGCGGCGTCCGTCGGCGGCGTCGATCCGGTCGCGTCCGGCGCCGCCGGAGAGCCGGTCGCGACCCTGGCCGCCACGCAGCCGGTCGCCGCGCTTGCCGCCCTTGACGCAGTCGGCGCCGCCACGGCCGTCGACGCGGTCACGGCCGCCGCGGCCGGTGATCTCGTCGCCGCCGCCGGTCCCGTCGAGGCGATCGGGGGCGCCGGTGCCGTGGATCGGGTTCGAGCAGCGCCTTCCCTTGCCGGGCTTCTTCGCCTTCGCCTTCACGGTCGCGACCCGGCCGACGTTGCCCTGCTCGTCGACCGCGCGGAGCGCGATCCAGCCCTTCGACCCGGCGGGAACGTCGAGCTTCTGCTTCCCGCCCGCGGGCTTCGGCGTCGGCGCGCCGTCGAGCGGCTTGGCGTCCGCGAAGGAAGCCTCGTCGATCGGCTTCTTCGCGGTCGCCAGCTCGTAGTGGTCGGCGGTGCCGCAGAGCAGGTCGTCGCCGGGCGCGGTGAACGTCAGCTCACCGCCCTTGGCCTTCAGGTTCGTCGGCGCGCCGGGAAGCACGGCATCGCGTGAGTAGTCGCCGGAGTTGGCGTTGTCGTGGTGGAAGCGTGGCGACGAGGACGGCGAGCAGGCCGGTGCATCGGTGCGATAGGCGTGGATGTAGCCGGAGCGGGTGATCCCGACGACGACCTTCCGGGCCGAGTTCTTCGTGTCCACGGTCCCGAAGCTGCCGATCAGCGGCGTCGCCACCGTCCAGTCGCCGGTCAGCTTCGGCCACGCCCCGCTCACCGGCTGGCCCGCCGCGTTGAATGCCTGCAGGTCGAGCGACGCGGTGGCGGCGACGACCTCCTCGCCGGGCTGCCCGTCGATGTCGGCGACGCTCGGGCCGGTCAGGAACGCGAGGTCGTTCTGCTGCGCCGGGAAGCCCGGGCGCATCTGGCCCGTGGCGGAGTCCCACGCTGCGGTGAAGTCCTGGCCGCCGGCCTGGTAGTCCGGGACCACGAGGTCCAGCGCGCGCAGCAGCCCCGCGACCGGCGCGACGAACGTCGGCTGAACGCCGCCGAGGTCGCCGAACGCCGGCAGGCCGACGGCCGGGAAGACCGGATGGTCGGTCTGCCCGAGGCCCTCCGCGACGTCGGTCGACAGCGCGTTGTCGTGCCCGCCGGACTGGCCGTAGCAGGAGGTGCCGTCAGCGTTGAAGATGTAGCCGGGGCCGGCATCCGGGATCACGCCGACCTTCACGCCGGCGCC
>Ga0105243_10005189_pt1 | contig 10197 bp, 6 predicted proteins | sample KBSM34metaG_FD_81525 | JGI IMG/M metagenome (GOLD analysis project Ga0105243, IMG submission 81525) | Miscanthus rhizosphere microbial communities from Kellogg Biological Station, Michigan, USA - KBS M3-4 metaG | ecosystem: Host-associated > Plants > Roots > Rhizosphere > Soil | place: Michigan...
AGTATCACGTCCACTCTGACGAGATCAACCAGGAGGTCAGCGAGCGGGTCGCGATCGCCAACGACCTGAAAGAAGCCATCTCGCAAAACCAGCTAGAACTGCACGACTTGCCGGAAGTCGACCTCACCAGCGGCAGGATTCTCGGCATGGAGGCGTTGGTACGCTGGAACCATCCTACACGTGGCCTGCTTGGCGCCGATGTGTTCATTCCTGCTGCGGAAAAAACCGGCACCATCGTTGCCCTCGGCCACTGGGTGCTGGACCGGGCCTGCCAGCAGATGCGCCAGTGGCGCGACGAGGGCATGGCGCCGACGGTGATTGCGATCAATCTGTCGCTGGCCCAGCTCAAGAGCGGTACCGAACTGCTCAAGGATGTCATTGAGACCACCAGCCGCTGGGACCTTTCGCCATCGGATCTGCAATTCGATGTCACCGAGGCGACGCTGGCCCAGACCAAATGGACACAGAACGACGTACTGCCACGCCTGCGGGAGCTCGGGGTCAGGATCGCCATCGACGACTTCGGTACCGACTACTCGTCCTTCGACTATCTCAAGACCTATCGGGTCAACAACTTGAAGCTGGCACAATCGTTCATCAACCACGCCACCGAGGACGCCGACAGCGCCACCACACTCAAGGCAATCATCAACTTCGCCCGCGAAGTGGGGATCGGCATCATTGCCGAGGGTGTGGAAACCCTGGAACAACGCAGTTCGCTGATTTCCACCGGCTCGCCGATGACGGCTCAGGGCTATTATTTCAGCAAGGCCGTCGACAGCCAGCAGGCAGCCCTGCTGCTGCAACGGGGCACCCTCACCCCACAGGCCCTGTCAGAGCCCGAGAGGTCGCGATGAACGCCCGGGTCGGCGCCGCCAACCGGCGCATCCTGCTGATCGACGACACCGCATCGATTCATCAGGACTACCGCAAAATCCTCGGCCCCGAAGAAGAGGATGAGTTGAGCCTGGAGTCGACCGAAACCCTGCTGTTCGGTGTCAGCCAGCCGCAGCGCCAGGTGTTCGAACTGGATTCGGCCTATCAGGGTCAGGAAGCCCTGGAGCTGGTACGGCTGGCTCTGGCTGCCAAACGGCCGTATGCCATGGCCTTTATCGACATGCGCATGCCACCCGGCTGGGACGGCCTGGAAACCATCGAGCAACTGTGGAAAGTCGACCCCGCCCTGCAAATCGCCCTGTGCACCGCCTATTCGGACTATTCCTGGGAATCCATGGCCGATCGCCTGGCGTTCAGCGACCAGTTGCTGATCCTGAAGAAACCCTTCGACAGCCTGGAAATCCGCCAGATGGCCAGTGCATTGACCTGGAAATGGCAACTGGCGCAGGACATGGCGACCCGCATGGCCGACCTGGAACGGACCATCGAGGAGCGGGTTCAGGAACTCTTGCACGTCTCGCGCCTGCTGCAGTTCGATGTCCTCACCGAACTGCCCAACAGCACCCTGCTCGTCGATCGGCTCAGCCAGGCGATCGCCCTGGCCAGGCGGCATGACGAGCAGACGGCGATCATGTTCATCGGCCTGGACCGCTTCAAGCGCATCAACAATGCGCTGGGCCATCCGGCGGGCGACGAAATGCTCAAGCATGTGGCGCACAGCCTGATCGGCGCGCTGCGCCAGTCCGACTCGGTGTTTCGTTATGGCTCCGACGAATTTGTCCTGGTGCTGCCCGATATCGCCCACCCGCACCAGACCCACGGTATCGCGCAAAAGGTCCTGAGCGCGATCAACACGCCACTGGAAGTGGCCGGACACGCCCTGCGGGTCACCGCGAGCCTGGGCATCAGCCTGTATCCCGGCGACGGCGAGGACGCACTGGGCCTGGTCAAGAAAGCCGAAACGGCCATGCGCAACGTCAAGGAACAGGGCCCGGGCCATTTCGGTTTCTTCGTCGAGGACATGAACCTGCACGCACGCCGACAGCAGTCCATCGAATCAGGCATTCGCCTGGCCCTGGAGCGTGGCGAGTTCGTGCTGCACTACCAGCCCAAGCTGGACCTCAGTCGCGGTACGGTGGTCGGCGCAGAGGCGCTGATTCGGTGGCAGCACCCGGAGCGTGGCTGGATCTTCCCCGGTGACTTCATCCCGGTGGCCGAGGACAGCGGACTGATCGTTCCGCTGAGCCGCTGGGTGGTGCAGCAAGCCTGCCGCCAAGCCAAGGCCTGGCAGGCACAGGGACTGGGCAATCTGGTCATGTCGGTGAATGTCTCGGCCATCGACTTCCGCCAACGGAACTACCTCGACGGCATCCACCAGGTGCTGGAGGAAACCGGGCTGGAGCCGCACTATCTCGAACTGGAAATCACCGAAAGCATCCTGATGCAGAACATCGACGCCACTCTCGAGGTATTACATGCGCTCAAAGCCCTGGGTATTCGCCTGGCGATCGACGATTTCGGCACTGGTTACTCCAGCCTCAGTTACCTGCGGCGCTTTCCCATCGATGTGCTGAAAATCGATCAGTCGTTCGTACGCAACCTCGGCGGTGATAACAACGACGCGGCGCTGGTCAGCGCGATCATCAGCCTGGGCAAGAGCCTGAACCTCACGACCATTGCCGAAGGTGTCGAAACCCGCGAACAGTTGGAGTTCCTCAAGGCCCACGCCTGTGGAGAAGTCCAGGGCTACTACTTCAGCAGGGCCGTCGCAGCCGACGCGTTCGCCAGCCTGTTGCAGGACTGGCGAGAAAAAGCCCCAGGACAGGATTGAACGCCCCCACGACCGTCAACAGCCAGGAAAGCCTGCAATGTCATTTCGCCGATTGCTTGTGCTGCTACTGCTCGCCAACGCCTGGGGCCCGCCCACACAGGCGGCGCCGCTGGACGAGCCGCTCAAGCCGCTGCCGGATATCGCCGAACAGGACCCGCGCCAGGTCGAACTGGGTCGCCAACTGTTCAACGAAAAACGCCTGTCGATCAACAACAGCGTGTCCTGCGCCACCTGTCATCAACTGGACAAGGGCGGGGTCGACGACAAACCGCTGTCCATCGGTTTCCATGGCGAAACCGTCGCCGTCAACACACCGACAGTGTTCAACGCGGCGCTGAACTTCAAGCAGTTCTGGAATGGTCGGGCCGACACCCTGGAAGACCAGGCCGGCGAGGTGCTCAAGAGCCCCATCGAAATGGGCAACGACTGGCCGAACATCATCGATACCCTGGTCAAGGACCCCGCCTACAAGGCCGCCTTCAGCGCGGCCTACCGTGATGGCGTGACCGCCGCCAACGTGCGCAGCGCCCTGGCCACCTACGAACGCACGCTGTTGACCCCCAACTCGCGCTTCGACCAGTACCTCAAGGGCAACACCGACATCCTCAGTCTCGACGAGAAGTATGGCTATCAGCGCTTCAAGGACTATGGCTGCATCGCCTGCCACCAGGGCGTGAACATCGGTGGCAACATGTTCCAGAAGTTCGGCGTGATGGGCGACTATTTCAAGGCCCGTGGCAACCCGACCGACGCCGACCAGGGACGCTTCCTGGTCACCGGGGACGAGGACGACCGGCATGTCTTCAAGGTACCCAGCCTGCGCAACGTGGCCCTCACCGCGCCGTACTTCCACGACGGCTCGGCCAAGACCCTCGAGGACGCGGTCGACGTGATGTTCACCTATCAACTGGGACGAATTGCCTCGGCCGAGGACAAGCGCCTGATCGTGCTGTTTCTCAAGACGCTGACCGGTGAACGGGGAGACAAGCCACTATGACACCGACCCGGCGTCTGCTGAACCGGATACTGCTGCCACTGCTGACCTCGGTACTGGCGGCGGTGCTGGTGTTTCTCTATGTCATGTCGCGCAGCGACCTGTCCCAGGAGTACGCCCAGGCACGCGATCTGATTGGCCAGGTCAAGCAACTCGATGCGCAATGGGACACCGAAATTCTCAAGGCAAGGATCACTGTGGCGCGTAACTACGACCCGCTGATCAAACCCCAGGTGGGCATGCACACCCACTGGCAAAACTTTCAGACCCTGCCGGTGAGCCAGACGCACGACACTTCGGAAGCCTGGAAGGACCGCCGCACAACGATGGCCCAGGCCCTGCGGGAGAAAGAGCGGCTGGTCGAACAGTTCAAATCGCGCAACGCGATCCTGCGCAACTCGCTGGCCTTCCTGCCCACCGCCGAGGACGACATCCAGCGCCAGCTCGGTACGCTGCAAGATGTCGACAAATTGATGCTGCAGTCGACCTCCAACGATATCTACGACCTGCTGCTCAGCACCCTCGAATTCGCCCAGACCACCACCGACGAACGCGCCAGCGACATCCTGCTGGGTATCAACCAGTTGGCGGTCGACCAGCAACGGCTGCCGCCGGCCTTCAAGATCCCGATGGACATTCTGCTCAACCACGTGCAGTTGATCCTGCGCGAGCAGCCCAACGTCAATACGCTGCTGGACGAGATTGCCGCCGTACCGGTTGCCGAAAGCCTCGATGCCATCACCGACCAGTTGAACCAGGACCAGCAGAGCGCTGAAGGCATCGACCAGCAATATCATCTGTACCTGCTGATCTTTTCTGCGTTGATGGCCGTGCTGCTGCTGTACCTGGGCAGCCGTCTGGCCCGCAGCTATGCGCAGATCAACCAGATCAACCGGGCCCTGCAGACTGCCAACGAACATCTGGAGCAACGGGTCGAGGAACGCACCCGCGAACTGCGCGATGCCCAGAGCGAACTGATGGAAACCGCCCGCCACGCCGGCATGGCCGAGATCGCCACCAACGTGTTGCACAACGTCGGCAACGTGCTCAACAGCGTGAACATTTCCGCCGATCTGGTCGCCCGCAAGTTGCGCAACAGCAAGGCGTTGGGGTTGGGCAAGGCGGTCGGGCTGATGAACGAACACCCCGACGACCTCGGCGAATTCCTCACCCACGACGCCAAGGGCAAGCTGTTGCCCGGGTATCTGAATCAACTGGTAGAAGCCATCGCCGCGGAACAGCAAGGCATGAGCGAGGAACTCGGCCAACTGAGCAAGAGCGTCGACCACATCAAGGAAATCGTCTCGACCCAGCAATCCTACGCGGGAGCCTCGAGCCTGGAGGAAGCCCTGCACCTCGGCGACCTGCTCGAGGACGCTCTGCGCATGAATTCCGGCGCCCTGACCCGGCACAACGTCGTCGTGATCCGAGACTACGACAATACGCTGCGGATCATGGGCGACAAACACCGTCTGCTGCTGATCCTGATCAACCTCATCAGCAACGCCAAGCAGGCGATGTCCAACCTCTCTGACCGGGCCCGCCAGATCACCCTGCAGGTGCGGGTGATCGATGACAGTATCTTGCGGATCAGCGTCAAGGACGACGGCGAAGGTATCCTGCCGGAAAACATGACGCGGATCTTCGCCCATGGTTTCACCACCCGCAAGGACGGCCATGGCTTTGGCCTGCACAGTTGCGCCCTGGCGGCGATGGAGATGAACGGACACCTGAGCGCTCACAGCGACGGCCCCGGCCAGGGGGCTGTCTTCACTCTCGAACTGCCTTTGAAAACCGTCGAGGAAGCTCCATGAACACACCGCCTAACCGCCGCATCCTGCTGGTGGACGATACGCCGTCGATCCACGACGATTTTCGCAAGATACTGTTGCCGGCACAGGACGAAAGCCCGGACCTCGACCTGATGGAAGCGGCGCTGTTCGGCCACGAGACCAAGGCCCGCAGTCACCTGCCTTTCGAGCTTGATTCCGCCTATGGCGGACAGGAAGGCCTGTCGTTGATCGAGCAGGCCCTGGCCGCCGAACGCCCCTATGCCCTGGCCTTCGTCGACATGCGCATGCCCCAGGGCTGGGACGGCGTCGAGACCATCGAGCACCTGTGGCAAGCCGACCCGCTGCTGCAGATCGTGGTGTGTACCGCCTACACCGACTACTCCTGGGAAGACCTGCTGGAGCGCCTGCAGGGGCATGACCGTCTGCTGATCCTGAAAAAACCCTTCGACAATATCGAGGTCCAGCAACTGGCCAATACCCTGACCACCAAATGGGAGATGACCCGCCGCGCCAACCTGCAAATGCACCACCTTGAGGATCTGGTCGAACAGCGCACCCAGGCACTGACCCAGGCGAGCCTGGCCTTGCAGCATGAAATCGATGAGCGCAAGCAACTCGAAAGCCAACTGGTGCAATCGGAGAAACTCGCCTCCCTGGGCCAACTGGCCGCCGGGGTGGCCCATGAAATCAACAACCCGATTGGCTTCATCGGCTCCAACCTCGGTACCCTCGCCGGCTATTTCAACCAGTTGCGGGAAATGCTCGATGCCTACCGCAGCGCCGAGGAAGGCATCACCTCGCCCGAACTGCTCGGACACCTGCGAGCGGTGCGCGACAGGATCGAGCTGGACTTCCTCAAGGACGACATACCGCTGCTGATCAAGGAATCCAAGGATGGCATTGCCCGGGTCGGACAGATCGTCAAGGACCTGAAAAACTTCTCCAGGGTCGACTCGAACCAGGAGTGGCAGTGGAGCAATCTGCAGCAAGGCATCGATTCAACCCTGAACATCGTCGCCAACGAAATCAAGTACAAGGCCGATGTGATCAAGGACTACGCCGAACTGCCGGAAGTCGAATGCCTGCCCTCACAGATCAACCAGGTGATCATGAACCTGGTGGTCAACGCCGCCCAGGCCATGGGGCCGGAACGCGGTACCATCAGCCTGCGCGGCGGCAGGGTGGGAGAGAAAGTCTGGCTGGAGGTGGCCGACAACGGCTCGGGCATGCCTCCCCAGACCCTGCAGAAAATCTTCGATCCGTTCTTCACCACCAAACCGGTCGGCAAGGGCACGGGCCTGGGATTGTCGCTGTCCTACGGCATCGTGCAAAAACATGCCGGGCAGATCACGGTCAACAGCGAGGTAGGAGTCGGTACGACGTTCAGGATAGAGTTGCCTATCCGTCAGAACAAAGCCGCCTCCTGAAACAACCTTGTCGAAGGAAGGTGTCTGGTCCTTCCAGAGCCCTCCTGCGCCCCCATTGAATCACCTCGCATACAGCGACGCGGCCCTCGCCCCCTCGGCGTAGAGCTGCGGCTCGCTCATTTCCCATCGTTACGTCTGATACCGAACTGATCCCGAGCTGATACCGCAGTGGCCTGTCGCCATGAGCGCCGCAGCGCCATATTGGCTCTCCCCGATAAGGCCAACACGAAACTGCATAACGGAACTATCCATTAACCCCTTATTGGGCAGGAGCAGATCATGAATGACAAAATGGACATAACAGGCGCCCTCCAAGCCACGGATTACCCGGAGCTCAACGGCGATCTCGGCTATGGTCGAAACCGCCGCATCGCGGGCCGAACAACGAATGAACTCGTATTTGATCCTGCATCCGGTATTACGCGGCATACGGATACACGACGCGAAGAACACTCATCGCTCTTCAAGTCAGTGCTGGATTATCGCCGCCAAACAAAAGCCGAATTCAACGCCACTGCCAGCTATGGTGCATTCTCTGCCGAATTCCACCTAAGCTTTGAAAATAGATATACCTCTCATCAGGACAATACGGCCGCTTTGCGGACCCTGCGCGTCGTCTTCGGCGGCGCGAAGCTCAAATCGACCTCGGCCGCGACGCTCTCAAGCAAGTTCAAGGAAGAAGTCAAACGTCTACCCAAGAAGTTCACCCCAAACGACGCAAACAAGTTCTATAGGTTCTTCGACATGTTCGGAACCGATGTGGTGACCGAGATCAAGCTGGGAGGCAACCTGTATTTCCACACCCTGGTGCAGAAATCCAAAGTGACGAATTTCGAAAAAATCAAGGCCGCGCTGGAGGCCGAGTACGGCGCCTTCTTCAAGGCTGATGGTTCGATCGAAGATACGGTCGAGCGCAAGGAATACCGGGAAAGTCGCGAAGCCTCGGTCACCACTGAAGGTGGCGACAACAATATTTTCTCCGACGCCCTCTTCACGAAACCGAACAAATACAACAAAGATACGAACGAATGGATCACTTCCGTCGAAAAAAAACCGATCGTCGTGGAACGGGAATTCACCGATATCTACAAATTCATTGCCGACGACGAGCAGCGCGCCGCGACAGAGAAAGCCTTGGATCACTATCTCGGTCGTTATCTGAGTGTCCATTCGACCTGGCAGTACAGTAGCCTGACCGTAGGCCGCATGAAGCAACAAGAGCGGTCAGCCGGTGCCGTCGGCAACCCCGCTATCAAGGTGCGCGTGATCGACCGCAACACGCTGGAGGGACGTGAAGAGTATTTCACGGCCCCCGTTATCGGTAGCGCCGCGTCTGAAATCAACCAGTTCTGGAATACGTTCAAGTCCCGTGTCGAGTCCATGGGACTGGAGCACGCCATCGTACTGCTAGCGACGGAATTCTGGCCGCGTGAAAGTCGCTATAGCCCACCGGATCACATCATCGATTTCCTGAGACATCGATGCGGTGGCTCGGAGGCAACACTGCATCGCTGGCGCGATGACTCCCGTCGCTGCGTGCCATGCCCCTATGCTGGCATCAGCTATGGGCTGATCGGCTACGGCAACGGCGCGCACCATGACCAGGGCAAGGATGTCTATGTGATCGGTTTCGGTGATCCGCAGAGTACGTTGCGGCCAGAGCTTGAGATTTTCGCCGACCTCTATACCACTGAAGACGACACGGCAAAGTTCGTTTGCAATGACAGCTTCGAAGGGGAAGCAATCTCCTTCCTGAAGTTCAGCAGCCACCATTGGAACACATGGCAGATCGCCGTCGACCCGCAAGTTCCAGAGCGAGTCACCCTGGTAGACAATAGCGTGGGCGATGCCTCAAAAGTGCTGTGGTATGCGCAGCCGGCGGGGCCAAAATACGACATGCAACCTTTCTATCTGATCAACGCCCTGACCTGCGGCGTTCTGCAATGGAACAGCGGCGGCGCAGCCCAGGAGAAGGAAGTAGTACTGAAGCCCTTCGCCCCCAATCTCGACATCAACCTCTGGGACCTGCGCTACCCCTACATCATGAGCCTGTCCTATCAACCGAATTGGGACCTGCGTGCCTTTGAAGATCGCCGCGTGGTCGTGGCATCGTACCGTAGCCGGGATACGGAACTGCGCTGGTCGGAAAATAAAGTCAGTTGTGTGCTCTGACCCCCGACTTGAACTGCCCACTCTCTGAAAAGGAATATTGAAATGGCTAAGGGATACCAATCGTTTCTGCAGAAATCGACTCGCATCACCTACTGCAGCAGTGAGAAGTTCGCCAATCACGAGCTTGCTGCAACATGGGTCGCCGCTGCCTTGAGGCACTTTAACATCCAGGCCGCGGACACCAAGGACTACAAGTACCCTCTCGATAGCCAGCCGGCCCGAGCCACAATCTGGGCGGGCTAACCGCAAGCGCTCGCTGGTGCCGTGAAGGACGGCGCCAGCGAGCCACCGCGTCGACGGACGAGTATGTAAAACCCATGCCAGTCAGCTTAACGGACTGGCATTAGCAGTTGAGTGAGCGGCAAGCTGCTTGCCGGATTCGAACTCAATGTGCAGGCCGATTGGCCCAGGCTCTCAAGCAGCATCCTCTCCCGGTAATGCGTCGAAGCTATCCGCCCGCGCAGCCTTCCACATGCGCTCATAAAACACCCCACTGACGGCCCCCTCCAGCAGCTCACCAGGCTTGAGGAAGACATGCATTTGGGAAAACAGCTTCACTTCAGTGGCCGACATTCGACGAACAAGGTGACGAGCCGTCAACTGAGCCGGATGACTCAGACCGGCAGCCGCCAACATCTCTGCCAACGCCTTCAAAGTACTTCTGTGGAAGTTGTAAACCCGCGTCGCCTTATCCTCGACGACCAGCGCTCTCTGGCGCAGAGGGTCCTGTGTCGCAACGCCGGTGGGACATTTGTTCGTATGGCACGATTGGGACTGAATGCATCCAATGGCGAACATGAAACCGCGCGCCGCATTCGTCCAGTCAGCACCAATTGCAAGAACACTCGCAATATCGAATGCACTGATGATCTTGCCACTGGCCCCGATCTTGATCTTGTCACGCAGATTGATGCCTACCAGGGTGTTGTGAACAAACAAAAGTCCTTCTCTCATGGGCACGCCAAGGTGATCCGTAAACTCGACCGGCGCGGCGCCAGTTCCACCCTCGGCCCCATCGACGACGATGAAGTCAGGCAGTATGCCTGTCTCGAGCATTGCCTTGGCGATGCCCATGAATTCCCA
>Ga0105243_10005190_pt1 | contig 10197 bp, 14 predicted proteins | sample KBSM34metaG_FD_81525 | JGI IMG/M metagenome (GOLD analysis project Ga0105243, IMG submission 81525) | Miscanthus rhizosphere microbial communities from Kellogg Biological Station, Michigan, USA - KBS M3-4 metaG | ecosystem: Host-associated > Plants > Roots > Rhizosphere > Soil | place...
AGGCCAAGGATCCCGAGTCCGGCTCGATGCAGCCGGGATCGGCCATGCGCTACGCCCGCTGGGTCGCACGCGTCCCGTTGATCCCCCTGATCGGCGGCGTGCTGCTGCTCGCCGTGCTCGCGGTGCCCGCCACCGGCCTCAAGCTGGCGCTGCCCAGTCAGGCCACCGGCGACCCCGCGACCAGCGCCCGCCAGGCCTACGACCTGATCGACGGGGGCTTCGGCCCCGGCCGCAACGGCCCGCTGCTGGTGGTCGTCGATGCCCGCGACGCCACCGTCCCGGCGATGCAGGCATTCGGTGACGTCGCCGCGACCATCTCCGAGCAGACCGATGTCGCCAACGCACAGGTGATCGGCGTCAACCAGGCGGGCGACACCGCACAGATCCTGGTCACCCCGGACAGCGGGCCGACCGACCCGAAGACCGTCGACCTGATGCAGTCCATCCGCGACGGCGAGACCGGAATGCACGAGCAGATCGGCGTCAACTACGGCGTCACCGGTCAGACCGCGCTCGAGACCGACATCTCCGACCGACTGCAGGACGCCCTGATCCCCTACCTGCTGGTGGTCGTCGGGCTGGCGTTCATCCTGCTGACGCTGGTGTTCCGGTCGCTGCTCGTGCCGCTGACCGCCACCCTTGGCTTCCTGCTCAGTGTCGCGGCCACCTTCGGCGCCACGGTCGCGATCTTCCAGAACGGCTGGGGTGGTCTGGTCGGGAACCCGCAGCCGCTGGTCAGCTTCATGCCGATCTTCCTGATCGGTGTGGTCTTCGGCCTGGCGATGGACTACCAGGTGTTCCTGGTGACCCGGATGCGTGAGGAATACGTGCACGGCGCCTCCGCCAAGGACGCGATGACGATCGGGTTCACCCACGGGTCGCGGGTGGTCACCGCCGCCGCGCTGATCATGATGTCGGTGTTCGCGGCCTTCATCGCGGAGCCGAACTCGTTCATCAAGTCGATCGGCTTCGCCCTGGCGGCTGCGGTCTTCTTCGACGCCTTCGTGGTCCGCATGGTGATCATCCCCGCGGTGATGGCCCTGCTCGGCGACAAGGCGTGGTGGCTCCCGGCGTGGCTGGACCGGATCCTGCCGAACGTCGACATCGAGGGCGAGAAGCTGCAGCGCGAGCTGCCGGCTCATGCGCTCGACGGCGAGGAGACGGTGGCCGCCCGCTAGCGGCGGCGACACCCGGATCGAATCGAGGAGGCCGGCGGCGCGATGCGCTGCCGGCCTCCGTCGTTGCTGCGACAATCGGCACACGGATATCCGCGGACGAGGGGCTGCCACTGTGACATCGCTGAGGCGAGGTTCGACCGACCGTCCGACGCACATCGTGCGCACGCCCCGATTCTGGTTGGCGCCGCTCGTCGTGGTGTCCCTGCTGATGTCCCTGCTCGCGGCGCTCTACCTCGGCGGGATCCTCGACGCCAAGGGCAACCTGCACGACTTCCCCCTCGCGATCGTCAACCAGGACGAGGGCGACACGGTCTCCACCCCCGAGGGCGACAAGCCGGAGAACTTCGGCAACCAGATCACCGAGGGACTGGTGGCGAACGTCCCAGCGGACAAGGTCGACCTGCAGCAGATCGGGATCGCGCAGGCCCAGTCCCGGCTGGACACCGGCGAGATCTACGGCGCGATCGTCATCCCCAGCGATTTCACCAAGCGCCTGCTGATCCTGGCCAAGGCGGGCGTCATACCCGGGGACATCGAGAAGCCGATCATCACCGTCTACACCAATCCCCGCGCCGGGACGTTCGGAGTCGGGCTGGTCACGGGCATCGCCTGGCCCGCCCTCGACGCGGTCAACGACAAGGTCGGCGCGCAGCTGACCGAGCAGGTCAACGCCCAGCTCGCCGCGATCGCGGACGCCCCGGCGCTCTCCGGGGCCGCGCGGCTGAGCCTGGCCGAACCGATCAAGGTGCTCACCACCGCACACAATCCGCTGCCCGACGGGACCGGCAACGGGCTGTCCGCGTTCTACTACGCGCTCCTGCTGGTGCTCGCCGGGTTCACCGGGGGCATGATCGTGAACTCGCTGGCCGACGGGATGCTGGGTTTCGCGCCCACCGAGTTCGGTCCCCGGTATGTGCACAACCCGGCGGTCGAGATCTCGCGTTTCCGGACACTGCTGTCGAAGTGGGCCGTGATGGTGGTGCTGGCCCCGCTCGTCTCGGGCCTGTACGTGGCCGTCGGCCGCGCCCTCGGCATGCCGATCCCCAACCAGCTCGCGCTGTGGATGTACGGCACCTTCGCCATCGCCGCCGTCGGCATCACCGCGCTGTCGGTGCTCGCGGTGTTCGGCACCGTCGGATTGCTGGTCAACCTCATCCTGTTCGTCGTCCTCGGATTGCCGTCCTCGGGCGGCACCATCCCGATCGAGGCGACCCCACCGATCTACGGCTGGCTGGCGAACTTCGAGCCCATGCACCAGGTGTTCCTCGGTGCCCGCGCCCTGCTCTACTTCACCAGCGGCGGCGCGGGCGACCTCACGCACGCCGTGATGATGACGCTGATCGGGCTGCTGGTCGGGCTGACGCTCGGCGCCACAGTGACCCTGCTCTACGACCGGAAGGGCTTCCACCGCGGGGCCGCCCGGCCCGCGGTGGAAGCTGACGTCGCTCGCCTCGCAGATCCGGTGTGAGAAACCCGCGCCTATGGGTATTCGCGGTGGCAGCGACAGTTGCGATCTCGGTGACTGCGCGAGGAGAAGGGGTCATGAGACACCTGCGAGGCGAAGGCGATACCGCGCCGGTTCAGATGGCGGCCGTGCTGATCGGCTTGGTCTTCGTGGTCATCGGTGTGCTCGGCTTCGTGCCAGGTGTGACAACCGGCTACGACACGCTCGCTCTGCCACATGATTCGCAGGCCGAACTGTTCGGCTTGTTCGAGGTGTCGATCCTGCACAACATCGTCCATCTCGTGTTCGGCGTGATCGGTGTTGCCGCATCACGGTCGATCGCCGCGTCCGCACTCTTCCTGGTGCTCGGGGGGATCGCCTACCTGGTGTTGTGGATCTACGGACTGATCGTCGATGACCTTTCGGGAGCGGATTTTCTGCCCACCAACGCGGCCGACGACTGGCTGCATTTCGGGCTGGGCATCGCGATGCTCGCCATCTTCTTTGCGACACCCAGAATCGGTACCACCAGAGCCACCGATCCGCATCGCCCCCACTCGCCGATCGAGTGACCGCCTAGTCGGTGGGGTCACCGTCCCCCTTCCGGGGCGGATGTTCCAGCGCGAATTTCTCCGTGCGCTCCTCCGACCGTCGCGCCGTGTCCGCGAGCACGTGGCCGGCATGGCGGGTCGTCTCTGCCACCGGCGACTCTGCCAGTCGGGCAGCAACCGCCCGGGCACGGTCGGGCAGGTCTACCTCCCGCACTTTGTCGGCGATGGCAGCAGCATGCACTTTGTCCGCGATCCCGGCGGCATTCACGTTCGGCTTGTGTTCCGAGATCGAGTGCTCGACCTTGTGTCCGACTCGCGCCGCGGCCTGACCAGCACGGCGCGCGCCGTCCACCGCAGCCCCCACGGCCGCCCCTGTGAGCGCCCCGATCACCAATCCCAACCATAGATTTCGCATGTGTGGCGCATACCCGACCGGTGCGTGACCAAACCGCGCGCGCCTCCGGAATCGGATCGGACGGTGGTTTCGCCGCCATGATGCCACCAAGAAAGTCGTCGGCAAGGCCATGGGCAGGCAGGGAAGAAGGTCAAGGACGCCTTCAAGAACTAGTACCTCGGACGAAAACGACGCCCTTCACGGACACGCAGGCGTGACCAGGTTGTAGATGTTCTCGGCCTGTTCCTGGCTCGGCTTCGTCCCGTCGTTCGCCGCCAGCGTCTCGATCTCGACGGTCACGGTCTCCTTGTCCGCACCGGCTGCGAGATGAGCACACGATTGCGTTGCGATCATCTCGATGTCCTCATCACTGCGGTCCTGGGCCAACTCCGCATAGCCGGTACGGAACGCGGCGACGAATGCTGCGAGCTTGGTCTCGTCGATCGCAGACTCCGCCGTTGTCATGACGGCACCTGTGCCTGTCATGACCGCGCCGGTACCGTCCTGAGCGTCCTGCGAGTCATCGTCGTTGCCGCAGGCGGCGGCGAGGGCAACCAGGCCCGCCGCGGCGATGGTCAAGGCAGTGGATTTCATCATGGCGGCGGTGTACCCGGCCCTTTCCGGCTCAAACACATGCGAGCACACGAGCCCGCGCACAGGATCCGATCCAACCCGGAACTCCTTGTGGAAAAGGTTGGCCGAATGCGTTTCCACCGGTGCGAGCTTGGGTAGGCCAAGTTTCAGTCCGCGAAAACGAAATGGATCCGCCCGGTAACCGAGCACCCACATCGCGGGACACCACCTGCGAAGGAGAATCGACAATGAAGTCCGGAACGAAATTGGCCCTGGGACTCGGGGTGGGCGCGGGCTACGTCCTCGGTCGCACCCGCAAGCTGAAGCTGGCGCTGCTGCTGGCGGGAGGCGGTATGACCGGGCGGTTGCCCGGAACCCCACGGGAGCTGATGCAACAGGCCGCAGGAGCGCTCGGGTCGTCCACCGAACTCGGCAAGATCACCGAGTCGGTACGCGGTGACCTCATCGGCGCGGCCCGTGCGGCGGCGGTGACGGCCGCGGCCAATCGAATCGAGGCGCTGAACGACCGCCTGCAACTGCCCGCACCCGACGAGGAACCCGAAAGCGACGAGGAACGCGAGGAACCACGCCGAAAGGCACGGACTCGAAGGGCCGAATCGAAGCAGGACGAGGAACCCGAATCCGACGAGGACTTCGAGGACGAATACGACGAATACGACGAGGAACCGGAGGAGGACGAGGAACCGGAGGACGAAGCCGAAGTCGAGGATGAATCGGAAGACGACGACGGACGAGTCGACCGCGCACCGACGAGTTCTCGCCGTCGGCGCCCGGCGGACGAGGTCTCCACCTCAGGTCGCCCACGCGCCCGGAGTTCCCGCGCTGGGGGCAAGAATTCGTCGAGCCCCTCGCGGCGCACCAAACGATCCGAGGGCGCCACATCGGACCGCGCGCCCGTGCGGCGCACAGGAAGGTGAGTCCGGTGACACGATCGATCGAACGCGCGACCGGCAAGACAGGAAAGGTCGCCAAGAAGACCGTGGGCAGGGTCGGCAAAACGGCCACGGACACGGTGGGCTCCGCAGGCAAGGCCGTCACGGAAACCCCCCGCGATCTGCAGCCGCTGCAGCAGTCGGTGCAACATCTGGCCGGAACGCTGACCGAGCGCGCCGTGGCGGCTGTCTCCGACAAGGTGAGTGGGACGGCCGAGCGGCTGACGGACTACGCGGAGGGCTCGGGAGGCGGCCTGCTCGCCGCGCTCACGGGGTCGAAGAAGCTGGCCGAAGGCAAGTCGCCGCTGTCGGCGGCGATGAGCGCCGGGTTGACGAACGTCAAGGACCTCGCCGGGAAGAAGTTCGAGGACATCAAGGAGTCCTTCACCGGCGGCAAAGGAAAAGACAAGGGCGGCAAGAAGATCAAACTCACCAACATCGTCGAACAGATCGATGTCGGTGTGCCCGTCCAACTCGCATACGACCAGTGGACCCAGTTCGGCGAGTTCCCCAAGTTCATGAAGAAGGTCGAACAGGTCGAACAGAAGTCGGACGAGAAGCTCTCGTTCACGGCGAAAGTCTTCTGGTCACGCCGAACGTGGGAGTCGACGATCCTGGAACAGGTTCCCGAGGAGCACATCATCTGGCGATCCAAGGGCAACAAGGGCTACATCGACGGGGCGGTGACCTTCCATGAGCTAGCGCCCTCCCTCACCCGGATCATCATGGTTCTCGAGTACCACCCTCAGGGATTCTTCGAGAAGACCGGGAACCTCTGGCGGGCGCAGGGCCGTCGGGCTCGTCTCGAGCTCAAGCACTTCCAGCGACACCTGATGACGCAGAGTGCCCTTCATCCCGACGACGTGGAGGGCTGGCGCGGCGAGATCCACGACGGAGAGGTCGAGGAACCGGAGAGCGAACCCGAAGAACCAGAGAGCGAACCCGCGGAGGACGAAGACCGGAAACCCCCGAAACGGCAGCCGCGACGGCGTACGGGATCCGCGCGCGCGAAAGGCGAGAAGCGGGGGTCCGCGTCATGACCATTGCGACACAGGGTGCGAACGGCGGGGGCGAGCTCGGACGACCGAGTGCGTCCGGACTGGCCGATGTCATCGACACCATCCTCGACAAGGGTCTGGTTCTCGACGCGTTCGTGCGGGTCTCGATCGTCGGCATCGAACTATTGACGGTTGATGCCCGCGTGGTCGTCGCCAGCGTCGACACCTACCTGCGCTATGCCGAGGCGGTGAACCGGCTCGAGATCTCGGAGAACGAGCCGACCGGCTTGCCCGGCCTGGTCGGCGACGTCGCCGAGGGTGGCGCCAAACACAAGACGAAAGGTGCGATCGAGGCGGCAGGCGAGAAGCTCTCGGACTTCCTCGGCGAGGTCCAGGACAGACGCGACGAAAATGCGGAGAAGACGTCGAAGCGAAGGGAGCGATGATGTCGGCGGCAGAGGACACCACCGATCAACGCTCGGGGACCGCGACCTACGTCTACGGCATCGTGCCTGCCGACGTCGAGCCGGAACCCGACGCGGCGGGAGTCGGCGATCCACCCGGCTCGGTGACGGCCGTCCGCCACAACGAGGTCGCCGCCCTGGTCAGCGAGATCCAGGTCGGTCACCCGCTCGGCACGCCCGAGGACCTGCGGGCCCACGCCGAACTGCTCGACGGATCGGCCCGCGTCGCGCCCGTCCTGCCGCTGCGATTCGGTGCTGTGATGACGGACGTGGACGCGGTCACCCAGGAACTTCTCTCCCCGCATCACGACGAGTTCCGGTCCGCTCTCGACGAATTGGAGGGCCGGGCGCAGTACGTGATCAAGGGCCGCTATGACGAGCCCGTGATCCTGCGCGAGGTGCTGTCCGGGAGCCCCGACGCGGACAGGCTGCGAGAGGAGATCCGCGACAAGCCCGAGGAGACCACCCGCGACGCCCGGATCGCCCTCGGCGAGTTCATCGAACAGGCGATCGGCGCGAAGCGGGACGCGGATACCCGCACCGTGCTCGATGCGATCGGATCGCTCGCACACGCGGTGAATGTGCGTCCCGCCAGCCACGACCTGGATGCGGTTCACGTGGCGCTGCTCCTCGACGTGGGCGCCCGGGAGGATCTGGAGAAGGCGCTGGCCGATATCACCAACGAATGGGACGGCCGGGCCGAGATCGAGGTGCTGGGGCCCATGGCTGCATACGACTTCGTGATGAAGCGGGAACCGGAGCAGGAGGGCTGACGATGGGCCTGATCTCGGCGGTACTAGGCGCGCCCTTCGCTCCCGTCCGAGGGGTGATCAGGCTCGGCGAACTGATCCAGGAGCGGGTCGAGCAACAACTCCACGATCCTGCCGAAGCGCGACGGGAACTCGAGGCGATCGATGCCGCAGCGGATGCGGGCGAGCTGACGCCTGACGAACAGGAGGCAGCCCAACAGGAGGTGGTGAACCGGATGACAGACCAACCGGTGGTCACTGAAACACCACCGGCGAACCCCGAGACCGACCAGGAGGAGTGACAGCCGTGCCCAAGAGTCCTCGCGGGGACAACGAGACCGACGATCGCGAGTCGCCCGCGCCCGCACCGGTTTCCGCTGCCGAGGCCGCGGGGATCGCCATGCGCCAGATCGTCGAGCTCGTCTCCCGCGATCCGGTCGGAGCGACCTCTGTCGCTCCCACGGACGAGGGGTGGCTGGTCGAGGTAGAGGTCGTCGAGGACCGACGCATCCCGACATCCTCAGACATTCTCGCGCTGTACGAGGTGGAACTCAGCCTGGACGGCGACCTGCTCTCCTACAGCCGGACGCGGCGCTACCCGCGGGGCAGCAGCGATATCGGGCGGAACTCGCAATGACCATGTCCGGGCGCGAGCCCGCCGGTATGCAGCCGTACGGGTCCGGGCATCAGCCGGCGAACCTCGGCGACATCCTCGAACGGGTGCTCGACAAGGGCCTGGTGATCGCGGGCGACATCCAGATCAATCTCCTCGACATCGAGTTGCTCACCATCAAGCTGCGGCTGGTGATCGCCTCCCTCGAGACCGCGAAGGCGGTCGGGATCGACTGGTGGGAGCACGATCCGTGGCTCAGCGGATCCGCCCGGGATCTGGAACTCGAGAATCGCGCGCTCCGGGACCGGCTCGCCGCGCTCGACGCAGGCGAGACGATGCCCGCCGTCGAATCCGGACGGCAGCAGCCCGCGCAGCAGCACACCGCACCGGAGACGACGGAGGACGATCGTGGCGGATGACGGCACGGGCGTGTGGGTCTACGCGGTGGTCGGCGGCGGTCGCTACGGTGACGAACTCCCGGCGGGGGTGGCGGCCGAACGGGTCCGCACCATCGAGGCCGCGGGCCTGACCGCGGTCGTGGGCACCGTCGGCCTCGACGATTTCGGCGAGGCCGCGCTGCGGCGGAACCTCGAGGACCTCGACTGGCTGGAGACGACAGCGCGCACACACGACGCGGTGGTCGGTGCCGTGGCCCGCAACGCCGACACCGTCCCCCTCCGGTTGGCAACGGTGTGCGCGGACGACGAGCAGGTCCGAGCACTCCTCGCCGAGAGCCGTCGCGATTTCGAGGCCGCACTGCGCCAGATCGCCGGCCGCGCGGAGTGGGGAGTGCGGGCGATCGCGGACACCACCGCACCGCCTGCCCCAGACGTCGGCACGGACGCGCCGGGCGGGGCAGGAGCCCGATACCTGGCGCGGCGGCGGGCGGAGCTGTCGTCGCGCGACGACATCGAGCGCGCACTCGCGGCCGAAGCCGAGAGCGTCCACACCACGCTGCTCCGGCTTGCCGCGATGGGCCGTCGCCAATCCCCCACTGCGCCTGCGCTTGCCGGCACCCGGGAGTGGATGCCGCTCAACGGCACTTACCTGGTGGACCGGGACCGTGCCCGCGAGTTCGCGGATGCCGTCGCGTCACTCGATCGCGACCACGAACGGCTGCGGCTCGAATTGACGGGTCCGTGGCCACCGTATTCGTTCACCGGAATCGAACGCGATTCGGGACGGGAGTCGCCATGACCATGCCGCCGGACGAGAATCGGGAACGCCGCGTCGCACTCGTGGACCTGCTCGACCGGGTACTCGCCGGTGGGGTGGTCATCGCCGGCGACGTCACGCTCGCGATCGCGGATGTCGATCTGGTGCAGGTCTCGTTGCGCACCCTCGTCTCCTCCGTGCGGGCCCTGCCCGCCCTCGACGCGGTGTCCGCTCCATCCGAACAGGCGACAGATGGCTGAGCAACGGGAGACGCGCAGCTTGCCGCAACGCATCGACTCCGATCCCGAATCGGTGGAACGAGGGCTGGCCACCCTCGTGCTCACGATCGTCGAACTGCTCCGACAACTCATGGAACGCCAAGCGTTGCGCCGTGTCGACGAGGGCGATCTCAGCGATGACCAGATCGAGCGGATCGGCACCACTTTGATGCTCCTCGAACGTCGAATGGAGGAACTACGAGAGCATTTCGGGCTGGATCCCGAAGATCTCAACATAGACCTGGGGCCGTTGGGAACACTGTTGCCCCCGCCATGAGGGAACGCCCAGACCCGGGCGCCGGCCGCCCCCATGCGAGATCTCGAATCTCACACGTGCCGTGGTCCAGTTGTGTTCTATCGATATTCGGGCCCGCATTGTCGCTGTGGTGGCCATTGTCACCCATTGCGCTGTTTTCGGTTGTTGACCGGCGGGTTTCTGATTCTGTCGGATTCTGGATTCAACGATTTCGGTACGGCGCGAGACATGAACGTTACGCATTCGTCCTACGTTGGGGGCAACCGACAAGAGCATTCGAAAGGGTCGACATGTTGCACACCGATATCCCTACTCGCTCCGAGATCGAGGCGCTGGTCGAGGCTTCCGCGCCGTGGTCCGTGTCGATCTATACGCCGACCGAGGCCGACACTGCGACGCCGGAGCAGAATCGGATCGCGTTCTCCAATCAGACACGAGATGCGTTGGGGCGTATCAATGATCGGGATGCGCGGGTCGCACTGGAGGAGGAGCTCGAGGATCTGATCGCAGATGAGGAGTTCTGGCGATTCCAGGCGCGCACGCTGGTTGTGCACGCGACGCCGGAGCGGATGCGTACCTTCCGGATTCCGA
>Ga0105243_10005191_pt1 | contig 10196 bp, 6 predicted proteins | sample KBSM34metaG_FD_81525 | JGI IMG/M metagenome (GOLD analysis project Ga0105243, IMG submission 81525) | Miscanthus rhizosphere microbial communities from Kellogg Biological Station, Michigan, USA - KBS M3-4 metaG | ecosystem: Host-associated > Plants > Roots > Rhizosphere > Soil | place: Michigan...
AAGCTGTTTTTCTATGTGCGCCGATTGAATTAGCGGTAAGTCGTCTTCAACAAATTCGAGCGCCGACTCGAGCCTCACTATGATTCCGATCAAAATCTCTTTGGCTGGTTGGAGCGCTGCAGCAAGTTCACCCTTCAACTGGCGAGCAGCCTGTGCGGCAGCTGCTTCTGTTTGCGCATTGATCAAATCGCGGATCGCCTCAGCCTGACTCAGATTCATCTTTCCGTTTTTCCACGCGCGCAACGTGAACTCGCCTGGCTGGGCCAGCCGTGCTCCCAGGCACAGAGTTAAGTCGAGTACTCGCCTTAGAACTACCGGAGAGCCGTGGCAGCTTAACTCGATCATTTCCTCACCGGTAAACGAGCGAGGCCTTTCGAAATAAGTTACCAACGCAGAGTCCAGCGGCTCGCCCGACTCTCGAAGGATTTCTTTCAGGAAAACGTGTTTTGGCTCCGGCGTGAAGGACTTGTCCTGGATGACGCCTCTGAGGATCTCCAAAGATTGAGGACCGCTTAATCGGATAATGCCTATGGCACTCCGACCAGGCGATGTTGCGACTGCAACTATAGTATCCATCGCTGTGGGACGGGATCTGAACCGACGGCTATTCTCGTGATCTACTTTGAGGATTTTAGCGCAACTCGCACCTTTCGCGCGGTTCCGTCGTCCACCGACTCTGTAAACAGATCATCGGATTCAGCCAATGTGAGGTGAATTATTCGGCGTTCATTGGAGTTCATTTCACCGAAAACAAACGGACGGCCCGACGAGCGAACTCGATCTGCCGCCAGCTTGGCCATAGCCCGAAGCTCGGCCTCACGAGTCGCACGAAACCCTTCAACGTCACATACGAGTCGTTGTCCGTCGGGAAGTGTTCTTCCGAACGCCTGATTGACAAGGTGCTGCACTGCTTGCAGGAGTTCTCCGCCTTCAACCTGTAACAGTTCAGAGTCTGGCCCGCTCAGGTCCATCAAACATTCTGACGACGTTTCCGTAACGGCTACCTTGATATTCAATCCAGTCCCTTGAAACAATGATTCAAGAAAAGCGCCGGCGGCGTTGCAAGGTTCTTCCATGGTCGGTCAAATTCGCGGCAATCTAGTACCTCAAGCCTACGTACCTTTTGACGTTCCGCTTCCTTTCTTTTGAGACTTTTTGCCAGGTGGCTCGGCAGTGGCCAGCTGTTCCGGTTCCGTCTGAGTCCATTTATTGATAACAAACTGCTGAGCAAAGCCAACAATATTTCCGACTAACCAATAGAGTAACAAACCAGATGGAGCACTCCAAAGAATGTACAACATGAACAAGGGCATACCGACTGCCATCATTTTTCGCTGCAACGGATCCGCTGACGGCGCCGGCGTGATCAGTTGTAAGACAATCATGGTGCCAGCCATTAGGATAGGCAAAACGTGGATGAAGTAAGGCTCCGGCGCCGAAAGATCTGGTAGCCAAAGAAAGCTCGCCTGTCGAAAATCAAGTGAAATAGTTATGGCCCGGTAAAGAGCAAACAGGAAAGGCATCTGGATGAGAAGCGGCAGACAACCACCAAGTGGATTGCCTTCCTTCATTAAACGCAATTGCTCGACCTGCAATTCTTTTAGACGCGGATCGTTTTGCTTCAGCCCCTTGATCTTTTCCTGTAACTCCTTCATGCGCGGCGCAAGCTTCTGGGCCTTCTTCATCGACTTTGAAGAACGCCATTTCAAGGGAAAGAACAGAGAATAAATGACGATTGTGAAAAGGATAATCGCTACGCCGTAACTGCCGGTTAGTTTCTTTAACCACTTGATAGAGCTGAGAATAGGCACAGCCAGACGCCGAGACATCCAGGCGCCCCAACCGAAATCAATTGTCCCTTCAAGATCAATTTCGCGTCCAAAGATCTGTCTAAGTTCGGCGCTGGTTTGGGTCAGCAGGTAGTGGTCCTTTGGACCGGCGTAAATCGCCGAGCGAGAACCGTCCGCGGGAATGGGAACCCACGCTGATATCAAATATCGCTTCTCGGGCTTTCCATTGCCGGCATAGTCGTATTGGGTTGTTTGAACTTCCAGGTCCTTCAGTTTCTTCGCCGGCACCGCCACCATCGCAAAATAGGTGTCGCCTACGGCTGCCCAATCCACTGGCCCCGGTAGCGCCAAACGATCTGGGCTGTCCTTGTTTTCATTGATTGCCTGAGCCTGATGACGCTCAACCTCAACCTTATCTGCTCCTACCGCGGCTACCGCCTCGGGAGCTACAGAGTAAAACGAGTAATGCTTGATGCCCTGGTCGCCAATGCTTGGTCCGACTCGGAGTTTTGCCTCAGGTAGGATCTGACCTCCTCGTTTTATCGTGAGCTCGAGATCCGCAACGTAGCTATCCGCATCGAGAACTATAGTCTTTACGACATCCAACCCGGTCGCTGCATCAATGAGCCGAAAGGTAATTCGTTTCTTCTCGCCGGCAATCAGGGTCACTTCTGAATCGACAGTATTATCACCTGCACCATCTACTACGTAGTTGGTTCCGCTAAGGACAGTGTCGAGGGAGGGGTCATGAAGTGATAACTGGAGCGGAGCCTCACGAGGCTGCCTTTTCAGCCCTTCCTGAGACACAAGCTCAAGCGGGACGTGGTTTTTTCTGTCGCCTGCAACTGAATAGATTTCCTGTCCACTGTCCTTGTTCTTCTTGATTATCCAGCTGATCGCTTCAGCACCCAGGCTGTCCAATTTTGCGTCATATAAAGGAGTCTTAATCGATATGATGCGGTGCGGTGTTGTATTAACAGTCGCGCTGGGAGATCCAACTGGCAATGGAGTAGCAGCGGCGTTCGGCGAACTAACTGGCGAAGCTTGTTGCGGTGAGGCTTCCGTTGACGGAGTCGAGACAGGTGCCGGGGGTTTGGGAATAAAGTAACTCCACACAAACAGGATCGCCGTGGAGATCAAAAGAGCGTATATAAGTCGTTTTTGTTGCATGTAGATTAACGGTCAGGAAACAACGCGCGGCAGTTTCTCCCAATAAGCACTATTTTACTGGATCGTAGCCGCCTGCACTGAAGGGGTGACAACGCAACAATCTGCGAAGGGCCAAACCGCTTCCACGAAGCGCACCATAGCGGTTGATCGCCTCAATAGCATATTGCGAACACGTTGGAGAGAATCTGCAAGAAGCTGGAAGAAATGGAGAAATGGCTAATTTGTAGAATCTTAGAAATGCTATTAGTAATGACTTCACTTGGAGCCCAAAACGCCAGGGACTTACTCGCTTCTTTTACTCTCCGCCTTTGCCACTCTTAATATCAGGTGCTCGAATTCCTCGATCGCTGCAGTCGCCTTTAAAGAGGGCAGCCGGCGTTTAGCATTAATTACCCAATCGTACGTTTGCAGCAGACTATTTACTGACGATCTCCGCAGGCGAAAAGTTTCTCTCAGCAGTCGCTTCGCGCGATTTCTTTGAACAGCATTGCCCAGCGCCTTCCTGGAAGCCGTAATGCCAAATCTGTTGTGAGCCAGGTTGTTGGGCAAGACAAAAGCGGTCATCAATACGCCTTCATAACGCTCGCCCTGTCGATAAACTTTTTGAAAATCGTTGCTTCCGCGCAGATAGCGCTCCATGACTGATCAGTAATGGGCAGGCGTCAGGCGGTGCCGTCCCTTGGCGCGCCGTCGCTTGAGTACAAGCCTGCCGGCCTTCGATGCCATTCTTGCGCGGAAGCCATGGGTTTTTGCTCGACGCCGATTGTTGGGTTGAAAAGTTCGCTTAGCCATAGATGGAAATCCCCCGTCAAAAGAAAACCGTAAGAGTAGCTGGCACCAGACCTTCTGTCAAGAAAGCGAGGCCCATAGAGAGCGTGAAACCGCTGCAGAATGGTGGCTTGCGGCCTGCACTCAAACGGATCAAAAAGCCATGGAAACTCCGGACTCTTCCCGTTGCCTTTTAGAGTGGAAAGCCTGCTCCCTCCTCGGCCGCCAGTGTCTGAAAGAGACCTTTTCTTCGCGAAGTCAATAAGAAAGATGTTCTGTGTGTTTTATCTTTTGAGTGCCTTGCCCAGAGAGAAGCCTGTGTGTTAGTCTCCGTTCACGTTCCCGTCAATCCTTCTAAATGGTTGATAGACATAGTCTTAAAGCTTTACTTTAAGAGCGTGGGGTTTTCCACAAAGCTGAGGAAAAGCCTGTGGGTAACTTTCTGGCCTGGAATTTTCCTATAACCCGGGCCTCACCTGGTCGGCCTCAGGGGTGCTTCGCTTTTCGCCTCACTCGAACAGGGAGTCGAACGGGGATCACTAATTTGAAAACCTTTTAACGGTGTAGTAATGAGTCTGTTAGAGAGTGATCTTTGGGAAAACTTCCTTCGCGTGATCAAGACCAAACTCCAGGGGGAGAGTTTTGAAACGTGGTTTAGCCCGATACGGCTTGAACGGATTGACGCGGCGCAGCGCTCAATTCGACTTCGCGCGCCAAATCAAGTAGTGCGGGACTGGGTCAAGTCTAAGTACGCCGGCCTGATTGATCAGTCTCTTGCGGAGCTGAATTTGGCAGGTTATTCAGTCGAATGGATGTTAAATAAAGAAACCGCCCCGACCACCGCACAAACCGTTTCATCTGAGAGCCCAGGACGTTCGGTTGCTACTCCCCAATCCGTTCCAGCGTTTGCTCAAGGTCCATCGACCGCCGTAGCGGTCGCCAGACAGGTCGCTATCGATCCGGCACTCAACTCAAAATATACTTTCGAGAATTTTGTCGTCGGATCCTGCAATCAGTTTGCTCACGCGGCCTCGGTGGCTGTGGCAGAGGCTCCGGGCAAGACTTACAACCCCCTTTATTTGTACGGTGGCGTGGGCCTGGGAAAGACACACCTGATGCACGCCTGCGGTCACGAAATAAAACAGCGAAACCCGCAGCTCCGCGTTTCCTACCTGTCATCCGAGCGATTCATGAACGAACTAATCAATTCGATTCGTTATGACAAGACGCAGAGCTTCCGCGAACAGTATCGATCGGTAGATGTCCTTCTTATTGACGACATTCAATTCATGGCGGGGAAAGAACGCACGCAGGAGGAGTTCTTCCACACTTTCAATACGCTCTACGAGCAACAGAAACAGATCGTAATCAGTTCAGATTGTCCGCCACGTGAAATACCTACACTGGAAGAACGTTTACATTCCAGATTTGAATGGGGACTTATCGCGGATCTTGAACCACCAGATCTGGAAACAAAGGTGGCCATTCTCAGGCGCAAGGCTGAAGCCCTTGGGTTTGTTATTCCGGATGAGGTAGCACTATTTATTGCGAGCCGTGTAAAGAACAACGTCAGAGAGTTGGAAGGCTCTCTCATTCGGTTGGTCGCCATCTCGTCATTACGAGGAATTCCGGTTTCAAAAGATCTGGCGAAGGATGCAATAAGAAATATCGCCAGCGAAGAGGAGCCAGGCGTTGTTGCCATCGAACAAATCCAGAAGGTGGTCGCGGCCAACTACAGGCTAACGGTCGATCAGTTGATATCCAGGAGCAATTCCCGGCAGGTTGCTTTTCCTCGCCAAATCGCCATGTATCTCTGTAAAAAGCTGACAAAACACAGTTATCCGGAGATCGGACGAGCCTTTGGCGGAAAACACCACACTACGGTCATCCACTCGTGTGAGAAGATCAAAGCTCTCTCGATTGCTGACGCCGTCTTCCAAAAGCGCCTGCTCAATCTATCGGAGAGTTTAAAAAAGTAATTTGGTGATTTCCACAAAGGTTCTTGCAACGGATTGACCTGGGGGAAACGGGAAAACGTCGAGATTGAAGAATTCCACAAGGCGTTTGGCAGAGTGGCTGTGAAAGAATAGAATGATCGTCACCTTGAGTAGTTTTTGACAGCTGAACCGAAATTCCTGATCAGAATTTCACTCATTCATGAACAGGGTCGTTAGTGTTTCTAATTGTCTTTTCCCGGCTTTTCCACAAATCAACAGGACCTACTACTACTGCTAGAGATTGATAATTATTTGTGTTAGGTAAGAGTTAGAAAGCAGAGAGGAAATTTATTATGGCTTCAAGTGAAAGCGCTAAGCGTAAGGAGTCGAACATGCAATTCGTCGTTAGCAAACAAAACCTCCAGAAGGAACTTGGTTTCGTTCAGGGAGTGGTGGAAAAGAAGAACACTATCCCGGTGCTATCCAATATCCTTATCGAGTCTGTGGGTGAGAACACTATTCGCTTCACCGGAACAGATCTGGACGTGACCATTCGCTGCGACATGGATGCAGAAGATATTTCCACTCCAGGTTCAATTTGTGTGCAGGCAAGGAAGTTGTTTGAGATTGCCAGACTCCTGCCGGACGCGCCCGTAACTTTTAAGAAGGAAGACAATGATTGGGTGACGGTAACTTGCGATAAGGCGCGCTTTAAAATGGTTGGCATAAAGAAAGAGGACTTCCCGGAAGTGCCGTCTTTCAAGTCAGCGCCGACAAAGATATCGGCGGGCGTGATAAAGGTGTTTGTTGACAGAACGATTTTCGCGATCACTCAGGAGGAGTCTCGCTACACGCTTTCCAGGGCAAAGTTCATCCTGGATGATACAGGCGCCAAGATGATTACAACCGATGGTCACCGTCTGGCCTATGTGGAAAGGAAAGGCGTCTCCAAAAATGGTAGCGACGACTCGATCGATACGCTGATTCCGCGAAAAACCTTAGCAGAATTAACAAAATTAACAGCCGGTTATGACGGCGACATTAGCCTGGGAATGGATGGAAACCACATCTTTTTCGAAGTAGGACCGAGACTGTTGATCTCACGGATGCTTTACGGCCAGTTCCCCAATTACGAGATGGTGATGCCGAAAGACACCGATAAGTCGATTCAGTTTGACGCTGCATTGTTGAATTCAGCGATCCGGCGTGTAGCTTTGATGGCCGATGAACGTTCGCGCGCGATTCGTTTCCATCTTGAGCCGAATCAGTTAGTGATCAGCTCGCAGAACGCGGAAGAAGGCGAAGCGAATGAGGCTATTCAAACTGAGTACAACGGTGACGAAATAGACATCGGTTTTAACGCTCAGTATCTCCAGGATTTCCTCAACGTCGTTGGCGACGGTGCCGTGGCTTTCGAATTCAAAGACGGAAACTCTCAAGCGCAACTGCGCCCAGCCGACGGCGGAGACTACGAATACAAGTACGTTGTGATGCCGATGCGCCTATAGAGTGACCGCTGTAGGAATGCTAATAAGAGAAGCGCCCGTTTTTTGGTTATGAGAGACGGGCGCTCTTTTGCAGTCGTCGACGACGGCTAAGTATCTTCGCTCGTATGCTAAAATCTCTCGATGATCCTCGAGTCCCTCGAAGTCAATAATTTTCGCAACCTGAACGGCAAAGTTTTTTGGGGATCGGGACTCAATATCATCTACGGCAATAACGGCCAGGGTAAAACAAACTGGTTGGAAGCGATCCACACACTCTCAAGAACAAAATCATTTCGCACTCAACGCCTTCAGGAATCAATCCGATTCGGTGAGGAGACTGCATTCATCGAAGGACAGGTTTCGGTAGGCAAAGAGCTGCGCAGAGACCTGCGATTCTCTTTACGAGAAAACACCAAGTCGCTTTGGGTTAATGGTAAACGAGAAACACTTGCGCGGTATCTTGGACTATTGCAGGTGTTTGCCTTTACCGCCGATCAACTGGAAGTCGTGCGAGGAATCCCGGAAGCGAGACGACACTTTATCGATCGCGGAGTTGCGTCACTACGACCGGGATACGTGCAAACAGTTTCTGATTACAACAAGGTCATTAAGCAGAAGAATCGCATTCTCCAGGACGCCTCTGAAAACGAACTGCGGCTGGAAGAAACTGAGAATCTAATCGCACCCTGGAACGAGCAAATAGGACAATTGGGAACAGAAATTCACCAAGCGCGTCTTGAATATACAGCTCGGCTAAATAGCGTTATCGAGCGCACGCTTTTTGAGTCGGCGGAGCTTCAGATTCGTTACCTTTCATCGCTGGAAAGCAAGGGTGATCTGGGTGACTACGAAGCCCTTTTGCGGCAACGATTGGAGTTGCGGTTGCCGGCAGAAGTGTCGGCCGGACGGGCCCTGGTGGGACCTCACCGGGATGACTTAGGCATCCATTTGGGGGGCCGGGAAATGCGCACTTATGGAAGTTCCGGACAACAGCGTAGTGCCTTGTTACTATTAGACTTAGCGGCAATTTCGGTGTATAATTCCAGTCATAATGACTATCCAATTTTTCTGGTCGACGATGTCGACGCGGAGTTGGATGAAATGAGGATAAGACGCCTGTTGGAGTATCTTGAAGGCCGTACCCAGACATTCATTACCACGTCAAAGAGAAGCCACCTCGAAGGATTCATTTCCAGGGCAAACGTACAAGAGATCGTACAAGGCGAGGCAGTGCCGCAAGTTTTGAAAGAGAGCACTTTCTCGGCGGCGGCGGCGACTGCTGACGTTATCCAGGAGAGCACTAATTAGGATGTACGGCCCATGGATGTCGAGGACAAAGACGAATTGTTGAAACGTAAGAAGGAGAAGGAATTGTCAACAGCAGGAACTATTACAGGTAAGAAACCGCACGCCTATGATTCATCTTCCATAGCCGTTCTTGAAGGCAGGGAAGCTGTGCGCAAGCGGCCCGCTATGTATATCGGGTCGACGGGCGAGATAGGTCTTCATCATCTCGTTTACGAGGTTGTGGACAATTCCATCGATGAAGCGCTGGCGGGATATTGCGATACTGTGGAGGTTGCAATTCACCTTGATGATTCGATCACCGTTATTGATAACGGTCGCGGCATCCCTGTCGATGAGATGAAGAAGGAGAGGAAGTCCGCGGCCGAAGTGGTCATGACAAAGCTGCACGCCGGCGGAAAGTTTGACTCCAACGCATATAAAGTTTCAGGTGGCCTCCATGGCGTCGGCGTCTCCTGCGTTAATTTTCTTTCCGAGACTCTGCATCTGGAGATCTGGCGCGACTCAAAGACATATGAGCAGGACTATGTTCGCGGGATCCCGGTAGAGCGTTTGGCGCAAACTGGTAAGACACGAAAGCGCGGCACCAAGATAACCTTCAAGCCAGACTCTCAAATCTTCGATTACACGGTTTTTAGTTTTGACAAACTTTCGGAGCGACTAAGAGAAAAAGCGTTTCTCAACAAGGGCATTCGCATAACCATTAAGGATGAACGTGAAGCGCCCGAGCGCTCGCATGAGTTTTATTACAAGGGCGGCATCGCCGAGTTTGTCAAACATCTAAATAAGAACAAGTCTACTCTTCACGACAAGCCTCTCTACTTTGAAAAGGAGGGTGAGGCCTTATCAATTGAAGTGGCTATTCAGTACAACGACGGCTACGACGAAAAGGTCTATTCATTTGCCAACAACATCAACACCGTCGACGGTGGAACACACCTCTCGGGGTTTCGTTCGGCGTTTACGAGAACCATCAACGCCTACGCTCAGTCGTCCGGCCTGGCCAAGAACTTCAAAGGCTCGCTCAGCGGCGACGACGTCCGGGAAGGCCTGGTAGCGGTAATCTCGGTGAAGCTGCCACAGCCGCAGATTGAAGGACAGACGAAGGGAAAGTTGAACTCTGACGTGAAAGGGGCGGTGGAATCTTTCCTAAACGAGCGCCTGACCGAGTACCTGGAACAGAACCCGACGGTCGCGCGCAGGATTGTAGGCAAGTCGGTTGATGCGGCGCGCGCCCGTGAAGCGGCCAGAAAAGCGCGCGAGATAGTCCGTAAAGGCGCTCTCAGCGGCTCGATGTTGCCGGGCAAGCTCGCTGACTGTCAGGAAAAAGATCCGGCACTCTCGGAGATCTACATCGTCGAGGGTGACTCAGCCGGTGGTTCCGCTAAGCAGGGCCGCGATCGCAAAAACCAGGCGATCCTTCCGCTCAAAGGCAAAATCCTCAACGTCGAAAAAGCGCGCTTTGACAAGATGCTTGGCCATAGCGAAATCAAATCGCTGATCACCGCGCTCGGCACCGGAATAGGAAAGGAAGATTTTGACGCAACCAAACTCCGTTATCACAAGATAATACTGATGACCGATGCTGACGTCGACGGTTCCCACATCAGAACACTGCTGCTCACCTTCTTCTACCGGCAGATGGCCGAACTGGTTGAGCGGGGCTACGTCTATATCGCGCAACCCCCTCTGTTTAAGGTAAAACGCGGCAAGAAAGAAGAGTACATAAAAGACGAGAG
>Ga0105243_10005197_pt1 | contig 10187 bp, 8 predicted proteins | sample KBSM34metaG_FD_81525 | JGI IMG/M metagenome (GOLD analysis project Ga0105243, IMG submission 81525) | Miscanthus rhizosphere microbial communities from Kellogg Biological Station, Michigan, USA - KBS M3-4 metaG | ecosystem: Host-associated > Plants > Roots > Rhizosphere > Soil | place: Michigan...
CGAGGACGCCGTCGAGTTCTTCGCCGCGATCCCGTCGATCTCGCGGCACATGAAGACACTGGTGGAGGTCGGGCTCGGCTACGTCCGGCTCGGCCAGCCGGCGACCACGCTCTCCGGCGGTGAGGCGCAACGCGTGAAGCTGTCCTCGGAGCTGCAGAAGCGGTCGACGGGGCGCACGGTCTACGTGCTCGACGAGCCCACCACCGGCCTCCACTTCGAGGACATCCGCAAGCTGCTGCTGGTGCTCGGCAGGTTGGTCGACCAGGGCAACACGGTATTGGTGATCGAGCACAACCTCGACGTGATCAAGACCGCCGACTGGCTGATCGACATGGGGCCCGAGGGTGGCAAGCGCGGGGGCACCCTGGTCGCGGCCGGCACGCCGGAGGACGTCGCCGCCGACCCCACCAGCTACACCGGCCAGTTCCTGGCACCGCTGCTGGAGGGTCGCAGCCGCACCACGAAGGCGTCCCGGAGGCGGACCGGGTCCCGACAGGCTCGACCGCCGGAGACCCCGTCCAAAGCGCCGGCGAAGAAGACCGCCGCGGCCGGCGGTCGTGCCACGAAGAGGCAGGCGTCTGCCCGGGCGTCCGCGGCGGCCCGGGGTTCGGCCGGCGAAGGATCGTCAGCGAGCTCACAGCGAACACCCAGCAAGCGCAAAGCCGCTTCCTGACCGCGGCACGCTAGCGTTGCGTGACTCTCAACCGAAGGAGACTCTCCCGATGGCTGACCACGAGCCGCGTCCCACCCGCAGGATCTTCTTCCACGGTCTGGGGGCGCTCGGCGTCGCGGTGGCCCTCGCCGGCTGCGGGAGCGACAACGCCGGCTCGACGGAGCCGGCACCCGACCAGTCGAAGAGCACCGACGGCGGTTCGGGCGGGAGCACGGCTTCGGGCAAGGAACTGGCGACGACCAGCGAGGTGCCGGTCGGCGGCGGCGTGATCCTCGCCGAGCAGAAGATCGTGATCACCCAGCCGACGGCGGGCCAGTTCGACGCGTTCTCCGCCGTCTGCACCCACCAGGGCTTCCTCGTCACCTCGGTCGAGGACGGCTCGATCATGTGCAACCACCACGGCAGCCAGTACGACGCCAAGACCGGAGCCGTGACCCAGGGCCCTGCCCCGGCCGGTCTCCAGAAGGTCGGGATCACGGTCAAGGGCGGCAAGATCCTCGCCACCTAGGGTGCGGGCTCAGCCGGCCAGCACCGTCCCCGCGGTCGCCTCGGCGCGGAACCACTCGTCCCGGCGGCAGGGCCGACGGTCCAGACGACGATCGACGAGCGCGATCGCGTCGTCGTAGCGGGCGGCTCGGAGCAGTGCGCAGATCCGGGTCTCCTCGACCACTTCGCGCTGGGCGTCGCTCCCGCCGACGCGCCACAGCCGCGGGCTGAGCGCGGCCAGGTCGTCCGCGGCCCCCGAGGCGTCGCCGAGCACGAGCCGGCGCATCGCCCGGGCGAGGGGGGCGATCACGTCGACCTGCGTCGGATCGTCGTCGCCGGCACAGCTGCGCGCAAGGGCCGCCAGCCCGGAGGCGTCCTCGGCGGCGCACAGCGCTATGGCCGCGTGCAGCCCCATGAACGGTGTGGGCGGACATCGGAGCAGCTCGCCGTCGAGCTGGGCGATGACCTCCTCGATCCCGGGCACGCTGCCGCAGCCGGGTGTCAGCGCCCAACGCCAGAGCAGCGACCCGGAGTCGACGAGGCTGCGACAGCCCATGTCCGGGGTCGGCCGGAGCTGGGCGTCGTAGCGGCGCCGGACCGCGTCGAGGTCGCCGGTGGACAGCTCGTGCAGGGCGGCGTGCCAGGAGAAGTGGGTGAGGCTGTCGGCGCGCGCACCGTCGCCGGTGATCCAGTCGTCCATCCAGGCCAGTCCGGCGGCGTGGTCCGCGGTCTCGTAGTGCGCGTGGGCCCGGGCATGGGCCGAGTGACCAGCGGCGGGCTCGTCGGCGAGCGACGCGCGGGAGAGATCCATCGCCTCGTCGAACAGGCCCTGCTCCTGGCGCATGAACGCGAGCAGACCGGCGTACCACCAGTCGTTGCCGTACGCCGGGCCGCACTGCTCCACGATCCGCCACGCCTGCTCCGGCACGGTGGTCACCCCGGCGAAGGCGATCGTGGGCACCGCCACGGACAGCAGCAGCGCGTCGGCGGGGTAGCGCTCGAGGTGCTGGACCAGGGGAGCGGAGTCGCCGGCGAGGTGTCGGTCGACCGCGTGCACATGGCTGCGCTCCCGCTCGGTGCTCCGGCGGGCGTGCAGCCGCGCGTCCCGCATCCGGGATCCGACGTCGACCGGGGCACAGAACTCGTGGCCGAGCAGCGCCAGCGCGGCGTGGCCGAGCGCGAACGTCGGGTCGAACGCGACGGCCGAGGCCACCGCCTCGACGGCCCCTCGTTCGAGCCGGAGCAGATGCCCTATGCCCCGGTTGTACGCCGCCACCGCGTCGGCGCCCGCGGTCAGGGCGAGTCCGTAGCGGTCGACATGCAACATGTAAGTACACTAGAGAACTAGACAAAGGATTCCAACTCGCCACGCGGGCTCGTCCGCTCGTCGTACGTCGACCGTCCCGCTGGATGATCCCGGAGATCAGGGTCGGCGCGAGGCTGGTGCCTATGGTCGAACCGGTCGTCACTGCGCTCGGACACGCCGGGCTGTGTGTCGAGGCCCAGGGGGTGCGGCTGCTGCTCGACCCCTGGGTGTCGCGGTCTGGGGCGTTCCTCGGGTCGTGGTTCCCGTTCCCGGACAACGAGCACCTGCCTGGGCCGTGGCTGGCCGGCGCCGACCTGGTCGTGGTCTCCCACGAGCATCTCGACCACCTGGACCTGGACTTCCTGGCACGGCTTCCTGCGCAGGTGCCGATCGTGGTGCCCCGCTACCCCTCGACGATCATCGAGCGTCGGCTGGCGGCGGCGGGACGCAGGCACGTGATCGTGCTCGACGCGTGGGAGCGGCTCCGCTTCGGTCGCGACGGCTGGCTGACGGTGATCCCGGAGCAGTGCCCGATGAGCCACGACGCGGCGGTCCTGGTCAGCGTCGACGGCTACTCCGTGCTGCACACGAACGACGCACGGATCTCCCTGGCACAGACTCGTCGGGCCATGACCGAGGTCGGCGGCCCACCGTCGTTGATGGCGGTGCAGATGTCCGGGGCGAGCTGGCACCCGGTCTGCTACGACTACCCGCCAGACGCCCTGGCGGAGGTCAGCGAGCGCAAGCGGCTGGCCAAGTTCCGCGCCGTCACCCGGCTGGTGCGTTCGGTGAAGCCCACCCTTGTGCTGCCGTACGCCGGCCCGCCGTGCTTCCTCGACCCGGCCCTGTTCGAGCTCAACGCCCGGCTGCACGGGCCTGGCATCTTCCCCGACCAGCACGAGGCGCTGGCCTGGCTGCGTGAGCGGCTGCCGCACCAGCGGAGCGCCTACCTCCTGCCCGGCGACGCGGTCCGGCTGGGGGCGGGTGGCATCCGGCGCGACCCGTACTGGTCCTCGTTCGATCTCGACGACACCGTCGAGGAACGCCGCCGGTACCTGCAGGCGTATGCCGAGCGGCGTCGCGCCGCGATCGACGCGGTGTGGGCGGCCAACCCCCCACCGGCGGCCGACTCCGGGCTGGGCGAGGCGTTCCGGGCGCACCTCGAGTCGCTGGCCACGCTGTCGTCGTACTTCCTGGCCCGGATCGGGCTGCTCGTGCGCTTCCGCGTGCTCGGTGCGGCGGGAGGCACCTGGGACGCCCACCTCGGGCCCGACGCCGTGCGCGTGGATCTCGACGGCGGCCAGGGGCCCGCCGACTACGAGATAACCGTGGACGCCCGCTGGCTCGCGGGCGTGGTCAGCGGGCGCACGCGTTGGGAGGAGCTCTTGCTCTCGCTCCGGATCTCGGCAAGGCGGGAGCCTGACATCTACAACGACTACCTCGTGGGCCTGCTGAAGCACGCCGATCTGGCCGCGCTGCGTGCAGTGGAGGCGTTCGAGGCGGCCCGCGACCCCAAGGACACGTTCCTGCTCGAGCACGACGGCAGGATGCTGGAGGTGGGGCGCTACTGCCCCCACAACGGTGAGGATCTCACCGAGACCGGGGTCGTGATGGACGGCAAGATGCACTGCCTCGGGCACAACTTCGAGTTCGACCTGGCCACGGGGGAGTGCCGCAATGCGCGCTGCGACCCGCTACCGGTCCGTGAGGTGGATCCCAGCTACTCCTGTATGTCGGCCAGTCCCACCACGAACAGCCCGGTGAGCACGACATAGCGCAGCGTGGCCGCCAGCGTGGGCCGACGCAGGTAGTCGAGGTCGAGTCGGGTGCGCCGGGGCACCAGCACCGTCAGGTAGTACGACTCCACGTCGACGCCCGGCGGGGGCACGTTGGCGGCCTCGCGGATCCTCAGCTGCGCCGGTCCCGTGAGGCCGGGGCGGGCCTGCAGCACGGCCACGCAGTCGGCCGGGTACCTCGCTGCCAGAGCGAGGCTCTCCGGCCGCGGCCCGACCAGGGTCATCGTGCCCCGCAGCACGTGCCACAGCTGGGGCAGCTCGTCCAGCGAGGTGCGCCGAAGAAAGGCACCGACACGGGTGATCCGTGGGTCATCGGCGACAGTCAGGCCGGGGCCCGCGGGACCGGCTCGCATGGTGCGCAGCTTGACCAACCGGAACGGCCGGCCGTGCTCGCCCACCCGCTCCTGGTGGAACAGCAGGGGCCTCCCGTCCTCGAGCAGGACGAGCACGCAGGCCAGTGCGAGCAGCGGGGCGGTGGCCACCACGAGCAGGGTGCCGAGCACGAGGTCGCACGCGCGGCGGGACGCACTCACGACAAACGGGTTGCCCAGGAGGCTGGGACGGGGCGGCTCGCCCCGGGTCGACGACGTCGTCATCGGGTGCTCCTCTCAGATCGGTCCGGCCGCGACGAACACCTCGTCGAAGACGCTGGCGACGAGGTCGTACTCGTGCGCCCGCCTGGGCGCTCGCGTTGACAGGGTGCTGGGCGTCACGTGCGTGAACAGGTCCGCCCCGGCTCGCCTCCGGGACAGCAGCACCTGCCAGAGGGGGTTCGGCCGGAGGTCGGGTGCGAGCAGGCTGTAGGTGCCGCCGTCATACGCCTGCCGCCAGGTCCAGATGTCGACGGCGTTGGCGCCATGCTCCCGCGGGACGTCGACGTGAAGCTCCACGGCCCGCGACGCCGCTGTGCGCGTGCCGGTCCAGCCTCCGTCCATCGCCAGCGCCTTGCGGGCCTGCAGCCAGGTCATCGCGGACCACCCGAGCGCGTCGACGTCGCGCCAGACCTTGCAGTTCGCCTGGCGGAGGGTCAGGCCGCGATCATGGTAGGCCGACGCGGACAGCAGCCCGACACTCAGGTCGAGCCGGTCGACCAGCCCGGCCCTGAGGTACGTGGACACCGTGTCGATGCTTGCTCCGGGACTCGTGGCGCGGGTGTTGCGGGCGCAGGTTGCGCCGAACGAGCCGTAGTCGCGCAGGCAGCCCAGCTCCGGCACCATCGCGTCCACGAGCACCTCGGCACGTGGGGCCACTCGGGCCAGAGCGGAGCGGGTGGCACGCAGGAAGGCGAGCACCTGCGCCTTCGTGGTCAGGCCGTCGTGGTAGCCCAGCTCGTCGGCGACCTTGAAACCGACCGTGTCTTGGAACCGGGCGAGCTCCGCCATGCGCTGCACGGCGCGCTGGAACATGGTCGGCCCGTCGAGCCACCAGGCGACCAGGTCGATCTCGAACCAGACCCGCACGTCGCGGCTGCGCAGCTGGGCGGCCGTCCGGAGGTAGGGGTCGGACGAGGTGAGCCCGGCCGCACCCCCCGACGAGGTGACCTTGACCTCGGACGCCGGGCCGACCGTGGCGAGCTCGACCCCGGACTCGGCACCGGCCGACGCGGCCTCGAGCAGGGGCGCCGGTCCCGACGGGGCGATGGTGACGTGGGACGGCGGACCGGCCTGGCGGTCCTCTGCACCGACCGCCGGACGCTGTGAGGCGCACGAGGCCAGGGCCGCGAGGAGGGCCACCGCCACACCGGTGCGACGGGGGCGGGTCACGACGACACCGCCTGGTCGACCGCTGCCGGAGCGGGTCGTTGTTCCGGTGCGGCGCTCCGGCGGAGCACGAAGAAGACCAGCACGGCGTCGCCCAGCAGGTAGGCGGCCGACGATGCGACGGCGGCGCCGAGGGCGCCGTACGGCGGGATGAGGGCCAGGTCGAGCGCTACGGTGGCGACCAGGCCGAGGCCGAGGCCGAGCGAGTTGAGGCCGGGCCGCCCGCGTCCGTAGAGGTAGCCGCTCGCGACCCCGGAGGCACCGGACAGCAGCATGCCCACGAGCAGCACCTGGGCCGGTCGCACCCCGGAGTCGAAGGCGGCGCCGTAGAGCAGCCGGAGCACGGGTCCGGCGAGGAGGAAGAGCGGCACCACCGCCAGCGACACGAGCGCCAGGGCGGGACCCAGCAGCCGGCGGACGTGCACAGCCGCCTCGGCGGCGGTCATCGCCGCCATCCGGGGGTAGGTGACCCAGGTCAGCGCGGTGCCCGGCAGCCGCACCAGCTCGGCGTACTTGGAGGCGACGGCGTAGGTGCCGAGCACCGCGGGACCCGCCAGCGCGCCGAGGAACAGGAAGTCGAGCCGGAGGTTGAGCAACGTGATCAGTCCGCCGAGCTGGCCGCGCATGCCGTAGGCAATGACCTGCCGGGCCAGGTCGGCGCGTGGCCGACCCCACCAGCCGTGCTCGCGTGACAGGCCCAGTCGCCGCCAGTGCAGGCGTCGGGCCACGGCCCACCACGCGAACACGGCGACTGCGAGGTCGGCGAGCGCCAGGCCGAACACGATCCCGGCCAGGCCGTGCAGGCCAGCGACGGCCGCCAGCAGGTAGCAGGGAAGGAAGGCGATCTCCTCAGCCGCGATCACGGTGTCCCCGCCGCGCCGGGCGCCGAGGCCCTGCAGCGCTGTCTTGCCGACGGTCAGGAGCAGCTGGGTCGGCACCGTCAGCGCTGCGGCGAGAACCGTGGCCAGGGGGGCGTGGGGGAAGAACAGCGTCGCCAAGGCCACGGAGCCGACCGCCCAGAGCAGGCATCCGATCGTCGCCCCGACCGCCGCGATCGCCATCAGCGTCGGCCACAGCCGCTCCTCACCCCTGCGTCGGGGAGCCAGGAAGTAGGCGAGGGCCCCAGGCAGCCCGGCAACGCAGAGCACCCCGACCAGCCCCGGCAGCATGCGGAGCAGCGCATAGCTGCCGACGGCACCGGCGCCGTCGGTACGTGCGATCACGACCGTCGCCGCCGTCAGCCCGAGTATCGCCAGCAGTCGTGCTGCCGTGTTGGCTGCCGCGCTGCGAGCCACCCCGCCGCGGGACGTCGCGCGGGCCAGGAGTCCCGCCTGCTCGCCGCTCACGGCGTCGTCTCCCGCTCGCGCTGCGCCCGCCGCGCGTCCTGAAGGGCGAGGACGAGCGCGGCCACGATGCCCAGCCAGGTCCACAGGTGACGGAAGTGAAGCACCTCGTAGAACGCGGCCGCCGTGGCCATCACCGGGGCGATCGCCACCAGCAGCCACGGCCGCGGCACCGACGAGGCGAGCTCCGGAGGCAGCGGTAGCGGTCCGGCCAGGGCCATGCAGCGGAGGGCGATCGCGACGATGAGGAGGACCAGGCCGACGGAGCCGATCACGCCGCGCTCGAGCAGCGTGGCGAGGTAGTCGTTGTGGGCCTCCTTGTCGTACGGCGCCTGGTCGTTCTGCAGGGTGGCCTTGGTGCGAGCGGGACCGTAGCCGGTGGTGTCCCCGTCGAGGAAGAGGGCGAAGCCCTCGGAGACGATGCTGCTGCGTTCCGCGGTCGAGCTGCCGCTGCGGCCCACCGAGTCGCGCAGCAACGGGATACTGCCTGCGGTTGCCTCGCGCACCCCGTCGAGGCTGACGTTAGGGATCACCCACACCGCAAAGGTGATCGCGATCAAGGCGGAGACGACGAGTGCGCTCACGCCCTTGGCGGCACCGAGCCGGCCCCGGGACAGCACCCAGCACGCGACGCTGCCGAGCACGAGGGTCAGCATCGCGCCGTTGGAGCCGGTGAACAGCACCGCGGTGAGCACCACGAGGTAACCGGCGTGCCGCATCCACGGGGTCCGCGGTCGTCGGCAGGCAGCCATCATGAACAACGACACGACCAGGTAGTTACCGGCCAGGTTGGGGTCGCCGAAGGTGTACGACGCCCGGACCCCGTCCTTGCCGGACACCCCGCTGACCGCGTTGATCCCTGTCAGGTAGGCGATCACCATCACCACGCAGTACAGCGGTGCCATCCGGCACCAGGCCACGGTCGCGGCCCGGACCAGGGCCGCCCGATGCCGTCCCAGGGTCAGCGTGCACGCCCACGAGAGCAGCACCAGGTCCTCCACCAGCACCAGGGCCACCGAGCTCGGCGCACGTGCCAGGATCGCGGCGGTAGCGCCGCCGATCACGAGGAGCGCGACCCCGGGAGCGTAGGGCACGTGGATCGGAAGCCTTTCGCGCGCGGCCCACAGGAACGCCATGATCACCGCGCACACCATGCTGACGTCGCCGAGCGCCGAGTTGCCGGGACCGGCGGGCGTGAGGAACGGGAGAAGCACCACGGTCGTGCCGACCGCGATCGCGAGCGGGTCCGTGCGTCGACGCGAGACGGGGGCGTGGACGCCGACCGGTTCGGTGAGCGTCACGATCGGGTCCGTCTCCGCTCCGGCGGACTCTCGGGCAGGCCCGCGAGCAACGTCAGGTGGCCGCGCCCGAACGCCTCGTCGTTGGCGGTCGCGGCCACCTCACCGAGGCCGACCAGCGCGACGTCGTACCAGAGATCGGGCGGCAGGCCGAGCCGCAGCAGGCCGTCCCGCAGGAAGCCGCGGACGAGGCAGGGCAACCAGCCACTGCCGAGGAGCCCGTAGCGCACCCCGGATCCGAAGCCGGCCCGGCGCAGGCCGCGGTGCCCGAGCACCCGGTGCCCGGGCCGGGTATGCCGGTCGAGGTACAGGCTGTAGCTCAACGGGAACCGCGCCAGGTCGCGCAGCGGGCAGCCGGTGACTCCGCCGCTCTCCCAGTCCACGACTCCGGTGACTGCGTCCCCGGAGACGAGCAGGTTGCCGAACCAGAAGTCGCCGTGCACCGCCGACGTCGGCGCGATCCGGCCGTCGAGGTGGCCGCGCGCGACCTGCAGCCGGTGCAGCGCGAGGTCCAGACACGGATGCCCGTCCCACCGCCGGCTCAGCGCCTCCTCCATCTCGGCCGGCCACGCCATCGGCTTGTCCCCGAGGTGGGTGTCGCTCTGGAACAGGGTCAGCCATGCGTCCGCCCGGCGGAAGTCGGCGGCGACGCGGGATCGGCGCGCGGTGTGCAGCCACTGGTGGTAGCCGACGCTCATCGGCGCGCCCGGCAAGGCCGTCGACACCAGGGCCGAGCGCGCCTCGACATGCACGGACTCGACGTACCGCGGGAACGTGCTGACCAAGGGGCCCGTGCACATCCGGCGCAGGTCCACCAGCATCCGACCCTCGCGCGTGACCGCTTCAGACGCGACCGCGCTCACCGGGATCTTCACGACCAGCCGGGTCGAGCCGGCCGTGCCGGGGAGCTGCCGGGTGACCACGAACGTGAGCTTCGCGTCCGGATCGCGGGAGGCGGTGATCAGCACTCCCCGTGGCCGGCCGAGCAGGTCCTGGAGCCGCCGCGCGGTCATGTCCGCACCCCGAACAGGATCCGGCCCGGGGCGATGGCGCCGGTCCACTCCCACGGGGCCGAGCGGGCCGCGCGCAGGGCGAGCGCGGCGAGGGGCACCGTACGACAGAGGCCGGGTGGCACCGTGGCCAGTCCGTCCCACAGGAAGCGCACCGCGCTCTCGTCGTCGTCGACGAGCACGATGGGGTGGCGGGTGTTGGGGACCGCGATCAGCTCACGCTCGACGTACACACCGGTCGCCCGGGCCAGAGCGTGCAGACGTGCCCGGGACCCCGGTGCGTCGACCCGGATGGCGACCCGGGTGCCCGAGCCCAGGGCGGTGAGGGCGCGGCGGTCGAACCCGTCGACGACGACGACGTCCGGGGGGCACAGGGCCAGCCAGGGGCGCAGCGCCAGGTCGGCCGGAGCCGGATCGAGGAGCGGAAGCGCCGGGTCCAGCCCGACGTTGGTCAGCGCCTCGTCGACGCGAACGCGGCGTCGGTATCGCAACATCATGCCGTCCTCGCACTCGCG
>Ga0105243_10005212_pt1 | contig 10167 bp, 8 predicted proteins | sample KBSM34metaG_FD_81525 | JGI IMG/M metagenome (GOLD analysis project Ga0105243, IMG submission 81525) | Miscanthus rhizosphere microbial communities from Kellogg Biological Station, Michigan, USA - KBS M3-4 metaG | ecosystem: Host-associated > Plants > Roots > Rhizosphere > Soil | place: Michigan...
CGCATTTCCGCCAGCGCGGCATGATTCTTGCGTTCGATGCTGTCGAACCGGACGCGAAACGCGCCTCGACGTTCGCGCGCCGCTTCTTCACGAGCGCCGTCGACAATGAGCTGCTGCTGCGCCCGATCGGCCGCACGGTCTACCTGATGCCGCCGTACGTACTGGACGAAGAAGAGATCGTGGGCCTGGCTGCGCGCACGCGCAAGGTCTTCGAGGAAGTCATCGCGGAATGAACATGAACCTGATCGACGAAGTACGCGCCCGGCTGGACGAGCTGGCGAGCCACAGCCTGACCCGGCAGCGGCGCACGGCGGAAACGCCCTGCGCGCCGCGCCAGGTCGTGGATGGCCGCGACCTGCTCGCGTTCTGCAGCAACGATTACCTGGGCCTCGCCGCGCATCCGCGCGTCGTGGAGGCGTTGCGTGAGGGCGCCGCGTTGTACGGCGCCGGCAGCGGCGCGTCGCACCTCGTGTCGGGCCACAGCCGCGCGCACGCGTTGCTGGAAGAACGACTGGCCGCGTTCGAGGCGCCGCACCTTGAGTCAAGCCGCGCGCTTTACTTCTGCACCGGCTACATGGCGAATCTCGCCGTGCTGACGGCGCTCGGCAGCACACCGGATGCGATGATCTTCTCGGAAGCGCTGAACCACGCGTCGCTGATCGACGGCGCCCGCCTCGCGCGCGCGGGCGTGACCGTGTACCCGCACGGGGACGTGGCCGCGCTGGAAGCACAGCTGGGCGCCAGCCCGGCCAGCACGAAAATCGTCGTCACGGACAGCGTGTTCAGCATGGACGGCGACCTTGCCCCGCTGCCGCAACTGCTGGCGCTGTGCGAACGCCATGGCGCCTGGCTCGTCGTCGACGACGCGCACGGGTTCGGCGTGCTGGGAGAACACGGCCGCGGCGCGCTCGAGCATTTCGGCCTGCGCTCCCAGAACCTCGTCTACATCGGCACCCTGGGCAAGGCGGCCGGCGTCGGCGGCGCGTTCATCGCGGCGCACGAGGACGTGATCGAGCTGATGATCCAGCGCGCGCGGCCCTACATCTACACGACGGCCGCCGCGCCCGCGCTGGCGCATGCGCTGCTCGCGAGCGTGGATATCATCGATGGTGAAGAAGGCGCCGCACGCCGCGCGCACCTACGCAATTTGATCGCGCAGCTGGACGATGGCCTGCGCCTCGAACGCTGGCAGCGCCCGGCGTCGTCGACGGCGATCCAGCCGATCATCATCGGCGCCAACGACGAAGCCATGGCCGTCGCGGCGCGCCTGCACGAGCAGGGCCTGTGGGTGCCGGCGATCCGGCCGCCGACCGTCGCGCCGGGCACGGCACGCCTGCGCGTGACCCTGTCCGCCGCGCATACCGAACAAGACGTCGCGCAGCTGACGGCTGCGCTCAACCAACTGGAAAGGACGTGGGCATGACCGTCAACGCTCCCGAACAATTAGGCGGCGCATCCGTCGGCGCCGCGGTACCGGCAACGACGGGGACGGCCTCCGCGCCTGCCGTCGCCGTCGCTCCCGCGCCGCTCGCGGCGGAAGGCGTGCCGACGCGCTTCGCCTGCTTCGTCACGGGCACCGACACGGAGATCGGCAAGACGCTGGTCTCGAGCGCCATCCTGCATAAACTCGTGCAGCAGGGCGTGCGTGCCTGCGGCATGAAGCCCATCGCGGCCGGCGCCGAAGAACGCGACGGCGAACTGCACAACGACGACGCCGCCATGCTGCGCGCCGCCGGCAACGTGCAGCTGCCGCAGCGGATCACGACGCCGTACCTGCTGCGCGAGGCGTGCGCCCCGCACGTCGCGGCCGCGCTGGAAGGCGTGACCATCGAACCGGTGCCCATCATGACGGCGTATGCCGAGATCCTGGGCGCGTCCGACGCGACCGTCGTCGAAGGCGTGGGCGGCTTCTGCGTGCCGTTCTCGCCCGATTTCGACAGCGCCGACATGGCCGTGCAGTTCGGCCTGCCCGTCGTCCTCGTCGTCGGCATGCGCCTGGGCTGCATCAACCACGCACTGCTCACGGCCGAGGCGCTCGTCGCGCGCGGCCTCGTGCTGGCGGGCTGGGTCGCCAACCAGGTCGACCCGGACATGCGCTTCACCGACGAAAACGTCGCGGAGCTCGCACGCCGCCTGCCCGCCCCGCTGCTGGGCCGCGTACCGCGCCTTGCCGAACCCACGGCCGCCCGTGCCGCCGACTACATCGAGCTCGCGAGCCTGCCCGGATGGCCGGCCAAGCGTGCCTGAACCAAGCAACCAAAACAAGGAACCCGTTATGACCCAAGTCGTCAACATTCTTCCGCCGGTCACGCCGGTCTCCCTGCCGAAGGACGCCACGTGGCCGCTGGCCGACGTGCTCGCGCTGTTCGAGCTGCCGCTGCCGGAACTGATGTTCCGCGCCAGCCAAGCGCATCGCGCCAACTTCCCCGACGGCGACGTCGAACTCGCGACCCTGCTGTCGATCAAGACCGGCGGCTGCGAGGAAGACTGCGGCTACTGCCCGCAGGCCGCGCGCTACGACACCGGCGTGGAAGCCAAGAAGATCCTCGACCTCGACACGGTGCTGGACGCCGCGCGCGAAGCCAAGTCCAAGGGCGCGACGCGGTTCTGCATGGGCGCCGCCTGGCGCAGCCCGAAAGAGCGCGACATGGAGAAGGTCGAAGCCATGGTGCGCGGCGTGAAGGCGCTGGGCATGGAAACCTGTGCCACGCTCGGTATGCTGGAAGAAGGCCAGGCCGAGCAACTGAAGCAGGCCGGCCTGGACTACTACAACCACAATATCGACACGGCGCCGGACTTCTACGGTGACGTCATCTCCACCCGCGAATACCGCGACCGCCTGGACACGCTGGGCCGCGTGCGCACCGCGGGCCTGAAGATCTGCTGCGGCGGCATCGTCGGCATGGGCGAGACGCGCGAGCAGCGCGCCGGCCTGATCGCCCAGCTGGCGAACATGAACCCGTATCCGGAATCGGTGCCCATCAACCACCTCGTGCAGGTCGAGGGCACGCCGATGCACGGCCTGCCGCCGCTGGACCCGATCGAATTCGTGCGCACCATCGCGGTTGCCCGCATCACGATGCCGAAGGCGCGCGTGCGTCTGTCGGCTGGCCGGCGCGAGCTGGGCGAAGCCGTGCAGGCGATGTGCTTCATGGCCGGCGCCAATTCCATCTTCTACGGCGACAAGCTGCTCACCACCGACAACCCGGAGGCGGACGACGACCGCAAGCTGCTGGAAAAGCTGGGCCTCAAGACCCGCTCGGCGATGCTGGAGTCGGTGCAGAAGCAAAGCTGCGGCTGCTGAGCCATGGCCCCCGCCATACGCGTAATGTTGATGTAGGGTGGACGGGTCTCCCGTCCACGCGTTCAACTTACTCGGTCGTCCAAGAAATGCAAGCTCTGGAGGACGCGTGGACGGCGAAGCCGTCCACCCTACAAGTCTTACAACAGCCACAACGCTGTCAGGCCACAAGCCACGTTTTATCGATTCATCAGGCCACAAGCCGATTTTCACAACACATAAAACAGACGAGACACCATGTTCACGAAGATCCTCATCGCCAACCGTGGCGAAATCGCCTGCCGGGTCGCGGCCACCGCACGCCGCCTGGGCATCAAGACCGTAGCCGTCTATTCGGAAGCCGACGCCGGCGCAAAACACGTGGCGGTCTGCGATGAGGCAGTCCTGATCGGACCCGCCGCCGCCAAGGACAGCTACCTGCGCGGCGACAGGATCATCGCCGCCGCACAAGCGACCGGCGCGCAGGCGATCCACCCCGGCTATGGCTTCCTGTCCGAGAACGCGGAATTCGCGGATGCCTGCGCCGCGGCGGGCCTCGTGTTCATCGGGCCGCCGGGATCGTCGATGCGCGCGATGGGATCGAAGTCCGCCGCCAAGCAGTTGATGGAAGGTGCCGGTGTGCCGCTGGTGCCGGGCTATCATGGCGATGCGCAGGATCCGGAACTGCTGCAATCGGAAGCGAACCGCATCGGCTACCCGGTGCTGCTGAAAGCCAGCGCGGGCGGCGGTGGCAAGGGCATGCGCGTCGTCGAACGGTCCGAGGATTTCCAGGCCGCGCTCGCGTCGTGCAAGCGCGAAGCCGCGTCCTCGTTCGGCGACGACAAGGTGCTCGTCGAAAAATACCTCACGCGGCCGCGCCACATCGAGATCCAGGTGTTCGCGGACACGCACGGCAACTGCGTCTACCTGCACGAGAGAGATTGCTCCGTGCAGCGGCGCCACCAGAAAGTATTGGAAGAAGCGCCGGCGCCAGGCATGTCGCCCGAGCGACGCGCCGCGATGGGAGAGGCCGCGGTCGCGGCCGCGCGCGCCGTCGGCTATGTCGGCGCGGGCACCGTCGAATTCATCGCCAACCAGGACGGCTCGTTCTACTTCATGGAGATGAACACGCGGCTGCAGGTCGAGCACCCCGTCACCGAGATGATCACGGACACGGACCTCGTCGAATGGCAGCTGCGCGTGGCGGCCGGCCAGCCTTTGCCGAAGCAGCAGCACGAACTCGCGATCCACGGCCACGCGATCGAGGCGCGCGTGTATGCCGAGAATCCCGAGAAGGGTTTCCTGCCGTCGATCGGCACCCTGCAATGCATGGACACCCCGGCCCATGTCGCGTTCGAACTGGGCGACGTGCGCATCGACTCGGGCGTGCGCACGGGCGATGCCATTTCTCCGTTCTACGATCCGATGATCGCGAAGCTGATCGTGCGCGGCGCGGACCGGGCGCAGGCGCTGGCGCGCATGGCGCAGGCGTTATCGGAATTCCACATCGTCGGGCTGGCGACCAATATCGCGTTCCTGAAGCGCCTTGTCGAAGGCGATGCATTCGCGCACGCCGACCTGGACACAGGCCTGATCGAACGCAACGCCGCCACGTTGTTCCCGCCGGCCGGACCGGCACCGCTTGCCGCGCTGGCGCTGGCGGCCGTGGCTTTGATCTCTGCGGAAACTTCCGCGAGCACGAGCACAAACGCGGCCGACCCGTGGGCCAGCACGCACGGCTGGCGCATGAACGGCGCGTATCGCCGCCGCCTGGCATTCGGCGACGAGTACGCGGCCACGACACAGGCCAAGGTCTATGCAATCGACATAATCTATCATGCTGATGGGTGGACGCTCGAAGCGGGCGGCGCCCCCCATGCGTTGGCCCTCGTATCCCACCACGACGGGCGCTACGCGATCCGCCTGGACGGCCAGGCCATCCAGGGCACGGTGCGGCGCGACGGCGAAGCGCTGCACGCATTCACGGGCGGCATGCATCACGTGCTGGCCTGGAACGACCCGCTCGCGCACGCCGGCGAGCACGAGACGGTGGACGGCCGCCTGACGGCGCCGATGCCGGGCAAGGTGGTGGCCGTGATCGCGTCCAGCGGGCAGCAGGTCCGGAAGGGCGAGCCGCTCGTGATCATGGAAGCAATGAAGATGGAACACACGATTGCCGCGCCGAGCGACGGCCTGGTCGAGGAAGTCTTGTACCAGGTCGGCGACCAGGTCGCGGATGGTGCGCCGTTGTTGGCATTCAAGGCAGCGGCGTGATGTTTTTGGTGGGCACGGGGTGCCCACCCTACGGCTACCGATCGTAGGGTGGGCGGCCTCCGCCCACCATTGCATGACCATCTCGCGGATCGGAGGCCGCGAGGCTTAAAAACGAGTGAGACAGCAAACGCAAACACCGATAAAAAATTATTATTTGGAGACGAATATGCGGATACTGCTGTACAGGGGCGACGGCGTCATCGAGCCGTGGGCCCATGATTTTGTCGCCCGCCTGCCGCACGCCGAGATTTTCTTGTGGCGGGAGGGCATGTCGCTGGCGGCACAGGCCCCATGCGATTACGCGGTGCTGTGGGCACCGACGCGGTCCCTGCTCGACCAGCTCGGCCAGGTCAAGGCAATCTTCCTGATGGGTGCCGGCGCCGATGCCATCCTGAAATTCGGCGACGCGCTGCCGCACGTGCCCATCGTCCGCCTGGGCGATGCCGGCATGGCCGAGCAGATGGCCGAATACGTGGCGTATGCGACGTTGCGCTATTTCCGCCGCTTCGACGAATACGAGCTGCAGGCACGCCAGGGCATCTGGAACCCGCTGCCCGAGCGCCGCAAGGCCGATTTCACGGTCGGCGTGCTGGGCCTCGGCAAGCTCGGGATGCCCGTGCTGCACGCGCTGCGCCAGCTCGGCTTTCCCGTGCGCGGCTGGAGCCGTTCGCCCCGGGATCTGCCGGGCGTCGAGTGCCATGCCGGCATGGAGTCCCTCGACGATTTCCTGGCCGGCTCGCGGGTGCTCGTCTGCATGCTGCCCCTGACGCCGGAGACGACTAACCTGCTCGACCGCGCGCGCCTGTCGCAATTGCCGGCGGGCGCATACCTGATCAACGTGGCGCGCGGCGCCCAGGTCGCCGATCCCGACCTGCTGGCGCTGATCCGCTCCGGCCATATCGCCGGCGCCACGCTTGACGTATTCCGCAACGAACCGCTGCCGGCCCCGCATCCGTTCTGGAGCGAGCCGCGCATCACCATCACGCCGCACATCTCGGCCCTCACGCTGCGCGAGGAGGCGGTGCAGCAGATCGCCGCCAAGATCGAGCGGCTCGAACGGGACGAGGCCATCGACGACGTCATCGACCGCGCCCGCGGCTACTAGGAAACACCATGAACGTACAACTGCCGAAACACGTCAAGATCGTCGAAGTCGGCCCGCGCGACGGGCTGCAGAACGAAAAGGAAGCGGTGTCCGCCGCGGTCAAGATCGAACTGGTCGACCGCCTGTCGCGCGCCGGTTTTGCCAACATCGAGGCGGCGGCCTTCGTCTCGCCGAAATGGGTGCCGCAGATGGCGACCAGCGGCGAGGTGATGGGCGGCATCACCCGCCGTCCGGGCACGCTGTATTCCGCGCTGACGCCGAACCTGCAGGGTTTCGAAGCGGCGCTGGCGGCGAAAGCCGATGAAGTCGTGATCTTCGGCTCCGCGTCCGAGGCGTTTTCGCAGCGGAACATCAACTGCTCGATCGCGGAATCCATCGCCCGCTTCGAACCCGTGGCACGGGCCGCGAAGGACAACGGCCTGCGCCTGCGCGGCAGCATCAGCTGCGCGTTCGGCTGCCCGTACCAGGGAGACGTGCCGCTGGACGCCGTCGCCGACGTCGTGGGCCGCATGCGCGACCTGGGCTGCGACGAGATCGACATCGCCGACACCATCGGCGTGGCGACGCCGCGCAAGACGCAGGCCGTGATGGAAACGGCGGCCAGGGCGTTCGCGCTGGACCGCATCTCCGGCCATTTCCACGATACCTACGGACAGGCGCTCGCCAACATCTACGCCAGCCTGGAACTGGGCGTCGCCATCTTCCACTCGTCCGTGGCGGGCCTGGGCGGCTGCCCCTATGCGAAAGGCGCGACCGGCAACGTGGCGACGGAGGACGTGCTCTACATGCTGAATGGGCTTGGAATCGAGACGGGCATAGCCCTCGATCTCGTCGTGGATGCGGGACAGTTCATTTCGCAACAGCTCGGACGCAAGGGCGTGAGCCGGGCGGGCAACGCGTTATTGGCAAAGAGGACGTAACGCGCAAATAAAAAGGCCGACGATCGCTCGTCGGCCTTCTTGCTATACTGGTCGGAGTACAAGGATTCGAACCTTGGACCCTCTGGTCCCAAACCAGATGCGCTACCGGGCTGCGCTACACTCCGAAGACAGCCATCATACCGTCCGGGCGCCGTCCCGGTCAAGGAAAGCTCGGGCTTTCGTGGTTTTAGGGTGAACGATGATGTTGGCAATCGACCAAATCGACGGCGGATTCCGGCCCGCCCTTCCCGACCGCAGGCAGGCCACGCGCATCGCGGCGGGCATCGCGCTGTCGCTGGCGGCGCACGCGTTGCTGCTGGCGACGTACCGCCAGCCCACGACGACGTTGCCCGCCGCGCCGCCGGAACGCCTGACCGTACGCCTGCGCGCTGCACCGCCTCCGCCGGCACCGCCCGTGGCAATCAAACCAGCCGAAACGCCGGCGGCACCTGTGCCGCGTGCACAAAAGCCCATGCGCAAACCGCGTCCGGTGATCGCGGTGGAGCCGGACAAGCGCCAGTCGACCAAGGAAACCTATGCCGTCGAGCCGGCGCCGGAGGCACCGCCGCCACCCGCGCCAAGTACCGCGGCACCGCATTTCGACCTCGACGCCGCCCGCAGCATGGCGCGCGGCATGGCGACGAAACTGGCCAACGAACCCGATCCCGACAAGGTGGGCACGGCGCTCGAACGCCTGCCCAAGCCGCAGTTGCAAACGGAAAGCAAGTTCGAACGCGCGATCAAGGCGGCCAAGCGGCCGGATTGCAAGGATGGCGTGCCCGGCGGATTGCTGGCGCCGATCTTTCTCGCGATGGACAAGAAGGACAGCGGCTGCAAGTGGTAGCCGGGACTATTCGTGTCCCTTGATCTGCAGCGCGCGGTCGTACAGCGCGTTCTTTTTCTTCCCTGTGATCTGCGCGGCCAGGCTGGCCGCCTGCTTCACCGAGCACTCGTCCAGCAGGATGCGCAGCACGCGCTCGGCCTCGGCGTCGCCCGCGTCGTCGTCCGTTTGCGCGCCCTCGACGAGCACGACGAATTCGCCGCGCTCGCGGTTCGCGTCCGCCTTCACCCACGCCAGCGCGTCGGCCAGCGGGCAGCGGTGGATTTCCTCGAACAGTTTGGTCAGTTCGCGCGCGAACACGACCTGGCGCGTCGGCTCGAACGCGGCGGCGAGAGATTCCACACAGTCGGTGATGCGATGCGGTGCCTCATAGAACACGAGCGTCGCCGGCACGGACTTGAGCGCGGCCAGTTCCGTTTCGCGCTGCTTCGCCTTCGCGGGCAGGAAACCGACAAAATAGAAGCGGTCGTTCACGAGACCGCTCGCCGACAGCGCGGCGATCGCAGCCGATGAGCCCGGCACTGGCACGACCAGCAGGCCGGCGTCGCGCACGGCGTCGACAATGCGCGCGCCCGGATCCGACACGGCCGGCGTGCCCGCGTCGGACACGAGCGCCACGCGCGCGCCCGCACGCAGGCGCGCGATGAGCTTCTCGGCGACCTCGCGCTCGTTGTGCTGGTGCGCCGCGACCATCTGCTTGTTCAGACCGAAGCGCGTCAGCAATGCGCCGGTCTTGCGCGTGTCCTCGCAGGCCACCACGTCGGCCAGCGACAGCACGTGCAAGGCACGCAACGTGATGTCGGTGACGTTGCCGATGGGTGTGGCCACCACGTAAAGCGTTGCAGTAGGATAGGACTGCTGGGCGGCCTCGCCCATGACGGGCAGTTGGGCAATCTGGCTGGACTGGGTTTCTGTCATGTTGGGGAACGGATGAATATTCTCGAGGCGCGCTGCACCGGCCTGGCCCGGCTTCTCGTCGCACTGGTATGCCTGGGCGGCGTCGGGCCGCAGCGATTGTGCGCGTCCGTGGACGCAAACACAAGTGCGCGTCCCGTCGTCGCGCGCACGCTCTCCTTCACCCGCACGGCCGGCACGACGCTGGCCGCCGCCTTCGTTACCGCACTGGACGATCCAGCCATCCAGCCGAAACCCGCCAAACCGCAAGGCGCCGATCCCGCCGCACCGTCTGCCCAGCCGGCGGCGCCGGTTCGCATTGCCCTGTTGCTGCCGATGCGTTCAGGCACATTGGCGACGGCCGCCGAGTCCGTGCGGGCCGGCTTCATGGCCAGCGTGGAACGCGACGGCACCGGTTTCAAGGTCGAGGTCGTTTCCACGGGCGATGCGCCGCGCGACGTGCTCGACGCGTACGCGCGCGCGGCGGCGGCCAGCGACATCGTCGTCGGGCCGCTGGCGCGTTCCGCCGTCGCCGCGCTGGCCGACAGCGATGCCGTCACGCGCCCGACCGTCGCGCTGAGCGTGCCGGACGGACACACGGCCCTGCCGAAATTGATGCTCGTGGCCGGACTGTCGATCGAGGACGAGGCGAAACAGGTGGCCGAGTGGGCCGCGCGCGAGCATCCGCAGGGCCGCGCCCTCATCCTCACGGGCAGCGCGGCCTGGGCACAACGCGCGGCCGGCGCCTTCGAGGCGCGCTGGAACGAGCTGGGTCACACGAACCAGCGCTTCGCCGTGCCGTCCGGCGCGGCGGGCAAGGCGGCCATCGCCGAACTGAAGAAAAAACTGGAGA
>Ga0105243_10005220_pt1 | contig 10162 bp, 5 predicted proteins | sample KBSM34metaG_FD_81525 | JGI IMG/M metagenome (GOLD analysis project Ga0105243, IMG submission 81525) | Miscanthus rhizosphere microbial communities from Kellogg Biological Station, Michigan, USA - KBS M3-4 metaG | ecosystem: Host-associated > Plants > Roots > Rhizosphere > Soil | place: Michigan...
GTCGCGCGCGACACATCCAGCGCGGCCTGGCGCTCGAGCTTCAACCCCTTGCGCTGGCCGGAGTCGAAGATCGGCACCGACAACTGCAGCAGCAGCTGCCACCGGTTCTGCGGGAAGAACAGCTGCGACGGAAAGGATGTCGACGGCTGGAACACCGCCTCGAGAAAGGGCAGCCGGTCCTTCCAGCTGTCACCGAGCACGCGTTCCGAGAGCTGCTGCTCCGCGGCGAACAGCTTGAGGTCGGCGCGCTCGAGCAGCGTCCGGCTGGCGCCCCCCGCGGCTCCTTGCACGGAAGCCGCCTCGGTGATCACGTCCGGAGGCATCGCGAAGATCGGCTCGTCGGTGACGTCCACCGGGCCGTCCGCGACGAGCAGCACACCGAGCGCCTCCTGCGCACGGTAGACGGCGAGTTGCGCCGCCTCGACGAGCGTTTCGTCCGCCGACAGCTCCTGCTGTGCGCGCAGCTCATTCAGCCGGCTGCCACTCCCCCGCTCCTGGAGCTCGCGTGCGAGATCGAAGTGCGCCCTCGCGCTCTCGCGCGCGAAGATGTTGGTCTCCACCACGCGCTTTCGAGCGATCACCGTCAAGTACGCGTCCGCCGTCGCCAGCGCCGTCTGCCGGCGGATGTCGTCCGCGGACACCTGGGCGACATGCCGTGCCTCGTCCGCCTGCGCCGTCCGCGCCCAGCGTGCCGGCGCGTAGAGCGGCATCCGCACGTCGAGAGTCGCTCCCAGCTGGTTCTGCGGCGTCACCGTCGAGCCGTCGAACTCGACACCGCGGTTGAGCGTCGTCGTCGTGATGATGCCGTTCACCTGCAGCCGCGACGCCGACCGCGTTTCCATCAGCAGCCCCTCGGCGCGCAGGATGCCCGCAGCGGCAATCGCCGCCGACGGGTTGTTCCGCACGGCACGCTGGATCGCGTCGTCGAAGGTCACGCGCTCGGTCGGCACCGGCACCTGCGCCGACGCGAACGCACCCTGCAGCGCCAGCGCGAAGCACCCCACAGCGAAGCCACCCAGCACCCTGCAGGCGGAGCTGCCCAGCACCCTGGGGGCGGAGCCGCCCAGCACCCTGAAGGCGCAGCCGCTCAGGACGCTGAAGGCGCAGCCGTTAACCACCCTGCGATGAGCGTTCACGTCTGGCTCCGATACTCTTGACCACGACATACAGCACTGGTATGAACGCGAGATTGAGGAACGTCGACGCGATCATGCCGCCGACGACGGCCGTGCCGACCGAATGGCGCGCTTCCTGGCCGGCGCCGCTGGCCACGACGAGCGGCATGACGCCGAGGATGAAGGCGAGCGACGTCATCAGGATCGGCCGGAGCCGGATTCGCGCCGCTTCGACGGCGGCGTCGGCGATCGTCATGCCGCGGGCGCGCAGCTGCTCGGCGAACTCGACGACGAGGATGCCGTTCTTCGCCGACAGGCCGATCAGCATCACCAGTCCGATCTGGCAGTAGACGTCGTCGATCAGCCCTCGCCCCCATTGCGCCAGCAGCGCGCCCATGATCGCCAGCGGCACCGAGAGCAGGATGATGAACGGCAGCGTCACGCTTTCGTACTGGCCCGCGAGCGTCAAGTACACCAGCAGCAGGCCGAGGGCGAAAATCGCCGCCGACTGCGTGCCCGCCCTGATCTCTTCAAGCGACACGCCCGACCACGCGTACGAAAACCCCTGTGGCAGCACGCGGTCCGAGAGCTGCCCCATCGTCTGCAGCGCCTCGCCCGAGCTGAATCCCGGCGCCGCCGACCCGTTGATCGTCGCCGATCGGAACAGGTTGAAGTGCGTGATGCTCTTCGGCGCCGTCGCCTCCCTCACCGCCACGATGTTGCTGAGCGGCGTCATGTGGCCGGTGCTCGTCCGCACCTGATACTTGGCGATGTCCGCCGGATTCGATCGGAACTGCTGGTCGGCCTGGACGTAGACGCGGTACGACCGCCCGTTGAAGTCGAAGTCGTTGACGTAGGCCGACCCCATCAGGATCTGCATCGTATTCGTCACGTCGCCGAGCGACATGCCGAGGCTTTTTGCCTGCGAGCGGTCGATGTCGACCACCAGCTGCGGATCGTTCGCCGTGAACTGCGTGAAGAGCGCCGTCAGCCCGGGCGTCTGATTGCCCTGCGCGACGACCTGCTGCGCCGCCGCTTCGAGGTTTTCAATCGGCCCGCCGCTCTGGTCGAGCAGCTCGTAGGTGAAGCCGCCGAACTGGCCGAGGCCTTGAATCGACGGCGGCAGGAACGGAATCACCATCGCGCCGGTAATCTGGCTGAACCCGCCGAAGAGCTGTCCGACAATCGCCTTCGCCGACTGGTTCTCGCCGCGCCGATCCTTGAAATCCTTCAACTGCGCGAAGAGGATGCCCTGATTCGGCGACGTGCCGCTGAAGCCGAACCCGCCCGCCGCGAACATCGTCTTCGTCTCGCCGAGCTGAAGCATGATCTGCTCGGCCTGCTTCACGATGTTCATCGTGTAGTCGAGCGACGCGCCGGGCGGCCCCTGAATGAGGACCATCACGTAGCCCTGATCTTCCTCGGGCACGAACCCGGTGGGGACGGTCTTGTAGACCCACCAGGTGGCGCCGAGCAGCAGCACGAACACGAGCACCACGGCGACCCGCGCGCGGATCAGCACGCGCAGCATCGAGACCATCGCGTCGGTGCCGCCGTCGATGACTCGGTTGACCGCGCGGAAGAACCTCCCCTTCGGCTTGTCGGTGCCGCTCAGGAGCAGCGCCGAGAGCGCCGGCGTCAACGTCAGCGCGTTGAACGCCGAAATCGCCATCGACACCGCGATCGTCAACGCGAACTGCTGATAGAGCCGTCCGGTCGTGCCGGGGAAGAACGCCACCGGCACGAACACCGCCGCCAGCACCAGCGCCGTCGCGATGACCGCGCTCGTGACCTCGCCCATCGCCTCCGAGGCGGCCTCGTGGGTATCCACGGGCGCGTCGTGGTCGCGGCTCTTGAGATGCCGCTCGTGGATATGGCGCTCGATGTTCTCGATGACGACAATCGCGTCGTCGACGACCAGCCCGGTCGCGAGCGTGATCCCGAAGAGCGTCAGCGTGTTGATCGAGAAGCCGAACAGCTTCACGAACGCGAACGTGCCGATGAGCGACACCGGGATCGTGATCGCCGGAATCAGCGTGGTCCGCCAGTTCTGGAGGAACAGGAACATGACGAGGACGACGAGGCCGATCGCCTCGAGCAGCGTCGTCACGACTTCGCGAATCGATTCTGAAACGACGCTCGTCGTGTCGAACGCGATGTCGATCTTGAGGCCAGGCGGAAACCGCTGCGACAGCCGGGCGATCGCCGCGGTCACGTCCCGATAGACCTGCAGGGAGTTGGCGGTCGGCAGCTGCAGCACGCCGAAGCCGATCGCGTCGCGCGCGTTGAACCGCGACGCGGTCGTGTAGCTTTCGGCGCCAAGCTCGGTGCGGCCGACGTCGCGCACGCGCACCAGCGATCCGTCGTTCGACCGCTTCAGGATGATGTCCTCGAACTGCCCGGGGTCGTTCAGCCGCCCCTCGGCGCGCACGCTGATCTGATACGACTGGCCCTTCGGCGCCGGGTCGGATCCCACGGCGCCGGCCGCCACCTGGACATTCTGTTCGCGCAGCGCCGCCACCACTTCGTCCGCGGTGATGTCGCGGCCGGCGAGCTTGCCGGGATCGACCCACAACCGCATCGCGTAGCGGCCGACACCGAAGACGAACACGTTGCCGACGCCGGGGACGCGCTTGATCTCGTCGACGACGAAGCGATCGACGTAGTTGCTGATGAACAGGGTGTCGTATTCGCCCTTCTCCGCGTAGGCCGCGGCGGCGAGCACGAAGTTGCTCGACACCTTGATCACCGAGATGCCGACCTGTTTCACTTCGTTCGGCAGCCGGCCTTCGGCCTGCGAGATGCGGTTCTGCACGTCAACGGCGGCGACGTCGAGGTTGCGCGTGATGTCGAACGTGACCGTGACCGACGACGAGCCGTCGTTCCCGCTCGTCGAGGTCATGTACTGCATGCCCTCGACGCCGTTGATGGCCTGTTCGAGCGGAAGCGTGACCGCGGACTCCACCGTGGCGGCATTCGCCCCGTTGTAGAAAGCGGCGACGGTCACCTGCGGCGGCGCCAGCTCGGGGAACTGGGCGATCGGCAAGGTCGGGATGGCGATGCCGCCCGCGAGGATGATCACGAGCGAGCACACGCTCGCGAGAATCGGTCGGCGGATGAAGGTGTCGGCGAACACGGTTTAATGGCTGATGGCTAGTGGCTGATGGCTATGGCTCAGGGTTTCGCCGGCGGCTGAGCGCCGGCCGCGTCGGCCGCGGCCTGGATCGGCGCGCCGTCGGCGAGCTTCTGCACGCCCGACACGACCACGCGCTCCCCGGCCTTGATGCCGTCGAGCACCGGATAATTGTTGCCGGCAATCGGTCCGACCTTGATCGCGCGCTGCTTCGCCACGAGCTTGCCGCCGGCATCTTCCGCGACGAAGGCAAAAAACTGGCCGCTGATGCGGAGGACCGCCGTCACCGGCACGACCAGCCCTTCGGCGGTGTTCCAGACGATGCGCGCGCGCACATACTGCGAAGCGCGCAGGGTCCCGTCCGGGTTCCTGACCTGGCCTTTCACGAGCACGGACTGCGTCTGATCGTCCACGCGCGGCGAGATGAAGTCCACGACCGTCGTCGCCAGATCCGCGGCGCCGTCGGGCCCGAGGATCTTGATCGGCAGCCCCTTCCGCAGCGCGCCCGCGCGCTCGATCGGCACGGGCACGTACACCTCGAGCGTCTCGTTCTGATCGATGGTCGTGAGCATGGTCTGGGTCGACACCTGATTACCGACGCGCACCGGCACGTCGCCCACGATGCCGGCGGTCGGCGCGGTCACGGTGAAGTAACGCAGCTGTACCTCTTGCTGCTGGACCTGGGCGCTCAACGCGCGGAGGTTGGCTTCGGCGGTCCGCAGCGCCGTCTCGGCCTGCTCCATCTCCTGCCGGCTGATGGCGCCCGCGGCAAACAGCTCGCGCGCGCGCTGTGCCTGCTGCCGCGCGAAGGCGGCCGCCTCCTCGCGCGCCGCGCGCTCGGCTTCCTGGCTGGACACCGCCGCCTGCTGCCGGCGCGGATCGATCTGCACGAGCGGGGCGCCCAGCCGGACCCGATCGCCCGATTTCACCAGAATCTGGGTGATCTGCCCGTCGATTTGCGGCTGGACGTTCGTCGAGCGCAGCGATTTGAGGGTCGCGACGTATTCGGTGGCTTCCTCGATGGGCGTCGACCGCGCCACCTCGATGGCGACGGGCGTCGGCGGAAAAGCCGGCGGCGCAGCCGCGGTCTGCCCGCTCTTGCACGCCGACGCGAAGGCGGCGGCCACCACAACCGCCGCCAATGAGGTTCGAAGCATCCCTATTCTTACTACGCTTGACATATGGCGTGTCACGACATATCGTCTCGCGGCATACAGGTGACGACCAGACGCGACCCCCAATCGCTGCTGCCGCTGTCGCCGGCGATGTTCTACGTGCTCGTCGCGCTCGCCGACGGCCTGACGCACGGCTACGCGATCCTTAAAGACGTAGTCACGCTCACAAACGGTTCCGTACGGCTGAGCACGGGCACCCTGTACGGAATCATCAAGCGCCTGTTGGGCGAAGGGCTGATCCGCGAATCCGGATCGGCGGACGACGAGCGGCGGCGGTCGTACGAGCTGACCGCGTTCGGCCGCGACGTCGCTCGGGCCGAGGCGGCGCGGCTCGAGAGCACACTCGCGATCGCCAAGCGCAAGGCGCTGTTCCGACGAGCGTGAGGCTCGCCTGAAAGACGCGGTGGGAGACCCGCAGTCAACGCTTGCCGGCGACTTCTCGTCTAAGCCTCCATGCTCGCCGACCTGCGGTATGCCGCCCGCCTCCTCCTGAAACAACCCGCCTTCACGCTGATCGCCACCTTCGTCCTCGCGCTCGGCATCGGTGCGAACACGGCGATCTTCAGCGTGGTGGACGCCGTGCTGCTTCGCCCGCTGCCCTACGCGGACCAGGAACGGCTGGTGACGCTGTCCACGTTCTGGCGGACCACCGGTGTCCGCGGCCAGGTGTCCGCGCCCGATTACCAGGACTGGCACGACCGCGCGACCAGCTTCGACGGCATGGCCGCATACACCCGCGGCTCGACGTCGGTCAGCGTCGAGGGCGAAGGCGCCGACTACACCGTGGTGGCGCGGGTCACGCCTGAATTCTTTCCGCTGTTCGGCGTCCGCGCGGCGGCCGGCCGCCTGCCGAGCGAGGCCGAGCAGCGCGAAGGCGGCCCGCTGACGGCGGTGGTCAGCCACGCGTTCTGGACCACACGCCTCGGCGGCGACCAGGCCGCGCTCGGCCGCACCCTCAAGTACGCGCAGCGTCTCTACACAATCGTCGGCGTCCTGCCGCCCGAGTTCCGCTTCCCGGACAATACCGACGTCTGGACGCCGTGGTGGGCGGTCCCGCCGACGTCGTCGCGATCGGGGCACAACTACCGGGCGGTCGGCCGCCTCAAGCCCGGCGTGACGGTGGATCAGGCGCAGTCGGAGATGGACGCCATCGGCTCGCAGCTCGAACGCGCGTTCCCCCAGTCCAACGAGAACAAGGGCGTCGCCGTCGACCGCATCCTCGACCAGATGGTGCGCAACGTCCGCACCACGCTGACGCTGATCGCCGGCGTCGTGGTCGTCGTGCTGCTGATCGCGTGCGCCAACGTCAGCAACCTGCTCCTGGCGCGCGCCAGCTCGCGCACGCGCGAGCTGGGGATCCGCGCGGCCCTCGGCGCGAGCCGCACCCGAGTCGTGCGTCAGCTCGTCACGGAGAGCGTCCTGCTCGCTTCGCTCGCCGGCGTCGCCAGCGTGGTGATCGCGGCATGGGGTATCCGCGGGCTCGTCGCGCTTGCTCCGGCCGGCCTGCCCCGCATCAACGAGGTGCACGTCGATCTCCGCGTCCTCTTGTTCGCGTCCGCGGTATCGCTCGCGGCAAGCCTGATCTTCGGCCTCGCACCGGCGCTCCACGCCTCGCGGAGCGATCTGAACGAGGTCATGAAACAGGGCGGGCGCACGATGTCGGGCGGCGGCAGCCACCGGATGCGCGCGGCCCTCATCGTGTTCGAAACCGCCGCGGCCGTCGTCCTGGTCATCGGCGCGGGCCTGCTGATTCGCAGCTTCGCCGCGCTGAGCCAGGTGGACCTCGGCTTCCGTACCGAGCGCCTGCTCGTCGCCGATACCGCGGTGCCGACCGCCAGCCGGGACGTCGCGGCCGTCGGCGTGCAGTTCTATCGGAGTCTCCTGCCGCAGCTCGCGGCGATTCCCGGCGTGGAGTCGGCCGCCGCCGTCATGGGCGTACCGACCAACGTGCGATCGGACGGCGGCTACGCCATCGAAGGCGGCCCGACCTTCGAGCAGATGGGCGTGCGCTCTCCGCAGGCGATCTTGACCGTCGCCACCCCCGGGTACTTCGCGACGCTCGGCGTCCCCGTCATCAAGGGACGCGACTTCACCGAAGCCGACATCGACAGCGCTCCGCTCGTTGCCGTCGTCAACGAGGCGCTGGCGCGCGCGTCCTTCCCCGCCGGCGACGCCATCGGCCACCGCATCCGGTGCGGATTCGATCGCCCCGAATTCATGGAGATCGTCGGGATCGTCGCGAACGTCCGCTCGGCCGACCCGGCGCTGCCGCCGCGGCCGCAGCTGTTCATGCCGTTCGAGCAGCATCCGCTCGGTTCGACCGCGCTTACGCTCGTGCTGCGCACCGCGTCCGACCCGTTGCAGTTCTCCCGCCCTGTCGCGGAGAAGGTGCGCGCGCTGAACGGCGACGTGCCGGTCCGTATCTCGACGATGGAGGCCACGCTCGAGCAGGCGATGGCGACCGCGCGGTTCCGGACCGTCCTGCTCGGGATCTTCGCGGCGGTGGCAATGCTGCTCGCGGTGGCGGGCGTCTACGGGGTCGTCTCGTACACCGTGTCGCAGCGGACCGCCGAGCTGGGGCTGCGGATGGCGCTCGGCGCCCGGCCCGTCGAGATCGTCACGCTGACGCTCCTGAGCGGGCTGCGCCTGACGGCGGTCGGGGTGGCGCTCGGCTGGACCCTGTCGCTGGCGCTCGCCCGCATCGTGTCGTCGATGCTCTACTCGACCAGCGCCCGCGATCCGCTGGTCTTCGTGGCCGTCCCGGCGGCGCTCCTCGCCGCCGCGGCGTGTGCCAGCGCCGCTCCGGCCATCCGCGCGGCTCGGGTCGATCCCGTCGTCGCACTTCGCGCGGAATAGCCACTCGCTCGCCTGAACATGCTCGCGCCTCAAGAACCTTCAAACTTGTAAGTCGCCGACGATCTCGTAATCGGGCTGGTACGCCATTTTGCGCAACGATCGGTTTTTACAGGCATTTTTCGAGCTCAGCTTGATCACAATATCGGCATCGACGTTGCCCTTGCGTCAGGCAGGTTCAACGCTGAGCAGACGTCGAATCGCTCGGCCTTCAAGGAGATGGCGCCCGTGTTTTCTTCGTTCCTGTCCCGCTTTTCCCACGATCTGGCCATCGACCTGGGCACGGCCAACACCTGCATCTACGCCCGGGGCAAGGGCATCGTGGTGTCTGAGCCGTCGATCGTGGCGCTGAACAAGATCACCGGCCGGATCGAGGCAGTCGGCACCGAAGCCAAGGAAATGCTGGGCCGGACGCCGGGAAACATCACGGCGATCAAGCCGATGAAGGACGGCGTCATCGCCGACTTCGAGGCGGCCGAGAAAATGCTGACCCACTTCATCCGCAAGGCGCACAAGCGCAGCGGCTGGCTGCGGCCGCGCGTCGTCATCGGCGTGCCGTCGGAGATCACGCAGGTCGAGCGCCGCGCCGTGAAGGACAGCGCGATGCGCGCGAAGGCGAGCGAAGTGCACCTCATCGAGGAAGCGATGGCCGCGGCGATCGGCGCCGGCATGCCGATCACCGAAGCGTCGGGCAACATGGTCGTCGATATCGGCGGCGGCACGACCGACATCGCGGTGATCTCGCTCGCGGGCGTCGTTTACGGCAAGTCGGTGCGGGTCGCCGGCAACGAGCTCGACGACGCGATCATCCAGCACGCGCGGAAGGCGCACAACCTCCTCATCGGCGAGCGCACCGCCGAGGCGATCAAGATCGAGATCGGCTCCGCGTTTCCGCTCGAGCACAAGATGACGATGGAGGTCAAAGGCCGCCACCTCAGTGAAGGCCGGCCGGTTACCGTCACGATGAACGACGAGGAAATTCGCCGGGCGTTGATGGAGCCGGTGCGCTTCATCGTCCAGGCCGTGCACGATGCGCTCGAGCGCATTCCGCCGGAACTGTCGGCCGACATCTTCGACCGCGGCATCATCCTGACCGGCGGCGGCGCGATGCTCAAGGGCCTCGATCGGCGCCTGCGCGAGGAAACCGGGCTACCGGTACAACTGGCAGAAGATCCGCTGTCGTCGGTCGTCCTCGGCGCCGGCAAGATGCTGTCGGACTTCGATCTGCTCCGCCGCATCTCACTCGACTAAACCATCACATCACTGAAGAGCCCACGTCGCTCCATGAGCCGTCACTTTCACGATTCCGCGCCGCTGGTGATAGGAGTGACGGCCGCGTAGTATCCTGCGGTAGAGATGCCGCGCAATGCGGAAGTGATCCGGCAGTGGACGATCCTTCGCGAGATCGAGCGTGCGCGCGGCGGCGGCGTGACGATCGACGAGCTCGCGGCGATCTGCGCCGTGACGACGCGCACCATCCGGCGCGACCTGCAGGCGCTCGAGGAGTCTGGATTCCCGCTGTTCGACGATCGCACGCACGACGACGGGAAGACCCGCTGGCGCGTGAACGGGCAGGCGTTCAAGGGGCTGTCGGCGGGCCTCACCGTGTCCGAGCTCTGCGCGCTCTACTTCAGCCGCTCGCTGCTCGAGTCGCTGTCAGGCACGCCGTTCCGCGATGACGTCGAGAGCGCGTTCGAGAAGCTGGCGTCAGTGCTCACGCCGCACATGCGGGAGTTCCTGGATCAGCTGCCGCGCGTCATCGCCGCGAAACCCGATCCGATGCGCCGCCACGACGACCCGCGACAGCGGCTGTTCATCGCGCGCGCGCTCGAAGCGACGCTCCATCTCCGCCAGGCCCACCTGACGTATCACTCGAAGTCGAGCGA
>Ga0105243_10005228_pt1 | contig 10156 bp, 8 predicted proteins | sample KBSM34metaG_FD_81525 | JGI IMG/M metagenome (GOLD analysis project Ga0105243, IMG submission 81525) | Miscanthus rhizosphere microbial communities from Kellogg Biological Station, Michigan, USA - KBS M3-4 metaG | ecosystem: Host-associated > Plants > Roots > Rhizosphere > Soil | place: Michigan...
CGCTTGCGGCAACCGGCGAGCTCGTCGCTTTTCGTCACGCCGGTTTCTGGCAGCCGATGGATACGCTTCGCGACAAGCTCCACCTCGAGGAGCTCTGGCAGGCGGGAGCTCCGTGGCAATGCTGGTGAAGCACCCTTCCTGGGCTGGCCGTCGCGTTCTTGTAACCGGTCACACTGGCTTCAAGGGCGGCTGGCTGTCCCTTTGGCTACATGCACTTGGAGCGGAGGTCACGGGATTCTCGCTTCCTCCGGCGACTGAGCCAAGCTTCTTCGAGCAAACGCGGCTGCGCGACCTCGTTACTCATATCGAAGGTGACGTGCGCGACCTTGAGTCTGTCCGGGCGGCAGTTCGCGACTGCCGGCCCGAGGTGGTCTTCCACCTCGCTGCTCAGCCGCTCGTACGCCTTTCCTATGATCAGCCGGTCGAAACTTATGCGACCAACGTCATGGGAACGGTTCATGTTCTCGAAGCCTGCCGCGACGTTCCGGAGCTTCGGGCAGTGATCTGCGTGACAAGCGACAAGTGCTACGAGAACCGCGAATGGATCTGGCCGTATCGCGAAAGCGATCCCATGGGCGGCCACGATCCTTACAGCAGCAGCAAGGGTGCCGCGGAAATCGCCGTCTCCGCATATCGTCGTTCGTTCTTTCAGACTGGCCCGCGGATTGGTTCGGTTCGGGCGGGAAATGTCATCGGCGGCGGGGATTGGGCCGACGATCGGCTGATTCCGGACATCGTTCGGGCGCTCCTCGCCGATGAACAGCCCCAAATCCGAAACCCGAATTCAATCCGGCCATGGCAGCATGTGCTCGACGCCTTGAGCGGCTACCTGCTCGTCGCGGAACAGCTTCTCAAAGGCCGCGACGAAATCGCCTGCGGGTGGAACTTCGGCCCATCCGATGAAGACACGCAGCCGGTCGGCTGGATCGTCGAACGAATGATCGCCGAATGGGGTGGCGGCGCGACCTGGCAGCAACCGGACGGCTTGCAACCACATGAGGCCGTTCTTCTCAAGCTTGACTGCAGCAAGGCCCGCAGCGAGCTCGGTTGGCACCCGCGGCTCCGCCTCGAGGACGCGCTGCGGAACGTCATCGATTGGCACAAGCAGGTTGCGCAAGGCGTGGACCCCCGGGTCATCAGCCTGCGCCAAATCGCGAAATATGAAGGATGGAACGACAGCGTGACCGGCGAGGCGAAAGCGGCATGAACAGACTTAGCCAATCATCGCGCCTTCAGGCGCTGGCAGACCAGACGGACGAAGCGCAGTTTCGCCAGCTGATCCTTGATTTGGTTGGCGAGTATGCGCGCCGTCACCACGCGCCGAAAGCATTTGTCCCGGGACAAAGCGCCGTGCCGGTCTCGGGCAAGGTTTACGGTGCCGAGGACATGCAAGCGCTCGTCGACTCCTCGTTGGATTTCTGGCTGACGACCGGCAGGTTCAACGCTCAGTTCGAAGAGCAACTCGCAGGGCGTCTCGGCGTGCGTCATGCGCTGACGACAAACTCGGGATCTTCAGCGAACCTCCTCGCATTGTCCTCACTGACCTCGCACTATTTGAGGGGTGAAGCGCTGAAGCCGGGCGACGAGGTCATCACCGTCGCCACGGGCTTTCCGACAACGGTCAACCCGTCGCTCCAATACGGGCTCGTCCCGGTCTTCGTTGACGTCGATATCCCGACTTACAACATCAAGCCGGAAATGATCGAAGCGGCGGTCAGCGACCGTACGCGCGCGATCATGATCGCTCACACGCTCGGCAATCCCTTCGACCTCCAGGAGGTCATGCGAGTTGCTGCGAAATACAACCTCTGGGTTGTCGAGGATTGCTGCGATGCGCTCGGCGCGACCTACGACGGCCGTGGCGTTGGGACCTTCGGCCACATTGGAACCCTGAGCTTCTATCCTGCGCATCATATTACGATGGGCGAGGGCGGAGCGGTCTTCACCGACAAACCGCGTCTCAAGCGAGTCATCGAATCGATGCGCGACTGGGGCCGGGACTGCTGGTGCGCTCCGGGAATGGACAATACCTGCGGTAAGCGATTCTGCCGGAAGCTCGGCGACCTGCCGATGGGCTACGACCACAAATATACTTACAGCCACTGCGGCTATAATCTGAAGATCACCGATATGCAGGCTGCCGTCGGACTCGCGCAGCTCGGTCATCTCGATGATTTCATCGCCGCCCGTCGCCGTAACTTCGATCTCCTGACCGAAATGCTGACGCCGCTTGAAGACCGGCTGATCTTGCCGAAGGCGACGCCCAACAGCGAGCCATCGTGGTTCGGCTATCCGATCACCTTGCGTGATGATGCGTCGGTCAGCCGCGACGAGCTCGTACGCCATCTTGATGCCAATGGCATCGGCACTCGTCTCTTGTTCGGGGGTAACCTCCTCCGCCAGCCGTACATGCGTGGCCGCAATTACCGCACTGTAGGGGATCTGACGAACGCCGATATCGTCACTAACCGAACGTTATGGATTGGTCTCTATCCGGGGCTCGGACCGGACCACATTGCGTATTCAGTGGAAAGGATAACCGAATGTCTGTCGCGTTAATCAAAACAGCGGACGCCCGCCCCTACGCACTTGTAGAATCTGCACTTTCTCCCATCGACTTCAGCCGCTTTGCTTCGCTCAAAGGTGAGTTCGAGGCGGAAGGCTTGAGTCAGATCGAGCTTGCGGCGGAAGCGATTTGGGCGGCGCGGCGAGGCCTCGACTATCTCGTCAAGATCGGCGGGTGTGAAGCCAAGTCCGATGTCGATTATCTGCAGAAGCTCGGAATTCGAAGCCTCGTCGCGCCGATGATCGAGAGCCCGTTCGCCATGTCCAAATATATGGACATGCTGCCAGACGGTGCGTTCGATCATGTCGGAGTCACGATCGAGACTTTCCACGCGGTCGATCGGATCGAAGAGATCCTGGACGCCGGAACCAAGCTCACGGCAGTGACGATCGGAAGATCGGATTTGACGGCCTCATTCGGAGGATCGAGCACCAATTCGCCCGAGACCCTCGAGAAAACGTTCATCGTCGCTCGCGCTGCCAAGGCTCGCGGCCTTGAGGTAACGATGGGAGGCAGCGTCGACGCGCGCACCCGCGAGCTGCTGCGCGAAGGTCATTCACTCGGCGGAGTCATCGACGCAGTCGAAACCCGCAAGATCGTCATGCCGATCGCGACTTTCATCGAGGACGGGACGCTCGAGGATTCGATCGCGGCGGAATGCGAACTTCTGCAAATTCGCATGGGCCCGCTCGAAAGAGCGCTCGACGCGATGAGCAAGCGGCATCAGACGATTCAATCGCGCATCTGAGCAATCCCATGGAATTGAAGATCGTCCTCGATTTCGATGGCGTGCTGTTCAACAGCGCGTTCGAAGCCTTTTCGGTCTGTCAGCGCACGGCCGCCGGGCGGGACGGCTGGCGGCAGGATGTCGACTTCGAGGAATTCCTGCAGTTTCGCGCCTATGTCACGGACGCCTGGCAGTACCGGCGCCTCTACGACACGAGGGTTTTCGATCGCGAGTTCGACAAGCTTCCTCACGTCGTCCCGGACGATGATGACTGGGGTTTTGCGAAACGTTTCTTCGCCGCTCGCAGCGAGATGATGAAAGACTCCGACTGGCCGAAAGTCATGTCCCCATACGATTTCTTCTTCCTGCTGAAACCGTTGATGGAGGCACATCCGGAATATTTCCACGTGCTCTCTACTCGCGATGTGAATTCAATCACTCGCACCATGCAATTTTACGGCGCCGATCGGATCGCAATTTGCGGGCAGGAGGACATTCGTCGCGCGGGTTCGAAGATCGAGGTCGCGCGCGGGTTTGGCTGGCTCGATGAGCGCAGGCATCTCGTCGTTTACGTCGATGACATGAACCATCACCTCGAGCCGTTCGAAGGCAAAGTGCACCTGCCGCTTCATGCCAACTGGGGATACGACGCGAGCGCCGAGCGGAGCCTCAGCCAGCACCAGGTCCTCGCGATCATCCAATCCATGCTCAAACTGAAGGCCAATGGATCAGCTCAAATACAGTGACCAGATCGGGCAATGGCTGAAGGCTGCTGGATATACCCACTACTTCTACGTCGGCGGTGGGAACATCATGCATTTGACCGAAAGCCTGAGCCGTTATCTCAAGGGTGTCCCGGTCGTACATGAGGTCGCGGCAGGGATTGCGGCTGAATATTTCAATGAGATCGCCGCGCCGGCGAAGGCGCTCGCCCTCGTCACCGCCGGACCGGGCCTGACCAATATCGTCACGGCGATTGCTGGGGCCTATCTCGAGAGTCGCGAGCTGCTGGTGATCGGCGGCCAGGTCAAGACGGCAGACCTTGCCAACGGGCACCTCCGCTCGCGCGGTATTCAGGAAATCGACGGTGTCGCCCTGGTGCAATCGACCACCAAGGAGGCGTTCCGATTTCTCAAGCCGCTGTCCGCCGCCGATTTCCTAGCCAAGCTCGCGGTCAGCTGGACTCCCCGCAAGGGGCCGGTGTTCCTCGAAATCCCGCTAGACGTTCAGGCGGCGACGGTAACCCGGGAACAGCTCCCCGCTATCGAGGCTCCCGAACTTCCGGTTATTGGCGAGGCCGAGCTTCAGCGCATCGTTTCACTGTACAATTCGGCTGAGCGCCCGATCCTGCTCGTTGGTGGTGGCGTCTCCTACGAGACCGTTGCGAGGCTGCGCCGCTCGATCCTTGCCAAGCGCATTCCGGTGATGACGACGTACAATGGCGCGGATCGCTTCGACGGCGATGATCCCGTTTATCTCGGCCGCCCCAACACCTGGGGTCAGCGCAGCTCGAATATCATCATTCAGAAGGCGGACCTGATCATTGCCGTCGGAACCCGGCTCGGGATGCAGCAGACGGGCTTCAACTGGCAGGAATTTGGCCGCCACGCGACGATCGTCCAGGTTGAAATCGACGAGGCTGAGCTCAACAAGGGCCATCCGCGCATCGATCTGGGCCACGCTGTTGATGCCAACGACTTCCTGGCTCGCCTTGCCGCCGCGGATCTTGAGAAGAAGGATGAGTGGCTCGCTCACGCGCAGCAAATCCGCCAGTCGATCCCTCGTATTGAAGACGTGAATAAGACCGGCGAGGGTTATCTGTCGCCCTATGAATTCATCGTCCGCCTCGAAGCGCTCACGCGGCCTGACGACCTGATCATCCCGTGCAGCAGCGGAAGCGCCTTCACGCTGTCGATGCAGCTGTACAAGCAGAAATACGGGCAGCGGATGGTGACCGACAAGTCGCTGGCCTCGATGGGCTACGGGCTTTCCGGGGCGATCGGAGCCTCGCTAGCCAAACCCGAGAGGCGCACAATCCTGATCGAAGGGGACGGCGGATTCGCTCAGAATCTGCAGGAACTCGGTACTGTCGCGGTCAACAACTGCAATCTCAAGATCTTCATCTTCCACGATCAGGGCCACGCTTCGATCCGGATGACCCAGCGGAGCTATTTCAACGGGAAGTATCTCGGATGTGATCGAAACTCGGGTCTGGGTTTGCCGGACTGGGCCCGGCTCTTCGCTGCATGGGACGTACCGTTGATGGAACTGCCTCTCGACTTCGAGAGCGACGAGGAGTTTCGGGACCGGCTCGAAGGCATCGGGCCGCAGGCGTTCATCGTCCCGATCGATCCTGAGCAAACCTACTTTCCGAAGATCACCAGCCGAATCACGGCCAGCGGCTCGATGGAGTCCAACCCGATCGACCGGATGTCTCCGGATTTGCCGGATGATTGGTTCGAGCCGGCAAGAAAACTCGAAACGATTGTGAAATGAACCAGGCGCCTCGACTCACCGGGCCGGCCGCCGAAGCCTTGCTGTCCGGCGGCCATCGAATCGTCGTGACCGGAGCCGGCGGTTGGGTCGGCAAGGCCGCACTGGAACTCCTCCACAATACGCTCGGCACGGCCGCCTTCAACGAGCGTGTCGTCGCGTTCGGCTCGGCGCCGCGCAAGATCGAGATCGGGGACGGCCTCACCGTCCGGCAGAGCGCGCTATCCGAGATTGCCCGCCTTCCTTCGACGCCGAGCCTCGTCCTTCATCTCGCCTTCCTGACCAAGGATCGCGTGGCCGCCATGGATGAGGCGGAATATCGCCGCGCCAACCGGGCGCTCAGCCAGGTCGTGCTCGATGCGCTCGACGCGATCGATGCGCGGGCAGTCTTCGTCGCCTCGTCGGGCGCGGCAAGGTTTGCGGAGGAGTCCGGCGCGTCACCCGCGATGCGGCTTTACGGGGCATTGAAGCTGGCCGACGAGGAAGCGTTTGCTGGCTGGGCCGAATCTAGGGGCCGCCGCGCGGTGATTTCTCGGATTTTTGCCTTGTCGGGGCCGCACATCAACAAGCACGATAATTACGCGCTCGCCTCCTTCATCAAGGATGCGCTCGCCGGCCGGCCGATTGCCATTCGTGCCGGGCAGCCCGTCTTCCGGTCCTATGTCGCAATTCGTGAGCTGATGTCGCTGGTCTTCGCGCTGATGCTCGAGAGTGACGCAGGAGTGGTCCGCTTCGATACCGGAGGCGAGCCCCTGGAGATGCAGCAAATCGCCGAGACCGTGGCGAAGGTTGTCGGGCCGGTCCCCGTCCGCCGAGCGAGCCTCACCAGCGACATTCCAGATCGGTACTGCGGAGACGAGGCCGTCTACCGGGCGTTGCTTGCGAAAAGCGGCATTCCGGCCGAGCCATTTGCCCAGCAAGTCATGGAAACGGCACAATTTTTGTCTTCCGGCGGCGGTTTGAACTGGCCCTGCCAAAGAGACGGTGCTACCGCGGTCGGCGCGCAATGATCCCGAGGGGGTCGGCGCGACCAGCCCTAGAAACGAAATCGGCAGGCGGCTTAGCGGCATTCCTGCGTGAGATTGGCGAGTGAAAATTGTGAAGATTGCGAAGCGTTTTCTTATCTCGGGCGTCAGCATTGCGCTATTGGCCGGCGATCCGGTCGGAGCCCAAAGTGTCCCTTCGGGTTCGCCATTGGATCCAATGGGATCGGCGAGCGCGGCGAGTAGCCAACAACAGTCCACGACAATGTACGGCGCCACGGGGCAGACAGTGTACCAGCCGGCTCCGAGCCAGATCCTGGAGCCGCGGTCGATCAACGATTCGCCGACGCTGCTGACTGTCGATCAACTGACAAATGCCCGTCAGCAAACAATCGCTTCGACCGGGGAGCTTTGGAAGAAGCCGCCGAAGCCCGGGGAGTTCGAGGACTATGTCGCGCGTGTCCTCGGCCGTCGATTGCCGCGTTTCGGGCAGGACCTACTCCTGCCCTCATCGCGCGATTTCGCGGCGCCTTCGACGGCCTCGATACCGCCCGACTATGTAGTCAATCCGGGCGATGTCATTACCATCGCTCTCACCGGCTCCGTCGAAGGCAGCGTCGAACGCGAAGTCGACACCAACGGCAACATCTTCCTCAAGGGTCCCGGCACGATCCATGTCGCAGGCGTTCGTTACGCCGACCTTCACGACCGGGTCTCGGCCGCGGTCGGGCGGCAGTACAAGGGTTATTCGGTCGGTGTTTCAATCTCGAAGCTGCGCGGTATCCGTGTCTATGTGACCGGCTTCGCGAACAATCCGGGCGCATTCACCGTCAGCAGCTTGTCGACATTGACCAATGCCGTGCTCCAGGCTGGCGGTCCTTCCTCCGGCGGGAGCTTCCGCAGTGTGAAGCTCTACCGCAACGGGGCCGAGGTCGCCGACTTCGATCTGTACGCACTGCTGCGCGGCGGCAGTCGGCTTCGCGATGCGGTTCTTCAAAACGAGGACGTGTTGTTCATTCCGCCGGCCGGGGAGCAGGTTGCGGTCTTCGGAAGCGTTCAGGAAGAAGCGATCTACGAAGCCAAACCCGGTGAAACCGTCGACCAAATGCTCGCGGCAGCCGGTGGCCCCAATACGCTCGGGGATTCTTCGCGGGTGATCCTCTACCGGACAAGCGATCCAGCGCGCATTGGCCCGCAGCAAATCAGCCGGAGCCAGGCGGCTGACGTCGCCGTGCATGGTGGGGACCTGCTGCAGATATTGTCACAGGGAAGCCTGGTCCAACCGATCGATCGCCAGTCGGTGGTTGTTCGAATTGAGGGCGAGGTAAATCGCCCCGGCTACTACTATGTCGCTCCCAATACGCCCTTGGAAACCGTAATGGGCATGGCCGGCGGTCTTACGCCACGCGCCTTTGCCTACGGAGCGAAGTTCACGCGCCAGTCGGTGAAGCTCCAGCAGCAGGAGAGCTATAAGGAAGCCATTTCGCAACTGGAATTGACCCTTGCAGCTGCGCCTCTCACGGCCACAACAAGCCAGTCGGAATCGGAGCGGGCGACGGCGCTGTCGGGCGCTCGTGCGGTGCTCGAGCGACTGAAAATGACTCAGCCCGACGGACGAGTTGTGCTTCGGATTGCTTCGAACGCCGTCTCGCTTCCGGGCGATGTGCTGCTCGAAAACAACGATGCCATTTACATTCCCCCGCGGTCCACGACCGTCGGTGTGTTTGGAGCGGTCTATCGCCCGGCCTCGTTCAACCTCGGTTCTGAACGGCCGCTTCGCGTAAAGGATTATGTCGACCGGGCCGGAGGGACGCTTCGGTCGGCCGATACCGGCGGAATCTTCGTGGTTCGGGCGAACGGCGATGTGATCTCGAAGCGCAGGGGCGCGCTCAACACGCGGGTGCTTCCGGGAGACGTTGTGTTCGTGCCGGTCAAGACTCAGTCCGGAGTCTTCTGGGCAAAGCTGAAGGACATTACCACGACGCTGTTCCAGGCAGGCTTGAGCGCCGCGACGATCGGGGCAGTGGTCAAGTGAGAGCCCCCCGCTCGGCGATCGGGTCACTGGCTGGCATTCGCGCGCTTCGGCGCTTCCCCGTCCGCGCGGCCATTTTCGCCGTCCTGATTGCAATCGCGCTCTTCTTCACCTTCTTCCCGGAGCGGTATCGCGCGGCGGTGACGCTTACTCCGACGGACCCGCAGAGCCTGGGTCTTAGCGGAACGCTCGGCCAGCTAGGCGCAATCAACAGCGTGTTCGGCAATCAGACGGCCGTCGAGGTCGCGCTGCGCGTCGCGCGAAGCGAAGGCGCACGGGATTTCGTCATCGAAAAAGTGCATCTCGGTCAGCGGCTCAATCAACCCGACCGCATCAAGCTCCATCGCTGGCTGCAGGACAAAGTCACAATCCGCTCCCTGCGCGGTGGAATCGTTCTCATCGAGACGGAGAACGAAAACGCCGAGTTGGGACGCGATATCGTTGGAGCCTTCGCCGACGCGACGCAGGATCGATTGGCGCAAATCAGCCGGAAGCAGACGGCCTACAAGCGCGACGTTCTCGTTCGGCTAGTCAGCGAAGCGTCGCAGCAGCTGAGCGTCGCACAGGCCCGCTACGATCAGTTTCGCCTGCAGAACCGCGCTCCGAGCCCACTCACCGCGGTCGAAGCGGTGAGCACCCGGATCCCGCAACTCGAGGCCGCGGTCAAAGCGAAGCAGGTCGACCTTGCGGCCGCACGGCAGCTGTATACGGACGAAAACAATATCGTTCGGCAGCTCTCCGCCGAGCTTGCCGCTCTCCAACGCCAGTTGGCGCAAGTGCGAGCTACGACTCAAGGCGATGACTCAACGGTTGGCCGAGCGGTGTCATCGTCGAGCCAGCTGTTCAAGCTGGAGCGCGACCTGGGTATCACCCGTGCCCTATACGACAGCTACCTCCGATATCTGCAGGGAACGGCGGTCGAGGACCTGACTTCGACGGCCAACATCCGCATCCTCGAGCCCGCTTACGTCGACACGGAGCGGCAGCTCTACCTCCCCGCGCTCGCGGCCGCGATCGCATTGTTCCTTCTGTGGGTGGCGATCGAATTCTATCGGCTCAGGCCGCCACCGGGCGACCGCCTGCTTGTGAGCGACGTAACGGTAAGCCATGCTTGAGCGACGTTCATCGCCGGAAATCTCGGTCGTCATTCCGTGCCTCAATGAGGAAGAGAATGCTGAACCGATTTGCAACGCGGTTATCGCCGAACTGGAAAAGGCGGGTTGCAGCTTTGAGCTGATCTTCATCGACAATTGCTCGGCAGACCGCACAGTCCCAATCATCAGCGCGATCTGCGCGCGGGATCCGCGCGTGAAGTTGATCATCAATACCCGCAACTTCGGCCAGATGCGCTCGCC
>Ga0105243_10005229_pt1 | contig 10156 bp, 12 predicted proteins | sample KBSM34metaG_FD_81525 | JGI IMG/M metagenome (GOLD analysis project Ga0105243, IMG submission 81525) | Miscanthus rhizosphere microbial communities from Kellogg Biological Station, Michigan, USA - KBS M3-4 metaG | ecosystem: Host-associated > Plants > Roots > Rhizosphere > Soil | place...
GTGTTTCCACTTCGTGCTCACCGACGACCGATAGGCCCTTGATCATGATCTAATTAGCGCCCTTTCCTGATAGTTCCATCTCGCCCTGCTTGTCGTCGTGAGGGCGAGGTTGCTGCATCTCGGCCAAGTAGAAGTCTCGACCAACGACCGTGGCCCGCTTCGTCGCTTCTTTGAACGTGTCTGTGCGGAACCACTGCATCGCACGGTCGAGGTTCTCGACGTGGATGTGGAACAGCGCCGCATTCGGGTTATCGATGTCTCGGTACACGGGCCCATCTGTCATGCCGTATGAGTGACGGTCCTCGACGTGGTCGTAGTGGGTCTTCAGCCATGCGTCGTAGTCCTCGGCTTCGACGCGAATCATGATGATATTGATCATCAAATTCCTTTCTTCTGCCTGCGGCGTTTCCGCAGTACAAACTTTGGTCCCCGAGTCGATCTTGAGTCCTAGAGCATATGGCCAGTGTTGATGATCATGGTGTCGTCATCGTTGCCCGGCGTCTGTTCATCCACAACACTGGTGAACTTGCTGACGTCGCGGATGATCACGTCATAGTGGCCGGGCGTGCTCTCGGTGATTGATGCCATACGGTCTCATTACGCAATGTGCGCCCGCTGTGACTGCACTGTGGGCAGGCTGTCTGTCACGGGCTCTATCCAGAGTCAGCCGCGCAGTTCGAGCACTGTCAACAAATTGTCGCTGGACCGCACGATCGGGCTCTCATCGGCTTCCTCCGTCGTTCTGGCGGGCCTTTCAGCCGTTGCCGGTGGCCAACCAATGTGGCCGGAGCTTCCCTTAGCCCGCAGGATCGCACCTGTGACGTCTGAGATCCGTGACGGAAGTCACAGGGTGCAATATGTCAAATTGCTGGTTTTGCCGATGCGGTGCCCTTCGTCGATGCCAGACTTCCCGACGGAACTCGGGCGCATGCCGTACTTGGCTGCTTGGCGTCACCCGGGACCTGCATCTCGCTGCGCGTACCCGCACAGCGGACCTTTTCGCTCCAGGACTGCGTTGCCTCAGGCGCGCTGACTCCTGGAGCGGCCAAGCTCCTGACGCGCATGATCGAGGCAAAGCTGGCGTTTTGATCAGCGGCGGAACGGGCTCAGGCAAGACGACACTGCGGTTAAGACATTACTAGGATGGCGGATCGCGGCAGGTTCCGGATGGCCGCAGCGCACGCTATCTGCGGCAAATCCGGGCACATGATGCCGCCCTTGTCGCGGCAGAATGGCGGCATGACCGAGCACAGCGCGGACTACACCCGCGCCCTGGACAACGCCGAGAAGATCCTCGGCTTCAGCTTGGCGCCGTTCGTCGATCCACGGCCGGCGGAACCCGCCAACGCCTACGACTTCACTCGGATCGCCACCGAGCATGCTTTCAACGATGCGTGGCCTCGCGGCGAACACCTCGACCTTCGAACTCGCGCCCTCATCTCGGTCACCATCACGGCGAGCCTCGGCGTCCTTGAGCCGCTCCGAGGTCAGCTGCGCATCGCCTTGAACAACGGTGTGACCAAGGAGGAGATCGTCGAGGCGTTCATTCAAATGGCCGTCTACGCGGGCGTTGCTCGGGCATTCGACAGCTACGCAGTGGCGCGTGAAGTCTTCGCCGAATTCGAGTAGTCGTTGGTGGGCGGGCCGGACGATAAGAGCCCGCTCCCGGACTTCTCAGGCTCGTCTCCGCGCGGCCATCAGGGTCGTCGGGGGTCACTACTGGGCGAGCACGAGATCGTGGGCGACATCCGCACGGATCTCGGCATGAGCGGGCGTTTCTACCCGTGGGGACGCTTTCCACCCGTCCGGCGGCACCACGACAGCCAAAGCGACCCTGCGGTTAAGGCACTACTAGGATGGCGGATCGCGGCAGGTTCCGGATGGCCGCAGCGCACGCTATCTGCGGCATGTCCGGGCGACGCCTGGCGGCGGATGCGGCGGGCCATCGGTGCCGTGCGGGTCAGGAGTCCTCCGAGGCCAGTGCAGTGATCGCGGCGACCTGCTCGTGGGTGAGCTGGATGCGTGCGGCGGCCAGGTTCTCTCTCAAGTGCTGCACGCTCGTCGTGCCGGGTATCGGCAGCGCATTGGGCGTGCGGTGAAGCTGCCAGGCCAGAGCGATCTGCTGCGGGGTGGCGTCGTGCTTGACGGCGATCGGGCCTATGACCGCGTGGAACGGGATGCCCTCCTCCCCGCTCGGGACCTTGCCGGGGTGCCAGGGCGAAAAAACGATGCCGTGCTCCTCCGCCACCGCGCGCACGGTGGCACCGAGGCGGACGGAGACGTTGTAGTGCACCGTGACCGCGGCGATGTCCGTGATGCTCATCGCGGTGCGGAGCTGGTCGGCGCTGAGATTGGACAGGCCGATGTGGCGGATGAGCCCGTCGGCCCTCATCCCAGCCAGGCTCTCGATGGCCTCCTCGAAGGGCACGTCTGTGAACGTGGACTGGTGGAGGTAGTAGAGGTCAATGTGCTCCAGTCCGAGCCGGCGCATGCTCATGTAGGCGGCCTGACGCAGATACCACTTATTGCCGAGCGAGGTCATGTCGGTGTACTCGGGGCCACCGCGCAGGTTGCCGCCCTTGGTGGCGATCACCAGGTTCGCTGGATAGGGGCGCAGGGCCTCGCGGATCAGCTCCTCGTTGGAGTGAGGCCCGTACACGTCGGCGGTGTCGATGAACGTCACACCTTCGGCGACGACCTCGCGCAGCAGGGCGATGCCCTTGTCGTGGTCGGGGTACTCACCCCAGACCTTCGGGCCGGTGAGTTGCATCGCGCCGTAGCCGATGTTCCCGACGGTGAGGTCGCCGCCGATGGTGACGGTGCCGGGGGTCGTTGTGTCTGTACTCATGATTCCTTCTTATCCCGGCTATCCGGGCTGGTCGCTCAGCTTGCTCGGCGTGGCAGTCCCGCAGACTTCGCCTCGCTCATGAATGATCTGGAAACCAAGATCTTCGACCGCTTCGACGATGACGCGATCGTGCATCCTGGTCATGGTGACGACACCACCCTCGGCGCGGAGCGGCCACATCTCGCAGAGTGGCGTAACGCGGCTGGTAACCCCTACTCGTTTGTTGTCTGGCGACCCATCGCGATATATCGTTGACGTATCGATAGGAACGTCACGAAAGTAGGGTGATCAACATGGTTGGCGCGTACGCAATGGGTGCGCCGTGGCATCGCTTGGCCGGCGCCTGCGGCCCGGAGTGGAGTCATCTGAGCGACTGGTTGGCCAAGATGACCGGATCCCGCGGACCTCGCAGTCAGCAAGGATTCGGCCAATGGGGTGGCGGATTTGGCGGTGCCCCGTTTGGACCGTGGTGGGGCGGCCCGGGTCGGACCTGGCGGGCTCCGAAGGCACGTCGCGGTGACGTGCGAGCGGCCATTCTCGGCGTGCTCGCAGAGCAATCAATGAACGGTTACCAGATCATTCAGGAGATCGCGTCACGCAGCGGCGGGGCGTGGAAGCCGAGCCCGGGCTCGATCTATCCAACTTTGCAGCAGCTCGAGGACGAAGGTCTGGTGCGGGTCGAAGACGATGGCGGCCGACGCAGCTACACGTTGACCGACCAAGGTCGCGGCTACGTCACCGAAAACGCCGACGAGGTATCCGCTCCTTGGCAGGCCAGGACGGAAGCCGGCGAAAGCGATGACGAACTCAAGCCGTTGCTGGGACAAGTGGCCGGGGCCGTCTGGCAGATCGTGGCCATGGGAACACCTGAGCAGCAGGTAAAAGGTCGGGAAGCGTTGGTTGAGTTCCGGCGGAAGCTCTACTCCATCCTTGCTGAAGACGACACTCCGCCGCACAATGGCTCATGACTCGAAACTATCCGGGCCGGCTGAGCCTTCCCCCTGGGAACGTGTTGTGGGTATGGCCAACGCCGTATGGCCCGATGGATTCTCGACCATCCCAGAAGACCCAGCTTCGCATCGGTGATACCGAGCGAGACCGGGCCGTCGCCGCCCTCGGTGATCACTTCGCCGCCGGCCGGCTTACCAATGAGGAGTTCGAGCAGCGCATGGAGCAGGCCATCAAGGCGCGCTTCAACGACGACCTCGAACCCCTGTTCGTCGACCTGCCACGCACGGTGGAGCCACACGTCGAGCCGAAGTCTCAGCAGCACTCAGACATTCCCCTCGCGTGGGCAGCTATGTTCTGGTTGGCCCCACTATTCGTGATCACCGCCGTAGTCGCAGCCGTCGTGCTCAGCGCTCCCTGGCTGGTTTGGATATTCCTCTGGATGTTCCTGATCACTGGGCTGTTCCGGCACCGCCGGCGCTACGTCGGACCGCGCCACTACTACCACCACTAACCTCGGCGCGCGAGGGGCCAAGGAGCTGAATTCCGCAACCCCTCGCCTGCCGACTGGGCGTGAGCGACTACGCGGCGTTCGACAGTGGAGGATTCGGTGCGCACCCGCGTAAGCCCACGCGGCCGTGGCGCGTCGTGTTTGATGGGCTGGTGAGGGCCTTCAAGGATTGTCCACAGTGCCACGGCAATCCCACATGATCAGCCGGGCCGCCGGGATCACTCGTTCGCTCGTTACCTATTACGGGCCAGTCTGGCGCCGCCGACGGTTCAAAACGTTCTATGAGCAGTTCCTCGGAGCCGGAGACCTGGCATTCGACATCGGTGCGCATGTGGGCAATCGGGTGCACGTCTTCCGCCGGATCGGCGCTCGCGTGGTTGCCGTCGAGCCACAGCCAGATTTCGTTCGCGTACTGCGTGTGCTGTATGGCCGGGACCACGCAGTCACGATCGACGCGAGTGGCGTTGCCGCGGAGTCGGGTAAGGGCCAGCTCCACCTGAGCAGCCGTACGCCGACCGTCTCAACCTTTGCCGACTCCTGGATGAACGACGTGCGGGTCGACCGACGATTCCAGCGGATCCAATGGGACACGGTGGTCAGCGTGCCGTTGGTAACTCTCGATGAGCTCATCGCGCGGTACGACGAGCCACAATTCTGCAAAATCGACGTGGAAGGTTTCGAGCATGAGGTGCTGACCGGATTGAGTCATCCGCTCCCGATGCTGTCCTTCGAATACATTCCCGTCGCCATCGATCGGGCCGTTGCGTGCGTGACACGCGTCAGTGCCCTGGGTGAGTACCGCTTTCGTCACTCCCGAGTCGAGACCCATCGCTGGGCGGCCCCTCAATGGCTGGAGCCCGAGGCCATGATCGCGATCTTGCGCGCCATGCCGGCCGACGGCCGGTCTGGGGACGTCTACGCCGTCCGCACTGATCAACTCACCCGACTCGTCGAGGACGTCGCACGACCAAGCGTCTAGCGGAATGGATCGAGCGTCCGCGGGCTATCGAACTCAGAGCCAGGCACTCGCGGTAGATCGAGCGCGTCGGTGGCGAGGTTGGCGAGATCACCATTACGGATTGGTTGCTTTCCCCGATAGCTGGTCCGGCTACTACCCGGGCTGCGGAACGTGGGATTGAGCCCGTACAGGTTGCGGCCGGCAGGTACCCCTGGACCCCACGTCATGAACGGTATTCGGAAGTTCTGCAATTTGGTGGGCGTGTAATGCGAGGCACCGCGGCCACCATGATCGGCAGTCAGAATCAGCAGCGTATGGCGGCGCAGTGCGGGGTGGTCAGCGACGGTATTCAAGATCCGACCGAGCAGCTTGTCCGTGCGTTTGACGGCCGCGAGATAAGGCTGGCTCATGAACCCCCGTGCGTGTCCGACTCGATCCGGCAGGGAGAGATGGACGAAGGTGAGCTCTCGCGGTTTTCGGCGTAGCTCGGCCGTCAACTTCGCGACAAGTCGGGCGTTGTTGCGGTCGATGGTGAAGCGATCGATCTTGGTCCGGCCGTCATTAGCCCCCACTAGGTCGCGGGCGCCGTGACTATTCCACGTCCGCTGATAGATCTTGAACTTGGTCTTGGCCGCGAAGACGGCCGTTGAACCGCCGTGATCGTGGACCACATCGAAGACGCTGGCAACGTAATGTCCTGCTGCGCGATGGATGGTGCCACCGTTGTCGAAGTTCTCGGTGTATCCATGGCCTCCGCGCCCCGCGTTGACGGGGCGTCCGGTCAGCATCGTCGTGTGATTGGGTAGCGTGCTCGTCTTCTCGCGAACGGTCCGAGCGTTCAGTGTGTAGGAACCCTCGCGCATCAGCCGGTGGAATGCGGGCGTGCGGGACTTCCCGAGCTTGGTGATGGCAGCCGGATTGAGGCCATCGATGGAGATGGCGATCACGTGGTCGATCGGATTGTCGGCGCTATCGGGCGTCTGATCATCTGCAGGGTGCGGAGGAATCGACGTCTTGGGCCCAGATGGAGTAACCGGCGCAGGAGCGGGCGATACCACAGTGGGAGCAGTGACCGCGCCTTGGCGTGGGGTGGCATGACATCCCGCGGCGAGGAAGACAGTCGTGATCACCGTGGGCGCAATCGCAATGGCCGGCCACGACGTCCGCGGGCGTCGAACGGTCATGAGCTCGACCCTAGTCGCGACCGCTGCTGCTGGAAACGTGGCGCGCCCGGTCATGTCAATCACTCACGAGTACGAGCCTCAGCCGGCCTTCCGAACAGCAAGGAAGAGTGCAAAAAGGATCGCTGCTGCGGTAGCCAGCCCAAACGCCGCCGCAGCGCCCACTCGGTTGATCAAGATGGCGACAAGAAAGCAGAACAGCGCAAACCCATCTAGCCCTGGGACGATGCCGCGTAGCAGCGCGAGTACGCCGGCGTGACCAGACTGCGCCACGGTGAAAGCGCACACCACGCTCAAGGCGATCGGAAAGGGCGCCAGCGCACCGGTCAGGGCTGGACCCAGGACTGCCGCGAACCCCGTCACCAACACGACCAGCACGGCCGTGGCGATCGCCCGGGCGGGCAGATCCCACCAGTTCGCTGTTACCGGTGGCGGCAGTGGCTGGTCCATCCGGCGTAACAACGCGTCAGCTCCGTGCAGTGCGAGCAGGGCCAGCAGCAGCGCTGTCGTTGCGGGCACGGTAACCCGGGAGAGCGCAAGATCGGCAACAAGCACAGTGACCCAGCTCGTCAGCAAGATCACCAACCAACCGTGCCGTCGGGAAAGGTAGGCGAAGATCAACGCGAATGCCGCGAGCGGCACGATGCCTAGCGTGGCAGCCCGGGCTGCATCAGCCGTGAAGGCGCTGCCGTGGTCCAGGTACAAGATCAGCAGGATCGGACCGGCAACGATGGGTAGCACCACCAAGATCCCGGCCAACCGCGGACCCCAACGTCGCCCAGCAAGCGAGGAAGCGACCACCAGCAGCGGTGCGAGGAGCAGCTTCAACGCCAAGACGTACATGGGCGCGAGTATTTCAGGGCTCAGTCGAGGGAGACACTCGCCGAATCAAGGGTCCGAGGAAGTTGTACGGCCAGGACCGCGGTTGCGATCGCTACGGCGAATCCGGCCGCCGACTGAACAACCGGCAACAAGAAGCCGGAAATTGCGAAGAGCGGGAGAAGCACCGCGTACGCCACCCCGACTGCACGCAAACGGCGATGGGTGCGTGCGATCGCTATACCGAGCACGATTGCCGCGACGATGAACAGCACGGTCGCGCTTAACGCTGTGACGCCCAAGGCGGGTCCGTACGCGGTATCTGCGTTGAGCGCGGGCATGCCCGGTACGCCGGCCAGGTGCGCGCGTCCGATCCCTGGCTGGACGAACGCCGCGCTGCCAAATGCCGCGGACAAGAAGATGTTCGCGATCGTCGTCAGAACTAGGCCCACTACGGCGAGCCGAGCTGCGCGACCAGGTACGAGGTACGCAGTGACGGCAACCACGCCCAGCACAGCCAGGGCCGCACCGAAGATGCTTGCCCCCAGGTGGCTGATCAGAAACACATCGGTCGTGATGTAGCGGGCGTACGCGTCGAAGTCTTCAATCGGTGGCTGATGGGTGAGTGTGCCCAGCCCAAGCAGGATTCCGTAGGCGGGCAAGAGCCACAGGCCAATCCGTGCAGCTCGGTGCGTCGGCATCACGGTGTTCTGCATCGATCCCTCTCTATAACGTTCTTGGCTATCGGCAGCGCGTTGTGGGCTACCGGCGGCGTTCCGACCGAATGATCAAGATGCCTGGCGATCGTCAATTCACGACGTCGTAGTGCCGGACCGTGAGATCACGTTCGACCAGGAAACGATCATCCTCGGGGTAGAAGACTGCTTGATCGATGTCCTCGCCGGCGAATGCTCGAATGCTGTCCCGAGAATCCCAGAACGACAGCGTGATGATCTCGGAGCGGTCGTCATCGTCACGACGGAACATCCAAGCGCCCTGGTTGCCGGGCGTCCCTCGGTACTCAGCCATGCCAGTGTTGGCAATATAGGTCACGTACGCGTCAGCGTCGTCACGTCGCACGACGCCTCTCCACATGCGGGCGATCATGTATCGACAGTATCGATTCGGCGCTGGCCAGCTGCTCGATCATGTGATCACCTGGCCAACACGCCGGAAGTCTCGAGCCAAGCTGGAGACCTTCAAGAACTGAGTTTCTGGTCAGAAGTCGTCCAGCGCTCCGTGAGTAGCTTGATCACCCGCAGGACCTCGACCAAACCTAACTGTCAGTGGCTTCCAATAGCGTGCAAGCATGTTCGAAGAGCAGGTAGGTGGGCCGAATGCAGCGACGACCTTGTCGTTGGTCGCAGAGGCGCACCAGGCCGTGCTCCTGAACGAATGTCGACTGGTCGAGCTGGCCGCGCATTGGGCGGATCTCCATCATCCCGACAGCCAAGCTCCAGTCGAGCAGCCGCTGCCGGGTGCCGAGCAGGGACGCCAGTTGGGCGGAGACGGTACTCCGGAGGTGTTGGAGTTCGCCGCCGCAGAGTTTGGTGCGCGGACGCAAATCAGCTCTGGTGCCGCCCGCGCGTTGATGGCGGATGCGCTGGATCTGCGGCACCGGCTGCCGGAGCTGTGGCAACTGATCATGACCGGCGGGGTGCCGGCGTGGAAGGCCCGTAAGGTCGCCCAGGCCACCAGACATCTCAGTCGCGACTCCGCCATGCAGGTCGACGCCGCAGTCGCCCGGGCCATCATCGGCCTGCCATGGGGCAGGTTCGAGACCTTGCTGGGCGCGAAGATCATCGAAGCCGATCCGCGCGCTGCCGAGGAACAAGCGAAAATCTGGGAGGCCGAACGGTTCGTGCGTTCTGGCCGCACCAACCAGTCTGGCCTGAAGCTGTTGATCGCCAAGGCCAACGCCGGCGATGTCATCTACTTCTTGGCAACCGTCAACCGGATTGCGGAGATTCTCAAGCTCCAGGGTGATATGGAGTCGGTGGATGTCCGCCGATCAAAGGCCATCGGCATCCTTGCTCAACCGGCACTGGCGTTGCAGCTGTTGTGGGAGTTCCGCAACGAGCAGCGTCCCGCCCCTGAGTCCCAGCAACCCGAGGAACCGATCGACAACGAGCCCAATGCACCGTACGGGATGTCCGCGGCTCTGCCTGGCGAAGATGATCAGGCGCAGGCCGAGCCGGCGCAGTTGATCATGACCCGCCGACAATGGACGTCCGTAAGCTCCGGCCCAAGGTCATGCTGCACATCCATCTCAGCCAGGAAGCGCTGCTTGGCTACAGCACAGGCAAGTTCGCTCTGGGCGGGGTTGGCCGGTTCGAAGGAGTTGGGCCGGTTACGCTCGGGCAGGTCCGCCGGTTCCTCGCGGACAGCAACTGCGACGTACGCGTGCAGCCAGTCATCGACCCGCAGGACACGCCGCCGGTCGACAGCTACGAGATTCCGCGGCGGATCCGGGAAGCCATGTTCCTGCGGATGCCAGCCAGCTGCTTCCCGTACGCCGCTCACACCGGACGCCTCGAGCTTGATCACACGACCTCCTATTTCTCGCCATCCCGAGGTGGACCGCCGGGCCAAACTGGGATGAGCAAGCTAGGCCCGATGATCCGATTCGAACACCGGGTCAAGACGCACGGCCGCTGGCGGGTGCGGCAGCCAGAATCCGGAGTCTGGATCTGGCGATCACCGAATCGCGCCTATTACTTGGTCACCAACGCCGGCACCTACAGTCTCGGCGACGCGCTCTTCGCCCACCGGGTCTGGCGCGCCGCAGCACCGACCGGGCCGCCACCTGCCCTGGCTGCTTGATCCGGATCGGCGCCGCTCAGATCTGATCAAGATCACGCCGGGCAACACCTCCTCGATCACCATGATCA
>Ga0105243_10005230_pt1 | contig 10155 bp, 12 predicted proteins | sample KBSM34metaG_FD_81525 | JGI IMG/M metagenome (GOLD analysis project Ga0105243, IMG submission 81525) | Miscanthus rhizosphere microbial communities from Kellogg Biological Station, Michigan, USA - KBS M3-4 metaG | ecosystem: Host-associated > Plants > Roots > Rhizosphere > Soil | place...
AAGTTCTCTCGGTAGGGACTCGGTCATCGCTGAAGTGTTCGCTAGCACGACCAGCGCGCCCTTCCGTCCCGATTCGTGCGCAGTCATCTCAGCCTGCATCTGATTCATCTGGACCAACAGGCTCTTGGCGAACGGAAGGAGCGATGCGCCGGCCGCAGTCAGCGCAACCCCGCGTGGCGTCCGTTCAAACAACACGGTCTTGAACCGATCCTCGAGCAAGGAGATCCGTCTGCTGGCGCTACCAAGGCTCATGTGCACCGCCTCGGCTGCCAGTGTCAGGCTCCTAAGCTCGGCAGCTCGAACAAACAGAGCAAGCGAATCGATATCGGGAAGCATCGAGCGATTGTCACCGTAGGGGGTTCGGTCGCCAGGCAGGCCGGGTCGAGGTGGTCCGCCCGGGTTAGATCATGCGAACCTCCACCTAGCGGCCTTTCGTCGACGACCGCTTCTGGCCGGGTCCTGATATCGAGGACCGTCAGCTATCAAGTCGGTCGCTGCGAATGGCGGGTTTCGATTAGGCGGTCGAGGGCGAGAGGACCGGCAGTCGCTGCAAAGCGGCCGACCGCGGCGTCGACTTCGCGTCCGGACCGATCGCGGCCCTTCCCAAGCACCTACGGTCTGAATCAGACCGACTTGCTTCCGCCCTCGTGCAAGACGAGGCCGCGGTACACCGCGGTGTGCGCCGGCGTCGGCACGCCATGCGTCAGGCCCAGTTCATGCACTCTGCCGCTCAGCCATCGCAGTTCAAGCCGGTTGCCACGCTCGAGGTCCTCGGCCATCGACGAGCGGAACGACGCTGGCATTCCGGCGAGTTTGCTCATGATGTCGTCGGCCAGGCCGGTACGCAGCGCGACTCCATGCGCAATACCGACGGCGATCGCCTCATCGACCAGTTGCCGCTGGAACGCATGAGTTTCGGAGTTGCCGAGGATTGCCCCCATACGCGAACGCAGCAGCGAAGTGGCGCCCGACAGAGACGCGAGCGCGATGAACTTCTCCCAGATGACCTGAGTCGCCTCATCGCTAAGCTTCACCGACAGCCCTTCCAGCTTCGCCGACGCCTGCTCGAGCTCGACCATCACTGCGTCGCCACTCGCACGGTCAGCCACGATGGAGTGCAGGCCGCCCGGCGAACGGATCACACCAGGCCGATCGATCACCGCAGATACATAGATCACGCCACCTAGCACGACAGCCACTGGTGGGAAGCGGCTGCGGATCATCTCGACGCTGTCGATGCCGTTCTGCAGTGTGAGCACCCGCGTGGCCGGGCCTACCAGAGGCGCCATCATGCCGAGCGCGCCTTCGGTGTCGAAGAGCTTGACCGCGAAGATCACCAGATCGACCGGCCCTGCGCTTGCCGGATCGTCTGTGGCAGCCACTTCCGGCAGATGTAGGGGCAGTTGGGGATGCTCGATGCGCAGGCCATCTCGCCGCAGCGCCGCGAGATGCGCACCTCGCGCGATGAAGGTCACGTTCTGCCCCGAGTTCTGCAACCACGCGCCGACGTAGCCGCCGACGCCGCCAGAACCCATGATTGCAATTCGCATCTGACCTGCTCCGCTGCGTTGATATGTGCAAGGAACGCAGCATAGCGGCGGCGCGAATGCTTCTCCAAGCGCGCAGTGTTTCGGTATTGGCCGAAACCCGGATTAGTCTGCCGCCGTAAACGCTCCAATTGCCTCGGGCTCCAGACACATGGCCCGCGCGAAGGATTCGAGTTCAATCCCGGAAAATTGAGCCTCGCGGTTCGCGAGAGCGCGACAGTCCTGGAATGTACCCATATGGCCTCGGTCGTTCGGTCCGCCCCGCTATAAATGAACGTAGCCAAAACGTAGCTAAGCTGCGCTCCTTTGCGCTCCCCGAGGATCTCGACGACTCCAGTCTTCCCTCGTGCGCGCGTCCGCAACCGGACAATGAAAGAGGGCAGGAGCGCCTGTTAATCCGTAGGTCCCTGGTTCGAGCCCAGGTCGGGGAGCCAGAAAATTCAAGGGGTTACGTCGCAAGGCGTAGCCCCTTCGCCTTGCTATACCGAGCGCCGCCTTCACCGGGATTGCCGGCTTCCTGGCGCATCGATTGGTAAGAGTGGCGCAGTGTTAGTCGCGCGCGGCGACCCCAATTGATGCCGCGCTGACGGAGCGCTTTAAGATGACTGCGGGCTTGCAGCGACGGCAACCCGTTCTGTCAATCTCAACCGAGATTGGGCTGCGTGTCCTGAAAGCTCTTCAGCCGCTGCACGTCTTTCCACCAGTCCGGAAACCCTCGTATATCGAGCAGACCCGCGAAGTCCGGTGTCAAAGACACATAGAAGACGACAGGTGCCAGGAACAGATCCGCCAGACTCAGATCGCCGGCGATGAACGTGGACTCGCCCTTCGTCTTCATCGCCAGGTCGACCATCTTGCGCGCGTTCTCGATGCCCGCTTTGCGCATCGCGTCGTTCTTGCCACCAACGAAGTCCGGGAACAGGTGGTAAGCGGCGATCCCACCAATCAGGGCCCCGTAGCCGTAGGAATCGAGCAAGCCGATGACCATGTCCATGCGCGCACGATTTTTCGGCGTAGCAGGGACCAGGGATGTGCCAGGCAGGACGTCGTTCAGGTATCGGACGATCGCCGAGGTTTCCAGGATGCGAATGCCGTCGTGATCCAGGACGGGCACCTTTCCGAAAGGATGGCGAGCCAAATGCTCCGGTTTCCTTGGCTCGCCGCTCAAGACGTTCAGGGGGACCTGCTCGAAATCCGTGAACTTCTTTTCCGCGAACAGCATCTTGACGGTGCGAACGTAGGTTGAGCCGTCGAAGCCCCAGAGAGTCATTGTTGACATGATGCAAATCCTTGGATGAGCCCATGATCGAGCGCCTGGTACCGCCCGCCATTGGCGACGTGGAACCGATTCACTCTACTACTCCCCATGACGCAGTCTGCGGACAGGGGGCTCCTGGGCACCCACGAGGCCATCGTCCCAGACGTTCTGGCCGGCGTACCCCTTGGCTGCGAAAGTCAGTCTTTGGGCTGGGTGATGTCGACCTAGGCGAGAGCTACCTGCCGAACATCCTTGTCACTTCGCGGGATCTTCTCCGCCTCCTGACAGGAGGAGAAAGTGGATTTCTTGTGTAGAGGTCTAACTCCATAAGGAAGGACATGGGCTGAAGGTGGTCAACGTCTATAGAGCCTCCCTGCCCCAGCGGTACTTCCCACTTTTTCCACCCCTCCGCGGTGCGGTGTCATGTACCACGCGCCCATCAAGCCGGGTGCCTGGGGCAGCGAGCCGGTCGTGCCGACGGCGCCGAGGCCTCGGAACAAGTGATGAAGCGCGGGACTCAAAATCCCGCGCGGCTCAGTCCGGCCGACGCGCTGACGCCCGGCGAGATTCGATAGACTCCAGCAACCACTTCCGCATCTGCTTCCGCATCGCCCGCCCGCCGTCGCCGGCCCTCACCACGCAGCACAGAGATGACAGTGCCGGGGCAATTCGATGAGAAGGATCGCGCCAACCTGCGCGACGAGCTGACCAACATCAAGAAAAACTGGTGGGTGTTCCCGGATTGGTTGATGGCGCTCGGATTGGTGGTCGCCCTCTGTTCGTTGTTCTTTTTCGTGCCCTTCTCCGCGGGCCTCGTGGGCATGCTTGCGTCGATCTACTTTGCAACGCAAGTTGCCTACAGGCGAGGTGTCTATTTCGGTTTCGCACGCGGCTTCGAGCAGGGGCACGAACAAGGCGTACGGCGCGCAAACGAGCCGCGCTCGCCCCCACCGCCTCCTACCCAGACGTCCGACCCCGGCCCGCGCCTCCAGAGCTAAAACACCGCTTTTTCGCGGTCCCGCCGCAAACGAGAAGTCTCATTCACGAGAAGAGCCGAGAGAGCGCCCGAAACAGCCAAGAGAGCGCCCAAAACGCGAGAAAGCAGCCGCACAAGACCACCAGCCAGCCGCCAACGATGCCAATCAAGTACCGTTCGCCATCGCTCATCTAAACCAGACCTCCACAATCTTCGGATCGCTATCCGCCAGGCTGGTCAATATAAAGCGACTGACGGTACTTTTGACGGTATGTCGCAGAGGTTGTCTCGGCGAACCTAGCTCCCATGCAGGTTCGAAGGGCGTGTCGATTCGGATCGCCGCACCGAATTCGTCGCGTGCGTCGGCTGCAAGGCGGTGTACTTCGCTCCCTTGCGTCGACCCGAGCCGCTCGAGATTCGGCCCGGCCAGGAGATGGGGGGTATCGGCGGCCCCGAGCCTAGACCCGACAGCACTGCGGCGTTGAAGCGAGACGCCGCTGACGCCGCGACGGACTATCGCAAGCCGGGTCGACTAGGCCGACGCTGACCCGCTTGGCGTAGGTCGGACGTATCGAAACGGTTTGGGACTCCTCACCGTTCCCTCGCCCTACTGTCGGGGGGCGCGGCGCCCGGTTCAGACAGGTAATGCAACTCGCGCGTCTGCAGGTCTGGCTCGGCGCCGGGGAATGCGCGCGCGGCATCGGCTCGGGAGAGCGCGTAGGTCGTCAGACGGCGCTCGTCGGTGCGCTCATCAATGATCCACCAGCGAAAGAACTCGGTCGGGTTCATATGCACGTTGGCGCCTGCCCTTGATGGGCGGTAGTTTGCTGCTCCATAGATCCCGTCCACAATCAAAAACTGGCACTGCGTCGCGAAGTCGGGGTTTGCATGGACGACTGGGATCGCGCGAGACGAGCTTGCGAACATCTGCTCGACGTTCGAGCGACGTATGAGGCCGCCTTGACCGCCCTTATCCGCTCCAAGAACATTGGCTCCCTTGCGCCCCTAGAAGTCTTGGCGAGTGAAGTGGAGCGGGCCCATAGCGCCGTTCTCACTGACCTAAGGATCATCCGCATGAGCCAGGGTGCGGTGGCCGGCAAAGAGTCGCCCCAAGAGCCCAGCGCCCGGGTAGAGGGTTCATCGGCAGGCGGGGGAGCGCCCGGCGGGCACGGCTGATGCCGGACGTGCGCATGGACGCTCAACGGAAGCTCGAGACTGAAGCGGAGAGGTCGCGGCGCCTTCGTGAGAAGGCTGACGAGGCGAACGACCGCTTGGGCGAAGTCATGCAAGAGCTAATCCAAGCGGAGGCGGCCAGGGGACACAGGCTCGCTACCGAGGCCGCCGAGCTGCGTGCCCGCATGCGGGGGTACTCGCCTGCACCACAGGCCGCTGACCGGCCGCCGCTAGGCGGCTCCGACGAGGTCGGTGCTCGCTCGGTACCGCCGCGCGATGACTTGTCGAGAGCATCGCCCGACTCACCGATGGTTTAGCAACCCGGCGGTGTCGATCGTCATGGCCTGGCGCGGTGCGCTGCCAGCGCGATTGCTCGCTTCTTACATTGCCGTCCAGCTGTTCGGCGCCATGCTCGGCGCCTGGCTCGCCAACCATCGCTATATCAGCCTCAATCCACTTGTGGCTATGCGTCCAGCAGCACGCGACTGATGCTTTCGACCCGAATCGGATATCGGAACTTCGGGGTTGAAAAGGAGACAGCGGCGCTCACGCCCCTTATGGGCAGCGCTCTTCGCAATCAACTACGCCCGGTACATCGGCCACCGCTCGCCACGGTCGCAAGCCCTGCCGCGCCAGCTGTCCCAAGAGGCCGTGTGAAATCGAAGCACACACGGTTGTATGCGGACGGTGCGGTGTTCTGCCCAGAGGCGGATTCAGAGCCACCGATAGCGGACCCTCGGCGAAATCCGCTTCTGGCCGAATGCGCCGCCAAGCAACGATGTTGGACTAAGCCGGCCGTCCGCGCCGATATCGTCGTCGCCGCGATCTTCTACCTGCTCTTGAGGTCTCGCGCTGGTATCTACATGATTAAGCATGGCGCACAGAGCGGCAATGAAAGATGGCCTGACCCGCCGCGTCCTTCTCTCGGCTGCGCTATCCACGCTGGCCCTGCGGCATCGCTCGGCCGCAAGCGCCGAATCGCGCGTGCCGATCGCCGACATGCACAGCCACTTCGGCATCATCATGCGACGCAACCTGGCGAGCGCCGATTTCGCCGAGGAGCTGCGCACGCAGCGGGTCGCGCTGATCGCCTGGTCGCTGCCTTCGGACGGACTCTGGATCCGCGGCGGCGCGAACGGCATCGAGCAGGTGCGCGAACCTGGGCCGGGCGAGCTGCGCGCGTTCTTTCGCATGCAGATGGAGCGGATGAAGGCTTACGTCGCGAGCAGCGGCCTGCGGCCGGTGCTCACCGGCGCCGACGTCGACGCCTGCTTGGCAGGCGAGACGGGCGTGGTGCTCGCCTCAGAGGGCGCCGACTTCCTCGAAGGCCGGGTCGAGGACCTCACCGAATTCACGCTCTCGGGCTGCGCCACGTGCAGCTCGTGCACTACATCCGCAATCCGATCGGCGACTTCCAGACCGTGCCGCCAGTTCACGGTGGCCTCAGCGATGCCGGCGAGCGGCTCGTCGTGGCTTGCAACGAGCAGGGGCTCTTGGTCGACTTGGCGCACTGCAGCGCGGCCGCGGTGGAGCATGCGCTCGAGGTCGCACGGAAGCCGGTCGTCTGGTCGCACAGCTGGGTCGATCGGAGCGAGGGTCGCTGGCAGGACGGAATCGGGTATCTGCAACGGCGACTCTCGCTGGCGCAGGCCAAGCGCATCGCCGACCAGGGTGGCGTCATCGGTCTGTGGGGGCTCGGGCTGAACCGGCCCGGGCCGAGCCGAACGCCGGGTCAGGGCAACTGGACAGTCTCGGTGGGCGACAGGCGCGGCTACGCCCGCGAAATCGCGAACCTCGTCGGCTGGCTCGGTGCCGACCACGTCGGCCTCGGCACCGACATCGAGGGCGTGGGCGCGAACTGGTCGGTCAACGACTACTCGCACGTGCGCAGCGTCGTCGAGGCGCTGGAGGGCCTCAAGCTGCCCGCCAGCGCAATCGAGCAGGTGGCCGGCGGCAACTACGCGCGCGTGCTGAAGACGGCGTTGAACGGCTGAGGCTGGACCGCACGGGGCATACCTCCGGGATGGCGCGCGAACTCGCCTTTGATCCCCTTGTTGCGCCCTGCCGCGCAGATGGCAGTGTTGGAAGACCAGCGCGGAAAGAGGAACACGAGGGACACTAGTGGATGCGTGCAGGCTGCTGCAGGTCTTGATACAGGGGGGCGTGACCATGGAAAGGCGCCACTTCAACAGCTTCGTGGCGGCGGCCGTCCTCGGCCTCTCGGGTGCGGCCTCAGGTCAACCTGCTGCCGGCAAGGTCTGGCGCATTGGTTTCATCTCCGGCTCTCCTCGCCCCCCTGACGGGGCCGTCCCGGCCGTCTTGCGGAAAGCGCTGCAGGAGCTGGGCTACGACGAGGGCAAGAACGTCGTCTACGAGGGCCGGTGGGCCGCGGCGCAATCGGAAAAATTGCCGGGGCTTGTCGCCGACGTCCTGAGCCTGAGGGTCGACCTGATCGTTACGCAGGGAGCGCCCGCAGCCGCTGCTGCGAAGCGAGCGACAAGCGCCCTTCCAATCGTCGTCGTCTATGCCGGCGACGTGGTCGAGACCGGCCTTGTCGCAAGCTTGGCCCGCCCTGGCGCTAACGTCACAGGCATCAACGACCAGTCTTCGGTGCTGAGCGCCAAGCGGCTCGAGATCCTGAGGGAGGCTGTGCCGGCGGCCAGACGCGTGGCGGTGCTCTGGAACGCGGGGGACCCTGCGATGACGCTGCGTTACCGGACGATCGAGCGCGCGGCGCAGTTGCTCGGTGTCGCGATCGAGCCGTTCGGCGTGCGAGAACCGGACGACTTCGACGCCGCTCTCACAGGCATGGACCGCAGCCCGCCTGATGCGCTGATGATGGTTGCCGATGCGTTGACCAACCTGAATCGGCAGCGCGTGATCGACTACGCCGCGATTCACCGGATTCCGGCGATGTACGAGACCGGCGGCGCCGTGCGCGGCGGCGGGCTGATGTCGTACGGCGACGACATTAGCGAGAACCTCAAGCTCGTCGCCGCGTATGTCGCTCGCATCCTTCGCGGTGCGAGTCCTGGTGATCTTCCCGTGCAGCAGCCAAACCGCTATTTCCTCGCTATCAACCTGAGGACCGCGACGTCGCTCGGGCTCTCGATCCCACCATCGCTCAGATTGCGCGCTGACGAGTTGGTCGAGTGACACGCCGTCGGATGACGGTGGCGGTCGGAAGCCGCCAGCGGACACTCGGTGGCGAGCTGCCATTCGGGCGCCGGTTTCCTGGAGCGGGGCGAAGGGAATCGAATCTTTGACGGCGATAGAGCAGCAGCGCGGGATCTGTCATCTGCGAATGGCAAGGTACCCCCCAAGACACCCGCCCCCGAGATCCTTTGCTAGGAGCCAACTCGTCGGCGAACTGCTGTATCGATTCTTCAAGCGACATGTCCACGTCGGGCTCCGCCCCACTAGCAAAGATGGAGACTCGCCAGCAGCGATCGGCGCATCATTCGCTGTTCATCGAAAGGAGGCGAGCTCGTGAAGCACACCGTCATCGCTGTCTTCGACAAGGCTGAAGACGTGCAGAAGGTCGCGCAGGCCCTGAAGGCCCGCGGTTTCGACGAAGCCGCCATTCACGTCGCCCGGGGCGGCGACGCCGCCGACGACGAGCTGATCGCCCCGGCCCTGACGATAGAAAGCGGGCCGTTGACGGGTCTGTTGCATCGTCTGTCGGTGTTGTTCGGCGCGGAGGAGGTGCACCTGGCTCACTATGAGGAAGCCGTCCGTCGCGGCAGCCGCGTCCTCGAGGTCGACGCCGCCGACGAGGCGCAGGCTGCGACGGCACGCGACACATTGCTCGCCCAGGGCGCCGTCAACATCGAGGACCGCGTCGAGGAGTGGCAGCGGGCGGGGTGGCGCAGCCCCGCGGTCGGCGCCCAAGCGGCTGCGGCCGGGAGCGCGGGCGCCGTCGTGCATCGTCAGGAGGTGAGCCTCGGCGGCGTTCGCGTCTACGGGCGTGTCGTCGTGTCGACGTTCGACGACATCGTCGACGACTTTCGCTCCGACTACCAGTCGCGGTACGCGGCAACGGGGTCGACCTACGAGGACTTCGATCCGGCGTATCGCTACGGTCACGCGCTGGCGTCTGACAGCCGCTACCGCGGTCGCAGCTGGGACGAGATCGAGACCGAAGCGCGCGCCGAATGGGAGCAGCGCCATCCGCGAAGCGCCTGGGAACGGTTCAAGAGCGCCGTGCGCCACGCCTGGGCGCGCACGACCGGCGAGTAGGCGCCAGGCGACGCCGGAGGAGCGTCAGTCGGGTTCTAGTTGGTATCTCGCGTGCCCGAGGACTCGCTTACGGGTCGCTGGCGCGAAGTGCGAAGACGCGCGAAGAACGGCCATCGACTCGTCGTGCGACCGCCCTACCTAGACTGACACAGTGCCGGTGGCAAAGGAGGCCTCATGCGGGAGGTACCTAAGGGGACGCAAGGTTCCTTCACGATGGCGGTCTTGCCTGAGCACCTAGCCAGTCGATTCAAGGACCCTATGCTTCCTGCAGTGCTCTCTACGCCTGTGATGATCATGGCGATGGAGAATGCTGCGCTTAACGCGATCAAGCCGTTTTTCGATCGAGGTGAGAGTGCCGTGGGGACGTTCGTCAATGTGCACCACGTTGCTGCGACGGTTGTGAACCGCCGCATCGTTGCTCACGCAGAGGTCACGGGTGTGGACGGCCGACACATTGAGTTCCATGTTCGAGCGGTCGATGGAGGCGAGGAAATCGGCCGCGGTACACACGGGCGCGCCATCATCAACCTGGCAAAGTTTGATGAACTGCTGGCCGCCAAGTACCACACCAAGTCAGCATGACAGAGACGGCTACGTCGATGGGCGTGCCCGCGACGCACGGCACTGGCCGGGCCATTCCTAGTCGGCAGCTCGACCCGAAGCGGCCCATCGGTGGCGCGCAAGCTGGCAGTGATCCTGCATCGCATGTGGATCGACGGGTCGGAGTTCCGCTGGGGTAGCCCAGCCTTGACCGTCGTGTGAACCGATCAATCGAGAGTCAGAGTCTGGAGGTGAGAGCGTCTGGGTGTGAACGATGGTCCGGGTGAAGCCGAAGATGACTGCTGCGCCTCGAGCGCGTCCATAAGCGTGGCTCCCCGCTCCGTCCGACCAATGCGTGCAGCGTCCGATCAAGATCGAGCCGACTGCGTAGAGAAGCGTGACTCACACCGAGACGGTCCACT
>Ga0105243_10005232_pt1 | contig 10154 bp, 8 predicted proteins | sample KBSM34metaG_FD_81525 | JGI IMG/M metagenome (GOLD analysis project Ga0105243, IMG submission 81525) | Miscanthus rhizosphere microbial communities from Kellogg Biological Station, Michigan, USA - KBS M3-4 metaG | ecosystem: Host-associated > Plants > Roots > Rhizosphere > Soil | place: Michigan...
CACGCGTTGCCGGGTTCGACAGGTGGATCTCGATCAGCCTCGCCCCGCCGGTGGTGACCAGGGCGCAGGCGTCGCGGACGGCATACGAGTAGTGGGTGAAGGCGGCCGGGTTGAGCACCACGTCCGCACCATGGTCGACGGCCTCGTGGATCCAGGCGATCAGCTCGGCCTCGTCGTTCGTCTGGCGGAAGTCGGCCGTGAGCCCAAGTGAACGCGCTTCGCGCGACACGAGCCCGGCGATGTCCTCGAGGGTCTGCGAGCCGTAGATCTCCGGCTCCCGGCTGCCCAGCCGGTTGAGGTTCGGGCCATTGAGCACGTACACCAGCGACGCCGTCATGGCCGAGAGTCTAGGCAGACCACGTCGCCTCGACGTCCCTTGTTTCTGCACCGGGGCCCATGACTGCGCCTTGTTCGGCTGCTCTGCCTGGCCCTGGCTTACTCTGCCTAGCCCTGCCTTACCCGCCATGACGGCCGTCGAGCCCAGATGACACTTTTCTGTAACACTGCGCCGAAGTGGCACATTTCCGGCAGCCCCCATGCCTATGCTCCACAAGGTTTGTGCTTCATCAACAAGATTCAGGAATCCTGAGGAGGATTTATGCGTGGCACCACTTTTGGTCCCCGGTGGGTGACGGTCGCCGCTGGCGCAGCGTCTCTTGCCCTCGTGCTCTCCGCCTGTGGCAGTAGCACAGACAAGACGGCTGCACCGGGCGCCGGTGGCAGTGGCGGTGGCATCATCCTCGCCTCTGGTACCGAGCCGCAGAACCCCCTCCTGCCGGCCAACACGAACGAGGTCGGCGGTGGTCTCATCATGAGGCTGTTGTTCGAGGGCCTCGTGAGCTATGACGCCGCGGGCAAGACGGTCAACCAGGTCGCCGAGTCCATCGACACGAAGGACTCCAAGACCTTCACCATCAAGCTCAAGCCGGGCTGGAAGTTCACCAACGGCGAGGCCGTCAACGCCAAGTCCTTCGTGGACGCCTGGAACTTCGGTGCGCTCATCACCAACCAGCAGCTCAACGCCACCTTCTTCTCGCCCATCGACGGTTACGCCGACGTCCACCCCGAGAACGAGAAAGCCAAGCCCACGGCCACGACCATGAAGGGTCTCAAAGTCGTCGACGACTCCACCTTCACCGTCAAGCTGTCATCTGCGCAGGCATCGTTCCCGGTGCGCCTCGGCTACACCGCGTTCTTCCCACTGCCTCAGGCCGCCTACAAGGACATCAAGGCGTTCGGTAACAAGCCGATCGGCAACGGCTCCTACGCGATGGACGGCGACTGGCAGCACAACGTCTCGATCAAGGTGAAGAAGAACCCCGACTACAAGGGGACCCTGGTAGCCAAGAATGCCGGCGTCGACGTCAAGGTCTACACCAGCCAGGACTCTGCCTACACAGATCTGCTCGCCAACAACGTGGACGTCGTCGAGGCCATCCCGGACAGCGCCCTGGGCAAGTTCACAACGGACCTGGGTGCGCGAGCGATCAACCAGCCGGCCGGCGTCTTCCAGTCATTCTCCTTCCCGCTGTACCAGCCCCAGTGGAGCGGCGAGCAGTCCAAGAAGGTCCGTCAGGCGATCTCCATGGCGGTCGACCGCAAGCTCATCACCGACAAGATCTTCAAGAGCACCCGCACCCCGGCCACGGACTTCTCCTCGCCGATCGTGCAGGGCTACTCCAAGGACATCTGCGGCGAGCTCTGCACCTTCAACCCGGTCAAGGCCAAGGCCCTCCTGGCAGAGGCCGGCGGCTTCACAGGCAAGCTTGAGATCGCCTACAACGCAGACGGTGGGCACCAGGCGTGGGTCGACGCGACCTGCAACAGCATCAAGAACACCCTGGCCATCGACTGCGCCGGCAAGTCCTACCCCGACTTCAAGTCCCTGCGTGACCCGATCACCAAGGGCGTGATGACGACTGCCTTCCGCACCGGCTGGCAGATGGACTACCCGGCACTGGAGAACTTCCTGGCGCCGATCTACGTCAAGGGCGCGGGCTCGAACGACGCTCACTACGACAACCCGAGCTTCGACGCTCTGATCAAGCAGGGCGATGAGGCCAAGTCCCAGGACGAGAGCATCAAGTTCTTCCAGGATGGCGAGAAGCTCCTGGTCAGGGACATGCCTGTTATCCCGCTGTGGTACTCCAACGTCACCGGTGGCTACTCCGAGAACGTCTCGAACGTGAAGTTCGACGTCTTCGGTGTGCCGGTCTTCACCGACATCACGAAGAAGTAGCAGGGCGACCCCCCCGCCGCTGCACCATCCGGGGCGGCGGACGCGCAGGTGCGTGTCCGCCGCCCCGGATGTTCTCGTAGGGCGACCGGTTCCCTGACGAGAGCATCTGGTGCGGTAGCACCCCGAAGAGGCACACCAACGAATCACGTCGTAACCTCGTCGCAAGCTCAGGCTCAATTGGGCTGCTGCAGGCCAACGCAAACCCGTCGCGACCACGAAGCCTGTTTCACCGACTCAAGACAAGGAGGCCCGGGTGGGCACTTACGTCCTGCGGCGTCTGCTACAGATGATCCCGGTGTTCTTCGGCGCGACGTTCCTCATCTTCTACCTCGTGCTGGGAATGCCCGGCGACCCGCTGGCCTCCATGTGCGGCGAGCGAGGGTGCGACCCGGCGACGGCAGCAGCGCTACGCGCGCAGTTCCACATCGGCGAGCCGCTGCACATTCAGTACTTCGAGTACATGAAGGGCATCCTGACCCTTGACTTCGGTGAGACCTTCAGTCGCCGACCCGTCGTCGACGTCATGCGCGAGGCCTTTCCCATCACGCTCCGACTCGCGACCGTGGCATTTGTGATCGAGCTCTGCATCGGCATCCCGCTGGGCCTGCTCGCCGGCCTGCGGCGGGGCAAGCTCTTCGACAACAGCATCCTGTTGGCAACACTGGTGATCATCTCCATCCCGATCTTCGTCGTCGGCTTCACGATGCAGTACTTCTTCGGCATCCAGCTCGGATGGTTCCGGCCCACGGTCAGTGGTGAGGCCCCGTGGAACGAGCTGTTGCTGCCGGGCATCGTTCTTGCGTCGGTCTCGCTCGCCTACATCATGCGGCTGACGCGCACCTCGGTCGTCGAGAACACCCACGCCGACTACGTACGCACGGCCGTCGCCAAGGGACTCCCCCGGCGCCGGGTCGTCACGGTGCACCTGCTGCGCAACTCCATGATCCCGGTGGTGACCTACCTGGGCGCCGACCTCGGCGCCCTGATGGGCGGGGCGATCGTGACCGAGCGGATCTTCAACATTCACGGTGTCGGCGGCACGCTCTTCCAGGCGATCACCCGTGGCGAAGCCCCCACCGTCGTGTCGTTCGTGACCATCCTGGTCATCATCTACCTGTTCGCCAACCTGCTCGTGGACCTTCTCTATGCCGTTCTCGATCCGAGGATCCGTTATGCCTGAGCCCTCGCCCAGCATCATCCCGTCGGATGACATTGCTGTAGCCGCGTTGGACGTGGGCGGCCCCGGCGACCCCGGGGCCGGCGGAAAACCTCGCAGCCTGTGGTCCGACGCCTGGCACGACCTGCGCCGCAACCCCATGTTCCTCGTCTCGGCGCTGCTCATCCTGCTGTTGGTCGTGGTCGCGATCTTCCCGAGTCTGTTCACCGGCACCGACCCGACGTTCTGCGACCTGGCCAACGGCGAGGGGGGCCCTGCGCCGGGGCACCCGTTCGGGTTCGACCGGCAGGGCTGTGACATCTACTCCAGGGTGATCTACGGCGCGCGCGCATCCGTGGCGGTCGGCATCTTGGTCACCACTGGCGTGGTCGTCATCGGTGGCCTCATCGGGGCCCTGGCCGCGTTCTATGGCGGCAAGGTCGACTCATTGCTGTCCCGGCTGGTCGACGTGTTCTTCGCCATCCCGCTGCTGCTCGGCGCCATCGTCTTCCTGCAGGCCTTCCCCTTCCGCAACATCTGGACCGTGGTCGCGGCCATCATGCTCCTCGGCTGGCCCCAGATGTCGCGCATCATGCGAGGGTCAGTCATCTCGGTGAAGGAGTCCGACTTCGTCACGGCAGCCAGAGCCCTCGGCGCCAGCGACATGCGCATCCTCACCCGGCACATCCTGCCCAACGCCATCGCGCCGGTCATCGTCGTGGCCACCATCTCTCTCGGTCTGTTCATCGTGCTCGAGGCGACGCTGTCCTTCCTGGGCATCGGGCTCCCGCCGTCCACGGTCTCCTGGGGCGGGGACATCAGTAAGGCGCAGACCTCGCTGCGATCCGCCCCGCACGTGCTTTTGTACCCGTCAGTGGCGCTGTCGATCACCGTGCTCGCCTTCATGCTCCTCGGCGACGCGGTCCGCGACGCCCTCGACCCGAAGCTTCGGTGAGGACGCCATGACCCATACCGGGACCAACCAGGCCATCCCCGCCGACGACATGCAGCTGAGCGAGGACCGCAGCGCGTTGCTGCTCGATGTCGACGACCTGCACGTCGAGTTCCGCACCCGCGACGGCGTGGCCAAGGCCGTCAGCGGAGTCAGCTTTGACCTGCGACCCGGCGAGACCCTCGCCATTCTCGGCGAGTCCGGCTCCGGCAAGTCGGTGACTGCGCAGGCCATCATGGGCATCCTCGACACCCCGCCCGCCTACGTCACCCAGGGGTCCGTCCGTTTCCGGGGGACCGAGCTGCTGAGCCTTCCGGAGAAGGAACGGCGTCGCTACCGCGGCGAGAAGATCGCCATGATCTTCCAGGACGCGCTGTCGTCGCTCAACCCCGTCTACAGCGTCGGGTTCCAGATCGGTGAGATGTTCCGGGTGCACCGCGGCACATCGCGGGACGACGCCAAGAAGAAGGCCGTCGAGCTGATGGACCGGGTCCACATCCCGGCCGCCCGTCAGCGGGTCAACGACTACCCTCACCAGTTCTCCGGGGGCATGCGGCAACGCATCATGATCGCCATCGCGCTGTCCCTGGACCCTGACATCATCATCGCGGACGAGCCAACGACAGCCCTCGATGTCACCGTCCAGGCACAGGTCATGCAGCTGCTCGCCGATCTGCAGGCAGAGAGCCATATGGGCCTGATCCTGATCACGCACGACCTGGGGGTGGTGGCTGACGTCGCCGACAAGATCTCGGTGATGTATGCCGGGCGCCTGGTCGAGCAGGCACCCGTCATGGACCTCTATGCCAGCCCCGCCCATCCCTACACCGAGCGGCTGCTGGCCGCCATCCCCAGGGTGGACCTCAAGGGTCAGGAGCTGTACACCATCAAGGGCATCCCGCCGAACCTGACCCGCATCCCCGCCGGCTGTGCGTTCCACCCGCGCTGCCCCTACGCGCAACCCATCTGCGTCGAGCAGGTGCCGCCATTGCACGACATCTCGGGCGACCGCCGCAGCGCGTGCCACTTCTGGAAGGAGACCCTCGATGGCAGCATCCAGAACCGATGAGCCGGTCCTCGAGGTGCGAGGACTCGTCAAGCACTTCCCCCTGACCAAGGGCATCGTCTTCAAGAGGCAGATCGGTGCGGTGCAGGCCGTCGACGGTGTCGACCTGTTGCTGTACAAGGGTGAGACCCTGGGGCTGGTCGGTGAGTCTGGCTGTGGCAAGTCCACCACCGCAAGGCTGCTGATGCGCCTCGACGAGCCGACTGCGGGCCAGATCCTGTTCCACGGTGAGGACATCGCCCAGCTGTCGGGCAAGGCGTTCAAGGCCGTCCGGCGCAACATCCAGATTGTGCTGCAGGACCCGTACTCGTCGCTGAACCCGCGGATGACGGTCGGCGACATCGTCGGCGAGCCGTTCCAGATCCACAAGGATGTCGCGCCCAAGGGCAGCCGCCGCAAGCTGGTGCAGGAGCTGCTGGAGGTCGTCGGCCTCAACCCCGAGCACATCAACCGCTACCCGCACCAGTTCTCCGGTGGCCAACGGCAGCGCATCGGCATCGCCCGAGGGCTCGCCCTCCGTCCAGAGATCATCATCTGTGACGAGCCGGTCTCGGCTCTCGACGTCTCCGTGCAGGCTCAGGTGATCAACCTCTTCGAGAAGCTTCAGGACGAGCTCGGGCTCTCCTACATCTTCATCGCCCATGACCTGTCTGTCGTGCGACACATCTGTGACCGCGTCTCCGTGATGTACCTCGGCAAGGTGGTGGAGACCGGCGACGAGGAGCAGATCTACGAGCGCCCGACCCACCCCTACACGCAGGCACTGCTGTCCGCCGTGCCCGTGCCCGATCCGACCTTGCGGGGTCGTCGCGACCAGATCATGCTCGAGGGCGATGTGCCGAGCCCGGCCAACCCCCCGTCAGGCTGCCGCTTCCGCACCCGCTGCTGGAAGGCCCAGGACATCTGCGCAGAGCAGGAGCCCGAGCTGGTCGTACGAGACGATCTGGACCACCCGAGCGCCTGCCACTTCGCCGCCATCCGCAAGGTGATCGTTACCCACGACGTCTCCTGAGCGTGGCGTCACGGGCCCAAGGAGCCATGGCGGTTGACAACCCGCCTCACGGGTTGCGTCAGTGGCTGGAGATCCTGGTGTACGCCGCCTGCAGCAGCAAAGGGTCGGGACCCTCGAGGCGTCCTGGCCGGGCCAGGCCGTCGAGCACCACGAGGCGCAGCAGTGAGCCCCGGCTCTTCTTGTCACGTCTCATGGCGTCGTACAGCCTCGGCCATCGGTCGCCCCGGTAGCTCGTCGGCAGTCCCACGCCGGTCAGGGTCGACCGGTGTCGATCCACCACCGCATCATCCAGCCGGCCCGCCAGACGTGACAGCTCGGCTGCGTAGACCATGCCCACGCTGACCGCCTCGCCGTGGCGCCACGTGTAGCCCTCGACCTGCTCGAGGGCATGCGCGAAGGTGTGGCCGTAGTTCAGGATCTCGCGCAGGGAGGACTCCTTGGGGTCATCGGTGACGACGCGCGCCTTGACCATGATCGAGCGTTCGACGAGCTCGCGCACTGCGGGGCCGTCGGCGCGCTGGACGCCCTCGGGGTCCGCTTCGACCAGGTCGAGGATCGCCGGGTCAGCGATGAAACCACACTTGATGACCTCGGCCATCCCGGACACGAAGTCGCCCGGGGGCAACGTGTGCAGGGTGGCAAGGTCGCACAGAACACCCGCCGGCGGATGGAAGGCGCCCACCAGGTTCTTGCCCTCGGCGGTGTTGATGCCGGTCTTGCCGCCGACCGCCGCATCCACCATGCCGAGCAGGGTCGTCGGGACCTGGACCACCTTGACGCCTCGCAGCCAGGTTGCAGCGAGAAAACCCGCGAGGTCGGTCACGGTCCCGCCGCCGACGCCGACGATCGCGTCCGAGCGCGTGAAACCGGACTGTCCCAATACTCCCCACAGGCGTTCCGCAACCCGGGCCGACTTGGCCTCCTCGGCGTCAGGAACCTCGGCGATGAACGCCGAGAAGCCCTGTGCCCCCAGGTCGTCGCGCACAGCCTCGCCCTTGGCCCGCAAGGCATGCGGGTGGATGACGAGCACCCGCTCGACGCCCGGACCGAGCAGATCCGGCAGCTCCCCGAGCAGTCCGGTTCCGACCACGACGTCGTATGCCGAGTCGCTGCCCTCGCCCACACGGATGCGGGATGCGTCACTCACCGTGGGTCTCCCGTCGCTGCTCCAGTCGTTGCACGATCTCGGCCGCGACGTCCTGCGGCACCCGCCCGGTGGTCTGGACGCTGAAGGTCGCCAGCCGCTCATAGGTGGGGCGTCGCACTTCCATCATCTGGATCCACTGCGCCCTCGGGTTGAGCGCCAACAGCGGCCGGCTCTGGCCAAAACCCACCCGCTTGGCGGCATCGGCGATAGCCACATCGAGGAACACGACGGTGAGCCCTGCCAGGGCCGCCTGGGTCAGGGGGTCCATCACCGCGCCTCCGCCAAGGGACAGCACGCCGCTGTGGGAGGCGAGTGACGACGCGACCTCGGCCTGCTCGAGCTCGCGAAACCGCGACTCCCCCTGGTCCAGGAAGATGTCTGAGATGGACTGTCCCTGCTGGACCTCGATGGCATGGTCGGTGTCGCGCAGCCCAACGCCCAGCATCGCAGCGAGCGCCCGGCCGACCGTCGTCTTGCCGGAGCCGGGCGGGCCCGTGAGCACCACGCAGGGACGCACGGGGTCTTCGCTCTCCATGGGCGCAGTGCCGCTCACCACGAGCGCAGCGCCTCAGGGATCGCATCCAGATAGCCGCGGTGGTTTCTCGAGGTCTCGGCAACGCTGTCACCGCCGAACTTCTCGAGGCACGACTGGGCGAGGACCAGGGCGACCATGGCCTCGGCCACGACGCCCGCCGCCGGCACGGCGCAGACATCCGAGCGCTGATGGATGGCAGTCGCGGCCTCCCCGGTGGCCAGGTCGACGGTGGCGAGCGCCTTGGGGACAGTGCTGATCGGCTTCATGGCCGCGCGGACGCGCAGCACCCCACCGGTCGACATGCCACCCTCGGTGCCGCCGGCCCGGCCGGTGCGCCGCCGGATCACCCCGTGGTCGTCACGGTCCATCTCGTCGTGCGCGGCCGATCCGCGGCGGGCTGCGGTGGCGAACCCGTCGCCGATCTCCACGCCCTTGATCGCCTGGATCCCCATCAAGGCCGCGGCCAGCTGCGAGTCCAGACGACGGTCCCAGTGGACGTGGGAGCCCAGACCCGGCGGCAGCCCGTATGCCAGGACCTCCACGACCCCGCCGAGCGTGTCACCGTCGTTCCTTGCCGCTTCCACCTCGGCCACCATCGCCGCCGAGCCCTCGGGGTCCAACGTGCGCACCGGGTCGGCGTCAAGGGCCTCGACCTGATCCGGCCGCGGCAGCTCGGCCTCCGGGCCGACACCAGCCGTGCCGATGGCGACGGTGTGCGAGACGAGCGTGACTCCGTAGGCCTGCCTCAGGAACGCCGAGGCCACGGCGCCCAGAGCGACCCTGGCCGCCGTCTCGCGCGCTGAGGCACGCTCCAGGACCGGGCGGGCGTCGTCGAACCCGTACTTCTGCATGCCCACGAGGTCAGCGTGACCGGGACGCGGCCGGGTCAGCGGCTTGTTCCGGGCGCTCTCCTGCGGCGCGCCGATGTCGTCCGCGGCCGCCAGCGCGTCGGCCGCCACAGGATCGGGGCTCATCACCGTCTCCCACTTGGCCCACTCGGAGTTGCCGATGCGGATCGCCAGCGGCGACCCCATCGTGACACCGTGACGGACCCCGCCGAGGAACTCCACCGCGTCCTGCTCGAACTTCATCCGGGCGCCGCGGCCAAAACCCAGCCGGCGACGAGCGAGGGCGGCGGCGACGTCGGAGGTGGTGACCTCGACGCCGGCGGGCAGGCCTTCCATCGTGGCCGTCAGGGCAGGGCCATGGGACTCTCCGGCGGTCAACCAACGCAGCATGGCGAAATCCTGCCACGCGCCCGCGCAAGGCCGGTCATGGGCCGGTCAGCCCATGACCACCTTGACCGGAAACATCAGCACCGCCCATGCGCCCAGGAGCATCGAGGGGCCCAGGGCAATGTGCGACTGGCGGCTCGCGCGTCTCGTGAGAAGCAGGACAACGGCCATGACGCCACCGATGACGAAGGCCGCACAGACCGAGAGGACCGCCGGGCGCCAGCCCAGCCAGCCAAGCAACAGCCCCAGGACACCGGCGAGCTTCACGTCGCCCATGCCCAGCCCCCCGGCCCCCGGCGACACGAAAGCCAGCACGAAGTGGCCGACATACAGCGCAAACCCGGCCAGCACGGCCCGCAGCAGCGCATCCCACCGGCCCGTCACCACCGTGGGCACGAGCAGCAGCACGAACACGATCGGATACGACGGCAGCACGATCACGTCCGGCAACCGGTGCACGTCGAGGTCGATGAGCGTGAGCGCAGCACCGATGGCACCCACATAGAGGTATGCCGGAAGCAGGGACCACTGCGCCTGGCCACCAACGCGAAAGGTCAGGCTCGCCCAGGCCAGCGCCACCACGATCACGAGCCACCAGGTGTGCCGGGGCCGCGGCTTGTGCCGTTCCTGGGGATAGCGGTAGCTCGCGTCAGCCAGCACTCTGGTCAGCCAGAGGCCCACGCCTGCACCCAGGACCGCGAGCACGGTGACTGCCCACCATGGAGCGGCCGCCGGCGGCAGCACGAAGGTCATCGCGACTTCATCGCAGCCCGCCCGGCGGCCCGCATCTGCTCGACCGGCGGGAGGAGGCC
>Ga0105243_10005234_pt1 | contig 10151 bp, 10 predicted proteins | sample KBSM34metaG_FD_81525 | JGI IMG/M metagenome (GOLD analysis project Ga0105243, IMG submission 81525) | Miscanthus rhizosphere microbial communities from Kellogg Biological Station, Michigan, USA - KBS M3-4 metaG | ecosystem: Host-associated > Plants > Roots > Rhizosphere > Soil | place...
AACGTCAACGACTACTACGACCCCGACAACAGCTACCTGAACGCCGTGCTGCGCACCCGCCGCGGCATTCCGATCTCGCTGGCCGTGCTGTGGATGGAGCTGGCGCAGGGCCTGGGCCTGCAGGCGCGCGGCATCGGCTTTCCGGGGCATTTCATGCTCAAGGTGACGCTGCCCAAGGGGCAGGTGGTGATCGATCCCTTCACCGGCAAGTCGCTGTCGCGCGAGGAACTGGGCGAGCGGCTCGAGCCCTACAAGCGCAGCAACGGCCTCGTCGGCGATTTCGACGTGCCGCTGGGCCTGTACCTGCAGCCTGCCAGTCCGCGCGAAATCATCGCCCGCATGCTGCGCAACCTGAAGGAAGTGCATCACGCGCAGGAAGACTGGCAGCGCGTCATCGCCGTGCAGGACCGCCTGATCGCGCTGCTGCCCAGCGCCTGGGGCGAGTACCGCGACCGCGGCGTCGCGCACGCCGAACAGGGCAACACGACGCAGGCCGTGCGCGACCTGGAAACCTACCTGGCGAAGGCCGAGGACGCCCTCGACATCGACGCGATTGCCGAGCGCGTCGCAACCCTTCGCCGCACGGCCAATTGAAATGGACGCGAAGGCCGGTGTGAGCCCGGCGCCCGATCTGGGCACCCTGCATGAATTCCATGGCGTTCAGCCGGTGCTGCCGGTGTCGGATGTCTCGCGCGCCGCGCGCTGGTTTCGCGACGTGCTGGGCTTCGAGCTCGATTTCATCGCGGGAGAGCCGCCCAGCTACGCCCGCGTGAAGAAGGGCGACCGCAGCTACGGCGACCCGGTCTACCTGCGGCTGTGGCAGTGCAACGCGCGCGAGGCCAAACCTTGGCGCGGCGAAATCGTGATCCACGTGGGCAAGGACATTGACGGGCTGCATGCCGCTTACATGAAGCGCGGCGTGACGATCATCGAGCCGCCGGTCTCCCAGCCTTGGGGCCTGCGCGAATTCGCGATCCGCGAGCCCGACGGGCATGTGTTGCGCTTCTGCGGCTACCTGCCCTGAAGCCTCGAGTTTCTGAAGCACAAAATTACAAATAGATCGACGCGAGCGTGTCGATCCGTCTTCCGCTCGTCCGACGTGTGAACAGGAGCAGGCAAATTCCATCGAGCCGCTCCCAAGCTCATCAACCTTCAGGAGAAACGACATGCGATTCATGATTCTGGTCAAGGCCAACGCCGATTCCGAAGCCGGCGTGATGCCCAGCACCGAAATCCTCACCGCCATGGGCAAGTTCAACGAGGAACTGGTCAAGGCCGGCGTGCTGCTGGCTGGCGAAGGCCTGCACCCCAGCTCCAAGGGGGTGCGCGTGCGCTGCGAGGGTCCGGCCAAGCGCACCGTCATCGACGGCCCCTTCGCCGAGACCAAGGAGCTGCTGGCCGGCTTCTGGCTGTTCCAGTGCAAGTCCAAGGAAGAAGCCATCGAATGGATCAAGCGCAGCCCGTTCCAGGAAGGCGAGATCGAGATCCGCCAGGTGTTCGAGGCGGCCGACTTCGGCGACTCGATGACGCCCGAGCTGCTCGCCCAGGAAGACCGCCTGCGGGCCGAGACCGAGGCCCGCGCCAAGGCCGGCGGCTGAAGCGGCCGCCAGCACAACGCAACCGGACCTACCCAAGGAGACGCACCATGCGATTCATGCTGCTGATGATTCCCCACGGCTACGAAACCGCCGCGCCCGGCACCATGCCCGACGACGTCGAGGCGGTGTCGGCCATGATGGCCTACAACCAGTCGCTGCAGAAAGCCGGCGTGCTGATCAGCTGCGACGGCCTGCATCCCCCCTCGATGGGCGCGCGCGTGAGCTTCAAGGACCGCAAGCCCACCGTGGTCGACGGCCCCTTTGCCGAGGCGAAGGAAGTGCTCGGCGGCTTCTGGATCATCGACGTGCCCTCGCGCGCCGCCGCCATCGAATGGGCCAGCCGCTGCCCGGGCGGCGACAACGAGGTCATCGAGGTGCGCCAGATCCAGGAGATCGGCGACTTCCCGGCCGACGTGCAGGCCGTGGCCACCGAATTCACGTCGATGCAGACGGTGAAGAAGACCGGCGCATGAGCCACGGCGAGGGCCGCGCGGACACCGCCGCCATCCGCCGCACCATCGAGGCGGTATGGCGCATCGAGTCCGCGAAGATCATCGCCACTGTCGCGCGCATGGTGCGCGACGTGGGGCTGGCCGAAGAGCTGGCCCAGGACGCGCTGGTCTCCGCCCTCGAGCAATGGAGCGAATCGGGCGTGCCCGACAACCCGGCGGCCTGGCTCACGGCAGTGGCCAAGCGCCGCGCCCTCGACCGCCTGCGCCACCTGCAACTGGCCGAACGCAAGGCCGGCGAGATCGGCCGCGAACTCGACGCCCGGCACGACATGGCGCAGCACGATTTCGCCGAGGCGGTCGATGCCGCGCTCGACGACGACATCGGCGACGACCTGCTGCGCCTGGTGTTCACCGCCTGTCACCCGGTGCTGTCGACCGAGGCGCGCGTGGCGCTCACGCTGCGGCTGATGGGCGGCCTCACCACCGGCGAGATCGCTCGCGCCTTCCTCGTGCCCGAAGCCACCGTGGCGCAGCGCATCGTGCGCGCCAAGCGCACGCTGGCCGAGGCGCGCGTGCCTTTCGAGGTGCCGCGCCGGCACGAGCTCGAGGCACGGCTCGCCTCGGTGCTCGAAGTGCTCTATCTGATCTTCAACGAAGGCTATTCGGCCACCGCCGGCGACGACTGGATGCGTCCGGCGCTGTGCGACGAAGCGATGCGCCTGGGCCGCATCGTGGCCGAGCTGGTGCCCGGCGAATCCGAAGTGCACGGCCTCGTGGCGCTGATGGAAATCCAGGCCTCCCGCACCGCCGCGCGTGTGGGTGCCTCGGGCGAACCGGTGCTGCTGCTCGAACAGAACCGGGCGCGCTGGGACCAGATGCTGATCCGCCGCGGCCTCGCGGCGCTCACGCGCGCCGAGTCGCTCGGCGGCGCGCTCGGCCCCTATGCGCTGCAGGCGGCCATCGCCGCCTGCCACGGCCGCGCGCGCACCGCCGACGAGACCGACTGGGGCCGCATCGCCGCGCTCTACGACGCGCTGGCCGAGCTCACGCCGTCGCCCATCGTCGAACTCAACCGTGCGGTGGCGCTGTCGATGGCGTTCGGGCCGGCCGCGGGGCTGGAGGTTGTGGACGCGCTCACGGGCGAGCCGGCACTGCAGGGCTACCACCTGCTGCCGACCGTGCGCGGCGACCTGCTCTTCAAGCTCGGCCGCCGCGACGAGGCGCGCAAGGAATTCGATCGCGCGGCTTCGCTCACCCGCAACACGCGCGAACGGGCGCTCCTGCTGGCGCGTGCGCGGGCGTGCACCCTGAACTGAGCGCCTGCCGAAGCTGCGGCAGCCTGGGCGAGAGGAAAATGCGCGCCATGCGCTGCACCCCTGCCTTCCGTTTCCTGTGCATCCTTGGCCTGACCCTGCTGTCGGCCGCGTCGGCCTGTGCCCAGTTCGATCCCGCCAAGGTGTGGGTCGAACCGCCGGCCATCGCGGCGCGCTTTCCCGATCCGCCCGTGAGCTACGCCACGCCGGGCTTTCGCGCCGGCCGCACCGATTTCGCTTCGCACGCCGAGGTGCTGGCCTTTCTCGATGACCTGGCGCGCCAGTCGCCGAACGTGCGCGTCGAACGCCTGGGCGTGTCGCAACAGGGGCGCGAGATGCCGCTGGTGCTGCTTGCCGACCAGGGCCGCGTCGATCCTGCGCGGCCCACCGTCATGGTGATCGGCCAGCAACACGGCAACGAGCCAGCCGGCGGCGAAGCGGTGCTGGCCCTGGCGCAGCAGTTCGCCAGCGGGCCGGGCGCGGCGCTGCTGCAGAAGGTGAACCTCGTCCTGCTGCCGCGCGGCAACCCTGACGGCGCGGAGCACTTCACCCGCGTCACCGCCAACGGCATCGACGTGAACCGCGACCACCTGTTGCTGCGTACGCCCGAGGCCCGCTCGATCGCGGCCGCCACCCTGCGCTTTCGGCCGCAGGTGGTGCTCGACCTGCACGAGTTCACCGTCGGCGGCCGCTGGATCGACAAGTTCGGCGCGGTCATGAAGTACGACGGCCTGCTGCAGCCCGCCACCGTGGGCAACCTCGACGCCGCCATTGCCGTGAGCGCGCAGCGCGACTACATCGACGCCGTCCAGGCTGCGTTCACGCAGGCGGGGCTGCAGGGCTTCAAGTACCACACCACTTCTGGCGGCAAGAGCGCCGACCGCACCGTCTCGATGGGCGGTGTGCAGCCCGACACCGGCCGCAATGTGAGCGGCCTGCATCAGGCCGTGAGCCTGCTGCTGGAAGTGCGGGGCGTGGGGCTGGGCCGCGCGCATTTCGCCCGTCGCGTGTACACGCAGGTGCTGGCCGCCACCACCGTCATCGAGACGGCGGCGCGCCAGGGCCCGGCGCTGATGCAGCTCACCGCGCAGGCCGGCCAGCGCGCCAAGGCCGACGCCTGCCACGGAGACCTCGTGGTCGAGGCCTGGCAGACGACGACGCGCCAGCGCCTGGACTTTCTCGACGAGAAGAGCGGGGAAGAAAAGGCGGTCGACGTCGAGTGGCGCGCGGCCGAGCCGCTGAAGGTCGCCAATGCGCGCCCGCGCCCGTGCGGCTATCTGCTGGCGGCCAGTGAAACGGTGGCCGTGCAGCGCCTGCAGATGCTGGGCGTGCGCGTCGAGCGCATCGACAGCGCCGCGCCGTGGCAGGTCGAGCGCTACGAGATCCTGTCGCAGAGCGACGGCCAGCGCCAGGACGCGCGCGGCGCCATCGAGGACGGCGAGGCGATCCGCGCCCTCCGCGTGCGGCCAAGGATGGGGCGTGCCGTGATGCCGCCGGGCAGCTTCTATGTGTCGCTGGCGCAGCCGCTGTCGCCCTTGGTCAGCGCCGCGCTGGAGCCCGATTCGCAGAACAGCTATGCGGCCAACCGCCTGCTGGAGATCGGCGACGACAAGCTGCTGCGTGTGACCGGCCCCGCGCCTGCGGGCGTCTGGCACTGAGCGCCCCGGGGCGCAGCCCGAACACCCGTCAGGTTTTCAGCGGCGTATTCGCCTCGGACGGCGAACCCGGCAAGCCGAACTGGTGCCACGCGCGACGCAACTGCGTATCGGAGCCGAAGCCCGACAGTTCCGCCGCTCGCGTGACGTTCGCACCCGAGGCCAGCGCCAGTTGCGCGGCCGCCAGCCGCAGCCGGCGCAGGTACGCCAGCGGCGCCACGCCCGCATGCTCGACGAACAGGCGCGTGAGATGCCGCGCCGAGGTGTGCGCCACCTCCGCCATGCGCGGCACGCTCCACTCGGCCTGAGGCTGTTCGCTGACCGCGTCCTGCACCCGGTGCAGCGCGGCATGCAGATGGTTGCGGTAGGCGAGAAAGGGCGACAGCTCCGGATCGTTCGGGCCGCGCCGCAGCGCCACCACCATGGTCTGCGCCACCTGGGCCGCGAGGGCTTCGCCGCAAATCTCGCCGATGCGGTGCAGCACGAGGTCGATGCCGGTCGTGACGCCCGCGCTGCTGTAGAGCGGCGGGTCGATCACGAAGACGCGGTTGGCCACCACGTCGCAGCGTGGCTCCACCGTGCGCAGTTCGTCCAGGTGATGGTGGTGTGTGGTGGCGCGTCGGCCCGCGAGCGCGCCGGCATGCGCCGCAAGCACGGCGCCGGCGCAGATCGTCACCAGCTCCAGCCGGCTGCGCTCGAAGCGCAGGCCGCGCAGCCAGTGCAACAGGTCTTGCGCCTCGGGATTGTCGATGGCGATGCTGTTCCCGGGCAGGCCGACCAGCACCACCCAGGCCGGGCCGTCCCACCGCGTGGGCAGCGACGCCAGCCCGGTGAGCGCAACGCCGACCGAGCTGAGGGAATCGGGCCGGGGGCTCGCGAACTCGAGCGTGAAGCGCTCAGGCTGGCCCGTTGCGCGCAGCCGCTGGTTGGCGATGCGCAGGGCCTCGGCCGGCCCGGCCCAGTCGAGCACCAGGCTGCCGGGCAGGAGCGCGAAGACTACGCGGATGGGCTGTTGCTGCTGTTGTGGGTCCATGCGTAGTCCATCTGGCGCGCGGTGCGCTCGGCCAGTTCGCGTCCGGCCAGGCGTTCGACCAGGTGCAGGCTCATGTCTATGCCCGCGCTGATGCCGGCCGAGCTGACGATGCGGCCGCTGTCGACCCAGCGCACGCCTTCGCGCACGTCGAGTCGCGGAAACTGCGCGCGCAGGTCGGCGATGTCTTCCCAGTGCGTGGTGACCGCTTGGTGCGTGGCCACGCCGCTCTTCGCGAGCAGGAAGGCGCCGGTGCAGACCGATGCCACGAGCTGCGCGCCGGCTGCGCTTTTCGCGATCCAGCGCAAGGTGTCGGGGCTGGCCATCGGCACATCGACCACGCCGCCGGGAACGATCAATACGTCGGCTTTCGGGCTGCCTTCGAGCGTTTGGTCGGCCAGCAGGCGAAGGCCCGCGCGCGCCTGCACGGGCGATGCCTGTGCGACCGGGGCCACCTCGAACGGCGCGGCCGTGCCGGGCTGCATCCGTTGGCTGACGCGGCTGGCGGTGGTGAACACCTCGAAGGGACCGGCAAAGTCGAGTGCTTCGACGCCGTCGTAGGCCAGGATCAGCACGCGCAGGCTCATGCGCTTGCCTCCGCGCCGGCGCGTTCCAGCGCCTGCGCCACGCTGCAGACCGTCGCGAACCGGCCGTGCAGCACGGTGGCGGTGCGCGCCTTGATGTCGGCGGCGGCCAGCGGCCGGCCGTCGGGCTGGGTCATGTCGAAGGTCAGGGTGGCGTCGGTCACGTAGTCGACTTCCCAGCCCAGGTCCGAGGCATGGCGTGTGGTGGTTTCGCAGCATTGCTCGGTGCGGATGCCGCTCACGATGAGCCGGCCGATGCCGTTCTGCGTGAGCCAGATGTCCAGTCCGCTGTTGACCAGCGCGCTGTGGCGGTGCTTGGTGAAGGTGGCCGCGGCCTCGAAATCAGCCAGGCCTTCTATGGGCCGGATGTGGCCCGATTCGACCGCGAAGGGATTGCTCGCGTCGGCCGGTTCGTCGACGTGGAAGACCCGCACGATCGGCGTGCCGGCAGCGGCGCAGCCTGCGATGAGCGTGTTCTGCGCGGCGAGGTAGGGAGCGGCCTGGCGTTCGTCCCAGTAGGGGCGCTGGCGAAACGACGCCTGGGCGTCAATCACAATCAGACAGGTTTTCATGGCGGTGGCTCGCAAGGGCGGAATGAATGATGCGCCTATTCTTGTGCGTTGCCAGCCCAGGGTCCGTTCGGGAGCGGACCAGAATCGATCAGATCAGGACATCGCCGGGTACCGTCTTTTCAGACCAGCGCCGCCGCCTGCAGCTCTTTCTTCAGGTACGCGTAGTACAGCGGCGCCGCCACCAGCCCGGCCGGCCCGAACACCGCCTCGGCCACGAACATCACGGCCAGCAGCTCCCACACGCTCATCTGCGTGCGCGCGCCGACCACCTTGGCGTTGATGACGTACTCGGCCTTGTGGATCACGATCAGGAAGATCAGGCAGGCCAGCGCCGTGACCGGCGACACCGAGAGGCCCACTAGCGTGATCACCGAGTTGCAGACCAGGTTGCCCACGATCGGCACCAGTCCGGCCAGGAAGGTGAGGGTGATGAGCGCCGGCGTGTACGGCAGGTGCGCGCCCCACAGCGGCATGACGAACAGCAGGAAGATGGCGGTCAGCAGCGTGTTGAAGGCCGCAATCCAGAACTGGGCCGCCACGATCTGGCCGAAGGCCTCGCCGAAGGTCTGCACGCGCTGGTGCAGCTGCTCGGCCAGCGGCATCCGGCGCAGCGGCGCGTGCGACACGGCGGCCAGGCTGCCCACGATCAGGCCCACGTACGAAAACAGGATGCCGTGCAGCCAGGCCCGCCCGGCCACGGCGAGCGAACCGGCCTGCGCGCGCAGGTAGTTGGCGATCACGCGCTGGATTTCGGCGGCGCCCTCGGGCAGGTAGACCGCGATCTCGACCGGCAGCTTGGAGCGCAGCTCGAGCACCGTGCGCGCCGTGTAGTCGAGCAGCTCGCGGTACTGGTCGGGCGCGTCGACGATGTATTCGCGGGCCTGCGACAGCAGCAGCGTGATCAGCGCAATCGGCCCCACCAGCACGACGACGACGGCCAGCACGCGGGCCCAGCCGTCGGTGCGCTGGCTGGGGGCCGGATTGCGCCGCGTGTCGCCAGCCAGCAGCCGCGCGAACCACCGCGTGGCCAGGAAGCCGATGCATACGCAGAGCAATCCTGGCAGCAGGTGCTCCCACATCACCAGCATCAGCGTTCCCAGCATCAGCAGGTAGCTTGCGATCGTCACGCCGCGCGAGGCCGTGGCGCGGTGAATGGGGACCGTCGGAACGGCGGTGGTGACGGGTTGCGGCTTCTTGGCCATCCGGGGGTGTCAGGCGCTCTGTTCGGAAAAGTGGAAGGTGCGGCCGCCGCTCAGCCGACGACCACCGCGGCGCCTTCGCCGCGCGCGGCGATCACGCCGATCTCGTGCACCGATTCGCCAGCGGCGCGCAGCGTGGCCGCGCAGGCGGCGGCTTCTGCCGCATCGATCACCACGACCATGCCGATGCCGTTATTGAAGGTGCGGTTCATCTCGATGTCGTCGATGCCGGCCACCTTCTGCAGCCAGGCGAACAGCTCCGTCTGCGGCCAGCTGCCCTTCTTGAGGTGGGCGGCTGTGCCTTCGGGCAGCACGCGCGGGATGTTCTCGAGCAGGCCGCCGCCGGTGATGTGGGCCAGCGCCTTGATCGGATGCTTGGCCAGCGCCTCGAGCACCGGCTTCACGTAGAGGTGGGTGGGTTCCATCACGGCTTGGCGGAAGGGCTTGCCGTCGAGCGTGGCGGGCAAATCGGCGCCGGCACGCTCGATCACCTTGCGCACGAGGCTGAAACCATTGGAATGCACGCCGGCCGAGGCCAGGCCCAGCACCACGTCGCCGGGCTTGACGTTCTGGCCCGTGAGGATCTTCGACTTCTCGACCGCGCCGACCGCGAAGCCCGCGAGGTCGTATTCGCCGGCCGGGTACATGCCGGGCATTTCAGCGGTTTCGCCGCCGATGAGGGCGCAGCCCGACAGCTCGCAGCCGCGCGCGATGCCGCCGATGACGGCCGCGGCCGTGTCGACTTCGAGCTTGCCGCAGGCGAAGTAGTCGAGGAAGAACAGGGGCTCGGCGCCCTGCACCAGCACGTCGTTGACGCTCATGGCCACGAGGTCGATGCCGACCGTGTCGTGCATGTTCCATTCGAAAGCCAGCTTGAGCTTGGTGCCCACGCCGTCGGTGCCGCTCACCAGCACTGGCTCCTTGTAGCGCTTGGGCACCTCGAACAGGGCGCCGAAGCCGCCGATGCCGGCCAGCACGCCCTCGCGCAGGGTTTTCTTGGCCAGCGGCTTGATGCGATCGACCAGCGCGTCGCCGGCATCGATGTCGACACCGGCGTCCTTGTAGCTGAGCGGGGTGGGCGTGGAGGAGGTCATGGGTGGTCGAGGTCGGGAGGGACGCGAAAGGATGCGGAGAGTAGGAGCGGAAGGCGGCTCCGGTAACCATGTTGGCCGGGCCGATAGAATTCCTCACGATTTTAAGGGCCCTCGCGGCCCCCTCCATGAACCTTCCCGGGATGAAACAGCTCGCGCTCGATATCGGCATTGCGACGGGCCCCAGCTTCGAGGCCTTTTTTGCCGGCCCCAACGAGGCGGCGCTGCGGCACCTGCAAGTGTGGGTGGGCGGCGCCGGCAGCCCTGCGCTGCACTCGCCGGTGCCCACCTACTTGTGGGGCGAAGGCGGCAGCGGCAAGACCCATCTGCTCGAATCGGTGCGTGTCGCACTGCGCGAGCAGGGCGCCAGCGTGGGCTGGCTGCACGCCGGCCTGCTGGAGCCGCCCGAGTTCGACGAGCGCTGGGGCGCCGTGCTGCTCGACGACGTCCACCTCTATACCGCCGTGCAGCAGCACGCGGCCTTCAACTGGTTCGTCAACGCCCAGACCCTGCAGCGCGGCGTGGTCGCCGCCGGCGCCCTGCCGCCGGCCGACCTGCCGCTGCGCGAAGACCTGCGCACCCGCCTCGGCTGGGGCCACGTGTTCCACTTGCAGGTGCTGAGCGAAAGCGAACGCCGCGCGGTGCTGCGCCAAGCCG
>Ga0105243_10005235_pt1 | contig 10149 bp, 9 predicted proteins | sample KBSM34metaG_FD_81525 | JGI IMG/M metagenome (GOLD analysis project Ga0105243, IMG submission 81525) | Miscanthus rhizosphere microbial communities from Kellogg Biological Station, Michigan, USA - KBS M3-4 metaG | ecosystem: Host-associated > Plants > Roots > Rhizosphere > Soil | place: Michigan...
CGGGTACTTGCCGTCGGCGTAGAACGTGTTGAACACATCGGTGGTTTGCTGGAAGTCGGCGCGGACGTAGCCGTTCTTGACGAAGTCCCAGGTGACACCGGCGAACGCGGTGCCCTTGTGCTCGCCGCTGCCGCCGGCGCCATCGGACATCCACACGAAGTGCTCGCTGTCGCGCTTCTTGATCTTCGTGATGTACCCGCCGGTGTACGACACGTCGCTCGCGGCGCCGGTCAGCGTGTACGCCTCGAAGGTGTTCGGCACCATCCGGTTGTCCTGGATGTTGATGAACGGGCGATTGATCCGCTGGCGGTAGCCGGTGAAAGTCTGGCCGAGCACCCGCAGCGAGCCGAACGCCTCGCCGAGCACCGCGATCGACTCCTGGCCGGGCCCGAGCAGTCGGGTCCCGTCCTTGTCGTCGGGACCGTATAGCTTCAGCGAGGTGTAGCCGACGACGCCGAGCTGGAACATGTCGCCCCACCAGGGACTGCGCACGCCCGCCCATCCGCCCAGCGCCCACGCCGAGGCGGGCACGCCGGTGAGGCTTTCCTGATCGAGGTAGAACGTGCGCAGGTGCAGCACGGGCTCGAAGCCGCCGAACGGCTTGTCGCCGGCCGGGGCCGGCGGCGCGACACCTTGCGCGGCCGCGGCGTTCGCCAACATCAAGCTGAAGATCGCCAGCCAGCGCGCCGGCGCAAGCGATCGGGCGGACGCCAATCGGGCACACGACACCATGCGACTCCTCCGCAGTTTCCCTGCGGGGATTCTGCGTGCCGTCAACGAACCGGCAACAGCCCTAAGGTGCTAGTGCGGGACGGGGCGTCGCCGACGCGCAGGCTGCGCTAGCGGTTGCAGGCGCGGCGCGCGTCGGTGTCGCCGGTGGGGTCGCAGCTCTTTGCCGACGGGACGTACACGCTCCCTGAGTTCGCCGCGCAGGCGGTGAGCAGCGCTGCGCCGATGCAGAGGCTGGCGAGCAGCTTCACCAGTTTCAGGCTCGATGTGTTCATCGATCAAGCTTGCCACAAAGCGGTTGGAGATGTCTGCATGTTTGCCAGATACCTGACGACAACGGACACCTGACGACAACGGACTTCGCGAAACCACGGTGCCCTGAAAACATGGTTGACATGTCAACCATTACCTTTTAAAGTCTGATCATGCTTTAGTTCTAAAGCATTCGGCAGGGCGATTCCTTGCAACCTCTGGAAGGGCTCACCATGAATGCCTCGAAACTCACCATCGTTCTCGTCCACGGCGGCTTCGTCGACGGCTCCGGCTGGGAGGGCGTCTACAACATCCTCAGGAAGGACGGTCACGACGTCGCCATCGTTCAGAACCCGACGACGTCGCTCGCAGACGACGTGGCCTTCACGAAGCGGGTCATTGCCGCCCAGCCAGGCAAGACACTCCTCGTGGGCCACTCGTACGGCGGTGTCGTGATCACCGAGGCCGGGACCCACCCCAACGTCGCGGGCCTGGTCTACGTGGCTGCGTTTGCTCCCGACAAGGGCGAGTCCGTCGACTCTCTCATCAAGAACCCGCCGCCCGGTGCTCCGGTGCCGCCGATCCTTCCTCCTCGTGATGGCTTCCTGCTGCTCGACCAGAACAAGTTCGCCGAGTCGTTCGCCGCCGACGTCGACGCGGCGAAGGCCGGCTTCATGGCGGCCTCGCAGGTGCCCTGGGGTGTCGACGCTTTGGCGGGCGAGGTGACCCTCCCGGCGTGGAAGTCCAAGCCCAGCTGGTATCTGGTCGCCTCCGACGACAAGATGATCCCGCCACCGGCACAACGTCAGATGGCGCAGCGGGCCGGGTCGATCGTCGGCGAAGTGGCGGGCAGCCACGCCGTGTACGTCTCCCAGCCGCAGGCCGTGGCCTCGCTCATCGAGAAGGCCGCTGAGTCGCTCCTCAAGTAAGGCGAGGCGCCGAGCTGCATACGACCCGCTCGTGAGGACGGCGACCGCGTTGCGCAGCAGCGACCTCGACGCTGAGAAACTGCTGCTCGACGGGTTGGTCGGGAACGCAAGCGGTGCGGCAGCGGTCGCTCGCCTTTCCGGTCGAGCCGATATTTTCTTTCAATGCGGCACGCGCGGCGACGCCGGGATCTTGTCCACCGTCGCTGTGCACAAGCCTGTGGATAGAAGCCGAGCAACGGCCCGGCCGCCCCGGTCGGCGGCACCCGGCGGCGATCGAGCGAAAAAGCAGCAATCCGCGCTGTGCTCCGATCGCCCCGGTGTCGTTTTCGCATCGCAGTAGCGCGAGCTCTTGCGATCGATGATTCAGTGGCTAGGATGATCTCCCATCGCTATCGACGTGCATCGCGCGTGTCAGCATGAGAACTCTATCGACCCGGATCTTTCTTTCCGCCGACATCGGCGTCCCGATCGAAGTCGAGGCCGCGGGCACCGGTCTCGAGAATCCGTATGTGTACGACAGCGTGGCGCGCGACCTGAAAGCGATGGAGCGACAAGGGCTGCTGCGAGTCGTCGACGAGAAGTGGCGGCAAGGAAACTCCGACGGGCCGATCGACCGCATCAGCTTTGTCCGTCTGCGCTGAGCGCGCGGCGAGCGTCGGTCGGCCGGCCGATCCGCCCTCAGCCGGCACAGTCCTGTCACAGGCCACTTGAAGCGTGGCACGACCGCGGCACGGGCGCCGAAACGGCGCTGTGTCGCGGCATTCCGCGCAGCACGAGGAGCGACCGTCGGGGCGCTAACGAACCTCAGCCTGCAAGGTCAGGTCTTAGCGGCTGATGCATGTGCCGGTGAAGCGCTCGCCATTGCAGAGCAGCGACAGAACCCGAATAGCAGATGTTGGCGGTAGCGGAGACGGCTGCGATGGCCAATTTGAAGGGCGATTGGAGGAACGCGATCACATGCTGCGCCCGGGCGCTGGAGCTGGCGGAGCGCTATGGCATGAAGGTTTTTGGCTCGTGGACGAAGTCTGCCTTCGGGCGAGCCCTGGTCGCGACGGGACAGGTTGAAAAAGGCGTGCAACTACTTCGCGAAGGGTACTTGGCATGGACGGCGTTGGCCGGCATCGCCAGCACCGCGTACGCTGCTGATGCCGCCGATGCGTTGCTCGACGCCGGGCGCAGCGACGAAGCGATCGAGTTCATGCGGTCGGGCGAGAAGATCCAGCACGAGACTGGGGAGGTGTACCAGGCAGCCCTTTTCCTCTTGGTGCGCGGCCGGTTGGCGCAACTCGACGGCGACGCTGCGGCAGCCGAAGCCTCGTACCGCCGAGCGGTCGAGACCGCGCAGCAACAAGGCGCGCTGCTGTATGCGCTCCGTGCGGCCACTGCACTGGCACAACTTTGCCAATCGCAAGGCCGCGCCGAAGAAACCGATGCGATGCTGCAAAGCATCTACAAGAAGTTCACTGACGGCTTCGATTATCCGGCCTTGATCCGGGCACGGACCGTGCTCCACGACGTCTAATCACCGACGCGCGATGCATTCAAAGGCAGGGACCTGAACTGTCGGGTCCAAACTATCGCTGCAGCGTGACTCCTGGACTTTGCCCCACACGTCTTCCGGAGCCTGATGGCACCTTCGTAATGGCAAGCTGAGCTCATGCCAACTATCCGTGAATGGCAACTCGAGTTCGGCGGCGTAGCTTCGCGAAGTCGCACAGATCAACGTGTGCAGCGTGCGACGGTCGTGTCGCCGCTGCGACGCCGCATTTCAGCAGTCCTGGGCGTCGGCTTGTTCGTGAGACTCCTGCCAGCCGTCGCCGAGGAGAAACGAGTCGCACGCGTCGCGGCCATCGTTCAAGGCTCGATCGTTCCTGGTGGTCCCGCCGGCCCTCTCTCCCGGGCGCTGCGCGGCCTCGGCTGGATGGAGGGCCGCAATATTGCATTCGACCGACGCGGGGCGGATGGGGACAAACTCGGCGTTCCCTGCGCTCGCGGCGGAGCTCGTCGCGCTGCAGCCCGACGTGATCGTGGCCCGGCGCACTCGCCGCAAAGGCGGCCACGTCGACCATTCCGATCGTTTTCTGGAACGTGACGGATCCAGTCGCTACCCGGCTCGTGTCGAGCCTCGGCAAGCCCGCTGGCAACATCACCGGCGTCGCCGACCTGGGCGTCGAGATGGTCGTCAAGGACTTGGAGCTGGCCCGTACGCTGATGCCGCGGGCGACTCGCATCGCCGTGCTGATGTCGCAGAACCCCGTTCACCATCTGCAACTGGAGGGGCTCCGCAAAGCTGCAGTCACCATGCGCCTGACGCTTGTTCCGACGGCGGTGGTCTCGGCAGACGATTTCGAAACCGCATTCATGTCGATGCGCGGGATCGATGCGGCCATTGTGCTCGGTGGCCCGCCATTTGATAGAACACACTGCGGGCGCATGGTAGACCTGCAAAACAGGACGGGTATTCCGCTCCTCGGGCTGTGTATCGGAGCAGGTGGACTGGCCGGGTACTTTCCAAATTCGCCGGAGATGACGCGGCAAGCCGCGATCTACGTCGACAAGATTCTGCGCGGTGAGCGGCCGGGTGACCTGCCCGTGCAGCAGCCCACCCACTTCGACCTCTTCTTGAACGCGAGCACGGCGCGGCGCTTCGGGCTCGCGATCCCGTCAGAGGTTCTGCTGCGGGCGCAACAAGTCCTTAAGTGACCGTTTCCGGGGACTCTGGTCGGGCTGGCAAAGGGACTCGGAACCGAAATGGCCTGGAGGAAAGCCAGTATTGCGACTGCACCTCTGCCATTGATGATGAGAAGCGCCCCCGGTGCAGCGAGGTCTCAATACAACGGCAGCATGCGACCCGAACCGGACGTCCATCGTCAGCGAATCATCGAGAGCCAGGGTCTCTGCGGCGATTCCCAGCGCGTGCTTGGAGGTGCGTGACAGGCAAGAGTCAGCTGGCGTTCTTGTTCAAGCAATCTTGCGCCCTGCTCGGAGGCCGTGCTTTTCAGCGCGGCCACGCGTTGCTGTCAGCGGATGACTTCGTTCGCGCGCAGCAGCAACGATTGTGGGATCGTCATCCCCAGTACCGCGGCCGTCTTGAGATTGATCACGAGGTCGAACTTGGCCGGCTGCTGAATCGGGAGCTCAGCGGGTTTGGTGCCGCGGAGAATACGCGCCACGTATTCGCCCGACCTGCGAAACAGATCGATGAAGTCGGGCCCGTAACTCATGAGCGCTCCGGCCAGTGGAAATTCGCGCACGGCGGCCATCGTAGGTAGCCGGTGCTGAAGTGCGAGCGAGGCGACGCGTTCCCGAGCGGCGTACAGGACACCACCCGTTGCCATCAACACCGAGTCGGCGTCGCTGCGCTTGACCTGCGCAAATGCCGCTTCCAGCCCCTGCGGATGGGCGACGTGGATCGGCGGCGGGACGTCCACGTCCAGGATCCGCGCCGCTTCGCCAATCGGAGTCGCCAGTGTCCGACGATAGAGTTCCGGATCGATGTCCGTGAGCACGGCAATACGCGACAGGCGACCGACGGCTACCTTCAGCAACTCGAGTTCCTTTCCGAAGCGCTCAGGCGTGGCAGCGTACGTGAAACCGGTGATGTTGCCGCTCGGCCGCGCGAGGCTTGTCGTCAGCCCCTCCAAGACGGGGTCGCTGCTGCCACCCATCATCACGATTGGGATCGAACTCGTCGCTGCATGCGCCGCCATGATCGGCGCGGGTCCGGCAACGACAATGACATCGACGCTGCGGCTGACAAGATCGGCGGCGTTCTCGAACAGCCGCTCCCGGCGGCCTTCCGAGAAACGGAATTCGGGCTGCACGGTCTGTCCAAGGACATGGCCGCCGTCGCGCAAGCCCTGAATGAATGCCGCGGTCAGCGGATCCGGGTCGGGCGGTCGGCCACCCCACGCGAGAAGACCGATACGCAACGTCCTCGACGGCGACTGCGCATGGGAGACGCGCTGCGCCGCCAAGAGAGCAAGTGAGCCCACGATGGCGCGCCGACGGTTGACCATAATTCTCTCTTGTCCTGTGTGCCAACACTACATTCGCTGAGTACTCGCCCCTTGCTCGAAACGCCCCTCCCTGATCGTGGCGAGGCGGTCGGGCTTGGTAGCTCCGACCTCACCGAGGCCGCTAAGCGCACCTGAAGGGACTGGCCTACAGCCGATTGGACCGCGGGCTGCTCTGAAATTCAACCCGTCGTCCACGCCAATGCCAAGGCAGGAGGTCGACTCGACCAGGACGCTGCTCGATCGCGTCGAGCAGCGCTTCCGTCTCAAGCCCGTCGCCTGGTTGGCGACACCGCGTACGGCACGGGAACGATGCTGGGCTCGCGAGCGGGGATGCCCTGCGTCCTAAACGATGGTCAAACTGCGCGTTAGGTAAGAGAGGGTTTAACGGCGCAGCCTAGGGCGTCGCAGAGGGTGTGTTGGGGGTCGAGTGCGTCCCCCTCCGAGACGACTGGTAGATTTCAAGGAATTCTTTCCTAACGCCTCATGAGCGACGGAGACCGAAGTGATCGATCGACAGTGCATATCGTCGATGACGACGAATCCTTTCTGATCGCAACGTCGCTGCTCTTGCGCGCCAGCGGATTTCCGACGAGGACGTATTCATCGGCGCGCGAGTTTCTGGCCCAGCGTTCGGCCGACGAACCGGGATGCGTGGTCGTCGACCTGCGCATGCCGGATATGAACGGCCTCGACCTCCAGTCGGCCCTCGCACAGACCCAATCTCGGCTTCCGGTCCTCTTCCTGACCGGGCATGCGGACACCGTGTCGACCGTGCGCGCGATGCGCGGCGGGGCCGAGGACGTTCTTGAAAAGACGGCGCCGAAGGAGTTGCTGCTCGAGGCCTTGCGGCGGGCGTTGGTGCGCGACGCGCAGGAACGCCAGGAAAGGTCCCGCCGGCAGAAGCTTCGCGCGCGCTTCGCCGCGCTCAGTGCTCGCGAGCGCGAGGTCCTCGGCCACGTCTTGCGCGGCCGGCTCAACAAGCAAATCGCCGGCGACCTCGGCATTCACGAGCGGACAGTTAAGGTCCATCGCCGGGCGATCATGATCAAGTTGAGGGTCAAGTCCGTGGCCGCCCTGGCGCGGCTGAGCCAGGATACCGGCTGGCCGGCCCCTTCTGAATCCTTGCCGCCAAGCCGCTTTATCTAGCGCTTATCGGTTTTCGCAGCGTTGCGCGCTCGAGCTTGCGAACGGAGTTTTTCAACAGAATCGGGCCAGTAGCAGACGCTGGTTGGACGTCGCGACCGACACAGCGAGCGCTGGCGCTTGGCCCAGCAGAAGACCGGTCAATCGTCAAAATCGACTTGCCCCGTGTGAGTGAAGCTAGGTCTGGCAAGCGGAGGCCTGCGGTGCTCAAATGCACCGCCTGAGAAAGGGGGTCGCATGGAGTGCCGCACGGACCTGAGGGCTGCAGGTGTCATCGCGGCGCCGTCGCTCGTGCGTATGCAGGCGCAGAGGCGTATGCGCCGCGTTGGGGTGCGGTTTAGCAACCCCCGCCCCGGAGCTCTCACGCCGGGCGCCTTTGCAACCGGAACCTCGACGACGACTCCGCGCGGAGGCACTCCAACAGCGACCTGGGCCAGAGTCATCCGCTTCGCGGCTGCCCTAGCCGTTCTTACGGTGGTATCCGTCGCTCACGCCCAGCCAGGTGGGAGCGTGGCTCGCGTTGGGTATCTCTCGCCGTACTCGGCGTCGGACCTTGACATCCAGCGTGGTCGCGACCTTTTCCTGCAGGCGCTTCGCGAGCTGGGCTACGTGGAAGGTCATAACGTCGCGGTCGAGTACCGGTGGGCCGAGGGGAAAGACGAACGGCTTCCGCGCCTTGCCGCCGAGCTGGTTCATTCGGCGGTCGACGTCGTCGTCGCGACAGGAGGTGTGCCATCGGCGCGGGCTGCCCAGCAAGCGACGAGGACGATTCCAATCGTCATTGGCGGAGCAGTCGATCCAGTCGGTGCTGGGCTCGTGGCCAGCCTTGCGCGACCGGGGGGCAACATCACTGGGTTGACTCTCATCCCGGAGGCTTTGGTGAGCAAGCAACTGGAGCTCCTCACGGAAGTCGTCCCCAAGGCGTCCAGGGTGGCCGTCCTGTGGAACCCGGACAATTCCGGAAACGCGCGGCAGCTGCGAGCCGCCGAGGCGGTATCGGGACTACGGCTTGAGCCCGTGGGGGCACGTAGTTCCGCCGAGATCGACAAGGCGTTCGCGACGATGGCACAGCAGCGCCCGGATGGATTCGTCGTCCTGCTAGATCCGTTCTTCGTCGGCGAGCGAGAAAGAATCGCGGATCTCGCGATAAGGAACCGCCTACCCGGCGTCTACGGCTTTCGCATTCATGCGGACGATAGAGGCCTCATGGCGTATGGGGCGAGCCGTGTCGAGCTAGCAAGACAAACAGCCTACTACGTGGCCAGGATCCTCAAGGGTGCCAAGCCCGCCGACCTACCCGTGGCGCAACCGACGAAGTTCGAACTGGTGATCAATATGAAGACCGCGAAGGCTCTGGGCCTGAAGATCCCGCGATCTGTGTTGCTCCGAGCAGATGAGATCATCGAACGATAATTGCGCCTCACACGGAAGGCTGACTGAGCCGCGTCGTCGAGGCGCCCGCTTCGGGTCGAAAGTCGCCGCTTGCCAAGCGAGGCCAGTCGGCAAAGAGCGGCGTCCACACGGGCCCGCTTTCGGCGCAAACAGCTGAGGGTCCCAGCACCCGGATCCCGTGTCACAGCCGACGTGGCACGCCAAGGCTGGCCGCAGGAGGGGTGGCGACGAGGCCGTCACGAGGACTGGACACGGCGGCAATGGTCGATGCCCAATTCAACCACGATGGCGGGACGACGCATCTTCATCTCCTATGCCCGAGACGATGGGCCGCGTGTAGAAAAGGATGCCGCGCTACTGCGAGCCGGCGGCGCCCGGGTCTTCATTGACGTGCAGGACATTGAAGCCGGCTCGCCCTGGGAACCTGCGCTGGAGTCGGCCTTGGCGAAGTGCGAACGGGTCATGGTCTTCTGGAGCCGGGCGGCCAAGGGGTCTACCTGGGTAGATCGCGAGTGGCGGACGGCGCTCCGGCTCGGCAAGCGCGTGATTCCGGCGCTGCTGGACGACACCCCGCTACCCCGCGAGCTGGCAGCGCTCCAGGGAATCTCTCGGTCATCCGATTCGGTTGGTGTAGCGAATCGCATGCCGAAGCTGCTGGGAGCGGCCTGGCTCGGTGCTGCGGTCGTCGCGGCGGCTGTCGGCTGGGCGACGTTGAGGGTGCACGACGAGGCGCCTGGCCCTCTGCCTGCCGTCGTCGATCTGGCCGCCCCGGCGAGGAGCGCTTCGGATGCGGCCGTTGCCGCAGCCGCGGTCGACAGTGTGCGTGACCAAGCACTGTTGCTGCGATTGCGGATCAACCGCGCGGCTGACAATGAGGCCTCTGCAAACTCATTGCGCGAGGGACGAGAAAAGCTGGCGGCCGCGATTCGGAACCTGCCAATCGACCGCATGGCCACGCCGGACCTTGTCCGTCTACACGCTGAGACCGAAGCCTTGCGCGCCGCGCTTGATGCTCGTGGCTCCCAGTTTCCCGATGACAGTGCCACTGGCCAGGAATTCAGGTCCTTGAAGGGGTTCCTAACGTCCGCGACGATATCGGATCCCACGTCGGCCCCGCCCTACCCACAGGACGACAGGTCTTTTAAGCTCAGTGTGCTTGCGGTCCTCGCGACGCTGATCATTGCGTACCCGTTGGTGCATGTGTGGCACAAGCGTCGGCGGGCGCGAGCGTTCGTCGAAGCAGTCTTCTCAGTCTGAGAAATCGTGGGCGCCTGCGAAGGGTTCCCGTGGCCGGGACGCATTGCGGGCCACTGTAGGGGCTGGTGGTGCATGCAGTTTAGCGTGTACCGCGGTATGTAGGAAGGCTGGCTACACCGTGGCTACATGACACATTTGGCCACGCCGGCATTTTCGGTGCGCTCGATCGGCGTATTGGTAGGCCGTGTTGGGATCGAACCAACGACCAAAGGATTATGAGTCCTCTGCTCTGACCGACTGAGCTAACGGCCCCCAGCAAATATCTTCGCATGCGCCGCCGAATTGAGGCGTGCTGAGCGTCCGTCCTTGCGGTAGCGCATATCGACGCACCCGCCGACACACTTGTCGCGCAGGACGGGTGCTACGATTTGAGCGCAGACCATCAGCGCAGATGCGAGGGGGAGCGATCACGTGAAACTGGCCCAGTA
>Ga0105243_10005237_pt1 | contig 10148 bp, 20 predicted proteins | sample KBSM34metaG_FD_81525 | JGI IMG/M metagenome (GOLD analysis project Ga0105243, IMG submission 81525) | Miscanthus rhizosphere microbial communities from Kellogg Biological Station, Michigan, USA - KBS M3-4 metaG | ecosystem: Host-associated > Plants > Roots > Rhizosphere > Soil | place...
CCGGAGACGCTGGACGAGCTGCTGACGGCGGTGGCGTGCCTGCGCTGCCAGCCGCTGGAGGCGCTGCGCCGGGCACTGCTACTCCTTAGCTGTGCCATCACGGCGGAAGGCTAAGCCGTGGCGCTAATCGACCCACAGGAAGCGGTGGACGCCGCGCAACCGTGGTGCTGCATCCCGCAGGGCGACCTGTGGTATGGAGTGCTCGCGGCCCTCATCGCGGTCGGAAACGGAGACCCTATGCCTGACGCACAAGAACTCATGGACGACATCGCGTGCCTGAAGTGCGCGATACAGAGCGGGGACGTGCCGCTGCTGATACTCGGCGCGGTGTCCAGCATCGCAAGTGGAGGCAGTGGCAGCTCCACGCCGTGCGGTTCCGGTCCTCCGGTAGCTGCGCCGAGCGGCACCTGCGGCCTCTACATCGACACGGACGACGGGACGCTATACGAGTACTACAACGGCGCGTGGCACTAAGCCTATGAAACGACTCCTGACGGTGCTGGCGTTGCTGCTGTGCGTGGGCGCGCGGGCGGCGATCTTCCAGAACGCTTTCACGACGAATGCGAACACGGCGCTCGGCGCAACCAGCTCCTCGACGTACCCCATCATGATCGACACGGCGAACGGCATACCAGGGCCGAACGGCTTGTTCTTCTCGCCGTCGTTCAGGATGGCAAGCACGAACGCGTTCTTTAGCGGAAACCTGTCGCTGAACGGGCGCACGAACAAGCTGTCCATCGTCAACGACACGCTCTATCTGGACGGCGTGGCGGTCGGCGGCAGCACCACGACCAATTTCTACTCGACGATCATCACGACGAACCTAACGGTGCTCAACAGCCTGACGGTGTCGAACATCACGGTGACGAACGTGACCGTGGTCAACAACATGACGACGAGCAACCTGTTCTACGTCAGCGGCAAGGGGAACACGCTGATCGTGACGCAGGCGCTGACGCTGAACTACGTGAAGACGAACCTGCTGGCAACGGACGCCAACGGGCTGGTGACGAACGCGAATTACGGGAGCGGCATCTCGTGGGACCCGAGCACGCTGACGCTGTCCGCGACGGCGACCGGCGGTGTCACCACGGATGTCACCACACTCGGGTGGAGCGGTACGAACATTACCGGGTTCGACTGCTCGACCAACGGCGAGAGCTTCTACCTTTTCGTGACCAACAACGCGCACTTTGGTACGGCGACGTTCAGCAATCTGCCCGCCAAGACGGCGTACAAGACCTACACGCTGTGCCTTCAGATGAACTCCACGGGCGGCTACATCGTCACCTACACGAACACGGTCGTGGGCTGGGCATTGGGGCAGCCGGTGTTCATCGAGACGAACGCCAACGCGGTGAGCTATGTCTATCTACACACCGACCTCTCAACCAACTCAACGTTGGTCGGCACCGGCAACGTGGACGTGAGGCGATGAGGACGCTGCTCGCTTTACTGCTGACGCTCCTGTGCGCGGATGCTGCCATCCCGCCAATCTCGACGTGGGACTATCAGGTCCGTGACTGGGCACGCAACCGTGTGGTCACAAACTCCAGCACCATCTCTGCCTCGTCCTACGTCAAAGCCACCGAATACATGCTTTATCTGCGCTTCACGGGGTTGCGACGGCAAATCGTGTGGAGTGGCGTTTACCTGGGTGATGGCCTCAATGCGCTGTCCGCACCGTTCATTATAGACATCACCTCGGCTGGGACCATCGACCAGCTTATCAACTTCGTCGGCGGAGACTTCACCGAAGCGACTGGCTTGACGGGAGACGGCACCACCAAGGTGCTCGCGTGTGGGCAAGCGTCGGGGCTTCGATGGTCGCAATTCACCACGCTCGGCAACATGCACCTGGCCGTCTACAACCGGACGCCGGGCAACAGTGCGGCAAACTACTTGATAATGGGCGAGGCGGACGGCGTGGCTGGTCCGGCTCAAATGATTATCTCGCACACCACCGGGACGTACATTCAGATGGGCGCTGGCACGTCCGTTAACACTAACGATGCAAGTGGGCTTGGTTTGTATGTCTGCTGCCGCACTTCAACGACCTTTGCGGCGATGTATCGGAACGGCGTTCTGCTCATTTCTGACGGTGGCACGGCCACAGGAGTGGGCGACTGGCCAATAGCTGTTCATGGGCGTGAGTTCAACGGATTAGGCTACGACTCCTACAGCAACCGCGCACTGTGCTTTTACTCGGTCGGCTTTGGCATGTCTGCGGCACAGGCATTTGCCTACCAACTAGCCGTCGAGCGGCTGCAACGCCGTATGGGCCGGAGCGTGCTATGACCCTTGGTCGGAAGCTGGCCCGAGCCGCGCTGGTCATCGTGGCGCTGGCGGTGGCCGTGTGCCTGTTGCCACGGCTACTGTGGCACTTCGCCTGCTACCTGCTGGACGGCTTCCGCGCAATGCGATGAACCTGCCAGCGGGCGCTTATCTGTTCGTGGCACAAGACGGACAACGATACTATGCAATCATCCAACGCAAAGGGCACCGGAGCGCGGTGCGATTCTTCCATTTGGACGGCACGCCGGACATTGGCGAGCGGCGGGACGGGCCGACGAGCGCGGTTCTTATCAGCGTGCGCGCGGCTCGCAGGTGCGGCCATTTTGTGCCTCTGGTGCCATACGACTATCGGAGCGAACCTGACGATTGTGTGGGACCCGTCGCCGACGCCGGGCGTGACCTACCGGGTTTACAGTTCGACGGGCACCGCGCCGTTCAGCCCTATTATGGACCTTACGGGGACGACGGCGACTGTTGCTGGCATTTCCACGAGTGCGCCGACGCGGTTGTACGTGACGGCGCGGCTGGCCGAGTTGGAGAGCGTGCCGAGCAACACGGTGACGAACACACCAACAGTCACTCCGCCACCTTTGTTGGGCCTGAGCTTCGAGGCTGAGTCGGGTGCGATAACGCCGCCTTTTTACGTGGCTGGAGGGACGGTGCAGCAGGACATTCAGACCGGCGTGAACACGGGCGGGCGGGCCAGCTACGTGTTCACCGTGACGAACGCAGGTGCCTATAACGTGACGGTGCTCGTGACGGCGAAGGATGCGGCGTCGGACTCCATGTACGTCAACATCGACCAGGAACCGAGCGATCCGGCGAACGTGTGGCACATCGAGCCCACGGTGTTTCCTGAATACCGGGTCGTGAACTGGAACTTCGCAACGAACGCGACGGCTTTCAGCCTGGGGACCGGGCCGCACACGCTAATTATTCGAGGGCGCGAAGCGGGCGTGAAGTTTGACAGGATCACCGTGGTACCGGTGCAGGTGGCGCCGCCGCCGCAGCCACCGCAGCCACCGACTAACCTGCGGGCAAATGCCGTATCCACCAGCCGCATCGACGTGAGCTGGACGCTGGCCGCGCCTGAGATCGTGAAGATTCAGCGCAGCCGGGACAACGTGCTGTGGGCAGAGGTGGCGACGGTGGCACCCGGCAACAGCTACTACATCGACGGCGGCCTGCAACGGGGCAAGGTTTACTACTACCGGGCGCGGACGTTCAACGCGGTGGGCTTCTCCACGTTCTCGAACGTGGCCTTTGACCGCACGCTGAAGCACTAACGCCTTGCGCCAGCGCTGTGGAACGGCGAAATTGGCGCATGGATACAGGGCACAGCGGACGCCCCACCGACTGTGGGGGCTTCACAATCGCGAGCCAGCACGCCTACTTCGAGCGCTGGCTGCTCAACATAGAGAAGCACTACGACGCGCGGCTGGCTGAGATAAAGGCGGCGACGGACATGGCACTGATCTCGGTCGAGAAGCAGACCAACGCCGCGTTTGCCGCGAACAAGGAGTCCGTGACCAAGACCGAGGAAGGCCAGCGGGCCTACAACGCGCAGCACAACGACCTGACGCGCAAGATGGAGGCGCAGGCGGCCCGGTTTGTGGACCGCGAACGGCTGGAGGAATACGAGAAGCGCTTCGACGGCAAGCTGGAGGCGTTGAAGGCGGACATAGGGCGGTTGCAAGAGGCCGGAGCGGCGGGCACCGGGCGTCTTGTGCAGCAGCAGGAGCATCGGGCGACGACGCAATGGACGGTGGGCCAAGTGCTTGCGACGCTGTTCGCGGTGGCCGGATTCGCTCTTGCTATCGTCGCGATGCTGCTCAAGAATCGGCCTTAATGAACGCATACCTACTCGCGCAGGTCGCGCCTCCCATCGTGTCGCCCGAACTCCAGAGCAAAGCGGAGCTTTGGGCCTACCTCATCGCCGTTGTGACGCCGCTGGTCATCGCCGCCATCAAGAAAGTCGTGCCCACTGTGCCCAAGTTGGCGCTGCCCTGCATTGCGCCATTCGTCGGGCTGCTCGCTGGGCTGGGCATGAACGCGCTGGTCGGCAGCCACCTGACGTGGATTGACGGGGCGAGCCTAGGCATGATTGGCGTGTTCGTGCGCGAGGTCGTTGACCAGGCACGCAAGGCGGCGAACAAGGCAGGCACCACATGAAAACCGCACAATCCCTCACGCTCCTGACGGTGATGCTGCTCTTGGCGGCGTGCCAGAGCTTCTACAGCGGCGTCGTAACGTTAACGTCTGTGGCCGACAGCGCGGCGGTCGCCTACGCGGAAGCCTACAACAAGGGACTCGTGACCACGGAGCTGGCGCAACGTGTGGCAGCGGCTCATCTGAGCTTCCGCACGGCCTGCGGCATCGCCAAGGACGCATTGGTCGCCTACAAAACGGGAACGGAGACGAACCCAGAGCGCTACAACGTGGCGCTGACGGCAGCGCAGCAGTCGGCGCAGCAGTTTGTCCAGCTTATCGTCCCGCTCTTGCCACCGCACCAGAGCATTGCTCTGCAGCAACGTTTGAAGGAGGCGTCAACCCCGTGAGCGAATCGCTGCTCATCGCCCTGCTGGGGTTCGCCACGCGCTTCGGGATTCAAGCGGCCATGGCGTTCTTCCAGAACCGCGGCACGACCATCGACGAGGCCATTGCGGCACTGGGCAAGGCGCAGGAGAAGTCGCTGGACGCGTATATCGCAGAAGACCGCGCACGCCGCAGCACCCCACCACCGCCTCCATGATGCCCTTTCCGGGCTTCACGCTGGCGGACATCGCAGCAATCGAGCACTTCATCGAGGCGGTCAACAAGCGCGAGCAGCAGATTGCGAAGTCCACGGGCATCAGCGGCAGCTTCGCCAAGGCGTTCCTGGACGTGACGCGGGAGGTGAGGGCGGCTGGGACGCGGTTAAGGCACGCCGCCCGCGCACAAGCAACCACAAACGAAGGGGGCAATACCCCATTGCCCGGCGCGGCCTGAGCGCTTACCTTGTACGATGGCCAAAGACCATGAACAGCAGGACAGTCGGCTTGAGTGCCTCGTTGAGGGCGTTCAGGATGCTCTGCTGGCGACTGAGCGTGCGAACGCTGCGCGGCACGGCGAGTTGCTGGCTGCGATACGAGGGAAAACCGACATCTTGGGCAAGCTCAACGCCCTGAATGCGCGACTGGCGAAGCTGGCGAAGGCGCTGGCAAAGCTAGACGCGCAAACTTAACCCGCCCGCGAGGGCAAGCGAAAGTGAAGTGTATGGCTAACGAGATCAAAGATTACGAAGCGAGGGTGGACGCCGTATTTACGGCAATCGGCGGCAGTGTGGACGCCATTGTGACGAGCGTGGCCGGCGTGTCCGGCGACGTGGACCGTCTCAAATCGCTCATCAAACAGTTGCAGGACAGCGCCGGGACAGTGACGCCGGAAGACCAGGCGCTGCTGGACAAGTCCGAGGCGGCTGTGAACGCCCTGTCGAGCAGGGTAACGAGCGTGAAGGATGCGCTTGCGGCACTGGATGCGGCGACTGAGGAAGCGCCGACACCGGCGTAAGCACCCGTCAGCCCAACCAACCAAGCCCGTTGCGGAGTCGCGGCGGGCTCCTTTTTGCCTATGAACTGGCGCTCCATATGCCTCGTAGCAGCGGTCGTGTGCTTCGTGCTGGCGGCGGTCGGGGTGAGGCCGCAGCAGTTGACGGGGGCGCGACTGGCGCTGTTTGCGGCGAGCTTCCTCTAGTAGTCGGCGGCAATCTCGTACTTGCCGTCGCGCACGCTCGCGAGCAGGGCTTTAAGCGACTTGAGCAGGCCGGCCTTGCGGTGGTACGCCTCGCCGCCCTCGGCAACGATGCGAGAGCCGCGCTTGGCACGCCAGCGGAAGCCGTCCTTGGCGCGATACACCTTGATGTGAGTGGTCATGCGAACTTCTTACGCCGGACGGCGGCCAAGGACAAGGCGCGTTTGGTGCGCTCGACGCGGAGCAGGCGACCGGTACCGGACCGGACGAGTGTCTCGCGGCTTTCGATGCCGCGGCTGTGGTGCTTGGACGGGAAGCCAACGGTCTTCGCGTAGGTGCCGTCGGAACGGCATTCGTAGCGTTCGCTCACTTCGACAGCTCCTTCTCCACAGCGAGCCACGCGTTGCAGCGTTCGCACTCGCACAGGTGGGAGTGCGGTCGCCTGGCATCTCGAACGAAAGCGAGCAACTTGCGGAGGTGAATGATCTCGACGTACAAACGGTCCACCCGGTCGTCCTCGTCCATGGTGGGCAGGCGTTGCGCGGTGGTCATGGATTCGCGGTAGCGGCGCCACCGGGCCAAGACTGCGTTGCGAGCCACGCGCTGGCGTTCCTCCGGGCTACGAGAGTTGGCGCAGGCTTTGCCGCCGAGGCTGGCCATCTCGCGAACGGTCATGGGGCGCTTGGTCATCGCACTCCCTCGTCGCGGCGGCGGTCGGCCAGTTCGTCGGCGCGTACGGCGAGCGCGTCGGCCTCTTGCTCACCCGCCTGCTCCATAGCGGTGCCCACGTCGATGGGCGCGTCACAGTTCGAGCAGTGCGCCGGGTAGATGCCGCCGCCCTCAGCGGGGTGGCACTGTTCGGGTGGGCCGCTGACGCGGGCGGGCACGATGGGCCAGACACGAACGGCTGTCTCTCTGCCGCATTGGCAAAGCCATTGGACGGTGGTGGGTGTGGTCATAGCGGTCGTACGTCGCCCCAGTTCGCGCCCCGGCACGTCTCCCAAGGGATGACGAAGCGCGTCCCAGCGACTTCCAGTTCGTTGTTGAACCAGCGAGCAATGCGCTCGACAACCCACTCACGACGCTCGACTGGAGCTTGGCCGAGGACGCTATCGTGTACTTCTAGCAGCGGGCGAAAGATGCGCTTGCCGTCTTGGACGATGTTGTCCGGGTCGCGCCATAGGTTGAGCAGCGCGAGCCCTTTCGAGTAGGCGGTGTTTGCGGCGGGCGTATAGGCGTATGCCTCCTTTTGCGTGCCGTGGTCCGATTTGCGTCCGAAGAAATCTCGTACCTGCCCGCCGCAGGCTTCAAGCTTGCCATCTCGCGTAAGCAGCATCTTGATGCGTTCCCAGCGCCGTTTGATGCCGGGATAGCGAGCGTGCACGGCGGCCTGTAGCTTCTTGCAATCGGCGGCAGTGATGGCAACCAGCTTGCCCGACTCCTTCCACGCCTCTTGCAGAATCTTCTCGCTCATGGCCACGTCGCCGAGCCCGTAGCAAGTGCCCCATGTGCCCTTCTTGCAGGCGAGGTACTGCCACGACGACTTGTCGATGCCCTTCTGCGCAGCGAGGCACTGTTCCATGTGCCACGAGTTCACTTGGGCGCCGTGTTGCATGAGCAGGACGACGGCGTTGGCGGGTTTGAGGCCCGCTCGCATGTCCTCAAGCATACGCGGGTCGCCGAGCGCAGCGCACTCTGCGCCGATTGTCCAGCCGTCGGCGGTTTTGAGGTCAACCTGGTAGAAGTCGTGTCCGGGGTCGGCGGCGAACAAGCAACGGTGACGTGGCATCACGGTCTGGAGGTTGTAGCCGCTGCCGGTCTGCGACTCCGCACAGCTCATGCGCCCGACCTTCGTGCCAGCTATGTTCAGCGAAAAGCGGATGCGCCCGTCGCGGTCGAGCTTGCAGTTGAGGAAGGTGAGCTGCTTCAGGCACCCGATAAGGCGCAGGCACAGGGCGAGGCGCGGGTCGCGCTGGACGCGGTAGGTGGCCAATAGCGCCTCGGTGCCACGCGCGAGCCTGTCCGTGTTTTTGCCCGCTTCCTTGATGAACCGGCGCGGGAAGCCCCAGCCCGCCGGCGGCTCGCCATAAAGGTAGTCGAGGAACTTGGGCGAAGCGACGTTGACGCCGCGGTCGAGGAGGGCGTTCAACTCGCCGATGCAAGCGAGTCGCTCTTGGGCGGCGGTCATGCAAAGTTCTCCTCGACCCAGTTCTTCCACGAGAAGCCGCACCTGCAACTTGGCCACTCGCGATGGCTGGGCATTTCTCCGGTGCCCACGTTCATGTCCGCGGGATCACCGCAATCCGGGCAACAAGGCACCTCAATTGTGACGCGGCTGCCGGGTGGCATGGACGTGGCGGGTATATCCAGCTTGAGCGTTTCGCCGTCCTCCTCGTCGCCTTCCTTCGGGTAGCTGGTCATCCAACGTGGGCGATGCTGGTCGCAGGTTTCGCCGTCGTAACAGTGTGGCTCTTGGCGAAAGGTCTGCCGTTCGACGTAATGCATCGGTTTGCTCATAGGCGTTCGCCGACGGCGGCGCGGCGGTCGGCGGTGGTCATCAGAAGGGCGCGAGCTGGTCGCCCGCTTCCGCGTCGCTCTGGACGCCGAGGGCCTTGGCGAGGGCGATTATGCGGGCGGCTTTGCTGCGCGGGCCTGCGGGCGCTTTGGTGGGTTTGGCGAGCGCTTCGGCGTCGTCCTCAGTCATCTGGCACAGGCCGATGGGCGCACAGGGCGCTTCGTCAGACGAAGCAGGAGCCGCCGCGCACGCCGTTTCGGTTGCCGATGGCGTAACCCGTAGCACCCGCGTCGTGGCTTGCTTCATAACAAACCGTGTGCGGCGTTCGTCCACGCAAACGGTCCCCATAGTTTACGAACCAGCGCGTCGTAAGCAATGGCGGCTTGCCGGGCGTTGGTGAAAGTGCCCAAGTAATGCAGCTTGCCACGTTGACGCGCCCACGCTTGGAACTTGCCGTTGGGGCAAGGATGAACGCCTTTGAGGCCAGTGGTATTCGACGAAGCAGGCGGGCGGTTCATGTTGTTCTGCGCGTTTGTGCAAGTGCGCAGGTTGCGGCGTCGGTTGTCCAGCCCATTGCGATTGATGTGGTCCACATGCGGGCGCGGTTGTGTAAACCCAAGGAGCGCGCGGTGAAACCAAATCAACCGCTTTTTGCCCGTCGTTCGGTCGCAGCGCACAGCGTAATACGTGTGACTGGTAGCACCAGCTATCGCGTACCACTTCCATCGCGACATGCGTGCGAAGTCACGGTCGTCAAGCAGCGTGTACATACCTCGGCTCAAAGGCAGGCGTTTCATGGCGATTCTCGTTGGCTGGGCTTCGCGTAGAGGAGGCAATCGTCCCACGTCTTCACGCGAGCGAGCTTGTTCTTAAAGCAGACGGTTTGCGCTATGTCGCTAAACGAAGGCAACGGTATGCCCGCGAGCGAGTCAAGCTCACCGCCCAACGTCCAGACCTCGCGTTCGAGGGCGGCGACCATGGCATCGCGTTTGGCGGCGTCGTAGCGCAACCCGACGAAGGACATCTCCAAGCAGGGTTCGAGCAGGGCGACCTGGTGGCGATAATACGCCCGCTGCGCCTCGCTCATCTCCGCCATGATAGCCTGCCACGCTTCGAGGCAGACGCAGCTATCAATGACGTTGTAGAGATCGCGGTCGGCGTCGCAGGTCCAGTCCTTGGTCGTGCCCCAGTAAGGCTGGCGCGTGTAAAGGCTGGCGACAACGTCCAGCGCCTTGTCGATTTCAGGCAGGAGCACATGGAACGCGAGCATCGAATCCTCAACGTTGCGAATCTCGAAGCCGTGGCACCACTTCCACGTAAACAGCTCGTAAGCGCCTGAATGCATAACCTTGGGCACGCCAGGGTCCGCGTGGATGGCCTGAATTGCGCCCAGGATGGCTTCTGCGGCGCTTTTGGGCCATACGTCGGTCCAATCCATGCGCCGAAACGGGATGCTCAGGGCGCGTCCGGGCGACGGGGCGAAGCTGCACACCGTCACGCCCGTCTCGACGCCCCCCTCGATGTCGTGCCCGATGGGCTGCTGGGCCGCTTGCATGGAGCGGAGCCGCGCAATGACCTCGTCCGGGTCACTCGGCGCGTCCACAACGCG
>Ga0105243_10005241_pt1 | contig 10144 bp, 5 predicted proteins | sample KBSM34metaG_FD_81525 | JGI IMG/M metagenome (GOLD analysis project Ga0105243, IMG submission 81525) | Miscanthus rhizosphere microbial communities from Kellogg Biological Station, Michigan, USA - KBS M3-4 metaG | ecosystem: Host-associated > Plants > Roots > Rhizosphere > Soil | place: Michigan...
ACCTTGTTCAATCAGCTGCATGATCAGAGCCAGTTTAATTTTCCGACACTTGATCTCGACGCGTTTGGAATTGCCCTTGGGCCGTCAGATCAGCAAACGGACACCAAAAAGACGTTCCAGTATTACGACTCGCTAACATGGATCTTCGGGAAACATGCATTTAAATTCGGGGCCGAGTACGTTAACCGGCCTAACCAGATCTTTTTCCTCCCCCGACATGCCGGCGAATATGAATATTCGGACCTGGGTGATTTTTTCCGGGACCTCAAACCCTTTGATTTTAATCACAAAGGGATCGGTGACCCAATTCAGCCGCTCGCCTCGCACCAGTACGGTGGCTTTGCACAGGATGACTGGAAAATAACTCACAACCTGACACTGAATTTGGGCGTTCGCTACGACTACCAGAGCATTTACGAGGTTGAAAAGCTTCAGGCAAAATCCGCAAATGGAAATATCCCGGGCGTGATCGAGTTTCGTGTGCCCAAACCGGACAGGAATAACTTTGCTCCGCGAATAGGTTTTGCGTGGGCGCCATCTTTCACGGGCGGAATCGGCGGCTTCATCTTTGGTAAGGACGGTGAAAGCTCTATCAGGGGAAACTATGCCAGAACATTTGCGATAGCCTTTTCGAACCTGGTAAGTGCCGGCCCGCCGGCTGCGTTACAGGGCGAACTGGTAGACGCAGGACCTCTCACCGCGTTCCTTCAAAGTGGCGGAGCGAGCAATGCCCCGTATGTTTTTAATGATTCCGCGGCGAATATTCGGGCTGTAACAGGCTCGCTCATTTTAGATCACGTCAGTCCATATGCTGACGCCTTCGCGATCTCATTTCAGCGCCAGCTTAACCGATCAACGGCTCTCGAGATTCGTTACCTGCGGACCAATGGTAAGGACTTGTTTGTTCAGGTTCAGACTAACTCTCAAACTGTTGCCGATGGCGCGATGGTCATTCCAACGCTGTTCGCGGTTCCTACCGCTGCAGCACTTGGAGCTCTTCCCACCATAAACACTGTAGTGACCGGTGATCCGATACTTAATGGGGCGACCATAGCCCCGAGACAGCTTCCTCAGTTTGCTGGGGTCCTTACCAGCGACCCGCCGGTAGGCAAGTCGCGCTATGACGGCGTTTCTTTCAGCGTTAATCGGCGCCTTTCTCGTCACTTTGCCGGCACTGCAGCTTACACGTGGAGCCGCACCTGGGATAACTCATTCAACGAGTTATTTACGAGTTCTCTTAATCCGAGGCGTTCGCAGGATGCAGGTGAGTTCTTTGGAAAGGGACTCGATCTTTCAAACGATTGGTCCAAATCAATCGTTGATATTCCACACCGTTTCGTAGCGTCCGGGATTTACGAAGTACCATTTAAGAGTGACAACCATTTCCTTAATGCCCTTGTTGGCGGATGGGAACTAACTGGTATCTTCCAAGCCCAGTCAGGTCAGCTGGTCGACATTCAAGCCGGTGTTGACGCTAATCGAAATGGAGACAATGCAGGTGATCGTGCGATCTTAAATCCAAACGGTGATCGTAATATCGGGACCCAGGTTGTGGGGCTGACGCTGGTTAATGGAGTCGTAACTCAGGTTCCACTGGGAAGCTCACCGAATAGGAACGTTCGAGCATATCTGGCCGTGAATCCAAATGCCGGCTGGGTGCAAACCGGCTTCTTCGCAAAAGAACTGGCCAACGGCGGAGCGGGAACCGCTCCTAGAAACGCATACCGCACGAAGTCTTGGAACAACACGGACATGGTATTCCTGAAAAATACCCGTTTCGGTGGTGAGGGTAGGTTCAACTTTCAATTCGGTGCGGAAGTCCATGACGTCTTCAATCAGAGGCCCCGCACAATTGCTGGTATCGGAGCCGGCGCCAGGTCATTTGCTCTTCCGAGTGCTAACCCGTTCTTCCTAAACTATGACTTCGGCGTGTATGCGGGAAGAACTGTCACACTTCGCACGAAGTTTATATTCTAACTTCGATCCATTTGGCCCTGGCTGAGTCTTCAGACAGGCTTCAAGAGGCTGCCGGTAACGGCAGCCTTTTTCAACAAAACGGTCGGAAGTATTTTCGCAATCTTATTTCGCAATAGGTGGTAACGATTCAGACGCCGTCGTCCGATATATTGAAACTAAATGGTGAAGCAGAGGGGGCCCTGACCTTCGCATTGCGAATGGGTTTGATGGTCCAATGAAAGCTTTTACATACAGTGCCGTTCAGCACCATTAACTAACAATTCTTCAACAGATTGCAGCCATTACAGAACCAATTTCTGTGCAGTCCTTTGACATCGATTTTCATCGATTCGCAGAAGTCGAGTAACGAATCGGTGACATTTTCTTATCCGCCTGGCGTCCGCATTTCCACTGATGATTGATTGCTGTTCCAGTCATAGATTTCTCGTGACGTCATAACAGAGCTTTCATGTTGGAATCTCGCCACAAAGATCTTCAGCCGCGCGCGCTCCTTCGCGGTGATCACTAAAAGCCTTCGATTTGCGCACCCTTTCGGGTGCAGCATCCTGGAGGGCTTTCTATTCGGTTTCGCAGATGGCTGTTTTATATAGTTACCACATACTGTAGCGGTTTTCCTTGACATCACCCCAAGCGGGAGCTACTTTCCCACTGCAGTTCCTAGAAACTGAGGATTTTGTGCTCACAATCAGAGGTAAAGATTACTCTCTAAAGACCTCTGTAGTTCTTCACCCTTTCTGCGTAGTAAAAAAGAAAAAATGAACATTTTGGACAAGCCCTCGCGATTCAATGGAACAAGCATTCCAGTACCTCTGTTTCACCGTGGACATCTATCACTCTTCCCCGGTGCCAAGGTTTGGCTCTGCTTGATTCCAAAAACCAGCAAGAATCAGTTTACTGAACTAATCGTATCACCAATTCACCACGACGCCTGGACTGATCTCTGGAGGATATCAATCACTTTACGGGAGCGCGTGGGATTAGTTCATGACGTGTTTCAGATCTTGGCGCATAACAGTATTAATATCGTTACAGTAGAGTCTTCCACGAGAGACGGTATGAGTCTGCACTCCATTGAGATGATCGCGGATGCGAAGTTATATAACGGTCCGTTAAGTGATCTTACCCACGAGCAAAGAAGAGGTGGTCAACTTGAAGAACTTTCGGACCTTCGCACAGAAATACTAGCTCGTCTCATAGACGATGTGGAATTCTTGCCTAATGGTTCGCCGAGATTGCAAATTCGCAGGGTCAGAAGCCTTTTTAACGCACGGCGACATTACAACGATGCTCAGTTGGAGTTGCATGATGACCTAAAGCCTAAGCCCATTATCAGAGAAACGATAGTTCAAAAGTCCGAGAGGATGGTGACCATTCCTTTACCCGAAGACGTCAGGAGAACTTTATTTGAAAGTCTGGGCAAAGTCGACAGTTCTGAGGACGAGGTTATAGGTTACTTTTTGACGGTCTCAAATACGAGCGAACGATTCCTACACATCTATTTCATGAAAGAGGCGGACTCAATCATCGCTCCTACGATCGAACATCAAGACGAAATCGGGGCATTGGCAAAAATCTCCGGAGCCATCCAAACGGCCGGGTTCAATATTCTGACCACGCTTTCCCGACTTTATCAGTGGGAAACCCGAGCGCGCACGGAATTCGTTTTGCAGCCTCCACCCAAAAATCGAGGACAGATAAGTATCGAACAAATGAAACAGGACCTTGAAGGAGCCCTTTCGACGCCAGAGCTGGTCGAGAAATATGGGATAAGGGTTGGGTATCCAATGAACTATATGACACCACTCAAGACAAAAAAACTGGTGTCAATTAGTTCTGCGTACCCAGGCGGTCATGCCGCCGGTATCGGTTGGAGTCCAAGCCGCTCCGTAGAAACAGTAATGAATAGTAAGCAACGAGAGTTAAGACGTAAGAGACAGAACGGCGACGCGTCACCTCGCGATCTGATGGCGGAGATGCTCCTTGACTCGCTTGACTCGACGCGTTCACATCAAACGGCTCTCAAGAACTCTCATAGGCGAGGAAGCCTTTTCATCTCGTACTCATTTAACAACACAGCGATGCACGAGCGGGTGAAGACTATTGCTGGAAAGCGGTTTGATGTTGTCGAGGGTAAGAAACTCGGACGCGCTGACACAACGCGGCAAGGAATCATGGCTCTTATGGAGCCATGCACTCATTTTTTAGGCATCTGGACGGCGGAGGGAGGCACAGCTCTCGAAGGCGGTGACTATTATCCCTCTCCATGGTTGCATTGGGAGTGGGGCGTCGCCGACGCATTTGGCCTCAGTTGGCATTTACTCATTTCCAAAAAGATAAATGTCCAAGCGTGGCAGCGCATCGCGGGAAGTACTCCGCATACTCTGTTCGATGACCTTGATTTGGAAGACAGGTTAAAGGACGCCATAAAGCTACTTTGAGATTGAACGATCGGAGGAGGAGCGCGGATGAAACATGAAGCACTTCGTTGCCAAAGTTGTCGCGAACAGTTGGTATTAATAGAGTATTCTGATCTATTGGCCAACCGCGCGAGATTTTCAACTCATGAGATTGATTCGTTGTCTCCGTTACTAAGCCTCTTTGCCTTTCACGTATGCGCCAAGTGCGGGTGTATTACTATTCAAGGGACCAAAGAAATACGAGCTTTCGCAGAGGATCTCACAGACGAAACTGGCGGACACAGCTGAAGATGTCCAAGACGTTCGAGCCGAGCAGTTCTGCCCAATCCTGAACCCAAACAAGAACAGCGACCGTTACCGATCGCCGTATCTACCGGATTGATTGGTCGGGCGAGAGGATTCAAATCTCCGACCTCATGGTCCCGAAACCTGCAAAGCTTGCCGCATTGCCGCGATTAAAAACCTTTGGTGGCACGATCTACGCGCCACCTTCTGCACGCGTTTGGCGCTCGCTCGCTATGAGGCACTGACGATAATGTCGCTGATGGGGCACAAGGATTTCAAAACAACCGCTCCGTTCAGCTTCAACGTGACGTGCGACCAATTAATTTTGTCCACAAATTGGCCACAAATGAAGTACGGCCGCCAGTGATGGCAGCCGTAAACTTTGATCTTATGGTCGGGGCGAGAGGATTCGAACCTCCGACCTCTCGGTCCCAAACCGAGCGCACTACCAGGCTGTGCTACGCCCCGAAGGATGAGGCATTCTAAGAGTCGTGTGGGAGATGGTCAAGCACGGACCATGTTGAGTAGGAAATGGCGTGTGTTTATTAGAGCACGAGCGCGATGGCTGATGATGTTTTTGACGTCGTCAGGAAGTTCGGCAAAGGTTTGGTTAAAACCGTCGGGGACAAACAGTGGATCGTAACCGAAGCCGCCGTCGCCGCGTGACGAGGAGATGATTGTTCCTTCGCAAATGCCTTCGGAGACATTTAGCACGGAGCCTTTTGCGTCGGAGATTGCAACGACTGAGATGAAATGCGCGCGGCGATTTGCGTCCGGAGTCTTAGCGAGCTCAGAGAGAAGAAGCGCACGACGATCGGCGTCGGAGGCGTTCTCGCCGGCGTAACGGGCTGAGAAAACGCCAGGCGCGCCACCAAGTGCTTCGACTTCCAATCCGGAATCATCAGCGAGCGCGCACATCCCGGTAGCTGAAGCATAGAATCGCGCTTTCAGGATCGCGTTCTCTGCATACGTGGCGCCGCTCTCGACGGGCGTATCGACATCTGGAAATGCCTGCAATGAAGTGAAAGACCAGCCGGAGTCTGCAAGGATGCTCTCGATCTCTTTGACTTTCCCAGGATTGCGCGTTCCCAGTAATAGTGTTGGCATAAGCTAGCGTGAAGCACTGTCAGGTTGGAGCAGGGAAATGAAGGTGCTGAACTGGCCGAACGCAGAGTGCGTAGTGCGTTCAATACCAAAAGCATTCAATCTTGTTTCGGTAGACACGAGATCAGCACTGTGCAACGTGTTCTGCAACTTTGCTACTTCGTCACTCGATAGTCGTCGTCCCTGAAGCTTCAGGAGCGTCAGAATGAAATTGTTCAATCGGGCTTCGTCATTCGCATAGGTGACGATCGGCGCCGAACTCTCCTGTGCTGAGTGCTGCAACTCTTTCACGTCGGCCGCTTTCTGCTGTAGCGCCAAAAGACCAGCGCGCATGTTCTCTGACTTTCCGAGCAGTACGTAGCCATCCGCAAACACTGCGGCGAACTCCTTGTCAGGATCCACCTTCGCTTCTAGCCCTTCGAGGATCTCGCCCTTGCCGCCTTTGAATATCTCCTGTGTTAGTGAGCGTTTGAGTCGCGCTTCGTCAATAACACGCGCCACCAGGATCGATCCGTCCGTGTTCGTCGAGGGTTTTAATGTAAACAGCGGCGGGCTGAGTGTGGCCAACGCTTCTTTGGGATCGCTGATTCCGTAACTCAGCAGACTGGACCGCAACAACGTTCCAAACAAAACCGCCGGTAACGCGTCGAGCTTGAATGCGACTGCTGAGTTGAGCGAACTCCATGCTGCCGCCGGTGTTTTGTTCCGGTAAATCGTCAGCGATTGAAATCCTTCGGGAACAAGTTTCCAGAAATCCTGAGCTTGTTCTGCAGTTTCAAAAGCCGGTTGCAGACGCGAAACCACTCCGGGCTCGAGCGAGAAGAGAAAGCGATCTTCGATTCCTTCCTGCGATGGAGTTGCAGTCCAGGCGGCGCCGCGGAGAATCTTGCCCGCACTAACCGCGAGCAGTTGTTCCAGCTGTTGGTCACCGGGAGCATGGCCCATCAGCACCAATGGCGCTGCCCACGAGAAGATCTTTGCTGAGTTTAGCGGCGAGATGTAACCGAACGCGAGCGCCTTTTCTGAGGCGAGACTCGCGCGAACTTTCAGCAACTCCGTATCAGTATGAATGCTGGGACGTGTGCCGCGGCGCACGTCTAGACAAGCACGAACGGCGTTATCGGTATTGCCAACCACTACGACGGTGCCCTCGACCGCGCCGACTATCTTTCGCTCGCCGCCGGCAACTGAACACTCGATGTACTCTGCATCGGCATTTCGTTCGGCACACATTGATGCGCCGTAGGCGAAGTTTGCGAGTTGTTTGACGGCTTCAACCGCGGCGGGTTTTGTGCGCCATTTTGAAGTGTGCGTCTCAGCGATGATCGCGACTTCAGGACGCACTTTGAGCGTGTCGGTTTCTTCGGTTGTGTTGAGGCCGACGACGACGAGTGCCAGTTGGGCACGTGCGAAGAGAACTGCCGGAAGTGGTCCAATGCCCGCGCGGGCGGCGGCACGCATAAAGCGGTTCGGAGCTGCAGGTTTGCTCTTTGTGATGGTTGCAGCAGATTGCCAGACTTCACTGTGTTGAATGGCGTTTGCGACGTCTTCGAGGTTGTTGAATTCAACGTAGACGAGGGAGTCGGCGGGGGCGTAGTTGGCCATGTCGACTCGAGATGGAGTGCTCCACCAAAGCCAAACGGCGACGATTATGATTAGGAGTAAAGCCAGAGCGAGAAGGGGGCGCAAAAACTTCATTGGTGCGAATCGTAGCGTTTCTCACGCGCACGCGCAAAGCGCAAGGGTTTGTTGTGCATAGAGATCGAATGCCACGCCGGGCGGCCACGGAGGGCCGCCCCTACAGTACGTGCCGCATCGCACAAGTGCCTAGTCACGTCAGGCGCTGACGAACGTACTGTAGGGGCGGCCCTCCGTGGCCGCCCGGCGTGGCATTCGATCTTCACTATTTAGTAGTCACTGTGTTACTTTTGCCCGCTTGGTACCCCAGTCTATGACCTATCGTGAATTGTCTGCACAGGCCCTGGCGGAGCAGGACTACGACGCTTTTCTCAACGAGCTACAAAAGTCACTGACAGACGGACGAAGAGATCCCAACGACGTCGTTCGCGATACGCTGTTTGAGATCTACTACGGAGCGTCGGAACCAAGGGATCTGAGTGTAGCCGCTCGCGCCGCAGTTCACTCGCTCGACCCACGCAACGTGGCCACGGAGCCCGAGTACTACACAGACATCGATCAGAAACGTTATGCCGAACGCAAGCCGATGGTCTGGCTGTGGCAGATGTTTGACCGTTCACCACTCGGTCAAAACTCACTGCTGGCCCATCGATTTCGACGGATGCTCGCGCCGATGATCTTTCGCAGCGTCGGTGAAAACTTCAAATGCTGGCACTTTGTCGAGTGGTCGTTTGGCTACAACTTGTCGTTCGGAAAGAACGTCGTCGTTCACCGCAATGTACTGCTCGACGATCGCGGCGGCATCGAGATCGGCGACAACGTCTCGATCTCTGACTACGCAAACATCTATTCGCACAACCACGACATTTACGACATCCACAAAGTCGAGACCCCCGTAACCCGCATCGGGAACGGCGTCCGAATCACGTATCACGCCACGATTCTTGCCGGCACGCAGGTCGGTGATAACGCGCTGATCGGTAGCGGCGCGTTGGTCACGAGGAACGTCGAGCCTCATCACATCGTGGTCGGCATCCCAGCGAAAACAGTAAAGATCAAAGACCATCGCTCCGAGTAGAAAATCTGGAACCGATCAGCACTTTATTCCAGAAACCCACCGTTATACGGCCCATCAAACTAAGCTAACCGAAGAAATAATAAGAGTTAAACAAAGAAAAATAGCGATTGACATTGTTTAGCCCGTTAATGTACTCTCACACAGTTGACGGCGATAGCTGCCGTCTGCCGGGTGCCCACCTGGTGCAACAGCGGTCAGTCCCGCGAAATCTTTTGGAGCACGATAAAGGCACACTTCGCGTGAGCGGAGGTCGCAAAGCCTACAGAAGTTGGACGATACCAACTTGGCTGGGTTTCCGATGAGCTTCATTCCTGCCGTAGCAGACCACTCCAGCAGTTTCCTGTTGACACCCGCCGGGACCCTACCTTTGCCCACTGGTGTCATGTCCAACAATCCTACAAACAAACGGACGGCAACCTTGAAACCAACTACTGATTCTCTGACCTCCAAAATCTTTAGACCACGACCACTGTCACGCGCGCGCAAAGCGCGTGTACGCCTGCGCCAGCAGAACAAATTGCGGATCGCTGTTGTGAGGAATAACTAGTCATGTTCAAAAAATCCTCCGGAAAAAAGAACCTCGTTGGTCTCGATATCGGATCGAGTGCCGTGAAAGCGGTTGAGCTTGGTCGCAAGGGCGCCGGTCTCGCGCTTCTCAATCTCGGATTCGAAAACCTGCAGACTGACACGGTTGTTGACGGCCAGATCATGGAGCTCAACAACGTCTCCAACGTCATCGCTCACATCTTCAGCGAACACCAGATACGGACCACGCGTGTTGCTGCCGGCGTCAGTGGCCACTCAGTCATCGTCAAGAACATCGTTCTGCCGCAGATGAGCCAGGAAGAATTGCAGGAGTCGTTTAGCTGGCACGCCGAAGAGCACATTCCTTTCGACATCGGCGATGTGAATCTCGACTACGAATTGACCGGCAAATCGCAGGAGTCTCTGCACGTGCTGATGGCCGCGTGCAAGAGCGACAAGATCAATAACGTGAAGCAGGCGATTCAGCTCGCCGGAAAACAACCGGTGATCATTGACGTCGATGCGTTCGCGCTGCAGAACTGTTACGAGCTCAACTACTCGCCGCGTCCCGGTGAGATCGTTGCGCTGCTCAACATCGGTGCAGCGACGATGAACATCAACATCCTCAACGGTACTCGCTCGATCTTCGCGCGCGACGCTTCAGTCGGCGGCAGCCAGTACACGAGCTTGTTGCAGAAAGAACTCGGCGTCAGCTATGAGCAGGCGGAAGCAGTGAAGCGCGGCATGGCACTCCCTGAAGGCGTTGAACCACGACCGATCCAGCCGATCATCGAAACCGTTTCCGACATCCTCGCGCTCGAAGTTAAGAAGACTTTCGATTTCTATCGCGCGACGGCACAGGAGAGTGATGCGTCGATTCAGAGGATCCTTTTGGCTGGCGGTGGATCGAAGCTGCCTGGTCTACCTGAGTTCCTGGGCAGGCGTTTCGAGATTCCGGTCGATGTCTTCGATCCGTTCCGGCAGATTGAAGTCGATGCACGGAAGTTTGATCCGGACTACATGCGAGAGATAGTGCCGGAAATGGCAGTTGCGGTTGGTCTCGCCCTGAGAGGAGTTGAGGCATGATTAAGATAAACCTGCTCGAGTCAGTTACGGATCG
>Ga0105243_10005251_pt1 | contig 10130 bp, 11 predicted proteins | sample KBSM34metaG_FD_81525 | JGI IMG/M metagenome (GOLD analysis project Ga0105243, IMG submission 81525) | Miscanthus rhizosphere microbial communities from Kellogg Biological Station, Michigan, USA - KBS M3-4 metaG | ecosystem: Host-associated > Plants > Roots > Rhizosphere > Soil | place...
AGCGGCATGCTGCCAATGGCATCGCCCATGTCGCCCTCGAGCCGGGCGAATGCGAGATCGACGTCTCCCGATTCGAGCGAGGGGATGGCCTCGACGCTGTCGATTTCCCTGACGGACACCGTAAGGTGCGGGTAGCGCTTCCTGAGCGTTGCCAGCAGGGGCGGCAGCACGTCGAGCATCGCGGAGCTGATGGCGCCGATCGTGAGCACGCCGGTCTGCCCTGCCGCAGCCTCCCGCACCGCGAGCTCCAGCCGCTCGAGCTGCTGCGCGAACTTTCGCACCGCCGGCAGGATCGCCGCCCCGACCGGCGTGAGCTGCGCACCCCGGCGGGACCGCTCGAAGAGCTTGAGCTTCAGCGACTGCTCGAGCACCTGGATCTGCTCGGTCAAGGGCGGCTGGGACATTCCGAGCCGTTTCGCCGCCTTGCTGAAGTTCTTTTCTTCGGCCACGGCGAGGAACAGCCAGAGGTGACGAACGAGTCGAAAGTTGATCATGACGATTCCATAGGCTGGACGTATAGAGGTCATCCAGACTTCGGAATTTACATATGGATGGGCGCAAGGGAAAGTGCGGCTTCCTCAGCCCGAACCTTGCCGTGAATGACAGCCACACCTCTTGACCGCCTCGCCGCCCTGGACACCAACACGGTGTCCGACGCGCTCGACTTCCTCGACCTTCCGGGCGCGACCTTCGACCTGCGGCCGCTGTGGGACTGCCCCCCGATCGTCGGCCGCGCCAGCACCATCCAGCTCGGCCCCAAGACCGACGCGAAGCCCACCGCTCACCTGATCTCGCCCGTGATCGCCGGGATCACCACGGACGACCGGATCCTCGTGATTGCGGGGGGGCTGGACGGCATCTCCTGCTGGGGCGACATCCTGGCCAACGCAGCCCAGGTCAGGAAGATCCGCGGATCGGTCATCGACGGACTCAGCCGCGACATCGAAGGCAGCGAGTCCATCGGATACCCGCTCTATGGCCGCGGCGTCACGATGATCAGCGCGCGCAACCGCGTGGTCCAGATCGACGCGGGCCGGCGCATCCGGGTTGCGGGTGTCGAGGTCGACGAGGGCGACTACGTGATCGCGGATCGCTGCGGGACCGTCTTCGTTCCCGCTGCGCGGATCGAGGAGGTCCTGGCCCTCGGCGAAAGGATTGCGCGCCGACAGGACGGCATGGTCGAAGCCGTGCGCCGCGGCCGGTCGGTCGCGGACGTCATGCACGACAAGGAATTCGAAGCCATCGGGCGCGAGGCTGCATGATGGCGAAAGAAGCACAGGATTTCCGGCGGCTGAACATCCACCTGGCCAGCGCCCAGCCCTCCGCGACGTACCGGGTGATGGACCGCGTCGCCGCCAGGCAGGCGGCCGGCGCGAAGGTGATCTCGCTGTCCGCGGGGGAGCCCGATTTCGACACTCCGGCGCACATCCGCGCCGCGGCCATCGAGGCCATCGATGCAGGCCACACCCGCTACACGCAGGTCGCCGGCTTGCGCGCACTGCGGGAGGCCGTCGCCCGGAAGTTCCAGACCGAGAACGGATTGAGCTGCACCTGGCAGGACACCATCGTCTGCTCGGGCGGGAAACAGGTGATCCACAACGCGCTGGCCGCCACGCTGAATGCCGGCGACGAGGTGATCGTCCCTGCGCCGTATTGGGTGAGCTACCCGGAAATGGTGCAGATGTGCGGCGGCCGGGCGGTCGTCGCGACCTGCGACGGCACCTCGGGCTTCAAGCTGACGCCGGACAGGCTGGAGAAGGCGATCAACGCCAGGACCCGTTGGCTGATCCTCAATTCGCCATCCAATCCCACAGGCGCCGTCTATGCGCGCGAAGAGCTTCGCGCGCTGGCCGACGTGCTGTTGAAGCACCCGCAGGTGCTGGTCCTTTCCGACGACATCTACGAGCACCTGATCTTCGACGGCGCCGGGTTCTGCACGATCGCAGAAGTGGAGCCGCGGCTTGCGGAACGCACCGTGACCATGAACGGCGTGTCGAAGGCCTACGCAATGACCGGATGGCGGATCGGCTTCTGCACCGGGCCGCGCTGGCTGCTCGACGCGATGGAAAAACTCCAGGGACAGCAAACGTCCGGGGCCTGTTCGATTTCGCAGCATGCCGCCTTCGCCGCCCTCACGGGCCCGCAGGATTTCATCGAGACCAGCCGCCGCGTGTTCCAGGCACGCAGGGACCTGATGGTGCGGGCACTGAATGCCACGCCAGGCCTGCGTTGCGACACACCCGCAGGCGCCTTCTACGCATTCGCATCGTGCGAGGGCCTGATCGGCAAGAAGTCGCCGGCCGGAACGCTGCTCGGGAGCGACGAGGACGTCGCACTCGCGCTTCTCGAGGAAGCCAGCGTTGCCGTCGTCCACGGCAGCGCCTTCGGCCTCGGGCCGTACATACGCATTGCCTATGCCCTGGACGACCGCGCCTTGCAGCAGGCCTGCGACGCCATCGGCCAGTTCGCATCGGGCTGTACGGGCCATCCCGCCCGCGTACCTGGAGGAGCAGCAACGTGGTCTTGAACAACGGGTTTCATCACACGGCGTTGGCGCTCGACGTGGACGGCGTCGCGCTGGATGTTGCCGCGATCCATCGCGATGGCAGCCGGGCGCCCATCGTCTTTCTGCACGGTTTCGGGTCCACCAAGGAAGACTATGCAGACATCGTCCGCCACGAGGCGTTTGCCGGGCATCCCTTCGTTGCCTACGACGCACCCGGGTGCGGAGAGACGAAGTGCGCGGACTTGTCGCGAGTCTCGATTCCGTTTCTCGTGAAGACGGCATTGGCGGTTCTTTCCAGGCTGCAGGTCGATCGCTTCCACCTGGTGGGCCACTCCATGGGCGGGCTCACAGGATTGATGCTTACGCACCAGCACCCCGGCCGGGTCCTGGACTTCGTCGACATCGAAGGCAACATCGCGCCCGAGGATTGCTTTCTCAGCCGCCAGATCTTCGATCACCCCGACGAGGACGCCGAAAGTTTCTTCGACCAGTTCATCGAGCGAACGCGGCACGCCCCCGACTACGCCAGCGCGCTCTATGCCGCGAGCCTGCGGCACAAGGTCCGTGCCGGCGCCGTGCGGAGCATTTTCCGGTCCATGGTCGACCTGTCCGATCACGGCGAACTGATGGACAAGTTTCTCGCGCTGCCCTGCCCCAGGATGTTCATGTTCGGCGAGCAGAATGCATCGCTTTCCTACTTGGACAAGATCGAAGCGCACGGGGTCAGGCTGTCCAGGATCGCGGCATGCGGCCACTTCCCGATGTACTCCAATCCATCCGAGATGTGGCGCGAGATTGCGAATTTCCAGGCCCGCAGCTGAGGCGCCCCGCGCGCTCGCGACAACGCGCGCGTGTCAGCGCGCCAGCGACTGCATCGACACGATGTCCAGAAATGCGTCGACCAGTTGATGCGGCACGCCCTTGCGGCGGATGGCAAAGACATTCGCCGTCGTCTTGACGCCCCTGACGGGCAGGAATCGGATGTCGCTGCGGTTGCTGTCCGCGACCGACTTCCCGACCAGCGCAAAACCCAGGCCCGCGGCGACCAGGCCCAGCGCCGTATGGATCTCCTTGGCCTCGTAGCCGATGCGCGGCTTCACGCCGGCGAGCTCCAGGGCCTGGATGGTGCTCCTCGCAAAGCTGCTGTTGGGGTCCTTCGGGTAGCTGATGAATGAAGTATCGGCAAGGTCCTTGGGGTTCAGGACCTTGCGCCGCGCCAACGGACTGATGGAGGACAACGCCACCCACAGCGGGTCGGTGAAGAGCGGAATGCACGCCAGATCGTCCTCCGCGGCGAAGGGGCCGATGGTCCGCGCCAGCCCGACGTGGATCAGCCCGTTGCGCAGTGCCTCGCCCTGGTGCTCCGTGAGGATCTCCGTCAGGTCGATCCGCACTTTCGGCGCATGCACCCTCATCGTTCGCACGGCATCCGGCAGCACGGAGAAGATGGTCGAGCGCGTGAATCCGATGCTCAGCCACCCGGAACGGCCGAGCGTCAGGTCCTGGGCCTCTTCGAGCATGCGCTGCGTATCGGACAGCAGCGCTTTCGCCTTCGGATAGAGAAACCGGCCGAGCGGCGTCGGCTTCATGGGGCGCGTGGCCCGGTCGAACAGCTTTCCGCCAAGCAACTCCTCGAGCTGGGCGATCTGCATGCTGACCGCGGCGGGCACCACGTGCAACCTGCTGGCCGCGAGGTTGGCGCTCTCGGTCTCCACCACCTCGCAAAAGTAGCGCAGCGATCTCAAGTTCATAACTTCTGATCTTATTGTCAAAACTCGTTGATTGCATTCGCTCTTTCCTTAACTCAGCATCGAGGCTTGTTTCAACTCCTCCTGGAGACGACCTTGATTTCCGAAGTGAATGAGCCGCAATGGCTCTCGCAAGCCCGCTCGCTCTCGACCGCCGAGGTGTCCGACGCACTGGACTTCTTCAACCTGCCCGGAAGCGCATTGGGCATTCGCCCGGTTGCCGGCCCGGCCAGGCTCTTCGGCCAGGCCTTCACGGTCTGCTTCGCTCCGATCGACCGCTTCGAACCCGGCACCGTGGGCGATTTCATCGACCGCCTGGTGCCCGGCAGCGTGGTGGTGCTGGACAACGCGGGCCGGCTCGACTGCACGGTGTGGGGCGGCATCCTGAGCCGGCTCGCTGCACACAAGCGAATCGGCGGAACGGTGATCGACGGCGTGTGCCGCGACACGGCGGAAGCCGATGAAGCGAACTATCCCTTGTATGCCCGCGGCAAGTTCATGCGCACCGGCAAGGACCGCGTTCAGGTCGAGGCCTACGAGCAGCCGGTGGTCCTGGGCGACGTGCGCGTCTGCAGCGGCGACCTGGTGATCGGCGATGCCGACGGTGTGGTAGTGGTGCCGCGCCTGCGCATGCAGGAGGTGCTCACCAGGGCGCTGGAGACCCGCGTCGTCGAAGCGCAGATTCTCGATGCCGCGCTCGCCGGCATGCCGCTAGCCGAATCGCGCAGGAAGCATGGCTATCACACCCTGCAGCGATCGCCCACGACGCTCGCGAGCCAGGGCGACTCGCAGCCATAGGACGCAGAAAAACGAATTGGAGACAAGCCATGAAATCGGTTCCCAACCTGTTCCGTTCCGCCGTGTTCGGCCTTGCGGTCGCGGTATCCGCCAGCGGCGCCCTTGCGGAGCCGGCCTACCCCTGCCGGGTCGTGAAGATCATCTCGCCGTATCCGCCGGGCGGCACGACCGACATCCTCGCGCGGTTGGTGGCGCCGGGCCTCGCGCAGGAGCTCGGCACCACCGTGATCGTGGAGAACAAGGGCGGCGCGAGCAGCAACATCGGCACCGAATTCGTCTCAGGGGCTGCGCCGGACGGCTGCACACTGCTGCTGGGAAACAACACGGGCGTGGTCATCAACCGCAATCTCTACAAGCTTCGCCTCGACCCGATCAAGTCGCTGGCGCCGGTCGTGGAGGTCGCTTCGGTCCCGCTGGTCCTGTACGTCAACGCATCCGAACCGGCGAAGACGCTCGATCAGTGGATCGCGGCCGTCAAGGCCAAGCCCGGAAAGTACAGCTTTGCGTCCGGCGGCAGCGGCAGCCCGCAGCACCTGATGGGCGAGATGCTGAAGCTGGAAATGAACCTCGACATGGCCCACATCCCCTACCGGGGACAAGGCCCCGCGCTGGCGGACGTGATTGCCGGCCAGGTGCCCGTGGCCTTCGAAACGACGACGGCGATTGCCTCGCAGCTCGGGGCGGGGCGGATCCGGGCACTGGCGACGACCGGCAGCACACGTTCGAAGAATCTGCCCGACGTTCCCACCATGAAGGAGCTGGGCCACGCGAACTTCGTTGTCGAGAACTGGTACGGCATCTTCGTTCCTGCCAGGACACCGGCGCCGCTCGTCGCGCGCCTGAATCGCGACCTGATCAAGGTGCTCAAGAGTGCAGATGTGTCGAGGAGCCTTGCCGACATGGGTTCGCGCGACGTCGCCGGCACTCCGGCGCAGTTCGCCCAGTTCATCGACCAGGAGCTTCCCTACTGGGAATCGCTGGTCAGGCGCTCTGGCGCGAAGGTGGACTGAGCTGTCGCCAGTCGAAGCGTGTTCATTTCAATTCCGGAGAATATTCGTGGCCACTTCCGAGCAGATTCGTCAACTTCGCGATCTCGGTGCAGCAACCGTGTACGAGGCGCAAGGCGCCAAGGGCGCGCTCGATCACGGGATCAAGCCGATCGATCCGTCCGTCCGGCTCGCGGGTCCCGCCTTCACGGTGGACTGCCGCCCCGCGGACAACCTGATGCTGCACTATGCGGTGCAGAAGGCGAAGCCCGGCGACGTGCTCGTGGTGGACGCCAAGGGCTTCATGGAAGCGGGCCCATGGGGCGATGTGCTGACGATCCAGGCCATGAAGGTCGGCATTGCCGGCCTCGTCATCCATGGCTGCGTGCGTGATGCCAGCCTGATCATCGCGTTGGGATTCCCGGTGTTCTGCCGCGGCCTGTCGATCAAGGGCACCGCCAAGAACCAGCCCGGCAAGGTCGGGGTTCCGGTGCTGATCGGCGACGTGCTGATCAATCCGGGCGACATCATCGTGGGCGACAGGGACGGCATCGCCGTGGTCCCGCAGGCCGAGGCAGGCAACGCGATCGCCATGAGCCTGGCGCGGGAAGCCAAGGAGGAGCAACAGCGCAAGGCGATTCAGGAGGGCGTCTCCACCATCGATCTGCTCGATCTCGCTGGAACGCTGAAGCGCTTCGGCCTGGCTTGATCGGTCCTTGGCGAGGCCTTTTTCCTCGCGCCCTGCGCACGGGAGTGCCGGTCTCCTTCCTGCCGGTCGGCGGCGTCGAAGCCGCCCGGCGTGTGTCCGCGGGCGAATTGTTCGACGTGGTGCAGGCGCCGCCATGGCACTGGGAGAGCGGGCCTTGAGCTGGGGCACGGCAACCGGCGGCCTGCTGAGCTCGCGGAGGTGGCTTTGCACCTGGCGGAGTCCCACGGGCATGCGCACGACCACGAACTGCTCGACCACGAGCGCGCGCACCGCCACGACGACGGACACCACGACCATGTGCACGAACCGATGCCCGTGGGCGAGCACAGCCATCCGCACTGAAGACGAAACCCAGGGCTGCGCTCAGAGGTACCGCACCTCGGCCGGCTCCGCGAACCAGTTGTTGTTGCGCCCGTCCATGTAGCGGACCGGCGCCGTTGACAGTTCTTCCAGCGTCACGTCGTCCAGGCACGTCACGTTCACGCTGACATAGGCGCCGCCGATCTCCGGCACGTTGCCGCGCCCGAACGACTTGATGCCGCAATGCCTGCAGAACAGGTGCTCGGCGCTGTGCGAGGCGAACTGGTAGCTCGACAGGTCTTCCTCGCCCGCGAGCAGCGTGAAGTCCGCCGGCTTGACGATGGCGCCCCAGCCGCGGGCCTTCATGCAGATCGAGCAGTTGCATTTGCCGGTGCCCTCGGCGAGGTCGATCAGGGCCTGGAAGCGGACCTTGCCACAGTGGCAGCTGCCGTTGTATGTCTTCTTCATGGGTGGATGTCCTTGGAACGAGTGGAGGGAAAAACCAAGGCTACGACCTATTGCGGACAGATTCTGTCCTCGATCCGAGGCATCATCTCGCCATGCTGTCCGCTTCCGCACGCCTGATCCGGCTTCTTTCCCTGTTCCAGGCCCAACGCGCGTGGACCGGCGCCGGTCTGGCCGAACGGCTCGAGATCACCGAGCGCACCTTGCGCCGCGACGTCGATCGCCTGCGCAGCCTCGGCTACACGGTCGATTCCACCTCGGGCGTGGCCGGCGGCTACCGGCTGGGCGCGGGCACCGCCCTGCCTCCGCTGCTGCTCGAAGACGAGGAAGCCATCGCGGTGGCGCTCGGCCTCGGCAACCCGACCGCGGGCAAGGGCGACATCGAGAACGCCTCGATGCGCGCGTTGGCCAAGCTCGAACAGCTGATGCCGCCACGGCTGCGGCGCCGGCTCGACAGCGTGCGCGCATCGGTGGTGCCGCTGACGCGCGGCAGGTCGGAGGTCCGGCTGAAGGCGGTCACGCTGTTCGCCGAGGCCTGCACCGACCGGCTCGTGCTGCGCTTCGACTACCGCGACCACCATGCGGCGGCCACCGCGCGCACGGTGGAGCCGCACCGGGTCGTGCAGTCGGGCCAGCGCTGGTACCTGCTGGCCTGGGACACGGCGCGCGAAGACTGGCGCACCTTCCGCCTCGACCGCATCGAGGCGCCCGTGCCGACCGGCGCCCGCTTCACGCCGCGCAGGCTGCCCCACGGCGACGTCGCGGCCTACATGGAACATGCGCTCAAGGTCTCGCCCTACCTGCACCACGCCAGCGTCGTGGTGCGTGCGCCGGTCAAGGCACTCGAGGCGCACCTGGGCTGGGTGGGCGGCGTGCCGGAAGCGATCGACGAAGGCGCCACGCGGATCGCGACCGCGGCCAACTCGCTCGATGCGCTGGCCGTGTGGCTCGGCTGCCTGGGGCACGATTTCAATGTCGAGTCGCCCCCGGAACTGGTCGAACACCTGGCCCTCGTCGCCGGCCGGCTCGGCAAGGCCGCGCGCAGACAGCAAGGCCCGGCTCGCCGCCTCCCTGGTATATAGGATGTCCAACCGCCGCGCGGGCCCCTAGGCTCGACACTGTTGCAACCCAACCCTGGATACCCCACATGCGCCTCGTTTGCGGAATTTCGCCATGACGATCACACAGGTCGCCCTGGTGGAAGACGACACCGGCATGCGCGAGCGCATTGCGCGCGTCGTCGGTGCAGACCCGTCGCTGGCCCTGGCCTTCAGCGCCTCGAACGCCACCGACATCCTGAACTGGCTGGCCGACAACCCGGTCGACGTGCTGCTGGTGGACCTCGGCCTGCCGGACCACCCGGGGCTGCAGGTCATCCGCCAGTGCCGCAGCACGCAGCCGGCCTGCGCGGTGATGGTGCTGTCGATCTTCGGCGACGAGGCCAACATGGTCCAGGCCTTCGAGGCCGGAGCCAGCGGCTACCTGCTGAAGGACGGCACCGAGGCCGATCTCGCCACCCACATCCGCCACCTGCGCGCGGGCGGCTCGCCGATGTCGCCGGTGATCGCGCGGCAGCTGCTGCGCCGCTGGCAGACCCGCGCGGACCCGCCGCCACGGCCCGCGGCGCAGGCCGCCAGTGCCGCGCCCTACAGCACCGCCGTGGCGCCCGAGCGCCTGTCGCCACGGGAGTTCGAGGTGCTCGACCTCGTCTCTCGTGGTTTCACCTATGTCGAAGTCGGCGTGCAGATGGGAGTCTCGGCGTCGACGGTCCAAACCCATATCCGCAATATCTACGGCAAGCTGGATGTGCACAACAAATCGGAAGCAGTGTTCGAGGCCCGCAACCTGGGCTGGCTTCCCTAGCGTGCGCCGCCTGCTGTTTGCGGTGCTGTGGCTGCTGGCCTTCATCGGCCCCGCGCAGGCAGCCACGGGCCGCATGCCGGATGCGATGGATGTGCGCTCGGCCGAAGCCACCCTCGAGCCCGACGGTCTGCCGGCCCAGGTGCGGCAGGTGCAGCTGCCGTTCCGCTGGGACCACGAGTTTCCCGGCCGCGGGGGCAAGGCCAGCTACCGCATCGATCTTCCTGCCGCCGCAGTGCCGGCCGGCGGGCCCGCGGCCCTGCTGCTGTCGGGCGCGGGCAACCAGATGGCGATCTGGTTCAACGGCGCGCTGGTGGCCACTTTCGGCACCCTGGACGATCCCGGCTACGACGCGGCCAAAGGCAACCAGCTGGTCCCCGTTGCCGCCGCATTGCATCGCCGCGACGGGCAGCCCCAGCAACTGCTGATCCAGACGACCATGCAGCGCCAGCGTGGCGGCGGCCTGGCCAGCATCCGCTATGGCGACGAAGCCTCGCTCACGCCGCTCTACCGCGCACAGCAGAGCTGGCGCAACACCTCCGCCATCGTGTATGCCGTGAGCCTGCTGCTGATGGGCGGCCTGGCCGGCGGCCTGTGGCTGCGCCAGCGCGATGCGCTCTACGGGTGTTTCGCGCTGGCCGCGCTCTCCGGCGTGGCGCGCAACCTCGACCGCGTCTGGCCGGAGGTGCCGGTGCCGTGGCCGCTCTGGGGGGCGGTGGTGGCCGTCTGCTATGCCGGCCACATCGGGCTCATCGCGC
>Ga0105243_10005252_pt1 | contig 10129 bp, 9 predicted proteins | sample KBSM34metaG_FD_81525 | JGI IMG/M metagenome (GOLD analysis project Ga0105243, IMG submission 81525) | Miscanthus rhizosphere microbial communities from Kellogg Biological Station, Michigan, USA - KBS M3-4 metaG | ecosystem: Host-associated > Plants > Roots > Rhizosphere > Soil | place: Michigan...
CGCTCGTCGTCGCCGAGGACGACCTTCAGCTGGCCGGCCGCGGGCTGCGCCTCACGGATCTCGACGTTCGAGCCCGGCACGAACCCCTCGTCGTAGAACCAGTGGAGCAGCTCGCCGTCGTGCTCCGCGAGGCGCACGATCTCGCCCCGTTGACCCGGTGTGAGCTCGGCCAGCGCGACGAGACCCACGTTCTCGGTCTGCTCGACGTCGGGATCGACCGGCCAGCCGTGCGGGCAACGGTCGGGCCGGCCGAGGCGCTCGAAGATGCGCTCGATCATGTCGTCCGTGAACGTGTCGCCCATCTCGTCGGCGTGGACGTGCGACTCGGAGGCCGTGTAGCCCATGAAGTCGGTCAGGAACCGCTCGATGATGCGGTGCTTGCGGACGACCTTCTCCGCGCGCTCGATGCCGGCCGGTGTGAGGATCGCCTCCTTCTGCTCGCCTCGCTCGACGAGGCCCTCCGTCTCGAGCCGCTTCAGCATCTCACCCGCGGACGCGCGCGAGACGCCGAGCATCTCGGCCACGCGCGAGGCGATCGCGCTCTCGCCGGCGGGCCGGTACTCGCCGATCGGGAAGGCGAGGAAGTAGATGACCTCGAGGTACTCGTCGATCGAATGGCCGTGGCCCGCCATCGGGCGGAGTCTACCCGCCCGATTCCGCCAGCCTGCCCGAGTCGCGGTGCACGAGCCAGAGCACCGGCGCCGACAGGACGATGAGCAGGAGCGCGGGAATCGCGGCCTTCGAGTAGGCGCCGACCTGCGTTGCGCCCCAGATCTCGGTCGCGAGGGTGTCGAACCCGATGGGCCGCAGGATGATCGTCGCGGGCAGCTCCTTCATCGCCGACAGGAAGACGAGCGCCGCCCCCGCGAGGGCGCCGGAGCGGACGAGCGGGACGGTGACGAGCCAGGCCGTCGCCAGGGGGCCTCGGCCGAGGCCCCTCGCCGCCTCCTCCACGCGCGGGCTGACGCGCGCGAGACCGGTGTCGAGGCCCGACAGCGCCAGCGGGAAGAAGCGGACGGCGTAGGCGAAGACGAGCAGCCCGAGCGTCTGGTACACCGGCGAGGCGTAACGGGCCGCGAAGAAGACGAGCGACAGCGCGATGACGAGGCCCGGAAGCGCGTTGCCGGCGTAGGAGAGGCGCTCGAGCACGCGGGCCAGCGGGCCGGGATAGCGGTGGACGAGCACCGCCACGGGGATCGCTGCCGCGACGGTGACGAGCGCGGCGAGCGCCGACGCGCCGAGCGAGTGCGCGGCCTCGTCCCACGGCACGACGACGCGCCGGTCGTTCGAGATCCCGCGGCCGAGCCAGTAGAGGAGGACGCCCGCCGGCAGGACGAGGAACAGCCCCGTGACGAGCCCGCACCACGCGACGGCGGGCCAACGGGCCGCGCCGAGCTCGACCGGCCTCGCCCGGCGGGCGGCGCCGGGGCCTGTCCGCCAGAGCCGTCCGCGCGTCCGTGCGCGGAGCTCGAACACGAGCGCGATCGCCGTCAGCCCGACGAGGACGAGCGCGAGCACCGCCGCGGGCGTCCGGTCGAAGAGGCTCTTGTACTGGACGTAGATCGCGCGGGTGAGCGAGTCGTAGCGCATCAGCGAGACGACGCCGAAGTCCGAGAGCACGTAGAGCGCGACGAGCAGCGAGCCAAGCGCGACCGACGGACGGATCGCGGGCAGCGTCACCCGCGCGAGGACGCGCAGCCGCGAGACGCCGAGCCCGCGGGCGGCCTCCTCGAGCGCAGGGTCGAGGTCACGGAGCGCGGCCTGGGCGAGGAGGAAGACGTAGGGGTAGGTGGAGAGCGTCAGCGCCGCGACGGCGCCCCAGTAGCCCGTCGGGTCGGACAGCCGATCGACCCCGAGCGCCTGTTGCAGCAGCCCGCGCTCGCCGAAGAAGCCGAGCAGGCAGAACGCAGCCACGTAGCTCGGGATCACGAGAGGGAGCGTCGCGGCGACCGCCCACACGCGGCGCCCCGGCAGGTCGGTGCGCGTGACGAGCCAGGCGGTCGGCACGGCAACCACGATCGCGGCGACCACGACTCCGGCGACGAGGAGCACCGTGTTGACGACGAGCTGCAGGGTCGAGCGGTCCCAGAGCACGTCGAGCGCCCTCCCGCCGCCGTCGGCGACCCGGATCACCAGGTACGCGAGCGGCAGCAGGAGGAGCGCGACGACTGCGCCAGCGAGGAGCGCGAGCGCGAGTGGCGGCCGCCTGCCGGCGGTGGCCACTACGAGAGCCAGCCGGTCTTTCGGAGCAGCTCCACGGTCGACGAGAGCTCCGCGCCGAAGGCGGTCAGCTCGACGTCGGGGCCGTGGATCTCGTCGAGCGGAACGAGGCCCGCGGGCGGGTCGATCCCCGCGACGAGCGGGTACTCGTTCTCCTCGGCCTCGTCGACGTAGAACTGCTGCGCCTCCTCGGAGAGGAGAAACTCGACGAACCGCTCGGCGTCCTCCGTCTGGTCGCTGCTCGAGAGGACGCCGGCGCCCGCGACGCTGACGAGCGACCCCGGGTCGCCGGCCTCGAAGAGGTGGTTCGCGATCGGCGCGTCCGGCTGCTCTTCCTTCACGAGCGAGAGGTAGTAGTGGTTGACGAGCCCGACGTCGATCTCGCCCGAGGCGACCGCCTCGACGATCGGCGTGTTCTTCTCGTAGGTCTTCGCGTCGTTCGCCTTCATGCCCTCGAGCCACGCCTCGGTCTTCTCGTCGCCGAGCGAAAGCCGCATCGCCGTGACGAACGCCTGGAACGACGCATTCGTCGGGGCAATCCCCACGCGGTTCTTCCACGCCGGCTCCGTCAGCTGGAGAACCGACGCCGGGAGCTCGTCCTGCGACAGCTGCCCGGTGTTGTAGACGAGCACCCGGGTGCGGCCGGAGGTGCCGACCCAGCGGCCCTCGGCGTCACGGAAGCGCGCGGAGACGCGGTCGAGCGTCTCCGAAGGGAGCGCCTCGAGCTGCGCGTCGACCGCGCCGAGCGAGCCCGGGTCCTGGGCGAAGAACACGTCCGCCGGCGAGTTCGAGCCCTCCTCGGCGATCGTCGCGGCGAGCTCCGCCGAGTCGCCGTAGCGCACCTCGACGTCGATCCCCGTTGCGTCGGTGAACTTCTCGAAGAGCGGTGCGACGAGCTCCTCCTCGCGGCCCGAGTAGACCGTGAGCGGGCCGTCCGAGCCGCTTCCGCCTCCTCTGCAGCCGGCCAGGGCCAGCGCTCCCACCACGGCTGCGGCCACGGCGATCGTCCTCATGCGTCCTCCATGGTCAGGCAACCCCCATAGTTCATGTAAGGGTGACCTTACAGTTGTTCAGGAGAGGACGGCGACGCGACCGTCGTGGAGTTGCACCTCGACGCGTGCGCCGAGCGGGACGACCTCGTTGGAGGGGCGCTGCGACACGACCTCGACTCCGTCGACGAGGACGCGGTAGAAGACGTCGTGACCGCGGAACTCGCGCGCGACGACCTCCCCCGTGCCCTGCGGGTGCGGCGCGAGCGCGACGAGCTCGGGGCGAACGAGCACCTCGACCTCGCCGGCCTCGCCGTTGCAGGAAAAGACGCCGATCGGCGTCTCGACGGAGCCCGAGCCCGCCCGGCCGCGCACGAGGTTGCCCTCGCCGAGGAACGCTGCAGACCAGCGATCGGCCGGGGCGAAGTAGAGCTCCTCCGAGGTGCCCACCTGGACGATCTCCCCGTCGCGCATCAGCGCGATGCGGTCGGCGAGGGAGAAGGCTTCCTCGCGGTCGTGGGTGACGAGGAGCGCCGTGACGTTGAGCGGGCGCAGGACCGACGCGACCTCGTGTCGCAGCTCGGCACGCAGCTGCGGGTCGACGTTCGACCACGGCTCGTCGAGCAGCACGACGCGCGGAGCGGGCGCGAGCGCCCGCGCGAGCGCGACGCGCTGTTGCTGGCCGCCGGAGAGCTCGTAGGGGTACCGCCCGCCGAGCCCGCAGAGGTCGACGAGCGCAAGGAGAGCCGGAACCCGCTGAGCCCGGTCGCGCCGCGGCAGGCCGAAGCCGACGTTCTCGGCCACGGTCAGGTGCGGGAAGAGCGCGTAGTCCTGGAACACCATCCCGACCCCGCGGCCCTCCGGCGGGACCCAGGCGTTCTCGCCTGCGACGCGACGGCCGCCGATCTGGACGAGGCCGTCGTCCGGCCGCTCGAAGCCGGCAATCGTGCGGAGGAGCGTCGTCTTGCCGCAGCCGGACGGGCCGAGCAGAGCGACGATCTCCCCGCCTGCGACCTCGAGGTCGGCGCCTCGCACCGCGGCGACGTCGCCGAAGCGCTTCGTGACGCCGTCGAGGCGGATTGCCGTTCCGTCCATGTAAGGCAAACCTTACCGCGGTTCGCGCCGGCGCACCGACCGCCGGGTGCGGCGCTACGTTGGCCGTCCCATGCCGCTTGCGACCGTCTACCCGCTCGTCTCCACCCGCTCGCTCGCCCGTCCGTTCACCTACGAGGTCCCGGAGGGGGTTGCGAAGGGTGCGGTCGTGTCGGTCAGGCTCGGCCGGAGCACGACCCGTGGGGTCGTAGCGGACGTCGGGGTGGAGGCGCCCCCGGGCATCGAGCTGTCGGCCGTCGGGCGGCTGCTCGACGAGGTGCCGGCGCCGCTCGTCGACCTGGCGCTCTGGGTCGCGGACTACTACGGCTCGACGCCGGCTCGGGCCCTCGAGCTCGTGGCGCCGAAGCGCCGCGCGCCCCGGGGCGAACGGCCGTCGCCGGCGGAGCGCGAGTCGCTCCGCGGCGAGGCTGAGCCCGAGGCGCTGACCGGCGACCAGCGCGAGGCGGTCGAGCGGATCGTCTCGGCGCTCGACGAGGGCGTCGGCGAGCACGTGCTCCTCGAGGGGCCGACGGGGAGCGGCAAGACGGAGGTCTACCTCCAGGCCTGCGCGGCGGCGCTCGAGCGCGGGCTCGGGACGATCGTCCTCGTGCCCGAGATCGCCCTCGCGCCGCAGACGGTGGGGCGCTTCCGTCGCCGCTTCGGCGACCGGGTCGCGATCCTGCACTCGTCGCTCGGCGAGGCGGAGCGGCGCGACGAGCGCGACCGGATCGCGCGTGGTGAGGCGCGGATCGTCGTGGGCGCGCGGTCGGCGGTGTTCGCGCCGATGCGCGGTGTCGGGCTGATCGTCGTCGACGAGGAGCACGACACCGCCTACAAGCAGGAGTCCGACCCGCGCTACGACGCGCGCACGGTGGCGGCCAAGCGGGCCGCCCTCGAGGGTGCGGTTGCGGTGTACGGCTCCGCGACGCCGCGGCCCGAGAGCTGGGCGCGGCTCAGGCGCCTGTCGCTCCACGCCCGGATCGGTGCGCCGATGCCCTCGGTGCGGCTCGTCGATCTGCGCCGCCAGGCGGGCTACCCGCTTTCCGCGCCGCTGCTCGGCGCCCTCGGAGGCCTGGTGGATGGGGGTGGGCGGGCGATCCTGCTCCTCAACCGCCGCGGTGTCGCGCCGGCGATCCACTGCCGGGCGTGCGGCACCTCGCGCCGTTGCGTGAACTGCGACGTCGCGCTGACGCTGCACACGGACGAGGCGCTCCACTGCCACCACTGCGGGCGCGTGGAAGCCGTCCCTCGCGAATGCCCGGAGTGCGGCTCCGTCGAGCTCGCCCGGATCGGCGCGGGGACGCAGCGGCTCGAGGCGGAGCTCGCGAAGCGCGTCCCGGAGCTCGAGCGCTTCCGTCTCGATGCGGACGTCTCGAGCCGACCCGGCGCGGCGCGGGACGTCCTCGAGCGCTTCCGCGCGGCCGAGCGGGCCGTCCTCGTCGGGACGCAGATGGTCGCGAAGGGCCACCACGTGCCGGGTGTCGCGCTCGCGGCCGTGGTCGACGCCGATACCGGCCTCTCCCTCCCGGACTTCCGCGCGGAGGAGCGGACGTTCCAGCTCGTCACTCAGCTCGCGGGCCGCAGCGGCCGCGACGCGCCGGGGCGCGTGATCGTGCAGACCTTCCAGCCCGATGCCACGCCACTCCGCCACGCGGTCAACCACGACGTCGACGGCTTCCTCGCCGGCGAGCTCGAGCGGCGCGAGGTGCTCGGCTACCCGCCCTTTCGGCACCTGGTCTCGATTCTCGTCTCCGGCCCGGAGCCGGGCGCGCCGCTCGCGGCGCTCCGCGAGCTGCGGACGCGGCTCGAGGGCGTCGACGCCGTCCTGCTCGGCCCCGCGCCGGTGCTACGGCTCCGCGGCCGCCACCGCGCGCAGCTGCTCGCGAAGACGACCCAGCCCCGGTCGGTCGCGCGCCACGCGTCGGCCCTGCTCGCAGCTGCGGCGCGCACGATGCGCCGCGACGGGCTGACCGCCGTGGTGGACGTCGATCCGCAGTCGCTGTAGGAGTACGGCGTGGACGAAGCTCTCACCCAATTGATCCGCGACGCGATGCCGCTGGCGGCGGAGCTCGGCTTCGAGGGGATCGAGGGCGGGCCGGAGGCGGTCGTCCTCCGCGGCATCTGGGCGCCGGAGCGCTGCACCGCCGCCGGCGTGCTCCACGGCGGGTACCTGATGTCGCTCGCGGACACGGCGGCCGCGACGCTCGCGTTCCTCAACCTGCCGCCGGGCGCGAGCACGGCAACGATCGAGGCGAAGACGAACTTCCTCGCGGCCGTGCGCTCCGGCTTCGTGACGGCGCGTGCCGAGGCCGTTCACGTGGGTCGGACGACGATCGTTGTCCAGGTGGACGTGGCTGACGACGCCGGCAAGCTCGTCAGCCGGACGCTTCAGACGCAGGCCGTGATCGAGGTAAGCGGCGGGTAAACTCGGCCCCGTGGCACACGATCACGACCATGACCACGATCACGATCACGATCACGAGCACGACGACGAGCTCGAGGAGCTGACCGACGAGGAGGCGCAGGCCGAGGCCGAGCGGCTCGTCCGCAAGGAGATCGCGCTCTCGCAGATCCGCCAGTACGGCGACCCGGTCCTGCGGATGCGTGCCGACGAGGTAGAGGAGTTCGACGACGAGCTCCACAAGGTGAGCGAGCGGATGATCGCCCTCATGCACGACGCCGAGGGCGTCGGGCTCGCGGCGACGCAGGTCGGCATCCTTCGCCGCTTCTTCGTCTGCACGCTCGACGGCGAGGACCGCTTGCTCGTGAACCCGGTCGTGACGCCGCTCGGAGACGACACGGAGTCCGACGCGGAGGGCTGCCTCTCGCTCGGGACGGTGCGCGTCCCCGTCGAGCGGTCCGCGAGGGTGAAGCTCGAGGCGCAGGACGCCGACGGGTCGCCGGTGGCGCTCGAGCTCGAGGGTCACCCGGCGCGGGTGGTGCAGCACGAGGTCGACCACCTCGACGGCAAGCTGATGCTCGACCGCACCGACGCCGAAGCGCGGCGCGAGGCGCTCGCCAAGCTCCGCCCCCGGCTCGTCCTGTCGTAGATGGTTGATCGGATCGCGGTCGCCGCGACCGCGCCGTTCGGCGCCGACGTCCTCGAGCGGCTCGCGGCGACGCACGAGGTCACCGCGCTGCTGACGCGCCCCGACGCACCTGCCGGCCGCGGCCGCAAGGTCGCCGCGCCGCCCGCGAAGGCGGTCGCCGAGGGGCTCGGCATCCCCGTGCTGCAGCCCGAGCGGCCGGCCGTGGGGCTCGACCTCGGTGCGCCGACGGTCGTCGTCTGCGCGTACGGCCTCTTGATTCCCACCGCGCTTCTCGCCGAGCGGACCTGGCTCAACGTCCATCCATCGTTGCTCCCGCGCTGGCGCGGCGCGGCGCCCGTCGAGCGGGCGATCATGGCCGGTGACCCGGAAACGGGGGTGACGATCCACGAGACGGTCGAGGCGCTCGACGCCGGCCCGGTCGCCGCGCGGGAAGCGTTCCCGATCGGGCCCGAGGACGACGCGGGAGACGTCTTCGCGCGCGCCGCCGAGGTGGCGGCACGCCTGCTCGGCTCCGTGCTCGCCGAACCCGCGCCTGCCTTCCGTCCGCAGGACGGCGAGCCGACGTACGCGGAGAAAATCGGGCCCGACGACCGCCTGCTCGATCTCACCCGGCCCGCGGAGGAGCTCGTGCGTGTCGTGCGCGCCCTGAGCCCGCACATCGGCGCACGCGCGGAGCTCGAGGGGCGGCGCGTCACCGTCTGGCACGCGCGCGTCGGAGACGACGGTAGCTTCGAGCCGCTCGAGGTCCAGCCGGAGGGCGGCCGGCGGATGGAGGTCACGGCGTGGCGTCGCGGTCTCAGGTGAGCCCCGCGCGGCGCGCCGCGTTCGCGGTGCTGCAGCGCGTGTTCGAGGACGGCGCCTTTGCCGATCGCGCGCTCCGGTCGGAGTCCGCGGCGCTCGACGACCGGGATCGCGCCCTGGCGCAACAGCTTGCCTACGGCTCCGTCCAGCGGGCGCGGACGCTCGACCACGCGATCGAGACGCTCGGACGGCGGCCCGTGCGCAAGCTCGATCCACCGGTACGCGCGGCGCTCAGGCTCGGCTGCTACCAGCTCGCCTTCCTCGACGGCGTCCCGCGCTACGCGGCCGTCAACGAGTCGGTCGAGCTCGTCCGCAAGGCGCGGCTCGAGCGGGCGGTGCCCTTCACGAACGCCGTGCTGCGGAGGCTCGCCGACGGCGCAAGGGAGCTCTGCGAGTCGCTCCCCGAAGGGACGCCCGAGGAGGCAGCGCTCCGGCACTCGTACCCCGACTGGGTCGCCGAGACGTGGTGGCGCGAGCTCGGTGCGGACGAGGCCCGGGCGCTCATGCGCGCGCAGAACGCCGAGCCGGAGACCGCGGTGCGACTCGTTCGCGGAGCAGTGGACGGGTCGGAGGATGCGCTGATCCCCGGGGCGTGGGTCGTCGAACGGGTCGACGAGAAGGCCGTCGCCGAGGGCCGGGTCTGGCCGCAGAGCCGCGGATCGCAGCTCGTCGGTCACACGGTCGGCTCGTTGCCCGGCGAGCGGACGCTCGACCTCTGCGCGGCGCCGGGCGGCAAGGCCACGATGCTCGCCGGCGAGGTCGTCGCGGTCGAGGTCGACGAGGCGCGCGCCGAGCGGCTGGAGAAGACGGTGCGCCGCCTCGGGGCCTCGGACGTGCGTGTCGTCCATGCGGACGGGCGCGAGCTTCCGCCCGAGCTGGACGGCTTCGACCGCGCCCTCGTCGATGCACCCTGCTCCGGGCTCGGCGTCCTCGCGTCCAGGCCCGATCTCCGCTGGCGCGCCGAGTCCCTGCCAGAGCTGCAGCTCGAGCTCCTGCGCGCCGCGATCGGGCGAGTCCGGCCGGGAGGAGCGGTCATCTACTCGACGTGCACGATCAACGCCGAGGAGAACGAGGCCGTCGTCGACGCTGTCGTCGGCGAGGGGCTCGTGTCGACCGACCCGAAGCTCGGTGAAGAGTGGCCGGCGTTCCGGCACCGCTCGCGTCCCGAGCTCCTGCAGACGCTGCCGCACGTGCACGGGACGGGCGGCTTCTTCGTCGCCCGCCTTGTCGTGCGCTGAACGAGGCCGTTGCCGCAGTACGATCGCGCCGTGGCGTGGAGCGACTGGATCCGGGACGGCGTCGAGGTCGAGCCCTCGCTCTACGCGGCGGACTTCCGGCGCCTCGGCGAGCAGATCGACGCCCTGCTCGGCGCCGGCTGCAGGGTGTTCCACTTCGACTGCGGCGACGGGCACTTCGTCCCGCCCGTGACGATGGGGCCGGTCGTGCTCCGCTCGATCGCGCCGGGCATCCACGCGGCCGGCGGCGTGCTCGACTGTCACCTGATGGTCGACGACCCGGTGCACCACTTCGAGGAGTTCGCCGCGTCGGGAGCCGACTCGGTGACCTTCCACGTCGAGGTCACGGCCGATCCCGCCGCGGTCGCCGCGAACGCTCGCGGGCACGGGCTCGGCGTCGGCGTCGTCTTCAACCCCGAGACGACTCCCGCGCGAGCCGCCGAAGCGGCGACCGCGGCCGGGGCCGACATCGTCCTCTGCATGAGCATCCATCCCGGGTACTCGGGCCAGGCGTTCATGCCGGAGGCGCCCGGCCGGATCGCCGAGCTGGCGACTCTCGTCGACGTCCCGATCCAGGTCGACGGCGGCGTCGGAGAGGACAATGCGGGCGCGCTGCGCGAGGCGGGGGCGTCGCTCTTCATTGCCGGAAGCTCGATCTTCGGCGCCGGCGAGCCGGCCGAGGCCTACCGACGCCTGCGCGCTGCGGTCGTATGAGCATCGAGCGGGCGCTCGAGCTCGCCGA
>Ga0105243_10005254_pt1 | contig 10128 bp, 5 predicted proteins | sample KBSM34metaG_FD_81525 | JGI IMG/M metagenome (GOLD analysis project Ga0105243, IMG submission 81525) | Miscanthus rhizosphere microbial communities from Kellogg Biological Station, Michigan, USA - KBS M3-4 metaG | ecosystem: Host-associated > Plants > Roots > Rhizosphere > Soil | place: Michigan...
ATCACCCCGGCGTGATCCGGCGCGATGTCAATCGGCACCGCCCAGCACGCGCCGAGCGCCAGGTCGGCCGACGCGAGCGCCAGCGCGAGCAGCAGCGCCTTGGCGACGGCCGGAATGGGCAGGGTGGACGAGAACACCAGCACCGCGCACGTGAGGAACGCGGCGAACCCCAGATGGCAGCGGCCGGCGCGAAGGCCGTAGCGCCTGGACAGATGGTCGGTCAGCCAGCCGCCCACGAGGTCGGCGATCCCGGCGAGCAGGAACGGCAGCGACGCGAAGACGCCGCCGCCGAGGAGCGAGAAGCCGAGCACCTTGATCAAATAGGTCGGCAGCCACGTGAAGTAGAAATACAGCCCGTAGCCGAAGGCGAAGTACATCGCGCAGATTGCGTACAGGTTGCGGCTCTTAAGCAGCGCGCGCCACGGCGTGCCGGCTGGCGCATGGCGGTCGCCGGCGTTGCCGTCCTGCTGAATCCACGCGAGCTCTTCGGGGCCGACCGCGGGATGCTCCTCGGGCCGATCGCGGTACCACGCGAACCATGCCATCGCCCAGACGACGCCGAGCAGGCCGAAGATCACGAAGCTGGTGCGCCAGCCCCAGCGGGCGACGATCAGCAGGGCGATCGGCGCCGAGAGCATGCCGCCCATCCGCGAGCCGAGAAACATGACGCCGTTCGCACGGCCACGCTCGCGCGCCGGAAACCAGCGCGAGAAGCTGCGAGCGATGTTGGGAAAAGCGCCCGCTTCGCCGGCGCCGAACAGAAACCGGATCGCGACGAGCGACTGGAACCCGCGGGCCGCGGCGGTCAGCATCGTGAACGCCGACCACCACAGCACGATCCGCGTCAGCACGCGGCGCGGGCCCTTCACGTCGCCCAGCCATCCCGACGGAATTTCGAACAGGGAGTACGAGAGCGTGAACGCGCTGAACACCACGCTCATCTGGAGGACGGTGAGGCCCAGGTCGTCCATGATGTAGGGCGCGGCCGCCGAGATGCAGATGCGATCGAGGTAGGTGACGACGGCGAGCAGGAACGCGAAGCCAAGGACTCTCGCGCGTACGGGGACCGGCACGGGAGGGAATTCTAGCAGTCGCCAGTCACAAGTCGTCAGTCATCAGTCGTTAGTCGTCAGTCACAAGTCTCAGTCGCCAGTCGCCAGTCGCCAGTCGCCAGTCGCCAGTCGCTAGTCGGCAGTCGGCATCCACGATTGGCCGGACGGGCTGATGACTGTGGCTGACGACTTCGACTGAAGACTGGTGACTTACGACTGAAGACTGACGACCGGTGACTGATGACTTCTATTCCTGCCTTAACGCTATCGTCGGTTCAACGCGCATCGCTCTCGCGACCGGCACCCCCTGCGCGACGAGCGCGACGCCCAGCAGCACGCCGGCGACGGCGATGAATGTCAGCGGGTCGGTCGTGCTCACGTTGTAGAGCGAGCTCTCGAGGAACCGCGTGGCGGCCAGCGCGATCGCTACGCCCACCGCCAGGCCGGCGCAGACGACCGCGAGCCCGCCGCCGACGATGAGGCGCACGATATCGAGGGGTGACGCGCCGAGCGCCGCGCGGATGCCGATCTCGCGCGTCCGCTCCGCCACCGAGTAGGAGATCACGCCGTAGACGCCAATCGCGGTCATCAGCAGCGCGACCGCGCCGAACAGCCCGAGCAGCACCATCACGAAGCGGCGCGGCCCGACCGATCGCTCGACCAGTTCCACGAGCGGAGCCACCTGGTAGACCGGCACGTCGCTGGCCACCGACCAGATGGCCCGGCGCGCCTCGCCCGCCAGCGCCGACGGATCGCCGCCCGCCCGCATCACCATCGTCAGATACGAATCGGTGAGCTGCGCCTGCGGCGTGTACATCTGCATGGTCGGCGGAGCGGCGAGCTCCTGGTGCCGCACGTCGCCGACGATGCCGACGATGGTGCGCCAGGGACCGTCGGTGCCGCCGATCCTCACGTGCTGACCGATCGGGTCGGCGTTGGGCCACAGCGTGCGCGCCGTCTGTTCGCCGATGAGCATCACGTTCTCGGCGCCGGGGCGATCGGCATCGGTGAACAGGCGTTCGCTGTGAAGCGGGATGCGCATCACCGAGAAATATTCGGGGGTGACCGAATAGCGTTCGACGCTCGGGTCCTGCGGGCCGGAGGGCCGGCCTTCGACGTGGAAGCCCCACGTGTCGCCGTTGCCGCCGAGAGGAATCTGCCCGGCGGCGGCGGCGAACTCGACGCCTGGCAACGCCTTCAACCGGGCGACCATCTGGTCGGTCTTGAGGAGGACGGCTTCGTCCTTCGCGTACGCGGCCCCGACCATCGAGATCTGCATCGACAGCACCTGGTTGGGGTCGAAGCCGGGGTTCACGCCGAGCAGGTTGCCGACGCTCTTGATCATCAGGCCGGCGCCGATGAGCAGGACGACCGCCATCGCCACATCGGCGGCGACCAGCAGCCGGCGCGCGAAGGACGTCGGCGCGTGCGCGGTCTTGCGTCCCTCGCCATGCAGCGACGCCTGCAGGTCGATCCGCGAGGCGCGGACGGCCGGCAGCAGCCCGAAGAGCAATGCGGTCGCCACCGAGAGGCCCATCGAAAAGGCGAGCACGCGGCCGTCGAGCTGCGCGTTGGAGACCCGCGAGATCGTGGCCGGGGCCAGATGAATCAGCAGCGGGACGCCGACCGCGCTGAGCGCGATGCCGAGCGCACCGCCGGCGATCGCGAGCAGAGCGCTCTCGACCATGAGCTGACGCACCAGCCGGGCGCGGCTGGCGCCGAGCGCCGCCCGCAGGGCGAGGTCGTGCTCGCGCCGCGCGATGCGTGCGAGCAGCAGGCTCGCCACGTTGGCGCACGCGATCAGCAGGATCAGCCCGACGGCGCCCATCAGGACGCCGAGCACCGGACGCATGCCGCCGGTCAACTCGTCGCGCAGCGGCACGAGCGTCATCGTCGCGGGCTCGTACTCGGTGGGGAGCTCGCGGCGCAGCTGGGTGTGGACTGCATCGATGTCGGCGCGGGCGGTGTCGAGCGGCGTGCCCGCTTTGAGCCGGCCGATGGCCTTCAGATGCTGGCACAAGCGGCAGGCATAGGGGACCGTCCGGTCGTAGCCGACGAGCGCCCACATCTCGGCGCGCTGATAGAAGCGTTCGGAGATGAGCGGCTCGAAGGACGGCGGCATCACGCCGACGATCGTGAAGGGCCGATCGTTCATCGTGATCACCCGTCCGATGGCGGCCGGATCGGCGCCGAACCGGCGGCGCCAGAGGCTGTCGCTCAAGATGACGGACTGCCAGCCGGCGGGCGTATCTTCGGCGGCGGTGAAGTCCCGCCCGATCGACGGCTTGACGCCGAGCATCCGGAAGAAGTTCCAGGACACGCGCATCCCGCTGACCCGTTCCGGCTCGCCGTTGGCCATCAGCGTCGGGCTCCACGAGCGGATCAGCGCCATGTCGTCGAACGTGTGGCTGCGGGCGCGCCAGTCGAGGAACGTCAGGTAGCCGAGGTTGCCGGCCGATCCGGTCGGCCCCCGCTCGCCGACGGTGACGAGGCGATCGGGATCCGCGTACGGCAGCGGACGGAGCAGCACGGCGTTGAGGACGCTGAAGATCGCCGTGTTCGCGCCGATGCCGAGGGCAAGCGTCACGAGCGCGATCGCCGCGAAGCCGGGCGCGCGCCACAGCAGCCGCGCGGCGTAGCGAACGTCCCGCCCGAGGTCGATCAACAGGCCCGACGAACCGTCCGAGGGCGGCGGCAGCGCGGCGGCGGCGCGCGGCCGATCGGCGCGCGCGATCTCCTCGGCCACCCGCGCGCGATCGGCGAGCGGTGCCAGCGCCCTCTCGAGCGCGGCGGCCTCAGGCACGCCGGACGCGACGAGATCCGCGTACTCCTGGGCGACGTGCTGCGCCATCTCGTCGGCGATGTCGCCGGCGCGCGCCGGGTCGACGGGCAGCGGGTTCAGACGCGCGCGGACGAGAGCGTTCCAGTTGTGCATCACCAGGCCCTGATCTTCTCGTCTCTACTCACCTCGAATGACCGACAACGGATCGAGCGTGGACGCGCGGCGCGCCGGGAGGTACGCGGCCGCCGCGCCGGTGACGAGCACGACCGCCGACACCGTCGCGATCGTCGCGAGGTCGAAGGATCCCACGCCGAACAGCAACGACGAGAGCGCGCGGCTCGTCGCGAGCGACAGCGCGATGCCGGCCGCCACGCCGATGGCGGTGAAGCCGCTGGCACGGGCGACGACCATGAGCATGATCGTGCGGCGGGTCGCACCCAGGGCCATGCGCACGCCGATCTCGCGCGTTCGCTCGGCGACCCAGTACCCGATCGTGCCGTAGACGCCGACCGCGCACAAGGCGAGCGCGAGCGCGGCGAAGACGTCGACGAGCCCGGTGTGAAACCGCCGCGCCGCGACTGATTGCGAGATCACCGTGTCGAGCGGTGCGACCTGATAGATCGGCTGCATGGGGTCGACCTTCGTCAGTTCCTCGCGAATCGCGCGCGCGTACGACTGCGGCTCGCCGTGCGTGCGCACGACGAAGCTGTTCCAGCGCACCCACGGGAACAGGCGCTGCGTGTAGGGGGCGTAGATCGCCGGCGGCTCCGGCTTGTGGAGGCCGCTGCTCCTCACGTCCGCCACCACGCCGACCACCGTGTGCCACGGCTCGTCGAACGGCCGCACGCCGGTGGCCCACCGGATGCGCTGCCCGATCGGATCCTCGTTCGGCCAGAACGTCCGGGCCGACGCCTCGTTGAGGACGACGACGAGCGGGCTGTTCTCGCGGTCGTCCTCGCTGAGCGCCCGCCCCCTCAACAGCGGGATGCGCAGGGTCCCGAAATAGCCGGCGCTGACGGCGCGATATCCCGCAACTGGGCGGTCGGCCGGAGCGACGGCCCGGCCCTCGATCTCGAACAGCTGCGTCGACGAAGGATCGCCGAGCGGCAACTGCGTCACTGCGCCGACCGACTCGACACCTGGAATCGCGGCGATGCGCTCGAGGCTGCTGCGGACGTACTGCTTGCCTGAGGCGACGGTGCGGTAACGCGGCGGCGTCAGGAACACCTTGAGGCTGAGCACGCGCGCGGGATCGAACCCGGGCCCAACCGCCGTCAGGCGCGCGAGGCTCTTGAACAGCAGGGCGCCGGCGACCGCGAGCGTCATGGCGAGCGCGACCTCGCCGACGATCAACGCCGCGCCGCCGCGTCCACGCGCGGCCGCGGAGTAGCCGGCCGTCCCGTCCTTCAGCGCCGTGTGAGAAGAGCTCCGCAGCATGCGAACGGCCGGTGCCAGCGCCGGAAGCGCCCCGGCCAGCAACGCGATGACGACGGTGACGGCCAGCACCGCGGCGTCCACGACCGTCTCGTCGAGGCGCGGCACGTCAGAGGGCCCGAAGGCGACGACGAGTTGCACGGCGCCGTAGGCGAGCGCCACACCGCCCGCGCCGCCGACCAGGGAGAGGACCAGATTCTCCGTCAGCCATTGCGCCACCAGGCGTCCGCCGCCGGCGCCGAGCGCGAGGCGAATCGCGGTCTCACGCCGCCGCGAGGTCGCGCGCGCGAGCAGGAGATTCGACACGTTGGCGCACGCAATCAGCAGCACGAGGCCGACCGCGCCGACGAGGACGAGGAGGGCAGACTTCGTGTCGCCGACTATCGCATCGTGCACGCCCGCGAGGCGCACGCGCCAGCCTTTGTTGGTCTCCGGATAGGCCGACTGGAGCTGCGCGCTGAGCGTGTCCACTTCGGCCTGCGCCGCCGCCAGGCCGACGCCGGGCCGCAGGCGGCCGGCCGCGACCATGAAGCGGCTGTTGCGCGGCATCCCGGTCATGTTGTCTTTGATCGCCGCCCACATCTCCGTGTCGTCGGTGGGGAAGCGGAACCGCGGCGGCATCACGCCGATCACCAGGTGCGGGCGCCCCTCGAGCACGATCGACGTGCCGACGATGTGCCGGTCGCCGCCGAAGAGCCGCTGCCAGACGCGGTAGCCGAGCACCAGCACTTCCTCGCCGCCGGCACCGTCGTCGGCCGGTTCGATGATGCGACCAAGGAGGGGCGGCGTACCCAGCATCGGAAACAGCGAACCGCTGACGCGCGCGCCGAACACCCGCTCGGGAAGGTCGAGCCCGGTGATGTTGAAAGTCCAGCCGGATGACACACCAAGGCCTTCGAACGACCTCAGCTGACGCTGCCAGTCTTCGTAATCCGGAAGCGAGCTGCTGGTGATCGAGCCTGGCGCGCTCGTGCGGTCGTTGAGGAAGACGACCACGCGCGACGGATCACGGTACGGCGGCGGCTTCAGGACGACCGCGCGCACCACGCTGAAGATGGCGGCGTTCGCGCCGATGCCCAGGGCGAGCGTGATGATGGCCGCGGCCGCGAAGCCGGGGGCGCGGAGGAGAAGGCGGACGGCATAGCGCACGTCGCGGGCGAGCGCGCCGGCGATCGATCCGCGCGAAGGCGGCGGCCACGCAGGTGATTGCAGGGAGCGCCATCGCCGGTCGGCGAACGCCTTGACGCTGCGAGAGGCTTCCCGTGGATCGTCGAACGGCGCGAGCGCCAGCGCGAGGGCGTCGGGCTCGGGCACACCCGACGCGCGAAGCTCCGCGTAGTGTTCGGCGACGTGTTGCGCGAGCTCGTCGACGATGTCGGCTTCGCGCAGCGGATCCCCGGGCACGCCGCCGATGCGCGCGCGCACGAGCGTCTTGAAGTCGCGGGGCCCCGGCACCGCCGTGTCAGGCATGGCCGATGCCGGCGACCCGGTTCAGGGCGGCGAAGAACGTGCTCCAGCTGCGCCGCTGCGCGTCGAGCACCTTCTGGCCCGCGGCGGTCAGCCGGTAGAAGCGGCGCCGACGCATGCCGGCCTTCTCGACCCATTTGCCCTGGATGAAGCCGCGGCGCTCGAGGCGGTAGAGCGTCGGGTAGAGGGACGCGACGTGGAACTTCAGCGCGCCGGCCGATCGGCTGTCGATCAGCTTGGCGATCTCGTAGCCATGGCGGTCGCGCTCTTCGAGCAGCGCGAGGATCAGGGTTTCAGCGCTGCCCTTGCGCAATTCGCGGTCGGTCGACATATGCCGCCAGCATAGGTGTCAGTCACACATATGTCAATGCATCAGAACGAGGGACTGGGCGACTTCGTTTCGTTTCACGGCTTCGCTGCGTTACACGGCTTCGATGCAAAGTGCCGGGCGGCTTCGCCCGCAGGGTGCTCTCGCGGCTTCGCCGCAGAGTGCTGGGCGACTGCGCTGTAGGGTGCAGCACCTTGGAGCGCTTTTCACGCCCAGCACCCTGGAGTGCTTTTCACGCCCAGCACCTTGGGGTGCTTTCATGCGCAGCACCCTGGAGTGCTCTTGAGTCAACCGCGAGTCAGATAGTGATGGAGAGCGACGGCGGTGTTGTGCTGCTCGTCGCGCGCGCCGAAGAGGAGAGTCACCTTGCCGCACCGCACCGCGCCGGTCAGCGCGGCGACCGCGGCGCTGGAGGCGCGCAGCGCATCGAGCTCCTCGGCGTAGCGCTGCTTGAACTCGGCCCAGCGCGACGGATCGCGGTTGAACCACTTCCGCAGCGCGAGGCTCGGTCCGATGTCCTTCAGCCAGAGATCGACCGACGCGCGCGCTTTCGGAAGACCGCGCGGCCACAACCGGTCCACCAACACGCGCACTCCGTCCTCGCGCGAAGGCGGCTCATACACGCGCTTTACCTGAATCGCTGGCTTGGTCATGGGTCCCGCCGATTCCTCCCGTGCACCTTACCGCGCCGCAGCCCGGGAAGAAAAGCTGAGGCGTATTTTCACTGAGGGCTTGACCCCGCGGGCCGGCCCATCAGCCGCCGCTCGAGAAACTCGCCGGTCGCCGTCGTGACCGTCCGCCAGCTTCGCCAGAGCAGAAAATCGTGAATGTCGTCCGGGATGACCCCCTCCTCGACGTTCACGCCTTTCGTCTGCAGCCGCCGTTTCAGGTCCACCGTCTCGCGGAACTGCACGTTGCGGTCGTCGTCAGCATGAATGAGGAGCACCGGCGAAGTCCATGTGGCCACCGTGGAAATCGGTGACGACCGGTACGCCACCTTCAGCGCCTGCTCGTAGTCGTCCTCGGTGATGCCGTCGCCGACGATGGCGTGGGCGAGCTGTTCGGGGGTGAGGGCCGGCACGCGATCGTGCACGCCGTGGATGTCCACGCCCGCGGCGAAGATGTCGGAGTTGCGCCCGAGCGCGAGCGCCGTCAGATAGCCGCCATATGATCCGCCCCAGATGCCGATGCGCCTGGCATCGACGTCCGGCCGCGCCTGTAGATAGCGGCCTGCGGCAACGACGTCGAGGTACTCGGACGCGCCGCGCACGCCGGACTTCTCGGCGTGGTGAAAGGCGTGGCCGTAGCCGATCCCCAGGCGGTAGTTCACCGCCAGCACGATGAACCCGCGGCTGGCGAGGTACTGGTTCGCCGCGTAGTCGTTCGCGTAGTAGTCCATGTAGTGAAAGCCGAGCAGCATCTGCCGCGGCGGGCCGCCGTGGACGTACACCAGCGCCGGCCGGTGAAACTCGCCGGCGACGGTCTTGAACAGCTGGCCGTGAATCTCCAGGCCGTCGCTGGCCTTGAAGGTCACCGGCTCCGGCGTGACGAGCTTCGCCGACGGAAAGTCGGCGGGTAGCTGACGCGCTGCGATCGTGCGCGGCTGGCCGCCCGCGATCGGCATCACCGCCGGCAGCGGGGGCTGCTGCGCGGTTGACGCGAGAAACGCGACCGAGCGGCCGTCGCCGGTCACGACCGGGCTCCACTCGAGTCCAGTGCCGCTCGTCAGCGGCGTCGGCGGCGCGGAGCCATCGACCGGGACCTTGAAGATGTGGCGGCGATCGATGTCGTGTCGATCCGCGCCGGTGTTCGCGCTGTAGACGAGGAAGCGCCCGTCGGGGGTCAGCGACACGTGTTCGACCATGAACGGGCCCGGCGTAAGCAGCCTCGGCGTGCCGCCCTTGCCCGGATGCTGGATGGAATAGAGGTGCGGCCAGCCGTCCTGATACGAGAGGAACGCGATGCGATCGTCGGCGGCCCAGTGCAGGTTGGCGCCGCCGGCGGTGCGAGGCACCGAGTCGACGAGCGCGGTGCCGCTCTTCCACGATTGGACGACGGGCTCGGGCGCCGGCTGGCGCGCGTCGGCGATCATGATCGCCCACGGCTGCGGCTGCTGGACGAGCGGCGGCTGCGGCGTGCCGCCGCGCCCCGGCTCACGGACGAAGAGCATCTGGCGCCCGTCACCGGACCACGACGGATTCGCGTCGCGCGACGTCGATGCGGCCAGGTAGCGGATCGGCTGCGACGCGTCGGTGAAGATGCCGATCAAGCCGTGGTCGTCGCGGTCGGACACGAAGGCCAGCGACCGTCCATCGGGCGACCACGCCGGCGCTTCGCTGCTGCCGCGCGCGAAGAAGGCCTGCTCCGCCGGCTTCGATCCGTCGAGCGGTGCGATCCAGATGCGGTGGTCTTTGACGAAGGCCACGCGATTGCCGGTCGGCGCGATCGCCGGCGTGTCGCCTTCACCAAGCAGCTTCGGCGCCGCCGCGCCGCTCGTCGCGATCGACCAGACCTGCATGCGCGGCTGCACGGCGCTGCTGCCGGGGTTCGGCTGCAGGTTCCCTTCGGCGTTCCAGTTCGATCCGTGATCGCCGCCGCGGACGTAGACCAGCGTCTTCCCGTCCGGCGCAAAGCTCAGGTTGGTCAACTCCTGGCCATCGTCGTGCTGATAGGGCGTCAGGCGCCGGCCCTGGAATTCCGGTCCTTCACCGAGATAGATGTTGCGGACGCCACGTTCGTTGAACGTCCACGCGATGGATGAGCCGGTCGGCGAGGCGACGAGGTTGTCGGGAAACGGATAGGCGAGCACCTGCTCGAGCGTGAAGGCGCCGGCCGGGGCCGGCACCTGCGCAGTTGAGGCCATCGTGGCCGCGATCGTGAGGAGCAACACGGCGACCAGCTTCTTCATCCCGCGGATTATAATCGTAGCCCTTGCCCGAATCAGTCCTGGCCGACCTTCGCTACGCCGTCAGATGGTTGAGGAAGAGCCCCGGGTTCACGGTGATTGCGGTCGCGTCCCTCGCGATCGGCATCGGCTTCAACACCGCGCTCTTCGCCGTGGTCGA
>Ga0105243_10005255_pt1 | contig 10128 bp, 9 predicted proteins | sample KBSM34metaG_FD_81525 | JGI IMG/M metagenome (GOLD analysis project Ga0105243, IMG submission 81525) | Miscanthus rhizosphere microbial communities from Kellogg Biological Station, Michigan, USA - KBS M3-4 metaG | ecosystem: Host-associated > Plants > Roots > Rhizosphere > Soil | place: Michigan...
ACAAGATGACCTTCGAGAACGCCATGCGCTGGTATCACTGGGACCCGTTTGGCCACATCCCCCGCGAACAGGCCACCGTCGGCGCCCTGCGCAAAGCCGCCGAAGGCCACGACGTCTCCATCCGGGCCCTGTCCCACAAGGAGAAGACGGGCGCGACCTTCGCCGATTTCGCCGCGAACGCCAAGGAGCTGACCGGCAATACGGACTGAGTCGTAGTTTCAAGTGTCAAGTGCGCCGGTGCGGACGGACCGTGAACGCACCGGCGCACTGGTTTTTGTGCGGGATCGATAAGAGGAGAGTCATCGTGCCCGGGATGAGCTTTGAGCTGACCGAGGATCAGGAGCTGATCCGTAAGTCCGTCGCCGAGTTGGCGGGCAAGTTCGACGACCACTACTGGATGGAGAAGGACCAGGCGCACGAATTCCCCCAGGAGTTCTACGACGCCATCGCCAAGGGCGGCTGGCTCGGCATGACCATCCCGGAGGAGTACGGCGGCCACGGGTTGGGAATCACCGAAGCGACACTGTTGCTCGAGGAGGTCGCCCGGTCCGGGGCGGCGATGAACGGCGCCAGCGCCATCCACCTTTCGATCTTCGGCATGCAGCCGGTGGTCAAACACGGCTCCGACGAACTCAAGAAGGCGACGCTGCCCCGCATCGTCAACGGCGATCTGCATGTGTGCTTCGGCGTCACCGAACCCGGTGCAGGCCTTGATACCTCGCGCATCACCACCTTCGCCAAGCGTGAGGGCGATAACTACCGCGTCAACGGCCGAAAGGTATGGATCTCCAAGGCATTGGAGTCGGAGAAGATCCTGCTGCTGACGCGGACCACTCCTTACGACGAGGTCACCAAGAAGACCGACGGCATGACCTTGTTTCTGACCGATCTCGACCGCGACCACGTCGACATCCGGCCGATCAACAAGATGGGTCGAAACGCGGTCAGCTCCAACGAGGTGTTCATCGACGACCTCATCGTGCCCGTCGAGGACCGAGTCGGCGAGGAGGGCAAAGGCTTCAAGTACATCTTCGACGGGCTCAATCCCGAACGCATGCTGATCGCCGCCGAGGCGTTGGGCATCGGGCGTGTCGCGCTGGAGAAGGCCGTCAGGTATGGCAACGAACGCGTCGTGTTCAACCGCCCGATCGGGATGAATCAAGGGCTGCAGTTCCCACTGGCGGACTCGCTGGCCCGACTGGACGCCGCCGAACTGGTGCTGCGCAAGGCGACCTGGCTCTACGACAACGGCAAACCCTGTGGCCGCGAAGCGAATACGGCCAAGTATCTGTGCGCCGACGCCGGCTTCGGCGCCGCCGACCGCGCCCTGCAACTCCACGGTGGCATGGGCTACTCCGAGGAGTACAACGTGTCGCGGTACTTCCGCGAATCGCGACTGATGAAGATCGCGCCGGTGAGCCAGGAGATGATCCTGAACTTCCTCGGCGAACACGTGCTCGGAATGCCGAGGAGCTACTGATGACCAACTATTTCGACCTGACCGGCCGTTCGGCCCTCGTGACGGGTGCCGCGGGCGGCATCGGCTCCGCGGTCGCCGCGGCGCTGGCGGATGCGGGTGCGGCCGTGCTCGTTACCGACGTCGACAAGGACGCTGCCGCCGCTGTGGCCGAACGGATTTCGGATGCCGGTGGCCGGGCTGAGTCGGCGGCGTTGGACGTGTCGGATCGCGACTCTGCTGATGCGGCGGCAGCGCAGGCGGCCGCGCTGGCCGATGGGGCGCTGCATATCGTGATCAACAACGCGGGTGTGACCAAGCCTGCGATGTTCGAGAAGACCACGCAGGAGACGTTCCGGCTGCTGTTCGACATTCACGTGATGGGCGCGTTCAACGTCACGCAGGCGGCGCTGCCCTACATTCCGACCGACGGCACCGGTCGGATCGTCAACGTGACGTCGGCGGCGGGCCTGACCGGCACCCTCGGTCAGGTCAACTACTCGGCGGCCAAGGCAGCCATCATCGGCTTCACCAAATCGCTGGCTCGCGAACTGGCCACCAAGAACATCATGGTCAACGCGCTGGCCCCGCTGGCGGCCACGCCGATGACCGAAACCATCCGCACCAACGAGAAATTCGCGGCCAACATGATGAACCGCATCCCGATGAAGCGTTGGGCGGAGCCGTCGGAGATCGCAGGGGCGTTCGTGTTCATGGCGTCCAATGCCGCGTCGTACATCACCGGCCAGGTGCTGCCGGTCGACGGCGGCATGGTGATGTAATGTCACCCTCCGCGGGTGCGGCACCGCTCACCGGTGTCACGGTCGTCGCGATGGAACAGGCCGTCGCCGCGCCGATTTGCACCCGTGTGCTCGCCGACTTCGGCGCCCGCATCATCAAGGTGGAGAACCCCAAGGGCGGCGACTTCGCGCGCGACTACGACGATGTCGTCAACGGCCCCGGCGGCCTGGCCGCACACTTCGTGTGGTGCAACCGCGGCAAGGAGTCGGTGACCCTCAACACGAAATCACCGGCGGGCATGGACATCCTGCACCAGTTGCTGGACCGAGCCGACGCGTTCGTATCGAACCTCGCACCGGGCTCGACGGCCCGAATGGGCATCGCCGCCGCAGATCTCGCGCGACGCCATCCCACCGTCATCCCTGTCGAGATCGACGGGTACGGACCCGGCGGTCCCATCTCACACAAGCGCGCGTACGACCTTCTGGTACAGGCAGAATCAGGATCATGCGCTGTCACCGGCTACCCGGGCATGCCGGCGAAGCCCGGGCCCGCTATGGCCGACTTCACCACGGGGCTTTACGCCGCGATATCGATCCTGGCGCTGTTGGTCGCGCGGGGTAGAGGTTCGGACGAGGCTCCGGCGCCCGCCGTGGAATTGAGCCTGTTCGACGTGATGACCGACGTCATGGGTTACGCACTCACATACACCCAACATTCCGGCATCGACCAGGAGCCGTTGGGCGTCGGATCGCCCGCGGTCGCGCCGTACGGCGCGTTTCCGACACGCGACGGCCAGACCGTCGTGCTCGGAACCACCAACGACCGCGAATGGCAGCGGGTGGCCCGCGAGATCATCGACCGCCCCGATCTGGCGGACGACCCGCGGTTTGCCACCAACCCCGACCGGTGCAGACATCGAGCCATCCTCGACGAGGCCATCGGATCCTGGTGCGCGCAGCATGATCTCGCAGAGATCCAGAAGGTCGCGGACGACGCCGGAATCGGTAATTCGCGCTACAACCTGCCGAGCGAGGTGGTGGTCCATCCGCAGCTGACCGCGCGCGACCGGTGGCGCACCGTGGGCACCTCCAAGGGGGACATTCAGGCATTGCGACCTCCGCCGGTGATCAGCGGATTCGAACAGCCGATGGGTGCGGTGCCCGGGCTCGGCGAGCACACCGACGCGGTCCTCGCGGAACTGGGGTTGACTGCAGAGGAGATCGGCCGGCTGCGCGCCGACGAAGTGATCGGACCTGCGCAGCCATGAGCGAATCGCAGGTGCTGTTGTCGGAGGACAGCGGCGGCGTCCGGACCCTGACCCTCAACCGGCCCGACCGCAGGAACGCGATCAACCGGCAGCTGTGGGAGGCGCTGGCGAACGCGCTACGCGCCGCGGCGCGCGATACCGAGTTGCGAGCGTTGGTGATCAACGGTGCCGGCGGCTCGTTCTGCTCCGGTGCGGACATCACCACACCAGAAGACATCCACCCGAGACACAAGTTGCGCAGGCTCACAGACGTCGCTCTCGCGCTGCACGAACTGGCGGTGCCCACGATCGCGAAGGTGACCGGGGTGGCCGTGGGTGCGGGCTGGAACCTCGCTCTCGGTTGCGACTTCGTCGTGGCCACGCCCGAATCCCGGTTCTGCCAGATCTTCTCCAAACGCGGCCTGTCTGTGGACCTCGGCGGTTCATGGCTGTTGCCCAAGCTCGTCGGCCTGCAACAGGCCAAGCGGCTGGTGTTACTCGCGGACATGATCGACGCCGACGAGGCCAGGACGCTGGGGCTGGTCACCTGGGTCAAGGCGGCCGACGAGATCGACGCGTTCGTCACCGAACTTGCGGCTCGGCTGGCCGCAGGGCCGCCCGTCGCCCTGGCGCAGAGCAAGGCGCTGCTCAACGACGGCGCCAATGCGACACTGCGCGAGGCGCTCGCAAACGAGGCCCGCGCGCAACCGGGCAATTTCGCCACCGCAGACTCTATGGAGGCGTACGCGGCGTTCGCCGAGAAGCGAGACGCGGCGTTCACTGGACGATGGGCTGTACCACCCAGATCGGAGTAACAAGATGCGTGAAACCGTAATCGTCGAGGCGGTGCGCACGCCGGTCGGCAAACGCAACGGCGGACTGTCCGACATGCACGCCGCCGATCTTTCGGCGATCGTGCTCAACGCGCTGGTGGAGCGCGCGGGCATCGATCCGGAGATCGTCGACGACGTGGTCTGGGGCTGCGTCTCGCAGGTCGGCGACCAGTCGAGCAATATCGGCCGTTACTCGGTGCTGGCCGCCGGCTGGCCCGAGACCATCCCTGGCACCACCATCAACCGGGCCTGCGGGTCGAGCCAGCAGGCGCTGGACTTCGCCGTGCAGGCCGTGATGTCCGGCCAACAGGACGTCGTCGTGGCGGGCGGTGTCGAGGTGATGAGCCGGGTGCCGCTGGGTTCGGCGCGGGCGACGGGCATGCCGTACGGGCCGAAAGTGCTTGCCCGATATGCGGATTTCTCGTTCAACCAGGGCATCTCCGCGGAACTGATCGCACAGAAGTGGGGATTTTCGCGGACCCGCCTCGACGAGTACTCCGCGCGCTCACATGAACTCGCGGCCACGGCGCAGGACGACGGCGCGTTCGAGACGCAGATCATGCCCGTGTTCACCGACGCCGAGCCGGTGGTGGCCGACGAGGGCATCCGTCGCGGAACGACCGTCGAGAAGCTCGCCGGTCTGAAACCGGCGTTCAAGGAGGACGGCGTCATCCACGCTGGCAACTCCTCGCAGATCTCCGACGGCGCGGCGGCACTGCTGGTGATGACGGCCGAGAACGCGGTCGCGATGGGCTTGACGCCGATGGTCCGATACCGCGCAGGCGCTGTGACCGGGGCCGACCCGGTGCTGATGTTGACCGGTCCGATCCCCGCTACCGAGAAGGTGCTGCACAAGGCGGGTGTCGGCTTGGACGAGGTCGGCGTGTTCGAGGTCAACGAGGCGTTCGCGCCGGTGCCGCTGGCGTGGCTGGCCGAAACCGGCGCCGACGAAGACAAACTCAACCCGCTGGGCGGGGCGATCGCACTCGGACACCCGCTCGGCGCGTCGGGCGCGGTCCTGATGACGCGCATGATCAATCACATGCGCGACAACGGGATTCGCTACGGCCTGCAGACCATGTGCGAGGGCGGCGGCACGGCCAACGCCACGCTGGTCGAACTCATCGCATAGATCTGGTCGAACTCATCGCATAGATAAGGAGATCGGATGCGTCGCGATCTGTTCACCGAAGACCACGAAGCGTTCCGCGAACTCGCCCGCGACTTCGTCGAGAAGGAGGTGGTTCCGCACTATCCCGAGTGGGAGAAGGGCGGACGGATGCCCCGCGACGTCTTCAAGCAGATGGGTGCGCTCGGCATGCTCGGAATGGCCTTCCCGGAGGAGTACGGCGGTGGCGGCGTGCCCGACTACCGCTACAACGTAGTGCTCCAGGAGGAGGCGGCGCGGGCACTCGTCACGCTGTCAACCGTGCGCACCCAGCTCGAGGTGATCCTGCCGTACTTCCTGCACTACGCGAACGAGGAGCAGCGCAAACGGTGGTTTCCGGGCCTGGCGGCCGGCACCCTGCTGACCGCCATTGCGATGACAGAGCCCGGCACCGGGTCCGACCTGGCGGGCATGCGCACCACCGCGGTGCGCGACGGGGACGACTGGATCATCAACGGCGCCAAGACCTTCATCACCGGCGGCATGCAGGCCGACCTGGTGATCGTGGTCGCCCGCACGGCTACCGATCCGGACAACCGCCGCACGGGTTTGACGCTGTTCGTCGTCGAGGACGGCATGCACGGCTTCACCCGGGGCCGTGAGCTGGAGAAGATGGGCTGCAAGGTGCAGGACACCGCTGAGTTGTCGTTCGTCGACGTCCGCGTCCCCAACGCCAACGTGCTGGGCGACGAGGGTGAGGCGTTCGGCTACCTCGGCCACAACCTCCCGCAAGAGCGGCTCACCGTCGCCGTCGGGTCGGTGTCGCAGGCCAGATCGGCGATCGCCGCCACGATCGAGTACACAAAGAGCCGCAAGGCGTTCGGCACCCCGGTTGCGTCGTTCCAGAACACCAAGTTCGAGCTCGCCGCGTGCTCGACGGAGGTGGAAGCCGCCCAGGCGATGCTGGACCGCGCGGTGGTGCTGCATGTCGATGGCGAGCTGACGGCCGCCGACGCCGCGCGGGTGAAGCTGTTCTGTACCGAGATGCAACAGCGTGTGGTGGATCGCTGCCTACAGCTGTTCGGCGGGTACGGCTACATGATGGAATACCCCATCGCCCGGTTGTACACGGACGCCAGGGTGGCCCGGATCTACGCGGGCACCAGTGAGGTGATGAAGGTGATCATCGCCAAGTCGCTGGGTCTTTGAGCATGAGCGACGAGTCGGCGCCGACCAACATCCCGAGTGGTATCTGAACCTTCGCGCGGCCCCCCGAGATCGACTTCCAGATTGCCACCCAAGCCTTCCGGGCAACATGGCGTCAGCCCGAAGGCGAAGAGCGGCACAAGGTCTGGGACTTCATGGCGTGCCCACCCGCCGGTAGCGCCGAAACTGCATTCCAGCAGGCCTTCACTCGCACTTTCCCTGCGCGGATGCAGTCTCGCGTAGTCGGTTAGCTGCGGGCGATGTTCTCGACGATGATCTCGCAGGCCGCCTCGTAGAACGCACTGATCAGCGTCGAGAACGACAGCTCGAACGGATAGATCATGTGGACCTCCAACGGATCCGGCTTCCAGTCCGGCAGCACCGGCACCAGGGTGCCGTCGCGCAGTTCCTCGGTGCAGATGATCTGGGTGGGCATGGCGCCGATGCCGAGTCCCTGCAGAATGTACTGCTTGCACACCTGAAAGTTGTTGGCGCGGGCCCGCACCAGTGGCGCCAGCTCGTAGCGCCGCTTGTTCTTCGCCACCGCGAGCCTGCGCCGGCCCAAGAAGCCGAAATCGATGAAGGGCAAGCTGTCCAATTGCGCCGGATCGGTGACCGGTTTCGCCAACCGGTGGACGAAATGCGCTGACGCGCATAGGAAGAGCTCGAGGTCGAATACCTTCCGCGCGATCAGCGTCGAATCTTGTAATGGCCCGGTCCCGAAGACTACGTCGAACCCGTCTCTGACCGGGTCGACCATGTTGTCCACCAGGCGAATATCCAATTGCGAGTGGGGATAGCGCTGGAGGAACGTGGCGCCGACCCGTGAAGCGTAGTCGATGCCGACGAAGACCGGGATGGCGACCCGAAGCTCGCCCTGCGGTTCCTGTCTACTGCCCTCCACCAATGCGCGCACACCGTTGGCCTCGGCCAGGATGTTGACGGCGTGGTCGTAAACCTTCTCGCCGAGGTCGGTGACGGTGAGCTGGTGGGTGTTCTTGCGAAGCAGCTTGATGCCGAGGTCGGCCTCGAGCTTGGTGAGCTTGCGGCTGACGGTGGATTTGGGCATCCCGAGCAATGCCGCCGCTTTCGAAAGGCTGCGACATTCCACCACCTTGCCGAATACCAGCAGGGCGTCGACGTCGAAGGGCAGGTTCTGTTCCATGATTGGTGTTCCAAATATGCAACAGGGTGTTGCGGTTTTGCGGCTGTTTTGACCATTTTCGCACTGTTAGCGTCGGCGCGGAGGAGGGCCTCATGAGTCACAACAGCCTGGTGACAAAGCCCGCGGGTGGACATTGGACGGATGCGTATCCCGAATTGGGCCGCGGCCCGGTCTCACTCGAGGATTGCGTATCGCCGGAGTTCTACGAAAAAGAGCGCGAGCACGTTTTCAAGAAAACCTGGCTCTACGTCGGCCGGGTGGAGCGAGTGCCGAAGTCGGGCAGCTACTTCACGCGGGAGCTGAGGTTCCTCAACACTTCGGTCATCATCGTGCGCGGCAAGGACTCGGGGAATGAACCTGTGATCCGCGCCTTCCACAACATCTGCCCGCACCGCGGAAACAAGATGCTGTGGGAGGATGATCCGTTCCAAGAGGTGTCTGGCCGCGCCCCGTTGCTGAACTGCCGCTTCCACGGCTGGCGCTACAAGCTGGACGGCTCGTTGCATTCGGCCACCCGCAAGGATCTGCTTCTGGACTTCGACGCCGACAGCTGCCGAGTGCCTGCGATTCAATGCGAAGTGTGGGAAGGCTTCATCTTCATCAACCTGAACCCCGACAACACCGAGCCGCTGCGCTCCTTCCTCGGTGAGCTGGCGCACGGCATCGAGGGCTATCCGTTTGCGGGGCCGCACCAGGTCTACCGGTTCAAGACCGAATTGCAGTGCAACTGGAAGATTTTCGTCGACAGCTTCGCCGAGAGCTACCACGGGCCGTATCTACATGCCTCCTCCTTCGGCACCCTTACCGCCGAGGCCAAGGAGGCACTGGATAAGCCCAATCCGTTCACGGACGCCTTGGCCTATCAGCTCAAAGGGCCGCATCGGATGTTCTCGTTCTCCGGTGAGCCGTCGCAGAAGACCCCGTATTCCAAGCCGATCGAATGCGTGATGGAGGCCAGCGCGGCCGGCCCATGGAACAAGCGCGTCGATCGAGGTCCGATGCCTCAAGGGCTCAACCCCACCCGGTCGGAGAAGTACGGCTTCGACTCGTTCCAGTTCTTCCCGAACTTCGTGCTGATCTTCGGCTCGTCGGGCTATTCCACTCACGTGCACTGGCCGACGGGACCGCACTCACACATCTTCGAAGTCGAGATGTTCTATCAGCCCCCGAAGACTCACAAGGAGCGGCTCGGCCAGGAGCTGACGGTGACGTTCCTCAACGACATCATTCTGGAGGACGCCAGCCCGTCCGAAGGTCTGCAGGCGATGCTGAACAGCGGTGCGCTCACGCATTTCACGATGAATGACGAGGAGATCCTGTTGCGCCACCTACACAAAACGGTGGCCGACTACGTCGAGGCGGGTGACGCAGGCCGATGAAGGGGACTCTGCCACCTGAATTTTCGCGACTCGAGCACTTGGTGCCCGAATGGGCGATCGAGGATGGGCACCAGCGCTATGTGAAACGCGTGGGCAGTTCCATGGCCGAGATCCAGGCATTCTACGACGAGGTGTTTCCCATCGCTGAGGAGGCGGTCGCCTACATCGACAAGTTCGACTACTCCGAACCCCTGCCCGACGACGTCGCGAACCTACGCAACCTGCTCTACTCGCTGATCACCGTGTCACTGGCGGTCGAGCTGTGGAAGCAGCCGCGGGTAAAGCACTCCGCCAACACCATTCTCACGAGAGTGAGCTGATTCGAGATGGGACTTACCTCGGCACAACTCGACGTCGTCGATCTCACCCCGGGGATCGGCAGCGAGATCAGAACCGACATCGACACACTGCTCAGCGGCGGGAAGCCGAACGGATCCGCGCCATCCTGGAGCAGCGGGGCGTGGTGTTCTTCCGCGGGCTGGAGATCAGCGATGAGCACCAGGTCGCCATCGCCAAGACCCTCGGCAACATCGTCAAGAACGAGGGCGAGGACGGCATCTACAAGATCTCGCTCGACAAGAACGTCAATCAGCGTGCCGAGTACCTGAAGGGCTCGTTGTTCTGGCACTTTGACGGGTCGTTACAGCCCTATCCGAATCTCGCCACCCTGCTGCGCGCGATGAAACTGTCGGAGACAGGGGGAGATACCGAATTCTGCAACACCTATGCGGCATACGACGACCTGCCGGAGGCCGACAAAGAACTCATCGCCGGCCTTCGGGTGGTGCACAGTGCCGAGCGGTCGCAGTACTACGTGACACCCGAAATGAGCTACGAGGAAATCACCTTCTGGCAGAAGTCCCCGACGAAGGCCTGCCCGATGGTGTGGACCCACCGATCCGGGCGCAAGTCACTGCTGCTCGGCGCGACCGCCGATTACGTCATCGGGCTGCCGGTGGAGGAAAGCCGCGCATTGCTTGCCCGCCTTCGC
>Ga0105243_10005258_pt1 | contig 10125 bp, 6 predicted proteins | sample KBSM34metaG_FD_81525 | JGI IMG/M metagenome (GOLD analysis project Ga0105243, IMG submission 81525) | Miscanthus rhizosphere microbial communities from Kellogg Biological Station, Michigan, USA - KBS M3-4 metaG | ecosystem: Host-associated > Plants > Roots > Rhizosphere > Soil | place: Michigan...
ATTCCCGCGTTCATCAAGCTTGACGTTGAAGGTTTCGAGGCAGAGGCGCTGCACGGGTTGTCACAAGCGGTCCGCGCGCTGTCATTCGAGTTCACCACCATTCAGCGTGGCGTGGCGCTCGCCTGCATCGAGCGTTGCGCGGCGATGGGGTACACGCGTTTCAACGCAGCACCTGGGGAGAGCCAGGCGCTTGCCGGTGAATGGATGGACGCCAAGGATGTCGCCCGATGGCTGATCGAGTTGCCGCAGTCGGCCAATTCAGGGGACATTTATGCCGTGGCCACCTGAGCGGCCGCTGTTGCCGCGGCGCTTTCTGATGGTTTCTGCCGCCACTCTGCTTGCAGTGGGCTTCGGCTTGACGCTTCTAATCTTCTATCCCGGCGTCATGACCTACGACGCCAAGTTCGTCTATGAGGACATTGCCAAGGGCAAGTTCGGTGATTGGCAATCACCCGTCATGGTCTGGCTGTGGGGCCTGATCGATCCGATTGCCCCCGGCGCCGCCAGCATGTTCCTGCTGATTGCTGCGACCTACTGGCTCGGCTTTGGCATCCTCTCATTAGTGCTCGCATCCCGCAGCAAGGCGAGCGCGCTGCTGCTGCCGCTGCTGACAATGACGCCGCCGGCCCTGGCTTTTGCCGGGATCATCTGGCGAGACGTCCTGTTTGCAATGTTCTGGTTGCTCGCCGCGACTGTCGCGTTCGCGGTATCTGAACAGCGATCACAGATCAGATTGACCGGGCAGGCGCTGGCACTTGCATTGGTTATCCTTGGGATCCTGCTGCGGCCGAACGCCTTGCTGGCCGCACCGATCCTCGCGGCTTATGTCGTTTGGCTATCGCGGGTCTCCCTGCGCAAGACGGCGATCCTCTACATCCCGGCCGTGATCGGCTTCTTTGGGATTGTGCAACTGGTCTACTACGGCATGCTGGACGCGAAACGACAGCACCCGCTGCAAACGATCATGATTTTCGATCTGGGCGGCATCAGCCATTTCGCGAAAGAGAACCAGTTTCCGGTCGACTGGAGCGAATTGGAAAACGCAATGCTGCTCAACAGCTGTTACCAGCCAACCCTGTGGGACATTTATTGGCGGCTCGAGCCTTGTGATTTCGTGATGCGCAAGATTGAACGGGAAAAGGGCCTGTTTGGCACCTCGGCGATATCGAGGGCCTGGTTGCTGGCCATCCTGCACCATCCCGTTGCCTATCTGAAGCACCGCTCGGCATTCATGTGGAATTTTCTCGCTGCCGACAATCTGACGATGTGGACTGCGGACGTCGAGCATCCGACACAGAACGTCTTGGCCGATCGCGCCGCGTTTCATGCGATGGTCTCGGCACATGATATGCTCAAACCCACGCCGTTACTTCGCGCCGGCTTCTGGCTCCTGGTGTGTATTGTCGTTTGTGGTGTGAGCTGGCGGCGAAGCGCGCCGCGCGAAGCAGCTTTCGCCCTCGGCGTCTGCGGATCGGCGACGGTTTATGTGTTGAGCTTCTCGGCTGTGGGTGTGGCGTCTGATCTTCGTTATGCATATTGGGCCGTGCTGGCAAGCATCGCCGGTGGCGTCGTCGTTTTGTCCGGTGGCGCCAAGAGGGCTGAGCTGCCAGTTTAGAAGCGGCCTATTGCTTCGGTTCAGCCGATGCGGTCCAGGTCTTGTAGTCGGCGTCGGAGACGTTCGGCAATTTCTTGACGAACGCCGCAATTGCCCAGATATCGTCGTCCGAAGCGCCGGCCTGCGCGAAGCTGGGCATACCCGTCATGTTGATGCCGTTCTTAATCACCCAGAACAGTTGGGCGGGAGAGAGCCCACCGGCGACTTCCTTCAGGTCCGGTGGATCGGGATGTAGTCCTTCCGAGAACTTCAGCCATTTGACGCCTGGTGCGCCGTGGCAGTTCGCGCAGCCGAAACTGGCATAAGCTTTGGCCCCCGCCTCTACCATGGCGGCGTCGCCAAACGAGGCAGGCGGGTTATCGTTGGCGTGGCGGTCGATCGAAGCGGTCCGCACCCGGGTCAGAGCCCATGTAACGGCGGCGGGGTCTTCGGCCGTTCCGGCGACGCTATAATAACCGCCGAAGAAAAAGGCCGCACAGCCAATGGCGACCACGATCGCCAAAGCACCGATTGCCGCAAGGAAGCGCATGCAAGCCTCCGATCGCCTGTTTGCCGCCCCGGAACTGAAATAGTGGCTCTGGTCTGGAATAACGAACCGTTCGAAAGGTTGCATATGATACGACATCACAGGCAAATTTCACGCGACCCCTTGCGACCAGAGTTCAATGGTTGGTGATATGGATCATGTGCGCGGAACCAGTTTGGCGCGCGCGTTGAGAATGTTCCGCGATGTAACGGGTTTCTTCGTCAACGACGTAGACGTGAAGCGAGCGGGTCGCGGCAGGATGGCCGGCCTCTGCCTGGCGCTGTTGCTACATGCAGGCGCGGCGGTCCTCATGTTCACGACCGAAGTCAGCGTCGTGGGCATGGCCGTCTTCCTACTCGTCTGGATCATGCTCAACTGCCTGTGGCTGGCTTTGCAGCGCAGGCCGACCGTGGCTGCGTTGATTTCTCTCGAAATTCTCGCGGTGCTGACGCTGCTTTCACGCTTCAAGTTCGACAAGCTCTGGATGACGATCGACTTCGTCGACGTCATGATCGTCGATCGCGACACGACGGCGTTTCTGCTGGCGGTATTTCCTGCCTTGCGCTGGTGGCTCCTGCTCGCAGCTGCGGCGACGGCTGTCGCGATCGTCATCGCGTGGCGGCTGGACCAACATCGCGTGAGTCTCCAGGCGAGCCTTGCTGGATTGTCGATATCGGCTGCGGCACTCGTTGCTCTATCGTTGTTTTGGCCGACCGGACTCAACGAGGATTTCGAAGGCCGAAGCTACGTCTCGAAATTTGCGCGGACGGGAGTGGAGGCGGTTCGCGAACTGTCCGCTCGCGGATATCTCGATGCGGCCGAGAGTACCAGTGGGTACATGACGGAGGCAGTCGACGCCGGCTGCCATCCAACGCGCAAGCTTCCACATATCATCCTGCTGCACGATGAATCGAGCTTTGACATCAGCACAGCGCCCGGGGTCAATGTGCCGGCCGGGTATTATCGACATTTTCAGTCGTTCGATGGCAGGACGCGCAAGCTTCTCGTGGAGGGCGTCGGCGGACCAAGCTGGTTCACCGAATACAATGTGCTCACCGGCCTTTCGGTTCGCTCGTTCGGGCGGTTTGCAACTTCCGTGACGCGGATCGCTGCCGGTCGCGTCTATCGCGGGCTGCCGCGCTCGTTGCAGTACTGCGGCTATCAAACCTTCAGCATGTATCCGTTCTACGGTTCCTTTCTCGGATCGCGCGCTTTTCAAACGACGGCCGGCATCGCGCATTACCTGGATATACGCGATCTCGGCACCCGTGACTTCGAAGCCGACAGTTTTTACTACGACCGCGCAATCGATCTGATTGGACGGGAACGCGGCAAGGGACCACTGTTCCTCTATGTGTACACGGTGGCCAATCATTTCCCGTGGGATGAGCGGTTGCGCCCGCAGCTTACACCCGGTTGGAAGGATCTCGGCAACGCTCCTGACGTGGAGGAGTATATTCGGCGTCAGGCGATTTCGGCGCAGGAATATCGGAAACTGCGGGAAAGCCTTGCTCGGGAGTTTCCAACAGAGTCCTTCCTTATCATTCGCTACGGTGACCATCAGCCACAGTTCGGCGCGCGCCTGATCGATCCGTTGCTTGGCAAGGAAGAGTTTGCGAAGCGAGCCGAAGCATCGGACCCACGTTACTTGACGACGTACTATGCGATAGATGCAGTGAACTTCGTCCCGGCCGATCTGGCTTTGGCGCTCGACCGGCTCGATGCGCCGTATTTGCCGTTGGTCGCGCTGGAGGCGGCTGGCGTTCCACTCGATGCAAGCTTCTCAGTGCAGCGGTCAATCCTGCAAAGGTGCGACGGAATCTTCTACAAGTGCGAAGCAGGCGGCCAAGCCAAACGTCTGAATCGGCTTTTGATGGACGCCGGCTTAATCAAGGGCTTATAGACGGCGACGTGCTCCGTGCTGTCGGTTACCCTAGAGGGATGTTCAGGCCGGTCCGTCGTAGGATTTCAACTCCGCATTGCTGGCTGACGGATCGCCTTCGTCTCCAGCGCTGCGTTGAATGACTTCTGGCGCAAGCGGTCATTCGCGGAAATAAAATGCCCGCGAAGCGCAGACATCAAAGCTCACGATGCCGTCAGTAGGTCGCGAGCTAAACTTCTGTCGCGAGCAATTCGCTTAAGTGCTTATCGAGCTGACCGATCGCGCTGGGGTCAGCACCGAAAAGTGCAAGATGGCCATCGATGGTTTGGATGGGCCGGAACTCGGCATCAGGAATCAGCCGCCATTCGGCCTCGCAATCGGACGGTGGGAAGAACATGTCTGAGGACATCGGCATGACAAAGGTCTTGGCTTTGATGCGGCTCAACGCCGCCCGTAAGTCGCCGCCGGTGTGGCGGCTCACGTCGCCGCGCTGCCATTTCCATGCCATGCACAGCAAATCGTTGGGATCCATGACGCTGAAATAGCCGTTCATGAAGTTTATGATGAAATCGTCCATCGACGAAAAGCCCAATGCCTTGTGCCGGTCTTGCTGGAAAAATTCCGTGCTCCAACCCATAACGGCCCACATTTTAGCGTGGCGCAGCAGGCCTTCCCTCACGTCGACCGACGACGCGTAAAAGCCCTTGTTAAAGCCCGGGTCGGACGTGATCGCCTCGACCAGCGTTTCCGTGAAAAGAGAATCATGGATGGTGTTCCTGGCGGTGCCGGCGATAGGCGCGGCGCGCTTCACCATGTCGGGATAGCGTACCGCCCATTCGTAGGTCTGTTGTGCGCCCATGGAGCCGCCCACAACGAGCGCGAGACGTTTCAAGTCGAATTTTTCCGTGAGAAGTTTGTGTTGCGCACGCACGTCATCCCCGATGCGCACATGGGGAAAATTTCCCATCCCGGCTGGCACCGGTGTATTGTGCGGTGAGGATGAAAGACCACTGCCAATCTGATTGACGACAACGATGAAATACTTGTCGGGATCGAGGGCGCGGCCCTGGCCGACATACACCTGCTCGATGATTTTGCTTGTGCCGGAGTACCAGGTGGGGACGAGAATGGCGTTATCTTTCGCAGCATTGAGCTTGCCGAAAGTTGCGTAGGCGAGTTTGCAAGCGCGAATCGTGCCGCCTTCTTCCAAATCGAGATTGCCGACATCGTGAAGCTCGTAGGGACCGTGGACCTCCTGCGAGTAGTAGTTGTTCTCGATCATTATCTCCTCCAGAAAGCGCTTGTGGGGGCGGTAAGGCTGATGCCTTCCCAACCCATTTCTGTTGTCTAAGTCTGGTTACGCCAATTCAAATCCCTCGTAGCCCATGGCTGCGACCTCGTCGCACTTCTTCCTGTAGCCGCCGACGCCTTCTGGCCCCAGATAGGGCAAGAAGGCGCGCGGCTTGCCGGGGATGTTGGCGCTCATATACCAGGAGTTTGCGCTGGTCATCAGCGTCGCGTTGACGATTTCGTTGACATGGGCCACCCATTGATCCTGCGCCGCAGGCGTCGCCTCGATGGTGGCCTTACCGGTCCTGCACATAGTTTCAATGCAGTCCGTGATCCACTCCACATGCTGCTCAATCGACACCGGCATGTTCGACAACACAGAAGGGCTTTGCGGGCCGGTGATAGTGAATAAGTTGGGAAAGCCGGCGACCGAAATGCCAAGGTAAGTGTGCGGTCCGTCCAGCCACGCCTGATCCAGCGTGCGGCCGCCACGGCCTTTCAGGTTCAGCGCCTTCAGCGGGCCGGTCATGGCATCGAAGCCGGTGGCAAAAACGATGATGTCGAGGGCATATTCCTTGCCACCTGCGCGGATGCCCGTTTCGGTGATCTCTTCAATCCCGCCATCGGTTTTTGCATCGACCAGCAGCACGTTGTCCTTGTTGAAGGTCTCGTAGTAATTGGTGTCCAGCGGCTGGCGCTTGGTGCCGTAGGCGTAGCCCTTGGGTATGAGCTTTTCGGCCACGACCGGGTCTTTCACGGTCTTGCGGATCTTGCGCTTGATGTAGTCGGCGCAGATGTCATTGGCCTCCTGCGAGAAGAACATGTCCTGATAGTTGGCCAGCCAAAAGGCGAATCCGCCGGCGTCCCACATCCTGTCGAACTCACGCTCCCGCTCCTCGGGTGTTGCCTCCAGCACCGACTTCGGAATGAAGTAATGCTCCTGGCCGAAGAACGATTCCCGGATCCGCTTGGCGATGCCCTCGTAGTCCGCCTTTCGCGCCCTGACCAACTCGGGGTCCACCTTGCCATTGCGCGCCGGCACGCAGTAATTGGCGGTGCGCTGGAACACGGAGAGTTGCTTAGCCTGCTGCGCAATTTCGGGAATGGCCTGCACCGCCGTGGCGCCGGTGCCAACCACGCCCACGCGCTTGTTAGTGAAGTCAATGCCGGTGTGAGGGAAGCGACTAGTGTGGTACCACTTGCCCTTGAATTTCTCCAAGCCCTTGAACTGAGGCATGTTTGTGGTCGACAAAGTGCCTACGGCCGGGATGAGGTAACGAGCCGTAACCTCTTGCCCTGTGTCGGTACGCACGCTCCACAGGTTTGTTGTCTCGTCGAATTCGGCGCCGGTCACGCTCGTATTGAATTGAATGTCGCGTTTCAGGTCGTGGCGTTTGGCAACGTGCTCCAGGTAGTTGAGGATTTCGGGCTGCTCGGGATAGCGTTCGGACCATTCCCACTCTTGCAGGAGCTGCTTGTCCCACGTGAAGCAATAAATGTAGGCGTCAGAATCGCAACGCGCGCCGGGGTATCGGTTCCAGTACCAGGTGCCGCCTACGGTTTCACCGGCTTCATAGACTCGCACCTTCAATCCCAATTTGTCCCTTAGCGACTTCAGCATGTGCAGGCCGGAAAAGCCTGCACCGATGACGACAGCGTCAAGGTTTTGAGTTGCAATGGCCATTTCTCCCTCCAGTTTTGTTATTTGAGCGGACGACAGAGAAAATCGGTCCTCTATAGTTGGGGAAAACCCGCAGCCATGCCGCATGAGCACGGCCTAGGCGCCACTTTCCAAAAACGCGAACAGCAGCATTTGCATCAGGATGACGCCAGAAGTTCCGCGCGAGGAGTGGATCCGGTTTAGTGTTGGCAGGCAGGGCCTGCCGAGGCTAGGCGGTAGAGGCCGCGAACGCCTGGCCGGTCTGAACCTTGCTTTGCAGGTCGTACCTCCTGCTTTGGTTTTTCTCAGATGGCCGATATTCCTACCGAACAACAGTTCATGCAAGGATAAGACACTCCGCGTCTCGATCAACTGAAGGCAGTGCGCTTGCGAAGGGATTGACTCAGATGAAGCATGATGTGTCGGTGATCCCGACGGTGGTTTGATTGTGACAGTAAGGTTGTCCAATGTTTTGCGGTGCACTGCTTCGTGATGCCGGAGTTGGAGAGAGCCTTTCTGACCTCAGAACGTCAAAGCGACATAGACTCGACTGGCCGTGAAGCCGTGGGGAGTGAGCAACGCTTTTGACGAAGCGGACGTTCGGTGTTTCAGCAAACTTATGGTTTGGCTGAAGGTAACGCCGGTGATGGGGATTATGGACGGCGCTCGGGCCACGAGCACGCAGGCATTTTCCCAGGTAGCACGATTCATGACGTGGCGCAGGTGGTCGGCGCGGGCTACAGCATGTCGAAGGAGACCGGCGACGTCGCGATGATCGTGAAGCCGTTGCGCGTCGCGATGCTGCTGCCGGTGATCCTCATCATCACCTTGTCATACCGCAAACACCATGTCGCCGGCCCATCGGCACGTCGATGCCACCCCTGGTGCCCTGGTTGTGGCAGCGTTTGCGCTGCTCGTCGCCAGCAACAGCGCTGGCGTGATCTCCGCCGGTATTCAGCACCCGCTCCAAATACTCTCCACTTGGTAGTTTCCATGTCGGCGATCGGAATGAAGGCGCACCTAAAGGACTTTGCCACCGTGGGATTCAAGCCTATTCTGTTGATGGTGAGCGAGACTGCGTTTTTTGGCGATCCTTGTGGTCGCGTTTATCTTCCTGGCCCGCTGAGGGGTGCAGGACGTCGACAAGGGTTGCCATCTCAGCCCTTCACCAAATCCCCCAGCAAATTCGCAGCCACCGTCAGCTTGGCGAGCGTCAGGCCGCCAGTAGCGATCTCGTCGACCGAACGGCGGATGCGCGTAGCCTTGGGATGGGCCGCGAGCCAGTTCTCGGCAGCCTGTTGGCCGGACTGACCGTTTGCAAGCATATCGGCGACCAGTCTTCTTTCGCCGGCTGCGATCTGGTCAACGGCGCGGTCGATGGCGAGACGTTCGAAGACGTCGCTCGCCGGCACGCCGCGCGCGGCGGCGATGATGCGGTCGAGACCGAAATTGGCCTCGGCGGCGAAGAAGGTCGTGGCCGTATCGCCGATGGCGCGGTTGGTGCGCTCTGCGACCATCACGATATCGGGTGCGGAGACCAGGGTGTCGAGATCGGCTAGTTCGCCGGCAAGTTCCGCCGGGACGCCGCCATCGGTCAGGTCTTGCCGGCGCTTGCTGCGCCCGGCCTGGATATCCTGCGGCAGGTTATTGTCGAGCCCGGCGGCGATCTCACGGATACAGGGGCTGAAGCGCGAGATCACGGCTTCCAGACCGACGCTGAAATCGACATTGCGCACATACCAGACCACGCGGGAGTACAGCAGATCCTGAACTGCGGCATAGAGACCGAGCTGCAATTGACCGTCGATCTTGTTGTCGAGCGCATCAATCGCGTCGTTTAGCCGATTGAGGCCGTAGGATTCACCCACCGCTACGAAGGCCATGGCGATGGTGGGTACGTCGGCATCGGTCTCGTCAATCAAACGCACCACGCAAGGCGGACCGCCGCGATTGATCACGGCATTGGCGAGATTGGTGGAGATGATCTCCCGCCGGAGGCGATGGAATTCCACCGAATCGGGGAATTTGTCCCGAGCCTCGCGTGGGAAGTATTGGGACAATTCGCGGGCGAGATAGGGATCGTCGGGCACGCTGCTGGCGAGCAGATCGTCGTAGAGCGTCAGCTTTGCGTAAGCCAGCAGCACGGCAAGTTCCGGCCGCGTAAAGGGCTGGCCGCGCCGGGTGCGCTCGGTGATCGCCACATCGTCCGGCAGGAACTCTACGGCGCGGTCAAGGAGGCCGCGCTGCTCCAGTGATTGCATCAGGCGGGCGAGGAAGCCGTTCTCGGCCATGCCCCTGCGTTCGGCCAGCGAAAGCGCCAGCGTCTGCAGATAGTTGTTGCGCAGTACCAGCGTGCCGACCTCGTTGGTCATCGCCACCAGCAGGCTATTGCGGTCGCTCGGACTGAGGCGACCATCGCGTTCGGGGCGCGCCAGCGCGATCTTGAGATTGACCTCGACGTCGGAGGTGTTGACCCCGGCCGAATTGTCGATGGCGTCAGTGTTGAGCTTGATGCCTTTCTGTGCCGCTTCGACGCGGCCGCGCTGGGTCGCGCCGAGATTAGCGCCTTCGCCGATCACCCGGGCGCGGACATCCGAGCCCGTGACACGGATCGGATCATTGGTGCGATCGCCGACCAGGTCGTCGTTTTCCCCCGAAGCGCGGATATAGGTGCCGATGCCGCCAAACCAGAGCAGGTCGACGCGTGCCTTGAGGATTGCCCTCATCACCTCGAAGGGCGTGGCTTGCGGCGTATCGAGATCGAGCAACGCTCGCACTTCCAGTGCGAGCGGGATTGCCTTGAGCGAACGCGAGAACACACCGCCGCCCTGCGAGATCAGCGACTTGTCGTAGTCCTGCCAGCTCGACCGGGGCAGGTCGAACATGCGCAGGCGCTCGACATGGCTGATGGCCGGGTCGGGCGAGGGATCGATGAAGATGTCGCGGTGATCGAAAGCCGCGAACAGCCTGGTCACCGGCGAGAGCAGCATGCCATTGCCGAAAACGTCGCCGGACATGTCGCCCACACCGGCCGCGGTGAAGGGCACGGTCTGGATATCGGTGCCAAGTTCGCGGAAATGGCGTTTGACGGCTTCCCACGCTCCGCGCGCGGTGATGCCCATCTTCTTGTGGTCATAGCCCTGGCTGCCGCC
>Ga0105243_10005261_pt1 | contig 10124 bp, 7 predicted proteins | sample KBSM34metaG_FD_81525 | JGI IMG/M metagenome (GOLD analysis project Ga0105243, IMG submission 81525) | Miscanthus rhizosphere microbial communities from Kellogg Biological Station, Michigan, USA - KBS M3-4 metaG | ecosystem: Host-associated > Plants > Roots > Rhizosphere > Soil | place: Michigan...
CATTGAGTCCTTCCGCGCCCACTTTGCTGGCGGCGATCAGGGTGGCGATCTGGTTCAGATGCGTTTCTTCGTCCTTGGCATCGGGTGCGACAAAGGCCAGCACGCGTAACGCTTGGGTGTCGTTCAGCCCTGCCCCTTTGGTGAAATCGCCGGACTCGTCCTTGCGGCCCGCCCCCAGCAGCGCGGATACGCCCGCCACACCCAACCGGTCCAGCTTATCGATGGCACGCAGCACGATGCCGCGCCGGGCGCGATCTTCCAGCGGAATGCCCGCCACTTCCAAAACGCCATCCAGCAGCTTGCGGTTGTTGAGCTTGACCATATAGCCGCCGCGCTTCAGCCCCAGCGCCTCCAGCGTGTCGCAGAGCATCATCAGCAGTTCGGCGTCTGCGCTGGCGGTGGCGGTCCCCACCGTATCGGCATCGAACTGGACGAATTCGCGGAAACGCCCCGGCCCTGGCTTTTCGTTGCGCCACACCGTGCCGGTTTGATAGCGCCGAAACGGCTTGGGCAGGTTCTGGAAATTGGCCGCGACATGACGCGCCAAGGGCGCCGTCAGGTCATAGCGCAGCGACATCCATTGCTCGTCATCGTCCTGGAGCGAGAACACGCCCTCATTGGGGCGATCCACATCCGGCAGAAACTTGCCCAAGGCGTCGGTATATTCGAACGCCGGCGTCTCCAGCGGTTCAAAGCCATAGCTCTCATAGACGCCGCGGATAGTCGCCAGCATCTTCTGTTCGGCCATGATTTCGGCGGCGCCCCGGTCGCGGAAACCGCGCGGCAGCCTGGCCTTGGGTTTGGATTGCTTGGGCGAACTCATGGGAGAAACTGGAATCTTTGGATTGGCGGGGGTTGTACCGGCCCCCCGGGCCGGCGGCAAGGAACCACCCTGGAAAAGCCATAAAACATTATAAATCAACTACTTACAAGCGCGCCGCTTTGCCGCTTGCGCTTCCCCATGCTGCAGTGCGAACTAGCCCAAAAGAGCTTGGAGAGAGCATTCGTGGCGGAAAGCAAAGTCTATCCCGATGCGGCATCGGCGCTGAAGGGTCTTACCTTTGACGGTATGACGGTGATGTCCGGCGGCTTCGGCCTGTCCGGCAATCCCGAAAACCTCATCACCGCGCTGAAGGAAGACGGGGTCAAAAACATCACCGTGATCGCCAACAACTGCGGCGCCGACGGGCTGGGCCTGTGGGTGCTGCTGAACAACGGCCAGATTCGGAAAATGATCTCGTCCTATGTGGGCGAGAACAAACTGTTCGAGGATCTCTTTCTCACCGGCAAGCTGGAGCTGGAATTGAATCCGCAAGGCACGCTGGCCGAGCGTATCCGCGCCGGCGGCGCCGGGATCCCCGCCTTCTATACCCGCACCGGCGTGGGCACCATCGTGGCGGACGGAAAACCGACCGAGGTGTTCGAGGGTGAGACCTATGTGCGCGAGACTTGGCTTCGCGCCGATCTTGCCATGGTCAAGGCCTGGAAAGGCGATACCGAAGGCAATCTCGTCTATCGCAAGACTGCGCGCAATTTCAATCCGGTGATGGCCACCGCAGGCAAAATCACCATCGCGGAAGTGGAAGAGTTGGTTCAGCCGGGCGAGCTGGATCCCGACCGGATTCACACGCCGGGAATTTTCGTGCAGCGCATCCTGCAAGGCAAAAACTATAAGAAGCCGATCGAGCGGGTGACCACCCGTCCCCGCCCGGCCGGAGGCGTGTGATGGCCTGGACTCGCGAAGAGATCGCCGCCCGCGCCGCGCGCGAATTGCAGGATGGCTTCTATGTCAACCTGGGCATCGGTATTCCCACCCTGGTGGCGAACTACATTCCGGCGGGCCTGAAGGTCACCTTGCAAAGCGAGAACGGCATGCTGGGCATGGGCCCCTTTCCCTATCCGGGCGAGGAAGATCCCGACCTGATCAACGCCGGCAAGCAGACCATCACCGAACTGCCCACCACCAGTTATTTTTCCTCCGCCGACAGTTTCGCCATGATCCGCGGCGGCCATATCGACCTCTCCGTCTTGGGAGCGATGGAAGTGTCGGAGGACGGCGACATCGCCAACTGGATGATTCCCGGCAAGATGGTCAAGGGCATGGGCGGGGCCATGGACCTGGTGGCCGGCGTCAAGCGCATCGTAGTGGTGATGGAGCACACCAACAAAGCCGGCGAGTCCAAGATCTTGAAGAAATGCACACTACCGCTCACCGGCACGCATTGCGTCGACATGATCGTCAGCGATCTTTGCGTCTTCACAAGGGCGCGCGGAACGAGCGAGTTGAAATTGATTGAACTGGCGCCAGGGGTGTCGCTGGAAGAAGTCACCGCGAAAACAGAAGCAAAATTCACCAGCGGGCTCTAGGGAAATAGCAATGTCTCCGCGCTTGCAACGCCGCCTTTGGCGGCATCATCTGCCATTGGCCTTGCTGTCCGCCGCCGCCATGGCGATTCTCTATTTCACCCGGCCCTATCCCGACGTGATCACCCGGCTGAGCTTTGCCTCCGCCTGGCCGGCTTTGGTCCTAGTGACGGTGACTTTGCTGATCGGCCCATGGCGCATCCTGCGCGGCAAGGCACCGGTTCTGTCCCAGGACCTGCGCCGCGATATCGGCATCTGGGGCGGCAGTTTGGGCGTGATACACGCCGTTATTGGTAATTGCGAGCATCTGCGTGGGCGGCCATGGCTGTATTACGTCTACGAAAAAATGGAAGAACATCTGGTGCCCTTGCGCCACGACGTGTTCGGCTTTTCCAATTTCACGGGATTGTTTGCCGGGCTGATCCTGTTGGCCTTGTTGGCGACATCCAACGACGCCGCGTTGCGCAAGTTGGGACAGCCGGGCTGGAAAAGCCTTCAGCGCTGGAATTACGCCTGCTTCGGCCTGACCGCCCTGCATACCTTCGGCTATGTAATAGGCATACAAGCCCTTAAATGGGGCTCGATCGTCACCGCCGCCTTGTGCGTGGCGATCGCCGCCTTGCTGCAATACCAGGGCTGGCGCCGGCAAACTTCACTTGAGCGCGCCGCCGACCGTCGCTGATCCGGTGCCGCTGCATCCCGCCGCGCCAAAGCGGACGAACTTCTGGATGCGCTTTCCGGTGTCCACCTCGGCCGTGTAAATATTGCCGCGGCTATCCAGGCTCACTTGATGGAGCCAGTGGAACTGGCCTGCATCCCGGCCTGACCGTCCAAGCCGCCCCAGCTCCTGCAGATTGCTGCGGTTGAGCAGATAGATGGTCATGTTGGAATTGTCGCCGACATAGAGACAGCTCTGCGCACTGTCCTTGGAAAAGTTCAGCGACACGGACGTGCCCGGCATGGCCGGTAAGGTCTCGGTGTTGCTGCTGATCGCCTGCTCGGCGACAAAGCCGCACTTGCCCGCAGCGCCTTCGGGATTGCTGCAAGGCTTGCCGAGCGACGGGTCCTTGCTGTCGAACACCTGAATGCGGTCATTGCCACGATCGCAAACATAGATCTTGCCGTCATCGGCGATCTTCACGCAGTGCACCGGATTGCGGAAGAAGGCCGGCTTTTTCACGCCCTTCAGCCGGTCGGTCACCCAGCGCCCGCCCGCTGCCGCACCGGCATCATCCACCGGATTGGAGCCATAGGCGCCGAAATGGCCGATATATTTGCCGGTGTCGGCATCCACCACCAGGACGCGGCGATTGCCATAGCCGTCGGCGACATAGAGCCGATTGGTCTTGGGATCCACCACCATGTCGGCCGGAAGGTAAAGCAACGGCGTGCCATTGATGCCGCCGCTGGTGTCGTTGCTGGCCGGCGCGGTGGGCGTGCCGCCGATGCGCATCTTGAAATTGCCGTCCTGGTCGAATTTCAGCACAAAGCCGTCGGCGCCATCCTTGTGCGTCGACCAGGCTGGTGCCGCATCCGGTGCTCTGGCGCCATTGCCGGCAATCCAGAGATTGCCTTTATGGTCGACATAAATACCGTGTTCGCTGTTCGGCCAGATGCAGCCATCGGCGGCTTTGCAATGACTTTCCAGCCAGCCGGGGTCGGCCGGTCCGCCCCAGGACCGCAACAATTTTCCGGCGGTATCGAATTCCAATATTGACGGGGCGGCGATACAGCAATCCGCAACCGCGCCGTTGGGCCGGGCAAAACCCAGCCCATTCTTGCCATCGGCGCCGCCGCGCGTTTCCAGCGCGGCTTCGTCGTTGGTCATGGTGCGGGGCCGGTTGTAGACCCAGATATGGTCGTTTTGATCGACATAAAGTCCGCCGATCTGACCAAGCATCCAATTGTGCGGCAGCGGCGCCGGCCAGCCCGGGTCGGCGACAAAGCCCGGAGTCGTGCCGCTGGTGGATTTGTTGTAGACGCCGGTATTGGCATAGAGCCGGTCCAAGATGGACTGGTCTTTCCGCACCGCATCGGCGGCCAATGCACCACCGGATGCCAGCATTGCTGCCAGCACGACCCAAACCCTTCGCATCCCGTTTCCCCTTATTTTTCCGTCAATTGTTCTTGCGGCACTTCGATCACCTTCAGGCGCTTGGGCGCCTTGCCGACCTTGATGCGGGCGATTTCCTTTTCGCCCTTGATGTCCATGATCGAGGTGTCGTCGCTGTCGGCATTGCTCACCGCGGCAAACTTTCCGTCATGGGACATGCTGATCCAGTTGGGGCACTCGCCCACCGCCATCTTCTTGCCCAGCTTCTTGGAGGCGATGTCATAGACATAGACCGCGCCGTCGGAAACCGACGTGATCCAGATCTTCTTGCCGTCCGGGGTCAAGGTAATGCCATGCACCGGCGTGTTCGGCGGTTCGACCCGGCAATTCATCCAAGGCATGGGCGGCAGGGCAATTTGCGTCATGGTCTTGCCCGGAATGTCGATGATCGCCATGCCGTGCAGCCCGCTCAGCGCCGTGTAAAGCGTCTTTTCGTCGGCGGTGACGATGAAGGGGCGCGGATCGCCGGCCACGCGCACCATGTCGGTATAGTCCATCTTGGTCAGGTCGATGCGGTTGATGCGATAGGCATCGCGTTCCTCGCAATAGACCACCGTGTTGCTGCCCCCTTCCGGGGTGAAGCAGTTGTGGGGATGACGCAACGGCAAGGTCTTGACGATCTTCTTCTGACTCATATCGATGATGACGGCGCTGTTGGCGGGCGCCAGCAGCGGCACCACCACATAACGGCCATCCAAGGTGACCGCGCATTCATTGGGGCGGCCCGGCAGGTCGATGGTATCGACAATGGTATTGGACTTGGTGTCGAGCACCTTGAGCGTGTTGTTGGATTCGATGGTGACAAAGGCCTTGCGTCCGTCACCCTGGGCGCAAATGCCATGGACCAGGGCCCCGACCTTCAAGGTGGACATCACCTTCTGCGTGGCAATATCGATGATGGTAATGTCGTCGCCTTGGCTGTTGCCGACATACAAGACGGCGCGGGTGGCGGCGGTGGCAGGCTCCGCATAGCCAAGCGATGCGGTTGCGCATAAAGCCAAAAGCAGCAGAAACTTCCGGACCATGACACTCCCCATAAAGCGCGGCACCGCAAACGGACGCCATTCCCGCGCCATTCTTAGCGGATGGGTGGGGTCAAGGCCATGGTCTGAGGCTTCCGCAGCCCGCAATCGCAGGAAAAATTCGGCAGAATCGGCAGGGACCGACTTTGGTGGCAGTGCAACAAATGCCTCGGTCAGTAGGTCGGCACGATCCGCATTTGCGGCAAGGGCCGCGGCGACTCCTGGCTCAGATCGGGTCCGAGATCTTCCCACTCCTTGCCCTTTGCAACCAGTTGTCCGAACAGCTTCTGTGCCTCATCCCGTTTTTCCTGCGAGGAAAACTTGTAAGAAGGCGCGTCCGCGGGATTGGCCTTCACCAATTGGTAGGCGCCCACATAGTCCGGAATTTTGGGTTGCCGCTCGTCGCTGGCGGCGACGCCCATGGTGTGGCGCTGCAAGGCCGAAGCCAGAATGCGCCAACGGATCCAATAGTGATTCTCGAAGGAGAAGCTTTTCAACAGATTGCCGGCGGCCGCGCCCTTGCTCGCAATGCGGTTGAGCACGGGCTGCGGCATGTTGAGATTCATGCCGCCTTCGACGCCGGAAAGCGAAATATGAACGATGCGGTCGCGGTGCCCCGGCGCGCGCGATTGAAGAAGGTCGCGCCAATTCTGCATGGTCGCGATGATTCCAAAAAGGAAGCCCGCCAACTCCCCTGCCGCGGAGGTGCGCGTGATCGATTGATAGGTGCGCTGCCACCCTTGATTGTTCTCGGTGGGCAGGAAGACCGACGCTTCGATGGACTGTTCTTCCGCCTGCCCTGCCACTGGAGCAATGTGGTCGCCGTCATCGCTTTTGGGATAGAGAAGATCGATGGCAAAGGTGGGCCACAGCGGCAAGGGTGCATCGAACAGATGGATCGGGAAGTTGCTGCTGATGCCGCCATCGGAAAACCAGCAAATACGGAAAGCCGTGATCTCGCGTTCCTTCTCCTCGCCGCCGGTGGCCAGCGCCTCCATACTTTTGGAGACGCTGTTTTCCGTCTCCGTGGCCGGCGCCGCCTGGCTTTCGGGCTTCGGCCGGGGACTGCGTGTCGCCGGCTCATGCAGCGGGACCGCGCTGATCAAGAGCGGAAAGCTCAAGCTCATCCGCATCCCGACCAGCACGGGCAATTTTTCTCCCGCGGGCAGTTGGAAGTATCGCACGCCGCTTATTTCATTCGGCTCACCGGCCTGGGCGACCAGCCAGTCCACGATGCTTTTGGGAAAGAGAAGGTCGAACTCCTCGCGCCGAAACCAGAACCTGGCTTTGACAAACGGCAGTGTGCGCGGCTCATGATGCGAGACGCCCGTGGTGATCATTTGCAGGTTGACGGCTTTGTCCGTCTTCGGCTCGCCGGGATAGCGCTCCGCTGCCCAAAGGTCGGCAAAGGTCAGGGGATCGTCGAATGGCTTGCCGGAAAGCTCCTGCAGGACCAGGTGAAGCCAATCGGTCAAAGCCGGCTTGGCCCCGCCCGCGCTTGAGAGCCAAGTCTTGGTGCTGAGCCCGGAACAAAGCCCCAGCAGGTTCCGGCGCGCGACCCGCGCGACACGCGACACCGCGCTTATTGCACCCACCAGATAGGCACAGAGGAGCGAGGGCATCAGCGCCGCCCATATCCCATCCGCCTCCGCCATCCAGTAACCCAAGCCCAGCAGCGATCCCAGGACCGTCACGGTTTCAAGCGGCGCTATCGCCGGCACCGCGAACATCAGGCCGGCAACTTTGCGTAATCTGCCCGCATTGCCGGCAAGCAGGACAATCAGGCGATAGGCATTCCTGGCGCCGCCGGCAGGTTGAAAAAGCGAATAGATGAATCCTGCCGAAGACAATCGGTCCGAGACTTGGGCCAGGCCTTCGAACCCGACTTTGGCGGAAGGGTGAGCGATTTGGGCGCCGGCCTGTTTGCGCCGGTCGCCCATGGCGGCGGCCGCCGATGCCGCCGCCGCGATAGCCCCCGCCGAAGTCCCACCGATACTCTTGAAACGGAATTCCTTGGCCAACGCCAGAACGGCATTGGGATAGACGATGCCGCTGGTGATCCCGCCTTTCATCACCAGGTCGCAATATTTGGTCGGTCCATCCGGCATGCTTACCCCGCAAGATTCGGCTTTGTCGCTGTTGGCATCGTAGCCAGCGGCTAAGCATTCGCGAAGCGGCCACAGGTTGAGCGGCAGCGTACGGACTGATCGCGCGCCCAAGCGCGACCCCGGGAGCACACCCACAGCGCGATGCATGCCGCGTTGAGCAAATTGGTACAGCTGGTTGGGGTCCGAGCGCAGCGAAGGACGGGTCGCGCGCCCAAGCGCGACCCCGGGAGCACACCCACAGTGATGTGATTGCCAATTATGCGAGATGGTACAGTTGGGTGGGCTCGAACCACCGACCTCCGGATCCACAATCCGGCGCTCTAACCAGCTGAGCTACAACTGCACACACATGGCCTGGCGGCCAACTGCTAAACCGCCCGCAAAGGGCGCAGGACCGGCCTTCTATGGTCGCCCAGAAGCAAAAGCAAGGGCTTAGGGAGGCCCGGCGGGAAACCCGCCATTTCCGCCCAATCGATGGGTTGGGATCTGTACCTTTCTTTCCGCTTCGCTAGTCTCGCCATCCATGAAGTTGCGTCGCTACGCCTTGCTTCTCCTTGCCCTATTTTTGGTGGCGCTGGTGGGAGTTCTCTATCTGAAGACCCGCCCCGCCCCGATTCTGACGGTGATGACCTGGCCCGGCGCCTATGGCAGGGCCCAGGCCACGGCCCAAATGCACCCCTATGCCGCGGCAAAGAATGTCGACGTGCGCACGGCGCTGTGGGACGGAGATTTGGCCGAGGTCGCCGCCATGGTGAAAAACCGCGCCTATAAGGCCGACGTCATCGATTTCGAATTGCCGACCGCGGTGAAGGCATGCAATCAGCATTTGTTGGAAAGGATTGACGCTTCCGTTTTGCCGCCGGGCAAGGATGGAACGCCTGCCTCTCGCGACTTTGTGGCCGGCGCCATCGGGCCCTGCTGGGTGGGCGGGATGGTCTATTCCCAGGTCATGGTCTATGCGCCCGACCTGAAACAAACGCCGGCCACCCTGGCCGATTTCTTCGATCGCAGGAAATTTCCCGGCCGCCGGGCGCTCAACCGGGCGAGCGCCAAGTTCAACCTGGAACTGGCCCTGCTGGCCGATGGCGTGGCGCCGGGTGAAATCTACAAGACGCTGGACACGCCGGAGGGGCTGGACCGCGCCTTCGCCAAATTGGATGCGCTGAAGCCCATTTGGGCTCATGACAGCAAAGACGCGCTGGAATGGGTGAAAAACGGACGCGCCGTCATGGCGACCGCGCTGAATGGCGACCTGCAGGCGGATAAGAATTATGCTCCCGGCGTAATCTGGGAATACCAGCTCTACGAACTGGATGTGCTCGTCATCCCGGCCGGCAATCCGAACAAGCAGCGGGCGCTCGATTATATCGCCTATGCGACAGGCAGCGCCCCCTTGGCGGCGATGGCGAACTGGGTGGCCTTCGGCCCTGCCCGGCATTCCGCCTTGGCGTTGGTCAGGACAAATCCCGAGACCGGCTTGGCAATGCGCCCGCTCTTGCCCACGGCGCCTGAAAATTTCGCCCGTGCCTTTGCCATCGACGATGGCTGGTGGCTGGCACATGGCGACGCGCTGGCGTCGCGCTGGCAGGAGTTCGTCTCGCGATGATCACCTATGCCTTCCGGCGCTTCCTGGGAGCCATCCCGACTCTTTTCGTGATCGTGACTCTCGCCTTCTTCATGTTGCGGATGGCGCCGGGCGGGCCCTTTGACAGCGAGCGCCGTCTGCCGCCGGAGGTCGAGCGCAATGTCAAGGCGGCCTACGACTTGGACAAGCCGCTGACCCAGCAATATCTCATCTATCTGGGCAAGCTGGCGCATGGCGACCTGGGCCCTTCCTACAAGAATAAGGACTTCAGCGTGACGCAGCTGATCCTGACCGGCCTGCCGGTGAGCGCACGGCTGGGCCTGTCCGCCATGGCGCTGGCATTGCTGCTGGGCACGGCGCTGGGAGTCAGCGCGGCCCTGAGACAGAACAGCTGGCGCGATTATTCCATCATGAGTGTGGCGATGCTGGGAATCACCATCCCCACTTTCGTCACCGCGCCGATCCTGACTCTGCTATTCGGCGTCTACGGCATTTCGCTCTTCGGCCATGAACTGTCCCTGCCGGTGGGCGGCTGGAATGGCGGTGCCCTGCGCAACATGATCCTACCGGTGACGGTCTTGGCCCTGCCCCAGATCGCCGTCGTCTCCCGGCTGATGCGCGGATCGATGGTGGAGGTGTTGCGCGCCAATTACATCCGCACTGCCCGCGCCAAAGGCCTTTCGGATTCCCGCATCGTGCTGGGGCACGCCTTGCGCGCCGCTTCCTTGCCGTTGGTGTCCTATCTGGGACCGGCGCTGGCGGCCGTTCTCACCGGCTCGCTGGTGGTGGAGCAGATTTTCGGCTTGCCGGGAATCGGGCGGTATTTCGTGCAGGGCGCGCTGAACCGGGATTACACCTTGGTGATGGGCGTGGTGATTTGTTACGCCGCCTTGATCATTCTGCTGAATTTCCTGGCCGACATCGCTTATGGC
>Ga0105243_10005262_pt1 | contig 10123 bp, 10 predicted proteins | sample KBSM34metaG_FD_81525 | JGI IMG/M metagenome (GOLD analysis project Ga0105243, IMG submission 81525) | Miscanthus rhizosphere microbial communities from Kellogg Biological Station, Michigan, USA - KBS M3-4 metaG | ecosystem: Host-associated > Plants > Roots > Rhizosphere > Soil | place...
CCGGGCTGATCCAGGGCAAGCGACCCTTGCGCTATTGCGGTAAACTGTCGGGCACACTCTTGCGGAGGTGCCCGATGGCTACCGAACGTCACTACTCGCCGCTCGACCGCTTGTTGCTGCAGGCCGATACCGCCATGCGCACCTTGCTGCCCTTCAGCGGCCAACCGTCCCGCCCATCCCCGGCCATCGTCCAGCCGGATGCCGACCTGGATGACGCCCAGAGCCGCCACATTGCCGGCCTCATGCGCATCAACCATACCGGCGAAGTCTGCGCCCAGGCGCTGTACCAAGGCCAGGCACTGACCGCCAAACTGCCCCAGGTACGCAAAGCCATGGAGCACGCCGCCGAGGAAGAAATCGACCACCTGGCATGGTGCGAACAGCGCATACGCCAGTTGAATAGCCACCCAAGCGTGCTCAACCCGCTGTTCTACGGCATGTCGTTCGGCATTGGCGCGCTCGCCGGCCTGGTCAGCGACAAGGTCAGCCTGGGTTTCGTCGCCGCCACCGAGCATCAGGTGTGCAAACACCTGGACGAACACCTGGAGCAGATTCCGCACGAGGACGAAAAGTCTCGCGCCATTCTCGAACAAATGCGCATAGATGAAGAGCAGCACGCCGAGTCTGCCCTCGAGGCGGGCGGCTATCGTTTTCCAGCCCCGGTGCGTTTCGGCATGAGCCTGCTGGCCAAGGTCATGACCAAGAGCACCTACCGTATCTGAAGGTAAACCCATGACGGAACGATTCAGCGCCAAGGACCTGGCGCGCGCCGTGCACGCCGGCATCCTCCAGCCGGGCCAGGATCAAGCCCTGCTGCAGTTTCTACACCAGCAACCGGCAACGCGCGGCAGCTTCCAGCTGGCGCACGTCGCGTTCTACTTCGGCGCCTTGCTCATCATGGGCGCCATGGGCTGGCTGCTCACCGAAGCCTGGATGCAGATCGGTGACTGGGCACTGCTGGCCATCGCCACGCTGTACATCCTCTTGTTGACGCTCTTCGCCCTCAACCTGCAACGGCGCGCACAACCGGTAGCCGCCGGCGTGCTGGCGGCGGTCGCGGTGAGCATCGTGCCGCTGGCGGTGTTTGCCATCGAGCGTCTGGTCGGCTGGTGGCCACTGGATGACAGGCAATCGGCCTATCACCAGTACTACACCTATGTGCAGGGCGGCTGGTTGTTGATGGAAGCCGCCACAGTGGTCGCCGGGCTGCTGATGCTGCGGCTGATCCCTTTCCCGTTCATCGTGATGCCGATCGCCATGGCGTTGTGGTTCATGTCGATGGACCTCAGCGAGTGGTTCTTCGGTTCGCCGTTCAGCTGGGAGCAACGGCGCGAAGTATCGCTCTGGTTCGGCCTGGGGATGCTGCTGGTATTCCTGGTGGTGGACGGCCGCACCCGTGAGGACTATGCCCACTGGGGCTATCTGGCCGGGCTCGCGGCGTTCTGGGGTGGGCTGACCTTGGTGGACAACGGTAGCGAGCTGGGCAAGGCCCTCTACTGCCTGATCAATATCGGGCTGATGGCCATCGCCGTGCTGTTGCGCAGGCCGGTGTTCATGGTGTTTGGGGCGTTGGGGGTGGCGGCTTATCTGGGGTATCTGTCTTACGAGGTGTTTGCCGAGTCGCTGCTGTTCCCGGTGGTGGTGACGTTGATCGGGCTGGGAGTTATCTGGCTGGGGTTGGCTTATCAAAAGCGGCGGGAGCGGTTGAGCCAGGCATTCAGAAACGTAGTACCGCAGTGGTTGCAAGTTGCCCTTCCGGCACTGCGCAACTGAAGACAGCCGGGGCTGCAACGCAGCCCAGACATTTCGGACTCAACCCAACTCTACGATCTCGTAGCCGTGGGTGATCTCGACGCCCGCGCGCTCCAGCATGATCGAAGCAGAGCAGTATTTCTCGGCCGACAGCTCAACTGCCCGCTTGACCTGGGCCTCTTTCAAGCCACGGCCCTTCACCACGAAGTTCATGTGGATCTTGGTGAACACTTTCGGGTCTTCGCTGGCGCGCTCGGCCTCCAGGAACGCCTCGCAGCTCTCCACCGCCTGGCGCGACTTCTTCAAGATGCTGACCACATCGAAGCTGCTGCAGCCACCCAAGCCCAGCAACAGCATTTCCATCGGGCGCACGCCCAGGTTTCGGCCACCAGCCTCAGGCGGGCCGTCCATCACGACGACATGCCCGCTCCCCGACTCGCCGAGGAACATCGCGTCACCGGCCCACTGGATACGTGCCTTCATCTACCTGGACTCCTAATTTTCGGAAAAGGGTGTCAGCTTAGACCTTGTGTGGCTGTCGGAAAAGCTCGAGACGTGTCGGTTTAGTACCGAAACATCCTGTAGTGTCTGATAAGCTGGCGCCAAATGACTGGCGCTTGCCGCCAGACACTTCCTACAAGAAGCCTATGTGTCGTATCGAACAGGATTTCGTGATGGTTGCCTCAGCCCTACCCGCCAAGATCAAGAATATCGACAAACTGCTGGTGCACTGCCAGCGCCGCCGCTACACCGCCAAGAGCAACATCATCTGCGCCGGCGATCCGGCCGAAACACTGTCGTTCATCATCAAGGGTTCGGTGACCATCCTCATCGAGGACGACGACGGTCACGAAATGATCATCGCCTACCTCAACAGCGGTGATTTCTTTGGCGAGCTGGGGCTTTTCGAACCCGTGGAAGGCGAGCAGCAGCGCAGCGCCTGGGTCCGCGCGAAGACCGAATGTGAAGTGGCAGAGATCAGTTACGACAAGTTTCGCGAGCTCTCACGTCAGGACCCAGACATCCTCTACGCCCTGGGTGGCCAGATGGCGCAGCGCCTGCGCAATACCACGCGCAAGGTCGGCGACCTGGCCTTCTTCGACGTGACCGGCCGTGTCGCCCGCTGCCTGCTCGAGCTGTGCAAGCAACCCGATGCAATGACCCACCCCGACGGCATGCAGATCAAGATCACCCGCCAGGAGATCGGCCGCATCGTCGGCTGCTCGCGTGAGATGGTCGGCCGCGTCCTCAAAGACCTTGAGGAGCGCAGCCTGGTGCAGGTAAAGGGCAAGACCATGGTGGTCTACGGTACCCGTTAGTCCTTGGGCAGGTCTGCAAGCACCTTGGCATAGGCCTGTGAGAGGCGCTCGAACCAGGGCGCTGAGGGCGCAACTTCGTGCAAGGCGATATGCGCATCGGCGCGGCAGCGCTGCTCCAGTTCGCAGCACTCGTTGAAGCGGTTGACGGCCGCGACCATCGACTCACGCTCGTTATCCAGCAACAGTGCGCCATGCACCAGCACCACCGGGCGTTTTCCGCCCAGCCCCTGGCGCCAGCGCTGGGCCGTGCCGACCAGTTTGCGACCATTGAGATTGACGTTGTAGCGGCCATCGCAGAACGCCCCGTCGATCTCGCCCACCGAAGCCACCCCGCCCCACTCGCGTAGCACCTCGCACAGCGGCAGGCACAGGCGTTCGTAGGCATTCTCGATACGCCCATGGTCACCTTCGCTGCGCGGTGCCACGTACACCAGTGCCACATTCACCGTGGCATGCGATTGCGGCACCGGCTCACCGCCGGTCTCGCGCAACAGCACCGGCCAGCCGGCAATCGCAAGCTCGGCGCAGGCGGCTTCGAAGTTTTCCAGGCGGCTCATGCGGCGCGGCATGACCAGGGCATGGTCGGTCGGGCGCCAGAACAGCACACCGAATTCGCGCTCGCCGCGGCAGACCGCGGCCAGCAGGTCCTGCTCGGCATGCAGGCCTTGTTCAACAGTCAGTGCCAGGGGTTGATCGGTCATTGATCCACCTTTGATGTGATTGTTCACGATGCAGCCATTGCCCACAAAAAAGCCGGCAAAAGCCGGCTCGTCTTGGTCAGTCCAATGGCTGAACAGTCTTCTTCACCTGTTCCGGGAAGAACAGCCGCTGCAGTTCAAGCCCCGGTTGCTCGGCACGCATGAACGCCTCGCCCACCAGGAACGAGTAAACCTCGTTGATTGCCATCAGCTCGACATCGGCACGGTTGAGAATACCGCTTTCGGTAATGGCCAGGCGCTCGCGCGGAATACGCGGCAGCAGGTCGAGCGTGGTCTCCAGGCTGACCTCGAAGGTGTGCAGGTTGCGGTTGTTGACGCCGACCAGCGGGGTATCGAGGGTGTTCAGCGCGCGCTCCAGCTCATCGCCGTCATGCACTTCGACCAGCACATCCAGGCCGACATCCTTGGCCGTGGCGGCCAGCTCGGCCATCTTCACGTCATCCAGCGCCGAGACGATCAGCAGCACGCAGTCGGCGCCCAGCGCCCGGGCCTCGACAATCTGGTAGGGGTCGATCATGAAGTCCTTCCGGATCACCGGCAGCGAAACTGCGCCGCGGGCCTGCTGCAGGTACGCATCAGCGCCCTGGAAGTAATCCACATCGGTCAGCACCGACAGGCAGGTCGCCCCGCCCTTCTCGTAGCTGACGGCGATGTCCGCCGGCACGAAGTGCTCGCGGATCACGCCCTTGCTCGGCGATGCCTTCTTGATTTCGGCAATGACCGCGGGTTGCTTGCGCTTGGCCTGCTCGATCAGCGCATTGGCAAAGCCACGGGGGGCGTCGGCGGCCTTGGCCAGGCGCTCCAGCTCGGCCAGGCTGACCCGGGCACTGCGCTCGGCCACTTCCTCGACTTTGCGGGCGAGGATCTTTTCCAGCACGGTCGGTACGCTCATGCTTCGTTCTCCAGCTTGAATACGGCGGTGAAGGCACCCAGTTCCTGCAGTTTTTCCCAGGCAAGCCCTGTATGCAGCACGTCATGGGCAAGTTCCACGCCCTGCGCCAGGGTCATGGCATGATCAGCGGCATACAGCGCAGCGCCAGCATTGAGCACAATCATTTCGGCCGCCTTCTGGCCGTTCTCGGTCTTGCGCCGGCCCAGTGCATCACGAATCAGCTCGTACGAGGCCTGCGGGCCGTCGACGGCCAGGCCGTGCAGGCTCTGGCTCTTCATGCCGAGGTCTTCGGGCTCGACCCAATATTCAGTGATCTCGCCCTTCTTCAGCTCGGCAACGAAGGTCGGCGCCGCCAGGCTGAACTCGTCCAGGCCGTCCTTGGAGTGCACCACCAGTACATGCTTGCTGCCCATGCGCTGCAGCACTTCGGCCAGCGGGCGGCACAGCGCCTGGTTGAACACGCCGACCACCTGGTGCTTCACACCGGCCGGATTCGTAAGCGGGCCCAGCATGTTGAACAGGGTACGCAGGCCCAGGTCGCGACGCGGGCCAGCGGCGTACTTCATTGCCTTGTGATGGCTTTGCGCAAACATGAAACCGATGCCCAGGCTGTCGATGCAACGGGCGACCTGCACCGGGGTCAGGTTCAGGTAGATGCCGGCCGCTTCCAGCAGGTCGGCGCTGCCGCTCTTGCCCGAAACCGCGCGGTTACCATGCTTGGCCACCGGGCAACCGGCTGCGGCCAGGACAAACGCCGACGCCGTGGAAACGTTGAAGATGTTGGCGCCATCGCCGCCGGTGCCAACGATATCGACCACGCCATCGAGGCTCTTCAGCTCGACCTTGTCGGCCAACTCGCGCATCACCGAAACCGCACCGACGATCTCGTCGATGCTCTCGCTTTTCATGCGTATGCCCATCAGGAAGGCACCAATCTGCGCCTCGCTGCATTGGCCGGTCATGATCTGACGCATGACGTCGCTCATTTCTTCAGTGGACAGGTCCAGATGGCCGACGATGCGGCTCAGCGCGCTCTTGATATCCATGTTCGATCCTTAGCGGCGGCCGCCGGTCTGCTTGAGGAAGTTGGCGAACAGCTCGTGGCCCTGCTCGGTGAGGATGGATTCGGGGTGGAACTGCACCCCTTCGATGTTCAGCGTCTTGTGGCGCAGGCCCATGATCTCGTCGACCGCGCCGTCGGCATGAGCGGTCCAGGCAGTGACTTCCAGGCACTCGGGCAGGGTTTCACGCTTGACCACCAGGGAGTGGTAGCGGGTAACGGTGAGCGGGTTGTTGAGGCCGGCGAATACGCCCAGGTCGCGGTGCAGCACCGGGCTGGTCTTGCCGTGCATCACCTGACGGGCGCGCACTACGTCGCCGCCAAACGCCTGGCCGATGGACTGGTGGCCCAGGCACACGCCCAGAATCGGCAGCTTGCCGGCGAAATGCAGGATCGCCTCGATCGACACACCCGCCTCGCTCGGTGTGCAAGGGCCGGGGGAGACAACGATGCGCTCCGGGTTGAGGGCTTCGATTTCAGCGAGGGTCATTTCGTCATTGCGAATGACCTTGACCTCGGCACCCAACTCGCCCAGGTATTGAACGACGTTGTAGGTGAATGAGTCGTAGTTGTCGATCATCAGTAACATCGGGCTAAACCTCTTGAATCTACTGACTTTAGAATACGAACCTTGCTACACCGCCCGCAGCATGGCATTGCCACGAAGAGCATTCGGAAACGGATAAGAAGGCAAACAGAAACGGGCCGGGCTGGCCGGCAGGAGATAAAGTCAGGCGCGCCAACGCCAACGGGCGTGGGCCTTGATTACGCGCATCAAGAGTTTGCTGACGATCAACACAGGATAGGTCTCGCTCATACGTCCCCGCACAGTAGCCTACCGGGACGACGGGCGCAATATGCCTGTAAACACTGGGAAACGAATGGACTTGGGAGACAAGCCCCACGATTTGCTAAGGTCGATCGGGTAGTGCTCATAAAAACAATGAAAAGGATGTTCCCAGATGCGAAAAGCTCCATTGTTGCGTTTTACCCTCGCCACATTGGCCCTGGCCTGCAGCCAGGCGTTCGCCGCGCCCTCCCCTTACTCGACCCTGATCGTGTTTGGCGACAGCCTGAGTGATGCCGGGCAGTTTCCGGACCTGACCGGTGGCACCGCAGGCATGCGCTTTACCAACCGCGATGCCGATGGCAACTATGCACCGGTATCGCCGATGATTCTCGGCGGTCGACTGGGTATCTCCCCTGACGAACTCAACCCTTCCACGTCAGTGGGCATCCAGCCTGATGGCAACAACTGGGCGGTGGGTGGCTACACGACGCAGCAGATTCTCGATTCGATCACTACAACGTCCGAGACGGTCATTCCGCCAGGCAACGTTGGTGCAGGCGCGGTACTGCGAGACCGCCCTGGTTATCTGGCCAACGGCCTACGTGCCGACCCGAATGCACTCTATTACCTTACCGGCGGCGGCAACGACTTCCTTCAGGGTCTGGTAAACAGCCCCGCCGACGCTGCAGCTGCCGGAGGCCGCCTGGCCGCCAGTGCCCAGGCTCTGCAACAAGGTGGCGCACGCTACATCATGGTCTGGCTATTACCCGACCTGGGCCAGACGCCAAACTTCAGCGGCACCCCACAGCAAAACCCGCTGTCGCAGCTCTCCAGCGTGTTCAACCAGTCGCTGCTCAATCAGCTCGGGCAGATCGACGCCGAAATCATCCCACTGAACATCCCCGTTCTGCTGGGTGAGGCCTTGGCCAGCCCCAGTCAGTTCGGCCTGGCCAGCGGCCAGAACCTGGTCGGCACCTGCTACAGCGGCAACAGCTGCGTCGAAAACCCGGTATACGGCGTCAACGGCACCACGCCCGACCCGACCAAGCTGCTGTTCAACGACTCGGTGCACCCGACCATTGCCGGCCAGCAGTTGATTGCCGACTACGCCTACTCAGTCATCTCCGCACCGTGGGAGCTGACCCTGCTGCCGGAAATGGCCCACGCCAGCCTGCGCGCCCACCAGGACGAACTGCGCAACCAGTGGCAAACACCCTGGCAAGCCGTGGGGCAGTGGCAGGCATTCGTCGCCACCGGTGCCCAGGACCTGGACTTTGACGGCCAGCGCAGCGCGGCCAGCGGCGACGGCCGTGGCTACAACCTGACGCTGGGTGGCAGCTATCGCGTGAACGATGCCTGGCGCCTGGGCCTGGCGGGCGGCGTTTACCGGCAGAAACTGGAGGCAGGGGAACAGGACTCGGACTACAAGCTCGACAGCTACCTGGCCACCGCTTTCGCCCAGTACCGCCAGGACCGCTGGTGGGCAGATGCCGCACTGACTGCCGGCCACCTGGACTACAGCGACCTCAAGCGCACCTTCGCCCTCGGCGTGAATGACCGCAGCGAGAAAGGCGATACCGACGGCGAGGCTTGGGCGCTGACGGGTCGGCTGGGCTATAACCTGGCCGCCGAGAGCAGCCCCTGGCAACTGGCGCCGTTCATCAGCGCCGATTATGCCCGGGTCAAGGTCGATGGCTATGACGAAAAGAGCGGGCGCTCGACCGCGCTGGGCTTCGATGACCAGGAGCGAACCTCCCGCCGGTTGGGCATCGGGCTGCTAGGCAGTGTGCAAGTGGCTGCGAGTACCCGGGTGTTTGCCGAGGTCGCTCAGGAACACGAGTTCGAGGATGACCAGCAGGATGTGACCATGCACCTGACGACGTTACCGGCCAACGACTTCACCCTGACCGGGTATACGCCGCATAGCGACCTGACCCGGGCCAGCGTGGGGCTGAGCCATGAGCTGGTGGCGGGGGTGCATGTGCGGGGGAACTACACCTGGCGCAAGAGTGATGAGTTGAAGCAGCAGGGGGTGAGCTTGGCGGTGAGTGTGGACTTCTGAATTTTGGGGCCGCTTTGCGGCCCCAAAACCCCATCACCTACTTGGCAGATGTCTGCTCAGCCAAGGCCACCGCACGGAACATCGCCCGGCGCTTGTTGATGGTTTCTTCCCATTCCAGCGCCGGCACCGAGTCCGCCACGATACCGCCACCCGCCTGCACATGCAGTTCGCCGTCCTTGATGACCGCGGTACGGATGGCAATCGCGGTATCCATGTTGCCGTTCCAGGCAAAATAGCCCACCGCGCCACCGTAAACGCCACGCTTGACCGGCTCCAGCTCGTCGATGATCTCCATCGCACGGATCTTCGGTGCACCCGACAGGGTCCCGGCCGGCAAAATCGCGCGCAATGCGTCCATCGCGGTCAGGCCCTCGCGCAACTGCCCGGTGACGTTGGAAACGATGTGCATCACGTTGGAGTAACGCTCGATCACCATCTTCTCGGTCAGGCGCACACTGCCCGTCGCCGACACACGGCCCACGTCGTTGCGGCCCAGGTCGATCAGCATCAAGTGCTCGGCGATTTCTTTCTCGTCCGACAGCAGGTCGTCTTCCAGGGCACGGTCCGCTTCCTCGGTAGCACCGCGCGGGCGGGTGCCGGCAATCGGGCGCACGGTGACCAGGTTGTCCTCGACCCGCACCAGCACTTCAGGCGAACTGCCGACCACATGGAAGTCGCCGAAATTGAAGAAGTACATGTACGGCGTCGGGTTGAAGCAGCGCAAGGCACGGTACAGGTCGATGGGCGCCGACTTGAAGTCGATCGACATGCGCTGGGACGGCACCACCTGCATGCAGTCACCCGCCAGGATGTACTCCTTGATGCGGCCAACCGCGTTTTCGTAATCCTCGCGGGTATAGCTGGAGCGGAACTCCGGCTCGGCCGCCTGCGGGCCGCTCAGGTCCAGGCCCCGGCGTGGGGTAATAGGCTGGCGCAATGTCTCCAGCAACCCTGCCAGGCGTGCCTTGCCTTGTTCGAAAGCCTGCTCCTCGGCCGGGTCTACCAGCACGATGGCGTGCATCTTGCCGGCCAGGTTGTCGAACACCACCACGGCGTCGGACACCATCAGCAGGATATCCGGCACACCCAATGGGTCCGGGTTCGGGCTTGCACCCAGACGCTTCTCCACATAGCGCACGCAGTCATAACCGAAGTAGCCGACCAAGCCGCCATTGAAACGTGGCAGGCCAGGGATATCGGCGACCTTGTAACGGTCCTTGAACGACTCGACGAAGGCCAGCGGGTCGTCGACGTCATGGCGCTCTACCTCGATGCCATCCTGCAGGATGCTCACCTGATAACCATGCACGCGCATCACGGTGCGCGACGGCAGGCCGATCATCGAGTAACGGCCCCATTTCTCCCCGCCCTGTACCGACTCGAGCAGATAGGAGTTGGGCTGATCAGCCAGTTTCAGGTAGATCGACAGCGGCGTGTCGAAGTCGGCCAGGGTTTCACAGGCCAGGGGGATGCGGTTGTAGCCGGCAGCGGCCAGGCGCAGGAATTCTTCGCGGGTCATGAGTAGCCTC
>Ga0105243_10005266_pt1 | contig 10117 bp, 15 predicted proteins | sample KBSM34metaG_FD_81525 | JGI IMG/M metagenome (GOLD analysis project Ga0105243, IMG submission 81525) | Miscanthus rhizosphere microbial communities from Kellogg Biological Station, Michigan, USA - KBS M3-4 metaG | ecosystem: Host-associated > Plants > Roots > Rhizosphere > Soil | place...
CGCGGATGGCGGCGCTGATCGCCGCGCTGCTGATCATGGTGACGCCGGCGATCGCCACTGACTTCTTTGCCCCGGCCCAGCCTGCAGGCTCGGTCGCGATCTCGGTCTGCCCTACGGAGGGAATTAGCGGCGCCAAGCTTGTGACGTTCGGCATGCCGTTCACGCGGGGCTCGGTGACCGAGGCGCAGCTTGCGACCGTGCGTCTGATGAATGGGGCAACCGAAGTACCGGCGTACGTCGCGCAATTGACTCCGTGGCGCCATTTCACGGATGCGGCGATCGACGGGCAATCCGTCCGCGTGGCGCGCATCCAGTTCAACTGGACGCTGGTGGCCGCATTCCCCGCCTGCGACACAGCCACGCTCGAATGGGGCGGCGCAGCGCGTACGCAGAATATCGCTGCACTAGCCGACCCAAGGAGCGCATGGCACAGCGTCGTCAATGCCCGCTGGACAGTCGCCAGTAAGGTTAGCGAGCCGGACGTGTTCGTGCTTCTTCCGTCGTCCTATCTGGTTAATGGCGCGCTGACCTTCCAGCGGGGAGTGGCGTTCGACCCTTCCATCTCCCAGACTCGCGACGATCCGCAATCGGTCCTGAATGGCAACGCCGCGGCGAGCGTTACGAAACGTTGGCAGATTTACCAGAAGAACCTGTTCTTCACGCACGTCGGAGAGGACGCTCCGACCGATCCACGCCGGCAATCCGCATGGAAAGCGGACAAACAGGCGTTCACGGTAGACCCGGCAACCAACCTGTTCACTCTCGACGCCGAATCGTTCTGGGCGCCGAACGACGACATCCGCATGGCAGGCGCGGCGGGCTCGATCGCTCCGGCAGGCTGGGCGAAGGCGCAAGTGAGCTACTTGTCACTCACCAATGCGGATGGCTCACCGCTTGGCCCGCGCCAGTTCTACGCAAGCTCCGTCCACACTGTTCCCGTCAGTAAAGCCCTCTCGGAAGCGATCGATGCGGCTGCCACGGCCATCACCGTCAACAGCATCTCCAGCCTTCCGACGACTTATCCCTATTACGCAGCGATCCAGCCTTATGACGGCTGGGTGAATCCGGCAGGGCCGCTGCTCGAATGGGTGAAAGTCACGGCCGGCGTAAGTACCGCCCTGACCATCGAGCGCGCGCAGTTCGGATCGGCACCAGTGCCGCACGGCTCCGCTCACCGCGTCATTTATTACCCGAGGGGGACGCCGCGCGACATCACAACCACCGGCTCCGGATCTCTCTGGGTTCCGGCTGGCTTCGAGCCCTGGCTGTTCGACCGCGTGGCTGCCATATACCAGTTCTATCTGGCGTCCGGTTTCCTACGCCCACTGCGCGAAGCGGTGCAACAGAGTGAGCACTACCGAAACCTGCTCCTGACCACTGCCGAACACGCCACGCGCGCCGGAGCATTCTCGCCAAAATGTGACGAGACCTCCTGGCCCGATAACCAGAACTGCTTGATCTATTCGAGCAACGAAGGATTTGCGTACACGTACTGGCTTACGGGCGATAGTGCGTCATTGCCGCCGGTCAATCAGATCAAGAAGTTGTTCGACACGCTCGGCGTGCCAATCGCATGGAGCGCGGCGAAGGCTTACGCGGTCTCGCCGGCTCCTCGAATCGCCTGGACGGAACGCTCGACGGGATTGCGTCTTAAAGCACTGGTGCTCGATTACGAAGTGAACGGCACGGCCGATTCCAAAACCCAACTGCAACAGGCGGTGATCGATATTGCCGACCACCAGGCCGGACGCGCCGGAACCGTTCCTATCCCGTTTGCCGAGGGCGCATTATGGCATAGCTACAGCCAGCACGAATGGAATAACGGCTGCCTGCCCACGGACCTGAATTGCACCATCGCATCTCCCTGGATGTCGGTTCTCATGGTCGGCCCGCTGATCCGGGTCTATGGGTTGTCCGAGTCTCCCGACGTTACCGCAATCGTGAAGGGCCTCGGCAAGCTGTTCACGTTCGCCGCCAACACCGGTGCGACTGGATCGGGCTGGAATAACTATTGCGCCTGGGATCATGAGCCGATCGCGGGGATCGGGACGTTGTGTCCGACGCTCTGGCCATACCTACTCAACCGCACCGGCGGGCCGATCTCGACCAACTCCAGCGACTCGGTCACCGAGCAGGTACATGCGCCGGACATCGCGACGGTGATCTGCTGGTCGGCGTTTTTCAGCGGCAACGAGAGCGAGAAGGCTTTGTGCCGCGACACGTTCACCTATTCGACCGGTCAGTGGGCTTACTTCACCCGTCCTCAAGCGTGGCCTGGATTCTTGACCGAGTTCCGCGGCGGGCCGGGGCGGCAGTATAACTGGCAGTTCGCGAACGCGAATGCGCTGATGTGGCTGAACGCGACCGAGGCGCCGGAGCCCCCTCCTCCGCCACCTCCGCCACCTCCGCCACCGCCTCCGCCACCCACGGTCTCCACGTTTACGGTGATGGGATCGGACGGCAGCACGATCACGGTTACCATCTCCCGGCCAAACTAATGCCAGTCATCCTCTCATCGCGCATTGAATCGGTGGACGTGCAAAAGGACGGGCGCAAGCGCGTCACTGAAATTCATACGACTGATAACGGGGAAGAATTGCGATTCTGCTACGTGGCCGGGAATAAGGACGACTACGAACAGATGATGGCAGACCGCGCGGCAGCGCTCGAAGCAGAGGCTCCGAAGGTTGACTCGGGCAACCTGACCGACGAAGAGAAAACGGCAGTAACCGGAGTGAAGGCCGCGCTCGACAAAATGTCCATCGGGGACCGGGAAGCCGTGCTCGCAATCAGCGCAATGATTCTCGAAAAAGGCATTCCGCTCGAAGATTTGATTGCCAAAGCTGAAGCGGTGGCGGCGGCAGGGGCAGAGGTTTAATGCCAACCTTCTATGTACGCTCGACCGATGGCTCGGACGCCGACAACGGCACGACCTGGGCGCTTGCGAAAGCCACGCTTGCCGGCGCTCTGGCGATTGCCGCGGCGGGCGACACGATCTGGGTCTCTCAAGTCCACGCGGAGACGGCGGGCGCGACCAACACGTTGACCAGCCCCGGAACCGCAGTTGCTCCCGTGCGTATCCTTTGCGGATCGGATGCGGCGGAACCGCCTACCGCTCTGGCGAGCACCGCCACGGTGACGACCACCGGCACGTTCGGGATCGTATTCGGCGCGGGCTGGGCGTATGTCTACGGAATCACCTTCACATCGGCGAACGGCTCCGGCAATATCAGCATGGCGTTCAACGTCAATTCCTCCGGCTGGACCCTCGAAGCGTGCTCTCTGGCCATCGCCACAACGAGCTCGGCAGCGAGAATCGCCATTGGAAACGCCTCCGCCCTTGGTCTGTGCGTCGAATGGCGCAACACTACTGTGTCGTTCGCCGCGGCTCAGGGAATCAACGTGCTCGGAGGACGGCTGACGTGGCTGAATACGTCGAGCGCTTTGCTCGGAACGATTCCCACGATCCTGTTCAATCCGGGAAGCAGCGCGAATGGTGAAGTAGTCGTCGCCAACGTGGATCTAAGCGCGGCCGGATCCGGCAAGAGCCTGGTCAACGGCGCACCCACCTCCCCGGCAAAAGCGCGGTACGAGTTTCGCAACTGCAAACTGGGCGCTTCGGTCTCAGTCATCACGGGCGTGATCGCCAATCAGGGATCGCCCATCGTGCGAATCGACAACTGCGACTCGGGCGACACCAACATCCGATTCGAGCCCTATCGGTTTGCAGGCTCGATTGTCCAGGAAACGACGAAGGTACGCTCGGGCGGCGCCACCGATGGCACCACGGTTCAGTCGCACAAGCTGGTCACCCTGGCGTCAGGACCGTCTCTGTTCTCACCGCTCGAAGGGCCGTGGATCGAGTTTTGGAACGATACCGATGGCTCGGCTATCACCGTGACGATCGAACTCTGCACGGAAAACGTGGTGCTCACCAACGCGCAGGCCTGGCTGGAAGTGGAGTATCTCGGCACGGCCAGTTTCCCTCTGGCGCTCCTGTCGAGCAGCCGGGTGGCCAGTGCGCTGGCGACTCCCGCGAATCTCACGACCTCGGCGGCGAGTTGGGCAGGCTTCACAACCGCGGCGCCGCAAAAGATCGCCCTCACCTTCACGCCGCAAAGCAAGGGGCCGATGCGCGCACGGATATGTGTGGCGAAAGCCAATGAGAGCGTCTACGTGGATCCGCTAATTTCTTCCAGCGTGGGACTCGCCTCGGGAAAGCAATACTTGCTGGCCGGGTTCGGCGTGATTAACGAGCAGGGATCGAGCGGCGGCGGCACAGCGAGTATCTTTCAATCTCCGGTAGTGAGGGCAGCATAAAATGGCAATCGAATGTCCGCTTGACGAAGTAGTGCTGCTCGATGTCATCACATCGCACCCGGGCACGGGCGCGGTGACAGACGCCGATTCCACACCCACCTTTGCCGTCTATGAGGAAACCACCGATACCGATATCGGCGTGGGTGGAAACCTCACGAAGCGGACCTCTCTCACTGGCAATTACCGCGGCCAGTTCACGGCGTCGGCTGCGAATGGGTTTGAGCTGGGCAAGTTTTATTCGGTGATTGCGTCGGCGACAGTGAACGCGATCGCGGGCAAGGTCGTGGTGCGGACGTTCCGCATCGTGGCGGCGGAGCTGGTTGCGGGGTACCTTCTGACCGACACTGGCAAATGGTTGGGCGGCACGATCCCGGCAGTCAACGTGACCGGCATCCCGAAGGTCGATCAGTCGCACTTACTCGGCACGGCGTTTCTGACGCCGGCAGTCGCAGGAACTCCGGACGTGAACGCGAAACAGCTCGGCGGCGTCGTTCCCGGTAGCGCCACGGTGGGCACGGTCACGACGGTCGGCACCCTCACGACGTACACCGGCAACACGCCGCAAACCGGGGACAACTATGCACGCATCGGCGCGGCGGGCGCGGGATTGACAGCAGTTGGGCTTTCAACCGCCGGCATTCTCGCAATCTGGCACCAGCTCACGAGCGCGATCGTCACGGCATCGACCATCGGCAAGCTGTTGGTGGACAATGTCAACGCAACGATCTCCAGCCGCTCCAGCCACACGGCTGCCGATGTGTGGGCGTCCACCACGCGGACGCTTTCGTCGTTCGGCACGCTGGTGGCGGACGTGGCAACCGCGGTATGGGGCGCGACAACGCGGACCCTTTCGGCCTTCGGGTTCACGGTGACGGCTACGGCTGATCCCAACGTGGCGACCATCCTCGCAGCCATGGGCGCGTTGACGGCCGGCGAACGGAATGCCATCGCCGATGCGATCTTCGCGCGCTCGCTCGGTACCGAGGGCTATGCCGCGGACGGCGCGGTGCCGACCTTCGGGCAGTTTTGCTTCATGATGCTGAGCGGCAATTTCGAGTTCTCCATCAGCGGAACGACGATCACCGGCAAGAAATTGGATGGTTCGACCCCAGCAATGATCTGGACGCTCGATAGCGCCACGGCGCCCACCAGCCGCACGCGCGCCACATAACTTAGCCGGAACGCCATGATTAAGTTTTTGATCTGCCGCGGGATCGGCTTCTCACCCGGAAGCGTGAAGTACATCCCGACGATGGGCTTCGCTTCGGCTGTTGCCGTTGTCATCGTCACACCCACCATCGAACTCTCCGGCCGCTTCGCCACCATCGCCGCGGACGGCCGCTTCACCCAAACCATCGCTCTCGACGGAAGGTACTAAATGCCATACTCACCTATCCAGGAAAACCTGACCCTGTTCGCCTATGAAGACTGGCCATTGGTGTTTAGCATTGTGGACGAAAGCGGGGCGGTGAAGAACCTGACCAGCGCTACTGCCGTCTGGGTGTTGAAGCGAGGCGGACCGCGTGGCGCGGAGCTGCTGCGCAAGACCACTGCGGCATTGGGCGGTATCACCAACGGCGGCGCCGCCGGCACACTGGCGGTGGACGTGACCGAAGTGGAGACGCAGGATTTCCGCGCGGGCGCGTACTACCACGAGCTGAACATCACCTTGAGCGGCGTGACCCGCAAGGCGTCGTACGGCTCAGTGACAGTGCAGGCGACCGGGATCAGAAGTTAAGGGACACACGAACATGCTTGGGTTTGAAGACGATGAGCCCAACGTGTTTTCGTGGGTGGGACCGTGTTATGCAATCGTTCCTCTCAACAACTCCCGGATGCGTTTCAATTCCCGTCTGAGGGTTTCAGGCTTGCTCCTTCGCAGGGCAACCTCGATGCAGCGGTAGTGGGCGATTGTCAGCTCCGCGAGGTCAAGGGCTCGGTGCAAGGCGGCCAGTTCGGTGCGCGTGGGCAGGCGGCCTTTCGGTTTTTTCGTCCCGCTCACGGTTGGTTGACCTGCCTGATTATCTCGATAGCGAGATCGCGTGCAGGCGCGGACGGCCGCACTCCCCTGGCACGCCCGCGTTCCAGGATCTCGTCGCAGCGCGCCACGTCGATTTCCGGGCCGCCCTCGATCAGGCCGTACATTTTGCAGTCCGCAAGCGCCCGGAGCCCGGCCGCCGCATCAACAGCTTCCTGCCATTCGGCGGTACTCTTGGGATCGCGGGTCATGTGGACTCCAGCAGCCGTTTCGCAGCTTGAAGCTTGACGAATAACTCGTGTGAGCCCGTCGGCGAATCCGGATGCATCGTTCGGCAGGCGCTACGATACGCGGCCTCGAAAAACGTGGGGTTTGTGAGGACCTGCTGCGCCATCCGCCCGTCGCCATACGCCTGCGTGCACACGAAAGCCGCTGCCTCTTCCTTGCTCGAGAACGGCTGATCGGACGGCGCCGCAATCTGTTTCCAGCCCTGGTACTGTTCCGCGCGCCGCGTTACCCCGTATCGATCCACAGCCCGCAGAGCCTCGAGCGACAGCGCAACCGCGCGCATGTTGTCTTCGAACGTTGTGAAGCGGTCGCAAGGGAAAGACAGCGGCTCTTTGGCCGCCGTCGTGACCTTCGTGAAGCTCACCACGATACCCGGCTGAGACGGCCGCGATCCGGAGAGCGGCCAGCCATCCTGCCGGAGTTGGTTCGCCCGGAAGAACGCGCGGATGGTGATGTTTTTGGCGGAGAGTTGCCGCAGTTCCCGATCCAGCAGGACCAATGTCTTGGCGTAAGTTGTGCGAAAAGGCGCGCCGATGCGGGACTTCGTCGGCTCTCCTGGCCATTTCTCGAGCGGTACGAATCGTGCATCGATCACTTCAGCTCGCCTTCCTTTGCACTTGGCAGCGCGGACAATAGTTCGCGATTCCGTCAGCAATCCAGCCATGCTGTTCTGCCTGCCGTAGCAGGACCTGACGGCTGATCGGGATTTCCGTGAGCAGGCAAATCAGCGGGACGTGGAACCTTTCGGTGCAGCCATCGCACCATAGCTCTACTCGATAGGCAATCACAGCCGGTAACCTCCGTGAAATGGTTTGGGGCGTCTCGAAGCGGCGGGTTGCTCCGCTACACCGGGCCGCTGCTCTGGAGGTTCATCGTGCGTGGGATCGTAGCCCAGTCGCGCCAGTTCCGCGTGTGCGGGATACCCGCTGCCCTGCATTCGGCCGATGATCCCGTCAATGAACTCGCGCGTTATCTGGGCCGATGGTCCCGTGTTAAGCGGATGGCGCAATGCAAGCTGTAGGCTCCCGATGAGGCTCAGCGCGATCGTGAGATCGAGATACAGCAGCAACTGGAAATCGCTGTCGTGGTGCTGCTCCTCTGCAACCCGTAAAATCAAAGCCTCTTTCTCTTCGTCCGTCATGGCTCTTCAACCTCCGTCCAACTCCTCTCACACTTGGAACACTGCCACACAATAATCGACGGTCCTACCGTCAGGTAAGAAGGTGCATGGAAGACACGATGGTGCTTCCGGTGGAGCAGCCAGCAGATGAGGACATTCATGGCGCGACTCCCGCTGCCGCCTTCGGCCGCCGCTTCTCCGCCGCGACCGATTCCGCGACTATCAAATTCCGCAGGCGGCGGGAAATGATGATGGCCATATTCCGGATTGCTTGCGCATCTCCATCGGCGCGCGCCTCGCCAACTTCATCGGAGAGGGCAAGCAGGATTTTCAGGCGTTCCGTGACCTTCCTCATTCGATGATCCTCCCCATGTGCTCGCAGACGTAGGCGTACGATTGGCGTGGATTCTTTCCCAACTTCCGGACACACTCCGCGAAACTTGCGTCGGTCACCCTGAATCTGAGGGGCAATTCACAGGGCCAGCTACTTCTGTCCCACGCCTCTTGGGGCGGCCACTCCACCCAGATACATTCATCGATCAGCCAGGGGGGCTTGACGGCTGTCTTTCGCCGAGATTGCGGGCAGTCCCGCTCGATCACGAACTGCACTTGGCGCTGCTGCCCGCCCGCTGCTACACAGCCGCCCGGCATCACAACCCTCCGCCTGATCGCGCCAATGTCGCCACGCTGTCGAGATTGTCGAGATCCACCTTCCGGACCTTGGTTGAGCGATCCAGGATGCCGTTCAGCGTCCCCTCTTTCACTAGCCGTCTTAAACACGCCTTGGAGAGCCCGCTATAGTCAGAAGCCTCCTGTATGGTCATCCAGGGGCGGGGAACTGGTCTGACGGGCTGCTGTGGCTGCGGTTGGGTGGCTGAAGCGAGCTTCTCAAAGAACTGTTCGGCGAATTGGGAAGCCAGCACCAAGCCGCCGGCATTCCCGGTTCCATGCGTGGTGGCGATCGTCTGGCCGGGAGGCATCGCTACCGGAGGATTTGCCGAGGCTGCCATGGCCTCGATGTCGTCAGGATTGTAGACCGGCTCCGGTTTCGTATTGGGCCGCGGCCGCATTCTTCGTTCCGGCCTGCCTTTTTCCACCAGGCGGTCCAAGGTTCGCTCGCTGATCCCCAGGCGGGCTGCTGCTGAGGGTTTGTCGAGCCAGGTCGCGAGATCGCTCACCGCCGGCCTCCTGCAGCGGCCTTTGTTTTTCGTCTTAGAAGGGCTTGCGCGTTGACTGACTCCACGTATTCCCGCACCAGCGCAGTCAGGTTGACCCGCCGTGCATTCTCATGCCACTCGACCATCGCGTCAACGGCCCGTGAGCACGTCGAACAGAGGTCCTGCTCGATCCAGGAACACATATCCGCGCACGCGTCGCTCTCCGTGCAGCCGCAGACCCGACAGCGTACGAATCCGTCTTTGTCGATCCTGACTGGTTCTTGTTTTGTCTTCGTCTTCATCACCTTCCTCCCCTCGCTGATTTTCAGGGCGCGGCCTGATTGTGCCTATTGGCGACCGCGCCCTTTATTCAAGGGCTCTCACCCTTGGACTTCGATGACGGACCTAACCAGAGGGTCCTTTCGGCGGATGAGTTACACCACAACCGCTTTCCCCCACCTCCGGTTTGGATTTAGGTCCGTCAAACTCTTCGCGCACCGAAGATACGCGGTTGAATGGTTCAGATTTCGCGGCAGGTTGTGGAGGCTTCTCTACACCCGGCTTGCCGATGGCGTCCAGCAGGGCTTGGAGTTCCCGTTGCGCGGACGGCGCCGGTTTGCTCATCGCTGGCCGTCCCGCGTGGCGTCAACCTTGCGCCATTTCTTTGTCACGGCCCGGTTGGTTCGCTTGATGACCGAATCGTTTTTGGTGGCGAAGCGGGAGTCGCCGACGAAACCGCGGCCGCAAGATGCGCCCCATTCGCTGATGGGCAAAATACCAGTCTTCGGGTCGATGTGTTTACCCGGTCTGGTTGGATGTGGGAGAAGGTCGTCACTCATGGGTGGCCACCTTGCGCTTAGCGCCGCCGCGTTGACCGGCCAAAGTATTCGCGATGCAGCGCGCCAAACTTTCGGCCCTGGCTAGATGCTCGGCGATTGTGGCCGCATGCGCGATGCAGCGGCGGTTATCGGGCGGCAGGTCGCTTGCGGCGAGAGGCAGGATGCGGGCTTGGGCCTTGAGGCGTGCGGAGAGCCCGTTGTAGAAGAGGCGGGCGCGTTCGGTTGGATCGTTCGTCATATCCACAACCCGCTTTCATCAGGAACCGGGTACGTTGAAATCGCGCGATCCTTTCCGCGTTTGCCCACTAGCTTCCCCAGTTTTTCGAGGTGGTGTAAGACCGAAGTGCGATGCAAGTCCAGGAACTCACCGATCACCCGCGGCGTGAAACCACACTCAAACAGTTCACCGCAAGCC
>Ga0105243_10005267_pt1 | contig 10117 bp, 7 predicted proteins | sample KBSM34metaG_FD_81525 | JGI IMG/M metagenome (GOLD analysis project Ga0105243, IMG submission 81525) | Miscanthus rhizosphere microbial communities from Kellogg Biological Station, Michigan, USA - KBS M3-4 metaG | ecosystem: Host-associated > Plants > Roots > Rhizosphere > Soil | place: Michigan...
CCCCGCCGCGCGCGAGGTGGCGGCCAAGACGTTCGAGACCCTCGGCGACCGCAAGCGCGCCGCCGCCTGGCGGAGGCGCAAGTAGGGCGACCCATCGAGGGACAAAGCAGCGAGCGAGGGATTCACTCCCGAGCGAGCGGGTGAGGGGGTAGCCCGAAGGCGTAGGGGGATGCATTCACCCGCGGGTGGAGCATCCCCCTGGCAAACAAAAAAGGCCCCGGGGTTGCCCCCGGGGCCGAAGGTCACCGGCCGTGCGCCTGGCCGGCGGCCGAACTAGAAGCGAACGCCGAGCGCGAACTGGAACGTGCGCGGCGTCTGGTACGCGAAACGGCTGGTGGGCTGGCCGAATGTCGGCGCCTTGCGCCAGTTCAGGCCCTCGGTCGGCTGGGTCGTGAACGGGTTGAAGGCCGGAATCGTGTTGACGTTGGCATTGGTCTGGACGGTGGTGCTGACGCAGCCGCCCGTGCCGCAGCCGACGTCCAGGTCGCTGTTGACGCCGCCGACGAAGTTCGTGAGGCCCTGGCGGTTGAACAGGTTCACGGTGGTGAAGCGGCCGAAGAACTCCGCCTTCTTCAGCCCGAGCTTGTGCGCGTAGTTCACGGCGAGGTCCGTCCGCCACAGGTCGTCCATGTGGAAGGCGTCGCGGGCCGTGAAGTAGTAGTTGACCGTTGCCGGCGGCGCGGCGTAGGTCAGGGGATTGCCGGCGACGAACGGCCGGGTATCGACGGTGCCCTGGGCGCCGTAAGGGGTGCCGGTGTTGTAGAACTGCAGGACGCCGAGGCTCACGCGGCCGATCGTCTCGGACAGGGGCACGTCGTACGTCGCCCACAGGCGCACCTTGTGGCGCACGTCCGCGTTGAGGTCGCCGACCGTGAAGTTCCACGAGGGCAGGTAGTACTCGGGGTAGCGGATGATCTGGTTCGTGGCCGTGGTGGGGCCGCTGCCGCCGTTCTCGCCCTCGGCGTTGCCCTTCAGCTCGCCCAGCGTGTAGTTGCCGCTGAGGTTGAGCCGCGCGGTGGGGTGGAAGCTCATCTGGAAGTTGAGGCCGCGGTAGGTCCGCTCGAGGTCGTTGTTGTTCTCGACGAGGCCGAGGTCGAAGCTGCGTCCGAACTGATCCTGGACCTTGCCCGTCGTCTGGTCGATGCGCGTGATGTAGAAGTCCTGGAACTTGCGGTAGATGCCGTCCAGGCGCACGGACCCGCGCGAGCCCAGCCGCTTGGTCACGCCGAGCGTGTACTCGCGGGAGTTCGGCGACTTCAGGGTGTCGTTGATCTTCACGTTCAGACCGGGAATGCTGGGTGCGCCGCGCGTCGTGCGGTTGGTCCCGCCGTTCGCGTTGAACCAGTTGAACAGCGTGGTGAGGGCGGCATCCGTCGGCACGGGGTTCGCGGGGTTGCCCACGTTGACCGGGGGCCCGAGGTACGTGAAGTCGATCGTGGCCGGCTGGCCGCCCGCCGATCCGCCGTCGCCGATGCCGTTGGCGATGGCGGCCACGTACTGTGCATAGGCCGCGTTCACGGTCCAGGCGCCGTCACCCTTGGGATCGAACGTCGCGGAGAGGCGGGGGCTGAAAGCGGAGTCCTTGACCACCGCGCGTCCCTGGCTGTCCACGCCGCTGTTCTTGTCCCAGCGCAGGCCGACGTTGAAGGTCACGTGCCGGTTGAGGCTCCAGGCGTCGTTGATGAACCCGGAGTAGGTCCGGAAGCGATTGCCTTCGGAGCCCACGAAGATCGGCGTCCAGCGGATGATCGTCCGGTCGTCGAGGACGGGGGAGACGGTCGTGCCCTGGATGATCGCGGACGTGCTCAGGACCCGGAAGTCCGAACCGGACTGGTGGTTGTTGGCGAAGCGCTTGTCGTCGAAGAGGTCGAAGCCCACGACCACGTTGTGCGCGCCCAGGCTGCCCGTGGACGCGAAGTAGGTGGCCTTGGCCGTGATGTTCTGGTTGTCACGCTTCTCGTCGTCGCAGACCCCGCAGAAGGTGGGCGACCAGTAGCGCGCGTTGTTGCGGGACTGATCGATCATCAAGGTGCCCTTGATGAGGTCCGTGAAGAGCGCCCCCGAGTTCTGGAAGGTGAAGTTGCGCCGGGAGTACTGCCCCTCGATGAAGAACTTCGGGCTCACGATGCCCGTGTAGTTCGCGGAGATGAGCTGCTGGGGCGTGGCCCGGCCGTTCACCAGGCTGTCGAAGTCCATGATGTTGCCGAAGAAGTTCCCGTCTTCGGTGTCGTTGATCTTCGTGTAGGCGCCCTTGAAGGTGTTCTTCGAGTTGGGGGAGAAGGTCAGCTTGCCCTCGAAGCGCTTCTGGTTGCGGACGTCGTCGAAGTTGAGGTTCGTGGCGAAGGTGGTGCCGTTGGTGACGCGATCGCCGGTGAGGCGGGCGGCCCCGAAGAACCACAGCTTGTCCTTGACGATCGGACCGCCCAGGGTCGCTTCCTGCAGGAGCAGGAGCTTGTCCTTGCGGCTGTCGTTCGGGAACGGGGTGAGAGCGACCCAGTCGTTGTTGTCGAAGGTCGCGCGGTACGAGCCGGTGAAGTCGTTGCCGCCGGACTTCGTGATGGCCTGCACGACGCCGCCCTGGAAGCGCCCGAACTCCGCGGAGACGGCCGCGGTGGTGATGGTCGTCTCCTGGAGCGCGTCCTCGATGAAGAGCACGTTGGCCTGGCCGCGGATGTTCTCGTTCACGACCACGCCGTTGACGACGTAGAGGCTCTCGAAGGACATCGCGCCGTTGATGCTGAGCCCGCCGTTGGGGCCCGTGTTCTGCACGCCGGGAGCGAGCTGGGCCGCGGCCACGAACGTGCGGTTCGTCGGCAGCTTGTCGATGAGGTCCTGCTTGAAGTTCGTCTGCACCTCCGCCGTCTGGTTGAACTCGGCGTTGGCCTGTCCCACGACCGTGACCGTCTCGCTCACCGTGCTCACGGCCAGGGTGGGGTTGATGGTGACGGTCTCGCTCGGCGACACGCGCGCGTTCTGCTTGACCGTCCGGAAGCCGGGCAAGCTGAACGTGACCGTGTATTCCCCGGCCGGCAGGAACGGAATGATGTAGTCGCCGTTGGTCGAGGTCTGGGCGGTGCGCGTGCCCTGCAGCGCGGGCGACTCGAGCGTCACCGTCGCGCCCGGAACCGCCAGGCCGTCGGGATCGATGACCTTGCCCGAGATGATCCCGGTGGGGTTCGTCTGCGCGGACAGGGGAAGCGCCGCCAGCAGCACCATCGCTGCGACGAGCGCGAAGAACTTCAGTCTCATCAGCCGACACTCCTTTCGAGCGGAAGGTACAATTCCGGCCGCGTGCAGGAGCAAGCGGCATACCGCGCTCGTTCCTCCGTGCCTGGCGCTGATCTGGTTCGAGTTACGCGAAGGCCGCCGCGCGTTCGAGACTGGGATTCGTGGATTTGGATCCGATGCGATGGATTCCGGTCACGGGCGCGGAGCCCAATCCGATCAATCAGTTGAACGCGATCGATCGCGCCGACTCAGGTGCGGATGACCGCCTTCACGACCTGGAGCGCTGCCATCGCTTCGAGCGCCTCTCCCGCGCGGTCGAGCGGATATTCGCGGCTGACCAGCCGCCGCCATCCGAGCCTCTGGTCGTGCCGGGCGAGGAGGGCGATGGCGCGATGGAAGTGCGTGAACTCGTACCCCCAGCAGCCGAGCACGGTCGCGTGCCGGCGGTTCAGGTGGCGGTGGGGATTGATGGTGGCATCGCCGGCGTCCGTGTATTGGCCGACGACGACGTAGCGCCCGGCGTCGCGCACCATCTCGAGTCCTTCCGGCACCGCCTGCGGATTGCCCGTCGCCTCGATCACCACGTCCGCTCCACGGCCGGCCGTGCGCGCGCGAACCCAGGCGACGCGATCGGCGGCCGCGGGTGTGTCCGCGAGGTCGAGCGTCTCGTCCACGCCCATCTCCCGCGCGGTGGCGAGGCGCGCGGAAGGCGCGCCGATCATGAGCACGCGCGCCGCGCCGGCCAGGCTCGCGAACACGGCCGCGTTGAGTCCCACGGGGCCGCTGCCTTGCACGAGCACGGTATCGGCGAGCGCGACCTGCGCACGCTCGACGGCATGGAACCCGGTGCCAAGGCCGCAGCCGCCGCCCATGAACGCGAGCGGGTCCACGCCGTCGGGCACGGGGAGCAGGCGCACGCCGGGCCGGATCTCGATCTGCTCGGCCCAGCCGCCGAGGACGCCGTCGTTCGCGCTGGTCGTGATCCCGTACACGCGCCGGTGCGGACAGCGCGTGGCCGCGCGCGCGACCAGGCAGTGCCAGCAGGCGCCGCACGTCCCGAAGACGTCGTAGAAGGTCACGAGCTGCCCGGGCGCGATCGGCCGTCCTTCGACATCCGCGAGCGGACCGCCCGTTTCCATCACCCTGCCGCAGCTTACGTGGCCGGGGATGATCGGGTAGGGGACGCCCGCGAGGTGCCCATGGTGGAGATGGACGTCGGTGCCGCAGACCTCCGACAGCAGGGTCTCGAGCACGGCGCCGCCCGGAGCGGGACGGGGCGCGGGCAGACGGCGGATCTCGAGCGCGGCCCGCGGCCCCGGCATGACCGCGGCGCGGATGGTCTCCGGCATGGAGGACGATTCTAGGCGTAGGACGGGCGGGCGCGTCCGGCCGCGAACAGCTTGACGAGCACGAGCCCGGCCGCGAAGCCGCCGATGTGGGCCATGAAGGCCACCCCGCCGCCCTCCCCGCCCTGGTCCATCGCGCCGCTCACGATCTGGATGAGGATCCAGAGGCCGAGCATGACGTAGGCGGGGACGGCCGTGATCCCGCCGCGCATCATCACGCGCACGCGGTTGCGCGGGAACAGCACCATGTACCCGCCGAGGACGCCGCTGATCGCGCCCGAGGCTCCGACGCTGGGCACGCCCGAGCCCGAGTTGAAGGCGATGTGGGCGAGGCCGGCGGCCAGGCCGCACACCATGTAGAAGAGGAAGTACCGTACCTGGCCCATCACCTTGTTCAGGTTGTCCCCGAAGATCCAGAGGTAGAGCATGTTTCCGCCCAGGTGCATCCATCCCCCGTGCAGGAACATCGAGGTGATCAGGGTCGACCAGAAGGGCAGGGGGATGAGCGGCGCGATGTCGTGCCCGCTCGAATACTCACGGGGGACGACGCCCCACGCGGTGATGAAGGACTGAAGCGCCCGCTCCGAGGGTTGCGAGAGCTCCAGCAGGAACGCGAGCACGTTGAGCGCGATCAGCGCGTAGTTGAGGAGCGGGGGAGGCCCCCCCGTGACCTGCTCGTCACCGATCGGGATCATGCCCATCGCGCCCTCCGCACCTGACTGATTCTGCCCGGGGACGGGGGCGAGGGGGCGGTTTGCGCGCGGAAAGTCCGGAGCGGGCCCCTCAGCCTCTGGCGGCCACCACCGTGGGTGTGTGGCTGGCCGCGGCCAGGAAGCGGCGGTGCAGGCGGTCGTCGGCCGCCATCTCCGGGTGGAACGTGGCCGCGTACACCCGGCCCTCGCGGACGAGGACGGGCTCGCCGCGCCAGCGGGCGAGGACTTCGACGGCCGGCCCCGTGGCCTTGAGGCGCGGGGCGCGGATGAACACGCCCCGCACCGGACCGTCGAAGCTCGGCGCCTCGAGCTCCGCCTCGAAGGATTCCGCCTGGCGCCCATAGCCGTTGCGCTCCACGACGGCGTCGAGGAGGCCGAGGCTCGGCTGGGCGGGGGAGACCTCGCGTGCGAGGAGGATGGCGCCGGCGCAGGTGCCGAGCAGCGCGCCCCCGCTCGCATGGAACGTTCGCACCTCGTCCAGCCAGGGCTCGCCTTCCATGAGCTTGAGCAGCGCGGTGCTCTCGCCGCCGGGCAGGACGAGGGCGCGCAACCCGTCGAGGTCGGCCACGCGGCGCACCTCGCGCACGCCTTCGCCCAGGCCGCGGAGGACGCGCGCGTGCGCGGCGAAGTCGCCCTGGAGGGCGAGGACGCCGACGGCGCCGCCTTTCACCAGCCGCGTTCCTGGAGGCGCTCGCCGGCCGGGATGGCGGCCACGTCCAGCCCGCGCATGGGCTCGCCGAGGCCGCGCGACGCCTCCGCCACCGCGCGCGGATCGGCGTGGTGGGTGGTCGCCTTCACGATCGCGCGGGCACGCGCGGCGGGATCGGACGACTTGAAGATCCCCGACCCGACGAACACGGACTCCGCCCCCAGCGCCATCATCAAGGCCGCGTCCGCCGGCGTGGCGATACCGCCGGCCGCGAAGTTGGGCACGGGCAGCCGGCCCTCGCTCGCCACGCGCCGCACGAGCTCGTAGGGTGCGCCGAGGTCCTTCGCCTCGCGCATCAGCTCTTCCGGCCCGAGCGTGGCCAGGCGGCGGATCGCGGACGTGACCGCGCGCATGTGGCGCACCGCCTCCACGATGTTGCCGGTGCCCGCCTCGCCCTTGGTGCGCACCAGGGCCGCGCCTTCGCCGATCCGCCGCAAGGCCTCGCCCAGGTCCCGGCATCCGCAGACGAAGGGCACGGCGAAGGCGTGTTTGTCGACGTGATAGGCCTCGTCCGCGGGCGTGAGCACTTCGCTCTCGTCGATGAAGTCCACGCCGAGCGCCTCCAGCACGCGCGCTTCCGCGAAGTGGCCGATGCGGCACTTCGCCATGACGGGGACGGTCACGGCCTTCATGATGGCCTCGACGATCGCGGGGTCGGCCATGCGCGCCACCCCGCCCTCCTTGCGGATGTCCGCGGGCACGCGCTCGAGGGCCATGACCGCGACCGCGCCCGCGTCTTCCGCGATGCGCGCCTGCGTCGCGTCCGTGACGTCCATGATCACGCCGCCCGAGAGCATCTCGGCCAGGCCCGTCTTGAGCCGCAGGGTACCCGTCGCCGCCTCCGTCATCACACGCCTCCCGCTTCCGCGCGCGCGCAGGCCAGGATGGCCTGGGCCGAGCGGTCGATGTCCTCTTCGGTGGTGGACCAGTTCGAGATCGAGATGCGCATGGCATCCAGGTCGTGCCAGCGCGTGCCCGCCATCCAGCACGTGCCCTCGCGCTGCACGCGCGTGACCACGGCCTTGGTGAACGCGCCCGCGTCGCCCTGCCGCGGCTCGAAGCGCACCAGCACCTGGTTCAGGACGACCTCGTTCAGGATCCGCACCTCGACTGCCGCGAGGGCCCCGTCGCGCAACCGGCCGGCCATGCGCGTGGCGAGCTGGCAGCAGCGCTCGACGAGCGCGGTGACGCCGTCCCGGCCGAGGCTGCGCAGGGCCGCGTACACAGGGAACCCCCGCGCGCGGCGCGAGAACTCGGGCGTCCAGTCCTGGGGGTCGCGCTCCGGACCATCGGATTGGATGAGGTAGGCCGCGCGCCCGGTCATGGCCGACTTGTGGGCGGCGCGGTCGCGCACGATGACGATCCCGGAGTCGTAGGGGACGTTGAGCCACTTGTGCCCGTCGGTGGCCCAGGAATCCGCGCGCTCGACACCGCGGAAGAGATGCGCGCGCTCGGGGGCGACGGCGGCCCAGAGCCCGAACGCGCCGTCCACGTGCACCCAGGCCCCGCGCTCGTGGGCGATGTCCGAGATCTCGCCCACGGGATCGAAGGCGCCCGTGTTCACGTTGCCCGCCTGCGCGCAGACGATGGTGGGGCCGTCGAGGGACGCGAGCGTCCGCCGCAGCTCGTCCGCCTTCATGCGGCCCTGCCCGTCCGCGGGCACGCGCACCGCCCGTCCGCTGCCCAGGCCCAGGAGGCGCAGCGCGGTCAGGATCGTGACGTGCGCTTCCGCGCCCACCACCACGTGCACGGGCGGCGCGCCGTGCAGGCCCTGCTCCTCGACGTCGTAACCGGCGCGCGCGAGCACGGCATGGCGGCCGGCGGCGATGCCGGTGAAGTTCGCCATCTGCCCGCCCGTCACGAAACCGACGCTGGACGCCGGCGGGAGCCCGAAGAGATCGAGCAGCCAGCCCGCGGCCACGTCTTCGACCACGGCCGCGGCGGGACCGCAGGCGTAGAGGCCGGCGTCCTGGTCCCAGGTGGAGGCGAGCCAGTCCGCGGCCAGGGCGGCGGGGACGCTGCCGCCGATGACGAACCCGAAGTAGCGCGGCCCCGCGCTGCCGACGAGGCCCCCGTCCTGGGCGGCGGCGGCCAGGCCCTCCACGACCTCGAGGGGCGCCTGGCCCCGGGCGGGCAGGGCGCCGCCCAGGCGCGCGGCCAGGGCCTCGCGGGTGGCGGTGGCTCCCACCGGGCGCTCGCGCAGGGAGGCCAGGAACTCCTGGGCCAGGGCGGCGGTGCGGGAAAGGAGTGGGTCACTCATGCGAGAGGAAGGTAATCTCCACTTGTCACCATCGTCAAGAGGAATATTGTCACCATGACAATCCGCCACGAGGACAGTCCACCTGACCGTGCCTCGCGACGCGGGCCCGGAGAGGCGCCTATCGGCGGTGGGGTGAAGCCGAGACCGGGCGGAGGGTCATCCCGGCGGGGGAGACCACGAGTCCCTGGACGGGCCCGCTACCCGGCAGCGGAGGCTTCTCGTCGCCCGTGTAAGTGAAGTCGACGGTCACCGTGGCGTCCGCGGTGACCTCGACCACCTGGGTCAGCGGGCCGTAGCGTTCGTGCCAGGCCTGGATGGTGTGCTTCCCGGCGGGCACGGACGAGATCTTGAACCCCCCGGTGGAGCTGGTCACGGCAAAGTACGGATGTCTCACGATGCCGAGAAACCCGGTCATCCAGGGGTGCACGCCGCAATGGAGAGGCAGCATCACCTCTTCGCTCTTCACCCGGTATTCGAAGATCATCCCCGCGGTGGGCTGGCCGGTGTCGAACCGGTTGTTCCGCTTGGTGAGGCTATGGATGTTGTGGAGCGTCGTGTCGCTGTTCAGGACGTGCAGCATCTGTCCCACCTGGACGCCCGCGATCCGCGGGTGATAGGTGCAGCCCCGCTGGTCGATGACGACGGGAGTGGCCGGTGGCGGAAGCTCCGGAAACGACCCTAGCAGGTTGATGAAGACGTTGGCCAGGCCTCCGTCGGGGGCACGGAGCACGGTTTCCTGAGCCACGCGCTGCCCGGCATTGATGGCGAGGCAATTGGGATCGGCGCCCATCGGGATGAGGCGGTTCCGAGGCGGTTCGCCCGTCAGCCTTACGCCGCCTTCGATCGTTCCGCCCTGCTGTGCGGGCACCGGAGAAGCGGCCAGGAAGAAGACGATGGCGAGGGCAAGAGATCCGCGACGGAGCCACGCCCGTCTGCCCTGCGCATGTCCATTCGATTCGGGGAACTTGCTAGGCAGGGGCATGCTCCGCTCCTCGCGTTCGTCCGGGATGATCGAGCGGCTCGACCGACCCTAGAGGCCGAGCTTCAGTCGAACGAAGAATACATTCGTCTGGTAGGCGGGCGGCAGGTCCCCACCCATGAGAACGGCGACGCCCGTCGTATAGAGCGGCGTGTAGCTGAATCCCTTGTAGCTGAAATCGTCGATCTGGTATTTCTCGTAGTGATACCCGGCCGAAAGCGACAGCCTCGCGTTGTGGCGATATTCGAGCTCCGTGTCGAAGGTCTGCCACCGGATGTCGTCCACGTCGTCGAATGACGCCGGTTCGAAGGCGTTGAGGTCGGGGCCGGTGCCGAGCGGGCTCGTATAGCTGTGCCGCCCGTCGCTGCTCGAATAGTTGTACTGCAGGTTCAGGTGCAGCCGTTGTGGGACCACGTCCGCCTCGAAACCGAGCCCGGCCGACCAGTAGTTGTCGTAAGGGCTGGCGGTCCAGTTGCTGTTGGATTCGAGCCCGGTCTCGCCCACATAGGGGTTGGGAATGGTGATGGGCTGCCATTGACGGCCGGCCTGCTGCGATCGCACCCGCTCCAGGCCGGCGTCGGCGAAGAAGTTCAGCCGATCGGTCAGGGCGTAGGTGAAGTCCGCGCCATACGAGTACCGCTTGTCCCAGAGGAGGCCGGCCGGCGAATCGACGTAATCGGTCGAGACGTACTGGGCGTGCGCCGAGACGCTCGTGGAATCGGTCACGTACGCCGTGGCCATGACCTGCGCCTCGTTCCGGTGATAGGGCGTCTCGTCGAACTTGCGGAGGTACGGGAGCATCGGGTGGGCCAGCGGGTTCCCTTGAACCTCGTTGTATTGGAACGCGAGGTAGTCCGCCGTACGACGATTCGTCCTCTGGTA
>Ga0105243_10005278_pt1 | contig 10105 bp, 10 predicted proteins | sample KBSM34metaG_FD_81525 | JGI IMG/M metagenome (GOLD analysis project Ga0105243, IMG submission 81525) | Miscanthus rhizosphere microbial communities from Kellogg Biological Station, Michigan, USA - KBS M3-4 metaG | ecosystem: Host-associated > Plants > Roots > Rhizosphere > Soil | place...
CCAGACGTCGGCCGCGGGATTTGGCCAGATCTACGTGCCCGCGGTCAACTGGCTGCTGATGGCTGCTACGCTCGCGCTTGCCATCGGCTTTGGAACCTCGGAAAACCTGGCCGCCGCCTATGGAATAGCCGTGTCGGCGGACATGGTGCTGACAACCTTCCTGCTTTCGATTGCCCTGCGCGAGATTTGGGGGCTGCCGCTGCCGGCAGCGATCGCAATTGGCGTCGGGTTTGCCACGGTGGAGACAGCCTTCCTGTCCGCCAACCTGTTGAAGTTTGCCGATGGCGGATGGGTGCCTGTGCTGCTTGCCGTCGCGCTCTTCGCGCTCATGCGGATCTGGCAAACGGGCAGCGCCGCGGTGCAGACACAGGCGGATGAAATGCAGATTCCGATCGGCGATCTCGTAGCGCAGATCGACAGCGGCGAGATTCGGCGCGTGCCGGGCACTGCTGTGTTTGTGGCACGGATCTCGCGCGACATCCCGCCGCTCGTGGTCTGGCACCTCAGACACATGCGCGCGCTGCACGATTCAATCGGGATCCTGAATGTTGTCACCGAGATGATCCCCTATGTGGTAGAGGAGGACCGGTTAGAGGTGCGCCAGATCGCCCCGCAGGTGTGGCGAAACCATATTCATTACGGTTTTATGGAGCAGCCCGATCTCCCAGATTTGCTGGAGTGCGCACGCGCAGAGGGCTACCCGGTCGATCCCTCCAGGGTGACCTATTTCATCGGGCGCGAGACGGTCGTCAGGCGCACGGATGGCAGGGGGCTCCCGTGGCCGGTAGTGGTCGTGTTCTCGTTCATGTTACGCAATTCGAGCGAGACGATCGACTACTTCCACCTGCCGAGGGATGAGGTTGTCGAGATTGGACGGCAATTTGCGATTTGACCCCGGCGAGACGCCGAGTTCCGGGCAGCGCTGAGCATAGCGGACATTGAGTAGGGAGCACCGCAATTTCCCTACGTGTTGCCTCCCATGTAACTGCAACCACGGATTCTCTCGCACCAGATATTCTCACTAAGCGCCGTCGCGCGGTCTCCGCATTCATGAGGCCTAATTCAAAGGAACCCGTGAACCGGCGAGCGGCGATCACGTCACCGCGCACACGTCACGGGCCGGATCGCGGCTGCGACCGATAGTTTTGGAATGAGAGTTGCGCGGGCTACGTTAACCTGTCTCGCCAGAGTAGAAAAACTAAGGGCGACACGATTACCAGCGCGGTAATAATGATAAGTGCAGGATAACGGTATCCGAAGAAGAACTCGAAGGCGGTGGACGCGATCGCTATTGCCACCAATAGCGCAACAACAGTGACGACAATCTTCCCGACGATTTTCATTCTCGCCAAAACCCTTTCAGCAAAAGCGGCTCGCCACACCCCGCGGAAGCATGACGAACTCGTCCGGCCTTTGGTGACTGTCGAGTCCGCGCAAGGCTTATTCCCTTCCTCCTCGCGCTCCCGGCACACTGCCTCCTCAGGCACGGGTAAGCGCTACCCTACGGATTGTTCAATAGAGTACTCTGAAACTAAACCAATTCGCGTATCTTGCATTGGCAAGGTCTTAATTCGACCGTAGATGACCACGGGACCGGATCCAAAGTCCTTCGATCTCAAGAATAACTCTTCGAAGAGTGCTTCACCCGCGTTGTCGGTGCCGAGGGTGATGCTCAAACTTACTGGGGAGGCATATGGTTCACTCAGTTCAATCGGAGTTACCATTCCATACACGCCCTTACTTGGTACGGTCGCAGTACCCCAATGCCACCATTCTTGGGCGCCGATCATTAGGCGGTCAGTATTCCAAGATAACCTGACGCGCATGGTGCTCGCGGGATGGGACTCATCCAGGTGACCCAGCCTTCCAAAGTATTCACGCGTGATGAGGCTTATCGAGCGAAAGCTGTGAGTTTTAGATGCAAAGCTCACATCTCCCGGTTCGCCAAGCACCCGAGTGGTATCGCTCGTCTTTGATAAAAAACGATAGCGATCCACTATCAGCTTAAACATCGAGGAGCGGAAGATGCCGTTCCATAGGTCTTCGGACCACCCCTTCGGTCGGGAGGACCTTCGCAGTAGTTTCTTCACTAGTGGGCGTTTTTTCTTCATCTGGGTTGATCTCCGATCAGGACCTGAATTTGTCTGAAGCGATGACAACGCACCTACGACAGCGCGATGCCCTGAGGACAAGCTGGGGTAACTCGTGTGGGATCTCGTCGGACGCCGGATTCGCGCGAATGTGACTTCCGGTAGGTCGTCATGACATCCCAAAATTGAGATTAGGGACAAATTGTACTTCGGGACACTGTGCTTCGGGAAACCTGTCCCTAGCTTGGGTTCTTGAGTTTAGATGGCTGGGTACCGGCCCCAACGGTACACGAACCCACACCCCACGGCCTCAGTTTCTCCGACTGGGGCCAGACCTCTTTGAACCGTGTTGCTGAAAAGCTAGCGATGGCGATGCTACTGCCGCAAGGGTTTGAACCTTCAGCCGCTTCCGGCGACCCACCTACACAGGCAATCTGTCGGAGGCTGTCATGACCCATTGGCACGACACGATGGTCGATAGACCTGAAACGGATGGTGCGGTCTACGTCACGGGTTGGACAATCTCCGGCCTAGCCGTGCTCGGGACGGTTGTTGCGGTCTGGGTTCTCGGGATTTAGACCCCGGCAAAGCCCGCCGGGAGGGACAGGCACCGGGAGCCGTCCGGGCTGGGCCACAGCGCACGCCGGGGCTACAGGGTAAGAGCGGTCCGCCAAGGACCCGGCCCATTTCCCCACACGTCCCTGAACGCACCAGTGGCCAAATGGCGCGTTTCACGGTGCTTCAACAGAAAAAGCCCGCCAGCTTTGCGCTGGCCGGGCTGCTCACATCCGCAATTGCGGGATTAGCGTTGATGAGGCGACAAGACGAAGTTCGGTTTCCGCGATCGCAATGATGCGCCGCAACTCGCCTGCGACGCCGTCCAGCACGGCGCGCTTCTCCTTCATACGCTTCGAAGTGCATAGACTCCGCCAGTGATGAAAGGGATGATCTGCTCCTGTTTCCTGACCACCGCGTGATCGAGCGCAGGGCCGCGGGGTTGCGCTCGATTCCAACCTTCAGCGGCCGGTCCGCTCCCTTCAAGTTGTGACGCTCAGAACGGTTATCTCCGGCGGCTTCGGGGGCTGCCGCCGCACTGAGATCAGATGGCACGCTTCCAGTTGACGTAATGCCGCACGGGTGTTGGTTTGGCGGAGCCCCCTGAGGCTGTCGAGCTTGTCGATCGGCAGGGTAAAAGGCCTGCCCCGACACCTGAAGCTTTCAAACAGCAGAAACGTGAAGAGCGGCCAACATACGGGCTTGAGCTGGAACAGCCGCTCCGCCTGCGAAAGGGTAATTTTGACAAACGGCTCCGTCGACCTCGGCATCCGCTTCGGCTTGGGTACATTGGCCGGGTTCGACCTAAATTTGTCGATGAAGTTCACCCCGCCTCCACCGACAGTGCACCGAACCCCCGCAACACGCCCATCACGACCTCCCACATGTGCTTCGCCACCGGACGCTTGTCGCGATAGCGCGCGCCACCGATGAGCTTCTGATCTTCGTCGACGCCGATTTCCAGGCCGCCGCAGACCTCGGTGCCAGCAATCCGCATGATCTCCTTGGCGTGCTCGACCTGTTCCGCATCATCCAGTTCGAACAGGATGCCGTCATGGACCAGCATGCTCGGCACGAGGCCGGCATCGCACAGTCGGTTGGCCGCCAATCTCAACATCTCGGCGCCGCCGCTCTGCATTGGGAAATTGTAGAGCGTGCGCCGGTTCGGCGAGTTGCTGATGTGCAGCGGCCAGCTGTCGAACCCGGAGACAATCTCGCGCTCCAGCATTGCGCGCTCGACGACGCCGGCGCGCCACTTCCAGTAAGCCGGGTAACGTTGCTGATGCCGGATGATGATTTCACTGCCGATCAGCGGATGCCGGCCGAGACCTCGCGATAACGAGCGAACGCCCATGCCGTAATTGATGCCGAGTTGCAGCGCCTTCATCTGCTGGCGTTGCCGCTTACCCTGGTCGGTGCCCTTCCAACTTCTGGCGTCCTGGATAGTCAAGCCGCACATCCGCGCCAGTGCGTGGTAGATGTCGCCGGACAAATAGTCCTCCGCCAGCGCCCTATCGCCGCTGCGCGCCGCCGCGATCCCAACCTCCTGGGTTCGCCAATCCAAATAAAGCCCGATCTTGTCGACCGGAAATTTCATGAAGGAACGCATCGACGCATGGGCGTTGAACAGGCTTTTTGCCTGCGCATTGCGGGAAGTGGTGGTACCGAACGGAAACAGGCTCGGGCGATTGCGACCGTCAGGCCCGATCGGGATGCGAGCCCGGACAATGACGCCAAGGGCGTCGCGCAGCGCGTGGAGCCCCTCGATCGCCGGGTGCGCGTTGCGCATCATCCTGAAAGCGTCACCGTCGAGCTGGAGTGCGCCGGACTCAAGTCGGGGCCATTCGATAATACCGACAGCAACCAGCCAACGTTCAAACCGCCAACCGCTCCACTCGCCATCGGGCGAATAGATCGGATCTTCGCCGCCCTGGCTGGGATCGAACCGGGCGATCAGCGCGGCGACCACGGCCATCCTGCTTTCCTGCACGAGATCCCACAACGCCATGTCGATCGGCATTCCGCGGGCCTGGATCCGGGCGACGGACTTGGCACTGTATTCGCTCCAGCGAATGACAAGACGGGGGTCGACGGGCGCGTAGTGGCAATAGCCGATGAGCTGACGGCGCAGCAGCTCCGCCGAGTTGCGCACGTCCTCTTCACAATATTCGAACGCCACCTCGCGGCCGTATTCTCGCCAACGGCCCTGACCAATCGCCTCGGCAATCCCCGGTTTGTCGATCTTCTCCCAACCCTCGATGCCGTAGGCGCAACAGGCGGTCGCCAGGTTCTTGCGCTGCTTCGCACGTTTCTCATCGGGCTCGTACGGCAGCAAGATGTTGGTCGTCGCCAGATACGCGGTGTGAAGATCGTAGATGTGCACTGGAAACCGCCAGCCGAGTGTCAGGAAGCACGTCATTTCGGCCCACAGGCTATAGCCGACGATCAGGGTGTCGGAACCGGTATCGAATGGCGGGGTCGATCCGAACTCGCCGCGCCAGAGTCTGATGGTGTCCATGTGTTGGAGGTTTCCATCCAACACATAAGCCACCATACACAAGACGTTCGGCAGGCCGCCGTCGACGATTTCATATTCGAAATCGACGACGACGATCGTGCGAAAGTGGGCCGAATACATCAGTCCAAATCCTGCTTGGCCCCAATCAGACGCAGCAACGCCGGGTGAGTATCGGTATCGATGTTGGCGCCGCGGAAGGTGACTTCGAGCAGCTCGTCGAAGGTGCGCGACGGCCACTCGGGCGGAGGAAAGGCGTCCTGATCCTGAGCGAACTTGATCAGGTATTCCTCGTAGCCTTCGTCTTTACGCGACACCGCCTGCGTCCATAGCGTCCGGGCCTTCTCGCACGCCGCGAGCGCAGATTTGTTCCACGAATTGTCCAGGTTCTGCGACGGCACGACGCACAGAAAGAAGCTGCCGTGGGGCTTCGATGCCAACGCCAGGCGCTGCCGCTTAATGATATTTGAAGGCAGATATTGTGTTGCGAGATCATCTTCGATGACGTGCAGCAGGTCCTTTTTCTGGCCTTTAACCGGAACGGACACAAAGCAAATTTCACAGGACCAATACTCGTCTTCGGACGGATGCAGGCGAACGAAGTCGCGAGCATCGGCGATGCCGTGGACCTTCAATGCCGACAATACCGTCTCGACGCCGCCGATACTGGGCGAACGCTTCGACTTGAATTTAGACATGAAGCCGGGCTTCACAATTTTAAGCGGGGGCGGATCTTTAGGTGTAGGCGTGTCATTCATTGTACTCTCCCAAGTTGACCCGGCACGCCGGAAAACAAGGCGCCGCCCGGCCGGATGGACGGACGCATTGGTGCAGTGAAAAGGGTGACGGCCTGCGCGGCCGAGAGCCAGCCTCCGCGATCGCGATCGCAGCGGACCGCTCGGGCGATGCCACAGCTGCAGGGTTTACCTGTTGGGCATCGCAGTGAGCACTTGATCGGAGCGCGGTTCGGAGGAAATGCAGCGCTGCCCGGCACCCGGTGTGGCGACCCACTTGCCGTGAAGCCGCGGATCGTGGCAGTCGAGGGCAAAGGGGAGATAACGCGGATCATGTTGGCTTCTCGGGTTGGAGGCCGGTTTGCGCGAGTACACCTGCGCGGGTATCTCGGCGGGGCTGATCACTAACATCACCGAGCTATCCCGGCCGGGCTGCTCTGACGCAGTTTCCGGCCGGAAATCTACTCGGAGTCGGTCTCACGCTGCGCCGCCACCCTCTGCACGCTATCGGATGTGATCCTGCGCGCAGTCGGACCGACTGCGACCTTGGCGAGCAGGCCAAGTTTGACGAGTACGTGCACATAACGCTCGCTGACGCGAAGCTCGGCAGCGGCTTCGCGCGGCCGCATCAGCAGCGGCAGCCTGGATTTTTTCACGATATCCACAATGCATCTCCTCGGTGTCATTCGGGAGTGAAGATGCTCGTGTGGCGTCCCCCACTGTGCATCCTCGGGTCTATTCCCGACTAAGGTTGCATGGTGCGGCGGGGAGCGTACATGGCTTAATCATCGCACCAAACGGATGCGCGGGCGCGACGAATTCAAAATTCAGTGCGGAGAATTGCACCAAGCCAGCTTCGTTTGAATTCATCGCACCAGCGCCGCCGGCAATGAACGAGTGCGGGGAATAAGCGCGATGGTTATTTTTTGGTTTGGCGCTTTGGCCCGGGTTTTGCGTGCTCCGGCAGGCCTGCTTTCATGCGCGCAGTAGGCACGATCCGGTCCCAGGCTCGCTTGGTGAGTCCGGGAAACTTCGTCATGCCTTCGGCCATGTAGTCGTAGCGCTTCATGCTCCCCAGGTCCGGCTTTCCTGCCAGCCATCCGGCTGCTTGAGCTTCCAGTTCTGCCTTCGCATCGTGCTCGGTCGCCGGGGCTTTGAGCCGCCTCGGGCCTGGGTGTTGGGCTTCGGTCGGAGCGGCTTGCGCGCGGGGAGGTAATTTGAGCCAGTCAGGGACCCGCCCCCAGTAGTAACAGTGGAATTTGCCGGCGTTGAGGTAGCCGCCCGCCGTTTCGATCATGAAACCGTCGAAGCCCATCGGTCGCAGGCGCCATGACGAAGGCAGGGACGGCTTGACGGTAATGACGCCGTCTTTGATCTGGCGATCCAAACGGGCTTTCATTTCGGAGACGGAACAGCCTCCCTGCAGCAACCTTAGAAAAAACACAGCAAGCGAAGGGCCGCGGACGTATTTTGTAGATGACATTGTCGAACGCCCTTACGCGTTTGGCATTGATCAGCGCCTTGACCGGCTTCACCCAACCAAGGCCCGCTTTTCAGCCGCGAAACGCCACGACTGTCCCTTGCGGCACGGCGTCGCCAATACAGAAACTCGCCCAGTCGGCCATCAAGCGGCGGCGCTTGTCGAGATAGCTGCCCCGGTGATAGGCCGAGTCCAATTCGCCTTGCGCGTGGGCCAAGCAGCTTTCAATCACGTCCTTGTCGTAACCCGTGGTCTCCGACGCCCAGGTGCGAAAGCAGGCGCGCATGCCGTGCGTGGTGGCGATGCCGGCATAGCCCATATCCTTGAGCAGGTAGCGCAATGTGGCGTCGGAGGTCACCGTGCCTCGCTTAGCGCCGGGAAACACGAAGTCGGTTGAGGGATCGCTAAGTCGCTGCATACCGGCGAGCAACATCATGGCTGGATCGCTGAGCGGAACAACGTGCGGCTTGCCCATCTTAGTGTCGGGGATGGTCCAGAGTTGGCCCGACATATCGACGTGCCGCCACAACATCGGAACTGCGTGCTGCTTACCGCCACCGCAGATGTCGGCGACGCGAACAGCCGTCAACATGACGAATTCGAGCGCCCTGGCCTTGATGCCTTCCCGCTCGCGCAACTCCGCCAGGAAGCGAGGGGCTTGGTCGTAGGGCAGAGATGGAAAATGCCGGGCCTTGTGAATGCCAACCGGGAGAGAGAACCGCAGCCGCTTGATCTCAGCCGGATTAGTTTCGTCTGCGCGATGTCCTTCGGCAATGGCCCAGTCGATGGTATCCTCAAGATACTGACGTGTACGGCCCGCCGTCGGGTTTTTGGTAATCCAGATAGGGCTAAGCACCTGCTTGATCTCAGCAAGCCCGATGTTGGCGATCGGCAGGTGTCCAATCAGCGGAAAGACGTAGTCCCTCAAGCGCTGCCCAACCTGCTCGGCATGCACCCCGGTCCTCCACTTCGGCCGCTGTGCCTCGACGTAGGCCTGGGCGGCCTGTTCGACCGTCAAGGACTTGGCCGCGACGATGCGAGACTGGCCCCGCGCCACGATCGGGTCAAAACCGTCGTGGACCTGTTCAGCCGCAGCCTTGTGGAGTTCGCGCGCCTTCTTGAGCGCAATGCGCGGATACGGACCCAGCCCCATCGTGCGCCGCCTGCCGTGGATCTGAAAGCGATAGATCCACGAGCGGTGGCCGTTCCGGGCGACCTGCAAATACAGTCCGTCACCATCGCCATAGATCCCGCGCTTCGTGGCCGCCTTGATCCGCTTGTCGCTTAGTTTGTCAATCTTGCGCGCCATGTCTACCCCGCTACCTGCCACTGTACCCGCCCTCATTACAGTTTCTAGGGCATACCGCGAGATGCGCCCTCATTCAACCCTACGCAGAATAAGCATCTGATCGTAGGTTACTTTTCGATCGTTAGTGCATGCCTATTCAAGACTATGCATGACTAGAGCGAGTTACCCGCTGTCTCGTGTGCAATTGCGCACAAAGAACGCGCACACGAGCATACAGGTTCAGCGGAGAGCATCCGGCCTTCCCTGCGCAATGGCTTTACGGCTTACTTCGTGCTCTCCCCGGTGAACGGCTTTGTTGCCACCGTCATCGGCGGGACACCTCCCGCCTACTTGACGCCAGCACCGCGGCGTCAGGACCACACGACTTCGCCGTACGCTTCATGCGCGCTCGTCTGCCACGCATGTCGCGTCCACCGCATCCCACCGCGCGTTCGTGACGATCGCGAGCCGCCCCTCGTAACGGGTGAGACGCGCGGAGTTAAATCACTGATTTGCCCGACGGGTTAAGCGGAATATTTTTGCGCGAAGGGCTGGACAGACTTTTGATTGATTTGCCCGTCGGGTTGTCTTGTCGCACTCTTGTATCGAGATCGCGCTTGCGCGCGACGCGAAGCAGTTCGGAGCACGTTGGGAAAAACGTGGGCGTGCCCACCAATATGTCTCGTGGTGACGTGATGGCGCGCACGGCGCGAAAAGCGCCTCTACGACCTCGAACCCGCGACCATTGCTAAGGCGTGGACCCGGTAGCACGCAGCCAAATTCGAATTGATGCGAGTTTGACGAAAGCCAGATAGTTGGCCGCGAGCTTTGTCGTATCGGGTCGCAACACGCCGACATTGCTTGATCTTGTTGAAGAACCGTTCGATCAAGTTGCGCGCCGTACAGATACGGGGCTAAAGCCAAAAAGACACCGTTCAGGACGCGCCGGTCGTCAACACGGGGAATGCCCCGTGGCTCGTTCGGAAGGAACGACCTGATGGTCGCCCATTCAAAGTCCGTGAGTTCATACCGCATAATTCGGGGCTCCGGTTTGGGAGCTTGAATAACGTCCAAACCGGAGCATCCAACCGGCAAAACCGGACAACCGGCATTTCCGAGATTACCCGCTAACCGGACATGCCGCCGACATGCCAAAATCGACGCGATTGACCCAGATCGGACGTTAGCACATCCCCTGACGGGGCTATGTCTCCGCTACGGTCGGCCGTCAGCATGCCAGCGGGACAAGACCACGTCAAACCAACTTGATTTGCTTTGCAAACGCGCCGTTCCCGGGCGATTTGGGGTCGTCTCAACGAACGAGGGGGTATTCATGGCCTGCACCACGCAAGTTCAGGAGGTCCGCAGTTTGCGCTATCTCTTCGAGGAGTACGGGTTCGACACCGCCCGTCGCCAACTATGTCGCGGACCGGATGTGATTGC
>Ga0105243_10005280_pt1 | contig 10102 bp, 8 predicted proteins | sample KBSM34metaG_FD_81525 | JGI IMG/M metagenome (GOLD analysis project Ga0105243, IMG submission 81525) | Miscanthus rhizosphere microbial communities from Kellogg Biological Station, Michigan, USA - KBS M3-4 metaG | ecosystem: Host-associated > Plants > Roots > Rhizosphere > Soil | place: Michigan...
CGGCAAGCGCGGCTTCGTCCTCACGCTCTCGACCCGCGAGCAGCATATCCGCCGCGAGAAGGCGACCTCCAACATCTGCACCAACTCCGGCCTGTGCGCGCTCGCTTTCTCGATCCACATGACCTTGCTGGGCGAAAAGGGCTTGCGCGAGCTTGCGGCGATCAACCACGCCAAGGCGGTCGCCGCGGCTGAAGTGCTGAGCAAGGTCCCCGGCGTCGAATTGCTCAACCACACCTTCTTCAACGAATTCACGCTCAAGCTCAGCAAGCGCTCGCGGTCGCTCGTGCGTGACCTGGCCGACAGGAATGTGCTGGCGGGCGTCGCGCTCGGCCGGCTCTACAAGGATGGCGACGGCCGCGAAAACGGCCTGATCGTCGCGGTCACCGAAACCACCACCGAGGAGCATGTCGAAACACTTGCCTCCGCCCTGAAGGAGGCCCTGGCATGACGATCAACCAGTCCGGCTGGCGCCCCGAAGCGCCTCTCGCCAACGGTGCCGGTGATCAGCCCACCTTCACCGGCAACCGCGCCTTGATGCTCGAAGAGCCTCTGCTGTTCGAGATCGGCTCCACGGATCGAACGGGCGTAGACTTCGAATCTCCCTCTCCCCAGGGGGGAGAGGGCCGGGGTGAGGGGGGCCAGACCTCATGGTGGGGAACCCTCACCCAACCCTCTCCCCAAGGGGAGAGGGCTAACAAGCTCGGCAACCTCGAACGCGGCCCCATCAACCTCCCCGGCCTGTCCGAGCCCGAAACCGTCCGCCACTACACCCGCCTCAGCCGCCAGAATTACGCGATCGATCTCGGCGTTTTCCCGCTCGGCTCGTGCACGATGAAGCACAATCCCCGCCTCAACGAGCGCGTCGCGCGCCTGCCCGGCTTCGCCGACGTCCACCCGCTCCAGCCGATCTCCACCATCCAGGGCGCATTGGGCGTGATCCATGAGCTGGCCATCTGGCTGATCAAGCTCACCGGCATGTACGGCGTGGCGATGGCGCCAAAAGCGGGCGCGCATGGCGAATTGTGCGGCATCCTCTGCATCCGCGCCGCGCTCGACGCGCGGGGCGAGACCAACCGCCGCGTCCTGCTCGTCCCCGAAAGCGCGCACGGCACCAACCCCGCCACCGCCGCCTTCGCCGGCTACTCGGTCGAGAATATCCCCGCCACCGCCGAGGGCCGCGTCGATCTCGCCGCGCTCCAGGCGCGCCTGGGGCCGGATATCGCCGGCGTGATGATCACCAACCCCAATACGTGCGGCCTGTTCGAACGCGACATGAAGGCGATCTCCGACGCGGTCCACGCGGCGGGCGGCTACGTCTATTGCGACGGCGCCAATTTCAACGCGATCGTCGGCCGCGTCCGCCCGGGCGATCTCGGCATCGATGCGATGCACATCAACCTCCACAAGACCTTCTCGACCCCGCATGGCGGCGGCGGACCCGGCTCGGGCCCGGTCGTCCTGTCCGAAGCGCTCGCCCCCTACGGCCCGTTGCCCTTCGTCGCGAAATATCCGGACGGCAGCTTCAGGCTGATCGAGGAAGCCAGTTTCGAGCAAGACCATCCCGGCACCTTCGGCCGCATGACCGCCTTCCACGGCCAGATGGGCATGTTCACGCGCGCCTTGACCTACATCCTCAGCCACGGCGCCGACGGCCTGCGCCAGGTCTCGGGCGATGCGGTGCTCAACGCGAACTACATCCTGCGCAGCCTGGAAGACGTGCTCGACGCGCCCTTCGCCGCCTCGGGCCCCTGCATGCACGAGGCGCTCTTCTCGGACGACGGCATGGCGCAGGGTTTCACCACGCTCGATATCGCCAAGGGCCTGATCGACGAGGGCTTCCACCCGATGACCGTCTATTTTCCTTTGGTCGTCCACGGCGCGATGCTGGTCGAACCGACCGAGACCGAGAGCAAGGCCGGCCTCGATCAGTTCATCGGCGCGCTACGCTCGGTCGCGGAACGCGCCAAGGCGGGCGATGAAACCCTCAAGTCCGCCCCCCACTTCGCGCCGCGGCGCCGCCTGGACGAGACCGCGGCGGCGCGTACGCCGGTGTTAGCGCAGCGGTATTTGGCGGACGAGGACGACTGAAAGGGCAGCTTGATCGTAGCCGAACTTCGCATTCTGTATAAGCGCATGGATGCGGTGCAGTTGCCCAGCGTCGACGCACGCCTTAAAACCCAGTTGCGTCAGCCCGGTCCCAGCATCATCCGTTACCGCTTTTCGTGTTCGCTACTGCTTGGCGAAAAAGGCTGGGCTCATCGACAGAATTAGGCGCTGACTTGGGCGGTTCTGATCGCATCGCACCAATCTTGGATGCGAACTCATAATCGGGTTTGGCCAGCGGTGGGCCTTCATCTAGTTCCTGTTGATGGCAACGGAGCGATTAGGCGCCTGATCAGGCAAATTCGATAAAGAAATGGATAAAAAATATCTTGTAGCCCCAAGATTTCGGCTGCAGACGTAGCATATAGTCTGCGGTCGACGGTCTTCTGGTTCAATTGTAGATGCATGAGTATGTGATTAACACGGCCAACCTGGAGTGCAGCAAATAGAGGGCGGCAAATGGGCGAGTCAGCATCCTCCGGTTTTCAGCTAAAAACCGTCACATGGTTGGCGATCGCTGCCGGCCTTTGCGTGCTTATCATTTTTTCCGCAGCATGTTCGACACCTGCAGAATTTGCGAGCCGGTTTGGCGCCAGCATCGCTTTGGCGTTGGGAGCTTCGCTCTTCGGCGGCCTGCTGGGTTTTCTCTTTGGGATACCGCGTACACGACAGCAGGAATCCGCAACGCCCAGTGCGGAGAGCCAACCGGGTGACATCGAATATCAGATTAACACGAACCTCGAACAGATTTCCGACTGGTTGACAAAGATACTTGTCGGAGTTGGGCTGGTGCAACTGGGCGCGATTGGCGAGTGGCTGAAAGCCTTTTCTACCACGACGGGTGACGGCTTTGCTTTAGGAAGCGCAATCGCCCATGGTTTTGTGCTTGGACTTACCATCTACACACTGACAAGTGGCTTTCTCCTCGGGTACCTCTGGACGCGGCTTTTTTTTGGTGTCGCCGTACGACAGGCCGATCAAGGCTTGGTTGGGCGGATTGAGCGCTGGGAACGCGAGGCTCGCAATGATGGAAAGGCGCTATCTCTTGCTGCGCGGCAGCTAAACCGGACCGCAGGCGAGGCACCAGTTGGAGAAGCTGAACTTAAATCTGCGGTGCTGAACGCTTCTAGTGTTACTCGAACCAGAATTTTTTATGATGCCGTAAGTGCTAGGCGCAACGACGAACGACGGGATCTTTCTATTCCTGTTTTTAGATCGCTCATCGCGTCGGACACGGCTGGAATATATCATCAAAACTATGCGCAACTCGCCTACGCGCTAAAGGACAAGGCGAATCCGGAATGGCAAGAATCGGGAAGCTTACTCAGCAAGGCGATTGAGATCCGTGATCGTCGTGGCGCGGAGGGCTACGGCGAATACGAATTTAACAGGGCAGCATGTGGGATTGAGCTTGGCTGGGATAGAGATGAGATCGTCGCGGATTTAAAGAAGGCTGCCGGAGACGACTGGGTCCACGGTTGGTCACTGGCCCGGCAGGCAGGCTGGCTGATGCGGCAAGGTCTGACCCCCCAAGACCTTGGATTTCCTTAAATTCAAAGATGCTGGTCGAGCCGACCGAGACCGAGAACAAGGCCGGTCTCGACCAGTTCATCGGCGCGCTACCTTCCTTATCCAGCGCGATGCCCGGTGACCGCAATGCAGATGTACCCGAGGCAGTAGATCCTCCGATTCTGCCGCCCGGTGAGCGTGGGGACGCTGAATGGGATATGCTTTGGGGTTGGGCCAATGGTGCGGGCGTTAGGAAAGGGAAGGAAGCAGTTCCAACGCCCATGTATATCGTCGGTTTTCCGCCGGAGCAGGAAGGCGAATGCGGCTCTGCAATGGTACGCCTGCACGACGCCCGGCGCGGCTTGGCTCTCTGGCTCAAGAAAACCGGCGTTGGTGACACAGATATCGGCAGAGAAGTGGTGGTGTATTGCCCTATCGTGAGCCAGTCGCGCGACCCCGCGATTGCCTGGGCGCGCGAAGTCATCGTGACTCTCAAGCTGAACGGAATCGATGTCGATCTCGAAGCCTGCTACACGTGAAGTAGTAGTCCTTCCGCCAGCTACTGTTACCTAGGGAGCCGTTCCGCGACCGCGCAGCGACTAGAAAGAGTAGGGTCAGCGCATGGCGTCACGATGTTTCCGAAGCTCGGGGAATGTAGAGCTTCATCTCTTCACCCATTGCCTCTGCTAGGTTGGCGAGTCTACCTCGTAATTCCTTATTTAGTGCTAGAACCTTGGCGGCCTGCGCTTCCGCTTCCGAAGTCGAGGGCCCGCGACGCAAATCGCGGAGTTTCTCCCTTTCGTTAACCAGCACGTCTGCTTCGTCGGCCACGCTCTGCAGTCGACTCCTCACATCCCCCGCGAAGAGGAACTCAGCTTGTTCCAGCTGCAGGGTCAGTTCGGTCCACACTTCAGGATTGGGATCGAAGTCGGCACGAACCGTCATTGCATCGCGAATATACGCTTTGGAGGCCTTGTAGACCGCCAAGCGTCGGTCAAAGAGATCGGCGCGTAGCTTTGCGCGATCGACCTGTACTTGATGCTCAAGAATATCTGCTTGGCGGCTCATCACGCTCGCTTGTCGATCCGCGATCGAAGCTTGTTGAGCGGTTACTCGAAGCTGTCGAAGGCCAACCCATGTCGCACCGCCAACCGCTCCGCAGCCTGCGGTGAGCGTGGCGAACGCTTCCCACGTGAAGTCGCACCAATTGATTCCGCAAGTCATTGCGTCAAATGGACCCCATGGAACGGGCTCATTCCCCGAAGAGCACGCTGAAGAAGGCCTGATTACGCTTCTTCGCATGGGCAATCAGCGTATCGTAGCCCATAGCTTGAATGAAAATCTGCTCGTTGTCGCGGTAGCGAACGTAGATGTCGGGGTTCCAGTCGTTCTTGAAATCGTGATTACGCAAAACTGCCACGAGGGAAGGCTTTAAATCTGCGACGATGTAAGCAAAGCGGCGGACGACGCCGCGAAACGCGAAATGTGAGCCATCAGTCTTGGCGATCCCGCCCGCCACTGTAGCGCCATTGAGCGTCTCAATAACCTGCATAACCGGATCGTGCTTTACGTCCCCGAAGCGGTAATCATCGCGGCTAGGCCGCTTGAACTCGACAATGGTAATCGTTGTGCCGTCGTTATCGCCAAGTACCAAGCTGTCGTCGAAGAAAGCGAGATCGGCGATTTTGTCGCCCTTCTTGCGCCCCTTGCCATGCATGGTTCGGTCGCTTGAGATATACGGCAAGAACGCCAGCGCGTCGTCGATCAGCCATAAGTTATGCTCAAAATAATCGGTATCTACGCTGTCAGAAAAGCGGTGAAAAACAAGATCGTGGATCGTGTCTTCGGGCGCGTGGGTGCCAGTGGCACCATACTTGCGCGCCACCTCGATCAGCTCGATCACTTTCTTGCGATGTACGACATATTCGGCGAGCGCCTCCTTATTTGAGGCGTCGATTTTGTCGACGATTTCCTTGATGTTGGCGATGTAATCGTCTGGGTTGTTTGCCGCCGTAGTGATTGCCTTAGTGAGGTCGCGGGATACACGGTAGCGCTCGATCGCAAGATCAGAAACAAACTGCTGCGCTTTCCAGTTGTTGGGTTTACCTGCGACATAGGTCGAGATTGACTGGCCCTTAAGCCCGATGCGCAGGATCGGATTTTCTTGGAGTGCAGTCTGGAGGGCCTGAGATTGGGTCGCCTTGATCTTAGCGATCTGGTCATTCTCGGCGGTCTGAATGATGTTTCCGACCGCACTGACGATCTCCTCAATAAGGCCGGGCGAGATATTGATGCCGGTCCGCGCGTCGTTAAGGCGCGTCTCGAATGCGGCCGAGCGAACGACGGCAATAACTATGTAAGGCTGATTCTCGTCGTCGAAGAAAGCAGGTTGGCCGAGCAGGTTAGTGAGGTCGCGCGGATTGCCGACGATCCGGTCGCCAGCAGCGAATAGCAGGCTATGGTTCTTAAACGAGCGTGTACGAGGAACTTTGGTCAGAGCATATTCGATCGCCTCGGTCTTACCATCAATCTGGATATTGAATGAACCCGCCTCCGATTGAACGAACACGTTCTTAAAGTAGGCGGTGATGCTGCTTGGCTCGTCATCATCGAACTGGAGCGTGATCTCCGGGAGCCAGCGATACAGAAAGTGCGGCAGGAAATGACTGCCGATATGGTCGGCGATATCAAGGCGATCGAGCGTTGTAATCAGTTCATGCCATTCAGGACGCGGCTCGTCATAATCCACCCGAAGGCCAGGATGGGCGAAGTCGGGCTCACCGTCGTGATAGATGAGCTCGTCCTGCTGGTGGATATCGAACCGGAAGGTGCGTTTCTCGGGCGCTGGTAGAGCCTCGAAACGGCTCGAATAAAGAATCCTGTTAAATACTTTGAAAGCGATAAATCGCCCGAAGCCGCGCCCATTTTGCTGCAGTTTGTGTCCCGAGAACGGCGTCTTAAACGATCGATAGTTGCCGTCATCAAGCCCGATGCCATTGTCGGTGATGGAGATCATCAACTGCTGCGGGTCGTTGATGTTCGACATGGCGATTTCGATGGTGCCGTGCGTTCGCGCATCGTCGCCGAAGCGCGTTTCGATCCCGTGCATTGCGTTCGACACCGCTTCTAGCGTCGGAAGCAAGAAGCCATGAAGGTCCTTGCTGACGTGCGTCCGCTGAAGCACCGCCACCATGTCAGGTTTGACCAGCGTATCGGTCTCAGCATTCAAAGCGTGGCCCTCCCAGGATGAACGCTTAAGCGAAGAGGCGGAGGCGTGGCAATCGAGCGTTCGCTTGGAGGCAGTTTCGATTGCGGTGATCAGCCTGCTAAGGGTTCAGAAGCTGCCACGGGCGCCTAGCCCCAAACTTGACAATTGTACGCATATGGCGTATGAGATCGAGGGTTTGTGGGTCGAAATATCTCGATCCGTTCGAGCTGCAGCTCTTTCTCAATTCGCTTATTTTGGTGTCAAATGCCGCGCGACCGTTGCACGCGGAAAATCATTAAGTTCGAATCCGGTGTTTTTTTATTTTCCCCTTCGTGAGGCCGCCTGATCCAACGCTCAGCCGTCCTCTGGTTTTCGCTTTTCCCATGCCCTTCCGAATTCCCTTGCCGCCATCAAAATCCAGATATAAATCTGATATCAGATTAACGGGAGGGTTTCATGTCGGATTCGGTTGCCAGAAATACCGCGCTCACGCTGTCGAGCGAGCGCGCGGCGTCCACGTCGAGCGGCTACATCATGCTGCTCGTCATGTTGCTCGCAATCGTCGGCTTCGTGTTTGGCGTGACGGTGATGAAGAGCCATGGGGCGCACGGCGGCTGGCTTACCACCGTCTCCCTTCTGGTCTTCGTCTTCACGATGTTCGGCTTCTACATGCAGCAGCCCAACCAGGCGACGGCGATCACCTTGTTCGGCGCCTATAAGGGAACCGATCGCAATACCGGGCTGCGTTGGGTGCTGCCCTGGTTCGGCCGCAAGAAGGTGTCGCTGCGCGCCAACAACATGATCTCCGAACGGCTCAAGGTGAATGATCAGCGCGGCAATCCGATCGAGATTGCGGCGCAGGTGGTGTGGCGCGTGACCGATACCGCGCAGGCGCTGTTCGATATCGACGATTACAAGGCGTTCGCCATCGTTCAGATCGAGGCGGCGGTGCGGACGATCGGCGCGCGCTATCCTTATGACGATTTCGAACATCAGGAGGTCACGCTGCGCGGCAATCACGATCAGGTTGCCGATGAGCTGCGTACGGAGCTGATCGCGCGCCTGGTCTCCGCCGGCATCACCGTCGACGAATGCGGTTTCACCCATCTCGCTTATGCGCAGGAGATTGCCGGCGCGATGCTGCGGCGCCAGCAGGCCCAGGCGGTAGTCGCCGCGCGCAGGACCTTGGTCGAAGGCGCGGTCGGCATGGTCGAGATGGCGCTCGAGCTGCTATCGCAGAAGAATGTGGTGGAGCTGGATGACGAGCGGCGCGCGGCGATGGTCTCGAACCTGATGGTCGTGTTGTGCGGCGAGCGCGATACCCAGCCGGTCGTCAATACCGGCACGCTCTATCAATAGCCGTCGGGTGAGCGCTCCCCCCAAGAAGGCGTTTCCGCTGCGTCTCGATCCCGCTCTCTATGCGGCGATCGAGCGCGCGGCCGCATCCGACCTGAGGAGCGTCAATGCCGAGCTCGAATGCCTGCTGCGCGAGGCGCTGGCCAGGCGAGGGGTTAAGCTCGAAGATCCGGTCCGCGCCAAACGTGGGCGGCCGGCGAAAGAACGGAGAGGGGAGTGACCGGGTAGGGGCGGTGCCTCGGCAAGGCCGCCGCAACCCGACGGATGATCGCTCGTTTGCCCCGGAACGATGTCTCACCCGTGCCCGCAATCGCGTCCCGAACGCCACCGCTCGTCACGGGTCAGCCGTCAACCCCGCATTGGCCGGATTCGCTTGCGCGGGTTCCGCTCCGGCGGCACAATCACATCCTCTCACAGGCCCTGCCGCTGGCAACACCGCGTCCATGACGTGCGCGGCTGTTTCGTGATTTGAGTTTGGGGGTAAGCATGAAGTCAGGGCGCGAGGCGCTGCCAACCCCGGCGACGGGCCAAATCTCCTTTCAGCAGCTCGCTGACGCCATGCCGCAAATGGTGTGGTCCACCCTGCCGGATGGCGCGCACGATTATTACAACGCCCAATGGTACGCCTTCACCGGCGCGCCCGTCGGTTCCACCGATGGCGAGGGCTGGAACGGCATGTTCCACCCCGACGATCAGGAACGCGCTTGGAAGCGCTGGCGCCATAGCCTGGCGACGGGCGAGCCCTATGAAATCGAATATCGGCTGCGCCGGCATGACGGCGTCTATCGCTGGACGCTCGGCCGCGCGCTCCCCGTGCGCGACGCGGATGGCACGATCATCCGTTGGGTCGGCACCTGCACCGACATCGACGAGCAAAAGCGGATCGCCGAGCAGAATGAGGTTTTGAGCCGGGAGCTCAGCCACCGGATCAAGAATATCTTCGCCGTCTTGAACGGCCTGATCGGCTTGTCGGCGCGGCAATTCCCGGGCGTGGCCGATTTCGCGCGTCAGCTGCAGGATCGTATCGCCGCGCTGGGGCGCGCGCACAATTTCGTCCGTCCGCATGGGGAGGATAGCGCGCCCACCGTGGGGCCGTCCACGCTCAAGGCGCTGCTGGTCGAGCTGCTCAACCCGTACCCCGCGCTGGACGAAGGCCGGCTCGTGATAGAGGTTGACGACCTGCCGATAGACGATCGGGGCGCAACCCCGATCGGCCTCGTGTTCCATGAGCTCGCCACGAACGCAGCGAAATATGGCGCTTTGTCCATGCCCGATGGCCGCGTCCGGCTGGCGTCGGCCGTTCAGGATGGCAAGGTTCGGCTGACCTGGGAAGAGCAGGGCGGTCCCCCCGTCTCCGGCCCGCCCGAAAGCCTCGGCTTCGGCAGTCGTCTTACCGAAATGAGCATCGTGCGGCAGCTCGGCGGCACGATCGAACGTTTATGGTCGCGCGACGGATTGCGCGTCGTTATCGAAATACCCCTATCGGCGCTCAGCCGCGGTTGATCAGCTGAAACAGCGCAGCGAAGGCGGCGCCTGCACCTCTTGGCCGCGTGACCGGCCCAGCGCATAGGCGACCGCAGCGGTCAAGCTCGCCTCGTCCGTCGGCTTGGTCAGCACGCCGACCGTACCGGCTATCCCATCGCCCAACAGGCGCGGATTGGCGGTCACGAACAGCACATTGGCCTTATGCTCGTACGCCAGCGTCTTGCCGATCTCGGGCCCCGTCAGTCCGTCGCGCAGATTGAGGTCGACCAGCGCCAGATCGATCGTCCTGTCGGCAAAAGCGAGCGCGCCGTGGAGGTCCGCCGCAATACCGACCACCTCATAGCCGCGGTCTTCCAGGATGCACTCCATTTCCAGTGCAACCAGTATCTCGTCTTCGACAATGAGGATTGATGCTGCCATAAATAGGATAATCTCTGTTAG